>SXGT01803595.1_pt1 | contig 21593 bp, 20 predicted proteins | sample 3176221 | NCBI WGS metagenome assembly SXGT01 (sample SAMN11356862, study PRJNA531348) | freshwater metagenome | isolation source: freshwater sample F1-120 | place: China: Fuxian Lake, Yuxi | collected 2017-12-25
CTCGTCGATGATGATGGTGTCGTAGGCGCGCAGCATCGGGTCGCCCTGCACCTCGGCCAGCAGCATGCCGTCGGTCAGAAACTTGATCACGGTCTGGGAAGTGGTCTCGTCGCTGAAACGAATTTTGCACCCGACCTCGCGGCCCCAGGCGACCCCCATTTCCTCCGCGACCCGGCGGGAGATGGACAGCGCGGCCACCCGACGCGGTTGGGTGCACGCGATGCGCCCGCGGGCGCCGCAGCCCGCCGCCAGACACATCTTGGGGATCTGCGTGGTCTTGCCCGACCCAGTTTCCCCGGCGAGAATCACGACCTGGTTCGCTTGGATCGCCGCCGTGATTTCCTCCGCGCGCACGCTGATGGGCAGGTCGGCGGGAAACTCGAGGCGGAACGGAAAGGGTTTCAAGGTGAGAGTGAAAGTGAGCGCAAAAATGAGACTAAAAGTGAATGTCCGGCGAAAACCATAGCGAATGCGACATTTCTTGATTCCACTCGCTCCCTCTCCCTCACTTTCACCTCCTTTCCATGCGCCAACCGCCACTCCTACCCGAAGAGACCTTGGTGCGCGTCCTGCGGCTCGCGAAGTTCGACGGGCTGGGCGCCGTGGTGCTCGGCACCCTGTTTGCCCTGTCGGCCGCCGGCGCCGGCGACGGGCCGTGTGCGGTCATCGGAGTGCTGGCGGCAGGCGCGGGGGCCATCGAATCGCATGGCGCGAGCCTGCTGCGTGCAGGCGAAGCCCGCGGCATGAGGTGGCTCATCGCCAGCCAGCCATTCCTCCTGCTGGTAATCTGGGTCTACTGCGGACTGCGATTCACCCACTTCGAAATGCCGCCGCTGCCCGAGGGGATGCGCGAACTCGCCGCCCTCAGCGCGCAACAATGGGACCTGACCGTCGAGGGCTATTTTCGCATGCTCAACACCATCACAGTCGCCGTGCTGGCGGTCGTGTCGTTGGGCTATCAGGGCGGCATGACACTCTACTATTGGCGCCGCCGGCGGCCCGTGGCCCAAGCGCTGGCCAGCGAGTTGTAGCCCGCACGCAACCGGAGGCCATCCGCCAATCCGGAGGTCGAACGCCCGCGAAAATCCGTGCAAGGTGTGAAAAATGCGGGATATCGTCGCCACCATGTCGAACGCACGCTACATTGAGGCGAAAACAAAATGGGCGGAGAAGCAGACCGCCCGGGGCGTCACGGCGCGGGCCACCGCTTCGCCGGATCGGTTGCCACCCGGTCAAAAACTCACGACCGGGTTTCCCGTGCTCGACCTCGGCGTCCAGCCCGACATCGCCCACGCTGACTGGAAACTGAAGTTGGACGGCCTGGTCGAGAAACCCACCGAGCTCTCCTGGACGCAGTTTCACGCTTTGCCGCCGGTCGAGGACGTGAGCGATTTTCACTGCGTGACGACGTGGAGCAAATACGACTGCCGCTGGGGCGGCGTGGCCTTCACCGCGCTCTACGAACTCGTGCAGCCCGCGCCGGAGGCAAAGTTCGTCTACTTCACGAGCTACGACGGCTACTCGACCAACGTCGCGCTGGCCCAATGCCTCGATGATGACGTGCTCATCGCGACGTCATTCGAGGGCGCTCCGGTGTCGCGCGAACACGGCGGTCCGGCGCGCGTGATCATCCCGAAGCTCTACGCCTGGAAGGGCGCGAAGTTCGTCAACGGCATCACGTTTCTCGCCGAGGACAAACTCGGCTTCTGGGAAGTCCGCGGCTACTCGAACACGGCGGATCCGTGGACGGAAGATCGCTACGCGTAGGTTTTTTGCCGCGCCCTCTTTCGCGGCGCGAAAGACGGCGCGGCAAAAAACCTTAGAGCGGCTTCGCCGCTTTCAAAATCTCCTCGAACCGCGGGTCGTCCTTCAGCCGAGACCAGAGCGGGTGGAGGCGGATGTAGTTTGGCGAGAGGCTGCACGGTCCCGTCAGCATCTCGCGGAGCACCGCCAGCGCATCGTCGCGCCGGCCGGCGGCCAGATAGACGGAGCCCAGTGACGGTCGCACCACCACCGCACCAAACGTGTCTTGGGCCGTCATATCGGCGATCGCTGCCTCGGCCTCACGGATCGCCTCCGCGGACCGGCCGGCCCAGGCGTCAGCCGTGGCCACCGCCATTCGCACCCACGCTTTTTGTCGGGGGTTCCAGTGCCTGTTTCTGAAAAAAGCGATCGCGTCGTCGGCAAATCGCCGGGCAGCCGCGGCATCTCCCCGCAAGAATGCGACCGCCGCCCGATGCAGCGCCACCGGTTCGTCGACCACGCTGCCTAGCCCGGGAATCAGAGCCAGTTTCGAATCTGCCAGCGCCCGATCGGCCGCCGCAAGATCGGCCCGGACCAAGGCGGCAAGATACCGGTCGCCCAGACCGGAGGGATCCGACGGCAGACTCGGCAGCGCCTCGGTCGCCCGCGCCAGCGCTTCTCGTTCTCCGTCGAGCCCGAACTGTGCCCCCGCCCGATCCAAGAGCAATTCGCGTTCCGCCGGGAAGAAAGCCAGGTGCTTCGTGGCGGCGTCGATCGTCGCCGTCCAACGGCGAAAATAGGGCAGAAAATTGACATGGTTGGTCACGCTGGCCAAATCGCGCGGGTTGAGGGCGACGGACCTCTCGAAGCTGGCGAGCGCCTCGCTCAACCGGCCGAGGCGCCGGAGCGTGATCGCCAGCCAAAACGACAATTGCGCGTCGTTGGGCAGTCCGGCCTCGGCCGCCCGAAATTCGGTCAGAGCGCGGTTCCAGTCGAGTTTCACCCGGTAGTAGTACGCCCCCTGGGCAATCCGCGTCTCCGGCTGGTCGGGCGCCAGGCGAACCGCGGCGTCCACCGCCGCCTTCATCCGGTCCGCTCGCGCGACAGTGGGATCGAGGAACCCAAACCAGTACATGACGGAATGCACCTGCGCCACCTGAGCGTGCGCCAGCGCGAATGAAGGATCCCGGGAAATGGCCTGTTGGTAGAACGCGATCACGCGTTCGAAATCCGCCGGTGCTCCCCGCTCACCCCGATCCAGATGCATCGCGCGGGCGCGCAGATAGAGGTCGTGGGCCTCCGAATTTTGTGTCGGCCGCCGCTCCATAGCCGTGCGCTCGCCCGGCGTGAGCGTGGCCTTGAGTGCGCCGGCGATCTGTTGCGCGAGCTTGGCTTGCAGCGCAAAGATGTCGGTGAGCTCGCCGTCGTAGCTTTCGGCCCAGAGATGGGCGTCCGTTCGGGCGTCGATGAGCTGAGCGGTGACCTTCACCTTGCTGCCCGCCCGCCGTACGCTGCCTTCGAGCACCGTCGCGACGCCGAGGTCGGCGGCGATTTTCTTCAGATTTCGTTCGCCGGTCCGATAGGCCATGACCGACGTGCGCGAAATGACCTTCAGGTCGCGAATCTTTACCAGGTTGGTGATGATGTCGTCATGCACGCCATCGGCAAACGACTCGTTTTCCTTTTCGGTGCTCAGATTGGCAAACGGCAGTACGGCGATGGATTTCTCACCGAGCGCTGGAGTTGCCACGGCGGGCGGCGCGCTCCCTCGCCCAGCGTCGCCTCGGGCTGAGGCTGGGTGCCGCGCCGCCGGTTCGGGAGGTGGCACGGAATCTGAACTGCGGTGCACCAGCTTCCAACCGACGATGCCCAGGAGAACCAGCCCAACCGCGCCGACAATCCAGATCGGCCGCGCGCGAAACACACGGCCCACTCCGGACCCTGGGGACGTGACGCCCTCGTCGCGCACGGTGGGACGAGAGAGCTCCGAATCCAGGTTGGCCCCGATCCCATGCGCCGGCCGCGTGGCCGGCGCTGCCTTGCGTGGCGCTTCGAGGAGGCGCTTCAGTTGCTCGACAAATTGCGGCGTGGGCACGCCGTGCGCGAGGCGTGTCCACTGCACGCGCATGAACTCATCGGGCACGGCCGCTTCGCCCTCCGGCGTATCATCGATTACGACGGGCACGATGAACGCGACACCGGCAGCCATGTCGTTTGTACGCTCGACCGCCAGTTTCCATTCCCGGCGGAAATATCCCTCGGCGCGCGCCTGCGTCTGCGCGGAGACAATCGGCAGAAATAGCGTGCAGGCGCGGATCTGGCCGCGAATTTTGGCATCCCACGTATCGCCGCCGCGCAGCTCGCTTTGGTCGAACCACGCCTCGACACCGAACGCACGCAACGCCTCCGCAATGCGGCGGGCGGCATCCGTGTCCTCCCGGGCATAACTGAGGAACACCGCGCCGGACCGCGCGGAATGTTCAACGCTCAACCGATTCGACGGGCTCACGGCCCCCGGCTCTGAACGCTCAACGCCCAAGTGCCAACCTCCGTTTTCCGATTCGGTTTCTGATCATTGGGCGTTGAAAGTTGAGCGTTGAGCGTTTTTCCCGGCGCCAGCGGCCGGCAGGCGCCGACAATAAGTGACTACCGCCCGAGGGACTGACGAGGAGTTTTTCGCACCGCGAAGAGCTAATCAGGTTTTTGCGGAGCAAAAACCTGGCTCGTTCCAGTTCTCGAACCATGGCTCCTCGGCGGGCGTGATCTCGCGCACGCGCATGAGGCCGTGCGCGACCGCGGCGGCGAGCAACTCTTGCAGCGACAACTCACCCCGCGCCAGCGCCTCCCACGCGAGCCACTTCATCGCTTGCGGATAAACCGCAGCGAGCGGTTCGAAGAAATCTCCACGCCGCCCGACCATGCCGACCCCGGGCAAACACCCGGCGAACAAGCCGCCAAACCACCCCGGTGTCATCGCCGGCAGATCGATCGCGAGTACCGCGAGATGCGGCTGTGCCGCGCGTTCGAGCCCCGCCGTCAATCCCGCGAGCGGACCACAGCTGGGAAACGCATCGTGCAGCAACCCGGTAAATCCCGCCGCACCGTGGACCCACGCCTGCTCGGGACGCGCCGAAAGCAAAATTTCCGCCGCGCCCGCCCGCGCCAGCACGTCGCGCTGACGCCGCCACAGCGGCTCGCCGTCGACTTCGAGCAACGCCTTGTCGCGGCCCAGGCGGGCCGAACGACCGGCGGCGAGGAGCACGGCGCTAAAGGCGAGGGATGACATCGGCGAGGGCCGCTAACATGGACGCGCGCCATAGCGCGGGCAAGTTTACGTGTGTTTGATCGTAGTTCATGACTCCCACCGATTCAGCCAGACTCTCGGATCAGCCCGTCGGGGACAACGGGCTCCACCTCGGACCGCGTTGTTCCGGCTGGGCCTCTGTGGTCTTTCTGAATCTGGGGGACGCACTTCATTTTGGTCTGCCCGGTCCGGTCGGCTCGACGGTTGGCGGACTGGTCCCGCGGCGACCGCGGAACCGATCGGCGGCGCCAACTTCCCGTTGGACAACCCCCGCCGCGCCCACCACCGTCGCGAACCACCATGGCAGAGACCAACCGCCCCCTCGCCAATCGCATTTTGCTTGGCCTCGTGATCGGCATCGTCGCCGGCATCGCCACCCTCGTCGTCGGAAAATTCGCGCCGGAGGTGCTGGTGACCATGCGCAAGGTCTCGACCAATGTGCTCGATCCCTTCGGCCAGATTTTTCTGCGCATGCTGTTCTTCGTGGTGATCCCGCTCGTGTTTGCCTCGCTCGCCACCGGCGTCGTGCAACTCGGCCGGCTTGACAAACTCGGCCCGCTCGCCGGGCGCACCTTCCTGCTGTTTTTCCTCAACATGGCCATCGGGGTCGGCCTCGGGCTCGTGATGATGAACGTCGTCCAGCCCGGCAACCATCTCGACTCGGCCGCCAAGACCCGCCTGCTGCAGGAATTCGGCGGCGCCGCGCAGAAACACATCGCCTCCGGCGCGGCGGCGCCCGCGATGAATTTCGCGACCATCGTCGAGATGTTCATGCCGAAAAATCTCTTCGGCGCCGTGGTCGGCCACACCAACACCGTCATCGGCGACGTGCTCCCCCTCATCCTGTTCGCCATTTTGGTCGGCGCCGTCGGCACGCAGCTCGCCGAGGAACGTCGGCGCAAACTCCAGGAATCGCTCGAGCTGGTGAGCGACCTGATGACCGGCATCGTTCATTTCGCGCTGCGGCTTGCCCCGTATGCCGTGCCCGCGATGATCTACAGCGTCATCGTCAAAATCGGTGTCGATATCCTCGTCGCGCTTGGCACCTTCGTGCTCGGCTGCGTGGCCATGCTCCTCCTGCACTTGTTCGGCACGATGTCGCTCTGGATCAAATTCTGGGCGGGCCGGTCGCCCCTGCAGTTCTTCAAGGATATCCGCGCCGTGCTGATCACGGCGTTTTCCACCAGCTCCAGTAACGCCACGCTGCCCACCGCCCTCGACTGCGCGAAGGAGACCCTCAAGCTTCAGCCGAGCGTCGCCGGTTTCGTCCTCCCGCTCGGCACCACGATGAACATGAGCGGCACCGCCCTCTACGAGGGCTGCGTCGTGCTCTTCGTCGCCCAGGTCTTCGGCGTCGATCTCACCGCGGCGCAACAGATCACCCTGCTGCTGCTCTCCGTCCTGAGCGCGGTCGCCGTGGCCGGGATTCCCGGCGGCTCGCTCCCGCTCATCGCCGGCCTGCTCGTCACCTTTGGCATTCCACCCGAAGGCATCGGCATCGTCCTCGGAGCGGACCGTGTGCTCGACATGGTCCGCACGATGACCAACGTCGGCTCCGACATGGTCACCACTCTGGTCGTGGACGCCCAGGTCCGCCGCGCCGAAGACCGCGCCGCCGCCCCCGCGTAGCCCGTTTTTCCTTTTCGCTCCGGATCCAGAAACCCGCGCGACACCTGCGAGTGTCTGCCGATCGCCCTGGTAGAGGGGAACTACGCAGCAACGCGGGCATTATTCGCCTTCGACAGCACCCGCTTTCCTCCACGATAATCACCCTTCCAATCCACTACCAGTGGCCGGCTCTCATGTTCCAGCACCCGCCTCCTTCCGCCCGCCGCGTCCGCGGCGGAATTGCCGCGGCATGACGATGGCCGAGGTCCTGATCGCCTCGACCCTGCTCGCGTTTGTGATCATGAGCAGCCTCACCGCCCTTTCGCAGGCCTATGCCCTGACGCGCCATTCCCGCATGGTCACGCTGGCCGGTCAAATTGTGCAATCCGTGATGGAGGACTTGCGCCTGCGGAACTACTCCGCCCTGAAAGCCTACGCCGCGCAGTCCCAGCCGGTGAGCTTCACGGCCACGCTCGTGAGTGAGCGCTTCTCGTCGGCGTTCACCCAAGGATTCGCGCTCGACGGCACCTTTACGACGCTCGTCGCATCGGGCACCGGCACGCCAGGGAAAATCTCCGTCACGCTCACGGTCAGCTGGACTGAGCAGGGCTCCACGTTTACGCGCAAGCTGATCACGTATTTCGGCGAACAGGGCTTGAGCGATTATTTCTATGTCGGTTGGGCTCCATAATCGCCACCGCGGCCGTCGGTCCGGCTTCTCGCTGGTGGAACTGCTGATCTCGCTCAGCCTGATCATGATGCTCACGCTCGCGCTGCTGACGTCGTTTGTCTTCATCGCCCGCGGCGACCGTTCCCTCGCCAACTACGGCGAAATGAACGCCCAAGCCCGTCTGCTGCTCGAACGCCTCGGCGCCGATCTGCGCTCCGCCACCGACGTCACCAACTTCAGCGCCACCACACTGACTCTCACCGTGCCGACCAACCCGGCCGTGACGGCCACCCAGGACGTCATCTGGGAATTCAATGCCGTGACCGGTATCGTCACCCGCCAAGACACCTCGACGACCACGACCTACGCGCGGGACGTCTCCACCTTCGCCTTTTACTTCGCCAACGGGAACAACGTCGAAACTACGAGCCTCGTCGAAGTCAAGCAGGTGCAACTCAGCATGCGCATCCTACGCCTCGTCGCCTCGGCAGTCACCTCTGAATATGTTATCTCCGCGCAATACACCATGCGGGCAAAATCCACCTCGCATTGACCGCGGCAGCGCCGTGATCACTGTCCTGGTGCTCGCTGCGGCCACAGCCGTGATTGCCGCCAGCTTTCTTTCGCGCGCCGGGCAGGAAGCGAAATTGTCGACGCGCTCGGTTTTTCAAAACGCCGCCTTCAACCTCGCCGAAGCGGGCATAGAGGAGGGACTCTACGCGCTAAACACTAACGGATTTACCACCGGCAACGGCTGGACACTCGCCACCGGCGCCACGGCCGACTATGTCAAGACCATCACGTCCGGCCTCGATTTCACGCAGGGCACCGGGGCAATCTATGTGCGGGTGGACAGTATCACCGGCAGCGCCCCGATCGTTTACGCCGCCGGCGTAATCACCATTCCCAATCAGCCCCGCCTGATCAAACAGCTGCGCGTCGGCTCCGGCCGGCGCAAACCCTGGTCCAACGGCATGGTCACCAAGGGCGACATTACTTTCTCCATCGCCAGTACGGTCGACAGTTACGATTCGGCCCTCGGCCCCTATAACGCCGCCACGAACCGTACTGACCGCGCGACAATCGCCACCAACTCCGCCGCCGCCGCTGCCATTGAGCTCACCGGCGCCTCAAGCATCTACGGCTACGTGGCCACCGGCGGCTCCGATCCCACCGCGGCATTGGGGCGCATTTACGGGGCGACCTCGCCATCCGTCCCCGCCGCCCCTGCTCCCTATTTGGATCCGGCGCGAGTTCGAAAAGATTTCAATACCAACCTTCCCGATGTAGCGGCCCCCAGTGGCACCGCCTACTCGCTCGGTGCCTATACGGCCTCGTTTACCACCAAGGACTTGCCGCGAGTTGGCGACGTGGCTGGCTCCAACGGCCGCTACCTCTACACCGCCAGTTCGCTCGGCATTGCGGCGGGCACGCTCAACATCAAGGGTCCGGTGGACCTGATCGTTACCGGGAACACTTCGGTGACACTTCTCGGAAAAATCGAGGTTGGTCCCGTCGGTTCAACCAGTCCCTCGTTCAACCTCTACACGCCGGGAAATGTCACTTTTGCCCTCCTCACTCCGGGAATCGTCAATTCCACCGGCGCGGCTGATAAAGCCACAATCTGGGGCACGGCGTTGTCCACTTCCACTCAGACCGTCAATCTGCTCGGCGCCGCCTCTCTCACCGGCACGATCTACGCGCCCAACGGTATCGTCAACCTAGCCATCGCGGCTGACGTTTACGGCGCTATCATTGCAAAGGAGGTCAACCTCTCGGTCGCGGGGCGGTTCCATTGGGATTCACAGCTCGCCACGGTCGAGTCGTCCAACTTCGGCTACCGCGTCAATGCCTGGTGTGAACTCACGGCCGCGCCTGGCAGTGGCAGCGCCTTCGACCGCGACAGCCGGCAGCCGTTCAACACCCTCTTCTGAAGAGATCGGATCCCATCAGTTCTGCTTTCCCACCCCGGAATATAACCTGCGAAAACAGCCTGCGATGGTGCCCCCGCCCGGACTTGAACCGGGACAAGCGGTTTAGGAAACCGCTGCTCTATCCAGTTGAGCTACGGGGACGAACCGGGCCGGAATTTCCGGGCGTTTCGGAGTGATTACCATTCAAAACTCACCGTACAAAAATGCGGGTTGACACACCGTCGCGCCGCTTCACCTTCTCACCTCCCATTCAAGCCATGAGCACCACCACCGAACAAAAGCAGCAGACACCGACGCCGGCGGAAATTCCTTTCACCACGCCGATCGCGATGATCCGCTTCGTGACCGACACCGGCAAGATTCTGCCCCGCAAGTACACCGGCCTCTGCGCCAAGCACCAGCGCGCCGTCACCAAGACGATCAAGCAGTCCCGCAACATGCTGCTCGCCCAATAGGTCAAAGATTCTCGGTAATTTCTGAAAGGCCGGGCCTTCGCCCGGCCTTTTTTGTGGTCCAGCGGAGCCAGTCGGGATCATCCCGCGTCGCGCACGCGGCAATTCACGGCGTCGACGAGACTCCGGCGACTTGGAGCAGCCCATCCGGCGTGCTTGCGTCATCAACTTCCCGGCCCTTCCAGACCGGCAGACCGGCCCGTCTCTATTTGTCTTCCTCGGTCTGGTCGCTCTTGGCCATGACCACGTAATAATCTTTGTAGGACTTGTCGTAGTATTGCGCGTAATAATAGCCGGAGACCGCCAGGTTCAACCCGTTGAGCACCGCTCCAAAATTAGGTACATTGCCCTCGAGCAGCTTCTTGGCGCTGAACTGCGCCGCCTTGCGCCGGACCTTGTTGAAGAAAATGGTGAAGATCGAACCGTCCACCAGCGGCAGGATGATCAACGCATCGCTGACCGCCGCCAGTGGCGGGGTATCGACGAAGACACGATCGTACTTCTTGCGTAAATCGGAGAGCATCAGCTCGAACGCCTTGCTGTTGAGAATCTGCGTGGGATTCTTGGCCCGCCCGCCCGTCACGATCACGTCGAGATTGGGATGCACGGCGCGGATGACCACGTCGTCGATCGTCGCCTTGCCGCCGCATATGTCGATCACGCCCTTTAGATTTTCCAGCCGCAGCATCTTGTGAATGTTTGGTTTCCGGAGATCGCAGTCGACAATCACCACCTTGTCGCCGTGGGACGCAAAAGTCAGCGCCAGGTTGGTCGTGATGAAAGACTTGCCTTCGCCGGGAATTGTACTGGTCGTCAGGATACACTTGGCGTTCTTGCTTTCATCTTTCAGGCGCAAACTCGAGTGCAACGTGAGAAACGATTCCGCGACCTGCCGATCCGAATTGGTCAGCACAATCTGAGCCTTGTCCGCCGCCTCCATGCGCTTGATTTGGGGAATGATCCCGATGAGCGGCAGCCCCACCACGCCCTCGATATCATAGGAGCTCTTGACGCGGTCATCGATGAACGCGACGAAGAAGGCGAATGCAAGGCCGAGGCCCAGCCCGCCGACCACGCCCAGACCGAGGTTGAGCGGCACATTCGGAGAAATCGGTTTGTTCTCGGGCGACGGCGCGGCGCGATCCACCACCCGGGCGTTCTGCGTCGCAAATCCGCTGGTCATCGTCGTCTCGCGCGACCGGGCGGCGATGCTCTGCAACATCTGGTTTTGTGTCAGATACTCACGCTCAATCTGGGTGTATTCGACGCCCGCCCGATCCAGTTCGAGCGAATCGGCCTTGTTCTTCTCCAATTCCTGCTGCCGTGCCTTGAAGTTGGTCAAGGCCGACTTGTACTCGGACTCCACCTGATCGCCGACGGAATTGATCGCCCGCTCTAACTCGAGCTTGGTCTGTTCGAACGACCGCTTGCCGCTGATCAGCTCAGGATGCTTGTCGCGATAGCGCTCACGCAGCTTCGCCACTTCAATCGTGCGCGCCGCCAGTTGTTGCAACAAATCTTCGATCGGCTTCTGGCCCGCCACGAACGAGAGTCCCGTCAATTCGACTCCCTTGGTTCGAAACTCCTTGATCTGATTTAGTCGGGCCTCGGCCTGTTGCAGCACCACCCCGGCTTTTTGCGCTTCCAGATTGGCGACTTTCAATGACTCGCTCACGATGTCTTTGCGCTGGTCAAGCGAGACGGTCTTGTTCTTTTCCTTGTAGCTTTGGAGTTTCCGGGCGAGCTGATCAACCTTCTTGCTCTGATCGTCGACGGTCACTTGAAGATCCTCCATCGCCTTGGTCAGGTCGGCGGTGCGCAGGCGCTGGTTGTTATTGAGGTATTCCTCCACAAACAGATTCGCCACCTTGGCCGCGACAAAGCGATCCGGATGCTGGTAGGAAACATTTACCACCAAGGTGAGTCGTTGCGGGATCACTTTGCGGTTCTTCGCAATCGTCTCGGCGACAAAAACGGTTTCCGAGCCGGTCCGCTCATACGGAGCCAGGAAGGCACGCAGGTCGTCACCCTTGATGCGCTCCGCCACCCGCTGGATGATGTTTACGCTTTCAATGACCTTGATCTGCGTATTGAGATCCTCTGCCGAGCGGATGTCGTTGTCCGTCACTTGCTGCACCCCCTGCATCGGCGTGGCCTCGCGTCGCAGGATTTGCACGGTCGCGGAGGACTGGAAAATCTTGGTCTCGCTTAGGGTGTAAACGAGTGCACTCGAAAAAACCACGAGGAACACCACCACGATGTACCAAATTCGCTCGCGCAGGATGAGCAGGTAATCCTGAAACGTGCGTTGCGCGTGACCGCCGCCTCCGCCTTCGCCCCCATCTCCATAGCCGTAGCCCACCGCTGAGTAACCGGCGTAATTTCCACCGTAACTGTAGCCATATCCGCCACCGTCCTGCGGCTGTTTTGCACCTGCTGCTGGTTCTTTGGGCATGTCGTAAGAAATTAGAGGATTCGCTCCGGGACGAAGACCACATCGTCCTTTTGCAAGGGGAACGCGTCGCGGCCACCTTTTTTCATGAGTGCATCGACGTCAATCTCCTGGACTTCCGTGTCGCCGTTTTCCTTCTTGCGCGTCAATTTGACCTTCTTCAGATCGGCCAACCGCGTCTGACCGCCAGCCAGCGCGATCGCCTCGATAATCGAGAGACCGCGCTCCTGAGGAAACTGGACCCTTCCGGCGGTGGTCACGTTGCCGATGACATTGACACTCCGGTCCGCATATTTGACCACAATCACACTTACCTGCGGCTTAACCAAGTAGTCCCGATCGTAGGCCTCCCGAATCAGGGCTTCCGCCTGACGCACCGTCTTACCCCGAAGATTCAGGGTCCCGACCAGCGGGAGACTGACGGAGTACTCTTGCGATATACTCACTGCCTCCGTCTGTTTGTTTAGATCATCGTGCTGGAAAACAAACACCTTGAGGACGTCCTGCGGCTGAAGGACGTAGTCTTGATTTCCAGCTCGATCAGTTGTCGACTCTTGGGTCTGCGTTTCTGCACGCTTGGAACGTTCCGCCCCTGACAACGGAGTACCTGACGCGAGCAGCGACAACCCAATCAAAGCAAACATGTAGCGATAAAGACTGGCTTTCATCAGGAAAAAAAAGACGGAAGAAGACCGTTACGATCCTCTTCCGTCAGAAATTTAAACTATGACAACGGGGCGATCTCAGTAACGGAAGTTCGCCGCAACGCTGAAGACGTTGTTCTTGAACTCGCTGGCCGAGAGGTCAGATGCGTAATTCTTGTAGCTGTAAGAACCGATGATTTTCACGTGCGCGTTGACCGTGTAGCTGGCTCCAACGACGGCGTCGATGTAATCGTCTGTGCGGGTTCCGTAGTCGGTTGCACGGTAGTTCATGCCAACATTAATCCCCCACTCTTCCGACAACTTAGTATTAATGGTCCCATTGAGGGAGAAATTCTTCTGCTGCTGGCCCTGAGGGCTTGTGGCGAAGTCGTTTGACATACCGAAATCAAAGCTGGTTTTCGGGGAAATCTCATAGGTGAAATTGGATTCAATGCCGAACTGGGTGTCGTCACCGCCACGATCAAGCTTTCGGCTATTCAAACCAACCGCGAACTTGCCCTTGAGTTTCGGCGAGAATTCACCGCGCGCACCCACATTAAAGAAGTGGTCGGTCGAATCGGACCCAATGCTCACCTTGGTGTCACGATAGCGATAGCCCACGCTCAGGTCAGTCTTGGGGGTCCACTTGTAGAAGAAGTCGATCGGGACCGTCAGCATGTCCGCATCGGCGTAGCTCGCCCGTTTGTAGTTCTCGTGATTGAAGGTCACACCGGCCGCAACCGATGAAATCTGGGAGATTTCGACCTCGGTGTTGCCACCGGCAGCGAAAACGTCGCGACGAGTAAGACCGCGGATGTCAACCGAGTTTTGATTCAGCTCGGTATAGGAGAGATTGAAACCCAGCTTGAGCTTTCCGTCATCGAAATTCGACCGGAAGGTGCTCGAGAAAAGCTGGGTGTTCAGCTTGCTGTTGTCGGAGTAGTTCGAGAACGAATCAACCAAGGTCAGCGAGCCTTTCAACTGGGCATCCTTGCCGAAGGTGATTTCAACACCGGGATTGATATCGAAGATCAGGTCGCTATCCGCTTTGCGGGCCAAGAAGATGTTGTCGTCGCTGCGTATTCCGAGGGTTCCGGTGAGGAATAACTCGGCGCCATCGCCAATGGCCATGAACGGCGCTGCGGAACTGACGGCCGCGAGCGAAGCCGATATTAAACTGATTCTAATTATGTTCTTCATTGATGGATGATTGACGGTTCGTGCGGTTTCCTAGCCAGAAAATGATGAGGGACAGTCGACTGTGGTGCAACCGAGCGTTTTTCTCGTACTGAAACCATGCTTCAACAAGCAATAACTTTGATGCAGATAGAGGAGAACGCGCCGGGCAGGAGAGCTTTAAAATTGATCTGAAAATCTGACGCAAGTGTTTTTTCTAATCATTTCTTGCCAATTATGAAACGTTTACCGGGGGCATGCCGTACCGCAGGACCTTCAGATTTGTCGCAATTCTGACAACATCCTCTCGTTCTGGGCTAGAGAACCCACCGTCACCCGTAACCACTCGGGCAGTCCGTAAGACTTGAGCGGTCGCACGATCACCCCGCGCCGTTGCAGCGAATCAAAGACGCGCTGCCCATCGCCGACCCTCACCAGCAGGAAATTGGCTTCGCTCGGAACGTATTCCAGCCCCAAGTCGCGGCAGCCCTGTTCCAATTGCACCCGCCCGGCTCGCGTTTCACGTGCGCAGCTGGCCGCAAACTCGCGGTCGTCCAGGGCCGCCACCGCCGCCGCCTGCCCGATAGCGTTGACGTTGAACGGCTGCCGCACCCGGTTCAACAGTGAACAAAGAGCCACACCGGCGTAGCCGTAACCAATCCGCAATGACGCGAGCCCGTAGATTTTCGAGAACGTTCGCAGGCACACGATTTTTCGCCCCTCTCGAATGAGCGGTTTGAGGTCCGGCGCCATCTCCTGGTATTCCGCGTAGGCTTCGTCGATCACGCCAATCACGTGGTCAGGCAGACTCCGCACAAACGTCGTCAACTCCTCCGCGGTGTTCGCCGTGCCGGTGGGATTATTGGGGGAGCAGACCATCACCAGCTTCGTCTGCGGGGTGATCGCCGCCGCCATCGCCGTCAAATCGTGACGCCACTCCCGGAGCGGCACCTCGACCGCCTTGGCCCCAAACAGGAGTGTGACCAGCCGGTAAACCACAAAGGCCGGCCCTCCCATCACCACCTCGTTCCCCGGGGAGAGGAAAGCGTGGCCCAGCAATTCAATAATTTCGTTTGATCCGTTGCCGACGACAAACTCCCCCGCATCCATGCCGTGGAAGGCCGCGAGTTTGTGCCGCAATTCGTAGCACCCACCATCCGGATACAGTTCGCCATGCGCCAGCGCCCGCGTCGCCGCCGCGACCGCGCGCGGCGACGGCCCAAAGGGATTCTCGTTCGAGGCGAGCTTGATGATTCCTGCCGGATCGAGGCCCAACTCACGGGCGACGTACTCGATCGGCTTGCCGGGTTCGTAAACCGGTTGCGTCAACACCGAGGGCCGGGCCAGAGACTCATAATTCATCAGTTAACTGGAACACGATCCGGGGCGCACACGAAAGCCCGAAATAGCCCATCGTTGGCCCGCCGTGGCACCCGCCACCGCGCCCGGAAGGCGCGGGGCCCCAGCTTTGAATGCTTCCTTTTCTTCAGCGAATCGGCGCGGGTGCCCTGCTCCGATCCTCCGGCTTGATCCGGCTCGGGACCCGCACCCACCGCATTCCCGCCGCCCGGGCGGCCTGCACGCCCGGCTCCGCATCCTCGAACACCAGGCAACGGGCCGGCTCCACCCCCATCTGCTGGGCCGCGAGCAAAAACATGTCGGGCGCCGGTTTTCCGTGCACGACGTCGTCCGCCGTGACGACGTACTTGAACAGCGGCGCCAACCCCGCCAACTCCAGCGAGCGCCTCACAATCAACCGCGGTCCGCCGGAGGCGATGGCCACGGGATGAGTCTGCGCCACGCGCCGGGCGAATTCCGCCACGGGTGCGATCAACCGGGCATCGCCTTGCAGTTCGCGAAAGAGCGACTCTTTGTGGTCAAAGACTGCCTCCACATCGATCGTCAGCTCGTAGCGCGCGGCAATCAACTCCGCCACCCGGCGCGTGGGTACGCCACCGAGCGAATAAAACAGCTCCTCGTCGAGCGGACACTGCAGTCCCGCGTGCCGCATCGCCGCATCCCAGGCACGAAAATGTAGCGGCATCGTGTCCACGAGCGTCCCATCCAGGTCGAAAATATAGCCGGCAAACTCCCCGGGCGGAATATCCAATTTCATGCGGTCGGCCAAATTCACACGCCGTTCGCGGGTTTCAACCTCCAACCGCCATCATCGACACTCACGGTGCACCCCTGCGTTCCCGGGTCAGGCAAACGGCCGCCACACCGCACCCACCAGAAAACTGCCCCGTGCGATGCATCGCCTCCGGCGCCTCCTTCCGTGCCGCCACCCGAAAGCCGCGCGCCGCGAAGAACTTCTCCGCCGTCGTGGTCAGCAGCCACCAGCGGCGCACGCCCCACGCCCCGGCGGCCCGCTCGATTTCGTCGACCAGCCGCCCGCCGAGCCCCGTACCGCGCAGATCCGGCGCGACGACGAGCGAACGCAGCAACGCATCCGGCCCCGCCAACTCCGCGCCCACCGCGCCCACCACCTTCCCCCGGCCAGTCCGCGCCACGAGAAAATGACCCACGTGCGGCGCGAGATCCCCGTGCGGCAACTTCGCGGCGCGCAGCAGCTCCGCAATGGCCGGGACATCACCCGGCACCGCCCCAGCGATGACCCAATCAGCCGCTGTATTCATTATCTCCATTTTTTCCGGACGGGCCGAAGGATGGTTCGCTGGCGTTCATGGAATGGTTGATGGCTTATCCGACTTGCTGAACGCACTCACGACAAATTCACCCGCGACCGGATCTTCGGTGCACTGCCGATGAGGGCGCGCGAACTTTCCCGCGTCGCCACCGGATGACGCCACCGCCACACGGAAGGAGCCAACCCCGCCAGCAGCGCACGAATTTCGTCCTCCCGCGCCGGACGCATGATTTCGTGGAAGAAACGCGTTGTGTTCGCCGGTGGCGACGGTTCTTTCATCGGGCGCAACCCGGTTCCAGCCTCTTCAACCCTGTTCTCCGTCATGAAAAAATACCTCGTCGAGTTTATCGGTACGTTCTTCCTCGTCTTCACCGTCGGCATGGCTGTTCGCAGCGGCTCCGTTTTGGCACCTCTGGCAATTGGCGCGTCGCTCATGGTGATGATCTTCGCCGGCGGCCACGTCTCCGGCGGTCACTTCAATCCCGCAGTCACGCTCGCCGTCTTCCTCCGCGGCAAGTGCGACAAGGCCGACGTCATCCCCTATTGGGTGGCGCAATTTGCCGCGGGGGTCGTCGCTGCGCTCATCGTCAATTTTCTGCTCGGCGGCCGTCCCGCGAGCCCCGCGATGCATGGCACGCTTCCCTCCGTGATCGCCGAGTATCTCTTCACTTTCGCCCTCGCCTGGGTCGTCTTGAATACCGCCACCGCCAAGGGCACCGCCGGCAATTCCTTCTACGGACTCGCCATCGGCATGACCGTGATGACTGGCGCCGTCGCCGTCGGCGGTGTGTCCGGCGGTGCGTTCAATCCGGCCGTCGGCCTCGGCGTGTTCACGATGGGCCTCGAGTCGGCCAAACAGCTCGGCGTGTACGTCGCAGCTGATCTCGCCGGCGGCGCCGCCGCCGCGCTGACCTACAAATTCGTCAACGGCAGCGAGTGACCGGCGCGTCCGCCGGGGCGATCAGCCCCGGCTGCCGTCATCAACCCGATCGCCGGACCCCGCGGTGCAGGCGGCTGGTCGGTTTCACGGCCGCCGCCGCGGTGTCGGCCAGCGCCTTTTCGTCGAAGAGCGCGGAGTAGATGTAGGGGAAGCCCTCGATTTTCTTACGCTCCACCGCCACTCCCATGTAACGCTCGATCGAACGCGCGTCACGCACATCCTCCTCGGTCACGAGGGTAAAGGCGTCGCCGGTGTTGTGCGCGCGGCCGGTGCGGCCGATGCGGTGCACGTAGTCTTCGGCATTCTCCGGCACGTCGTAGTTGATCACATGGGACACCCCGGCGATGTCGAGACCGCGGGCCGCGATGTCCGTCGCCACGAGCACCTCGTATTTGCCGGACTTGAAGCCCTGCAACGCCTCGATGCGCTCGCGCTGGTTGCGGTCGGAGTGCATCACCCCGACCGTGTGGCCCTTGCTCAGCAGGCGGTGCGCGATGCGGTCCGCCCCCATGCGTGTACGGGAAAAAATCAGGACACTCTTGAACTCCGTGCGCTCGAGCAGCAGCTGCAACAAATCAAATTTCTGCGCCGCCACCACCGGGTAAAACCCATGCGTGACGGTCTCCGCCGGCGAACGCTGCCGGCCAATCTCCACCGTTACCGGGTCGCGCAGCGCCCACCCGGCGAGCTGTTCCAGTTCCGGCGGCAGGGTGGCCGTGAAGAAAAGGGTCTGCCGCGCCTTCGGGCACTTCTGCACGATGCGCCGCACGTCTGGCAGGAAGCCCATGTCGAGCATCCGATCAACCTCGTCGAGCACGAGGATGTCGACGTCGGCGAGCGAGCAATTGCCCTGCTCCAGGTGGTCGAGCAGACGGCCCGGCGTCGCCGCCAGGATGTCCATCCCGCGCCGCAGATCCTCGGTCTGCTTGCCGTAGCCGACGCCACCATAGACGATGGTGATGCGCAGATCGGTGAACTTGGCGAATTTCTGGAAAGCCTCCTCCACTTGCAACGCGAGTTCGCGGGTCGGTTCGAGAATGAGGCAACGCAGTTTTCCATGGCTCCCCAACCGCTGGATGATCGGGAGCGCAAACGCCGCCGTTTTGCCCGTGCCGGTCTGCGCGGAACCAATCACGTCGCCGCCCTTCAGCACCACCGGGATCGCCTGCGTCTGAATCGGCGTGGGCGTGACATAGCCCATTTCCTGCACGCCAAACGCGAGGGCGTCGCTCAGACCCAGCGCGGTAAACGCCGTGTCCATCTTGGGGATGTCCACAGGCGTCGCCGGCTTGATCTCCGCCGTGCGCGGGTGATCGAAAGTCTTGTCGATCATCGGACGCTCGCGCTGGCCGTGGGCCGCGCCGAACGAGCCACCGCGCCCGCCGCCCCGACCACCGCGGCCGCCAAACCGCGATTGCGATCCGCGGCCGCCAAATTCACCCCCACCGCCACCCGAATCACCACGGTAACTCGAGGGGACCCGTTCTCCCCGGTGAGCGGAAGGCCCGCGCTCACCGCGCTCTTCGCGGCGCGGACGCGACTCGTGCGCCCCCGGATGCGAACGCGGCTCGTGCATTCCGCCCTGCGGTCGCGGTTCCGACGACTGCCCGGCCGGTTTGCCGCCGTGCTGGGGCCCAGGTCCGCGGCCATGGCCGTGACCGTGGCCTTGGCCCTGGCCGCCGCGGTCGGAACGGCCTTCACCGCGATGCGGCTTGGCGTGGGTGCTGGCAGTGGATTTGGCGGCGGCGGCGGCCGGTTTCGCAGTACGCGAGGGCGAGATTTTTTCCCGCAGCTTCGCAAATATTTTCTTCAGCATATCTATAGAGAGAAACGTGAGCGTCTGCGGTTCACCGGGGTTTGCAACCTTCGATATGCACCTCCGCTTCGCGCTTGGCTTGGCCCGCGCCGCCCCGCAAGCTCCGCCCCCATGTTCCCCCCACGCGCATGAACAACGACACCCGCTGGCTCGCCCGCCTGTGCATCGACCAAGGCCTGCTCACGGGCCCGCAATGCCTTCAGGCAACTTCCATCCTCGGAACCGACGTGGATGTCATGTCCTTCGCCCAGGAACTCATCGACAGCGGGGTGGTGACCGATGTGGAGACGCTTGAGAAGCTCGCCGGCCTCGCCGTCACCAAGGCGGCCAAAGGCCCGCCAGCAAATGATCCTTTTCTTGATGTGCAGGTCGACGCGCCCTTCGTCCAGACCGGTCCCGGCATGGCCACCGGAGTCGCCCGCAAGCCCGTCGGCGTCCTCGGCGCTACCGCCCCCTTCGTGTTCGAGACGATGCGCACGCTCAGCGAACCGGCGCTCGCCGACGGCATGCGCGCCCTGCTGCGCGCCACCGCCGCCGCCGGGGCCAGCGACCTGCACCTGTCCACCAACGCGCGGCCGTTCGTCCGCAAGGATCGCGCCTTGTCCTATGTTTCCGAGTACGTGCTCACCGCCGAGGACGCGTTGCGCGCCAACACCGCGCTGCTGTCCGCCCCCCAGAAAAAGACTTTCCTCGAGACCAAGGACTTCGACTACGCCCTCGCCCTGAGCGGCGCGGATCGCTACCGTGTCAACCTGATGTTCCACAAGAACGGGGCGGCCGGCGCGTATCGCATGGTGCCCGCCGAGACGAAAACGCTCGAGGCTCTCGGCTACACCAAGCACCTCGCCACGCTGAAGAAGATGCTGTCCTACCACAACGGGCTCATTCTCATCACCGGCCCGGTCGGTTCCGGCAAGACCACCACCCTGGCCTCGATGACCTCAACGAAACACGCACCGACCACATCATCACCGTGGAGGATCCGATCGAGGTCGTCCAACCCGCCAAGGGCTGCAACGTCACGCAGCGCGAGGTCGGCCCCCACACGCGGTCATTTGCCTCGGCACTCAAGGGCGCGCTGCGCGAAGACCCTGATGTGATCATCATCGGCGAACTGCGCGATCTTGAGACGATTGAGATGGCCATCAGCGCCTCGGAGACCGGGCATCTCGTCATCGGCACGATGCACACGAGCGACGCCGCCACGACCCTCAATCGCCTGCTCGATGTTTTCCCGCCCGCCCAGCAGACGCAGATCCGCTCCAGCGTCGCCGAGTCGCTGCGCGGCGTGGTCTGCCAGCGGCTGCTGCCCGGCACCGACGGCGGCCTCGTGCTCGCGTGCGAGATTCTCGTCAGCAACACCGCGATTCAGAACCTGATTCGCGAGGGCAAGTCCGCCGGCCTGAAAAACACGATGGAAACCGGCGTGAAGGAGGGCATGTGCCTGATGGACAATGTGATTTTCGGCCTTTGCCAGGAGCGCAAAGTTTCCGCGGAAATCGCCCGCGCCAACATCTCCAACCGCGTGCTGAAGGCGAAAATCACCGGATGACCCCGACCGAACAGGAAACGGCCACCCTTGAGGCCGCCTATCGCCGGGCACTTTTCAAAGTGCTGGGCCACCTCGTGTTCGTGGTGGTCTGCTGCGCCGCCGCCTTCGTGCTCCGGCGCATGTTCGGCCTGCCGCCCGCGTTCCTCTCGATCGTCTTTCTTGTCGCCCTCGTCCTGTTCGGCGGCGACATCTTTCGCTTTCTCCGCCTTCGCTACCGCGTGCAACGCCGCCGCCTCGACCACCCTTCCTGACCATGGCCGCCATCGACTCCCTGCTCAAAACCATGCTCGAAAAGGGCGGGTCCGACCTCCATCTCACCGTCGGGCTCCCGCCCAAGACACGCGCCTCCGGCACGCTCCAGGCGATGAGCGACACCCCGCTCGACACCAAGACCATGGAGGCGCTGCTCAAGGAAATCTGCCCCGCCAAACGTTGGGCCGATTTCCTCGACCGGAAGGATCTCGACCTCGCGCACGAGATCCCCGGTGTCGCGCGTTTTCGCGGCAATTACCTCTACAATCACTGGGGCCAGGCCGCCGTCTTCCGCCAGATCCCCGCGAAAATCCTCTCCTTTGAACAGCTCAATCTGCCGGAGGCGTTGAAAAAGCTCTGCCACCTCGATCAGGGCCTCGTTGTCGTCACCGGACCGACC
>SXGT01685528.1_pt1 | contig 21591 bp, 12 predicted proteins | sample 3176221 | NCBI WGS metagenome assembly SXGT01 (sample SAMN11356862, study PRJNA531348) | freshwater metagenome | isolation source: freshwater sample F1-120 | place: China: Fuxian Lake, Yuxi | collected 2017-12-25
CCTGGTGCGCAAACATGGCGGCCGGCAGCCGAGCGGCTGGCGTTTCGCGTTTCGTCATCTGCACCTCAAGTCCGGCAGCCAGGCGCGCTATGCCGACTTTGCCAGCGATCTGCGCGCCCTGGTGGTACGCCAGCCGCTGCCTGGCTATGCGCTCGGTATCCGGCGGATCTCGCCGGCGGACGAGTGGCTGACGTTCCGACCGGCTTAGACGGCACGGCGCGGCACGAGCGTGCCGTCGCGGCACTGTGGACAAGCTGTGCGCGGGATGTGGAAGCGCTCGTGCTATTGGGCGTTCGAACTCTCGTGCTATCAGGCGTGCGGGACACGTGCTATCAGGCGTTCGAATGGCCCGCAACGCCAAGCGGGGCGCGGGTTTCGGGACGCCGTAACAGTACTAACAAGAAGAGCCTAACTGTCTGTAGCCCTTGGCGCTGTCGGACCATGGCGCGCGGCGGCGGCACCCAGCGCCTTAGCACCATGACCACAGGCGAACTGAGCAACACCAGCCCAAGCGGGCCGTGCGAGCGCATCCGGGCGCTTCCCCGGACCTATCTCGAACGTAACCCTGGTCGCATCGGAGGCGCAGCCATGAGCGCTGGTCTGCAGGCGGCCGTCGCGCCGCACCCCGGTCTGCCGCTAGGCGCCGGAGCCGCCGGTCCACTGACGCGCGTACGGCTGCTGCGCATTGCCGGCAAACTGGACGTGCGGTTGCGCTTCGGTCGTCCACTGCGCATCGTGCGCCTGGCGCCGCACCGGCGCGTTGCCCTGTTCGTGCCTATCGCCGTGTTCTGCCGGATACAGCGCGAACTCGATGGCGAACGCGTGACGCGCTCGGATCTCCTGATCCTGATGGCGTCCGCGGCGCAGACCGGCATCAAGATCGTCGATGGCATCACACCGGCCGTGCACGTGCTCGCGCATGCCTCCGGCGAGGTGCCGGTCAATCTGGTGCTGCAGCAAATCGGCGTCATCGCTGCGCAAGGCATCGATCCAGCCGCGGTTGCGCCGGCGTATTGGCGCACGCTGCACAACCGGCTGTCGGCCGGTATGGCGCTGCCGGATTACTCGCCGGAGCGGCATGCAGGCTATCTGGCGAACCGGGTGGTACGGTGATGGCGCGGCGTGGGAGAAAGTTCGTCGTTGCCCTGGCGTTGGCCGGCGTCACCGCGATTGCATTCTCCTCGTTAGGTGAGCCGTCGATCCGTGTGGTCTACAACGCCTCCGAGAGCGTACCGCTGGGGTGGTACCGCATCGTGCCCGTGCGCGCCCTAGCAGTCGACGAGATCGCCGTGGCGCGCCTGCCCGAGCACACAGCGGAGTTGGCGGCTGAGCGGGGCTACTTGCCGCGGATCGTGCCGATCCTGAAGCGAATCGGTGCCGTTCCGCGGCAGCACGTCTGCGTCCGTAACGGCCGCGTGCATGTCGACGGTGTTGCGGTCGCCGTCGCGCGGACGTTCGATCGTCTGGGGCGCCCGCTGTTCGCGTGGTCACAGTGCCGCCGGCTCGAATACGGCGAGCTGTTCCTGCTCAGTGCGACCAGCTCGGCATCGTTCGACAGCCGCTACTTGGGCCCGATTCGTGCTGAGCACCTGGTCGGCATCGCGCGGCCGGTGTGGACGTGGTGATGGCAACGCGGATGCAGTCCATCGTGCAATCACCCTGCTTCACAATGGCCGTGGAAAGAGCTCGTAGGCCGCGGGCGTCGTGCAGTGCGACGACTGCCGGGCACACAGGAGCCTCCGGAAAACCAACAGCGGAAGTGCAGGGCAAGATAAAAGGACGCGGCACCTTCGGGCGCGCGATTCCTTGTCTGCACGGGGGATGCTGCGGCATGCGGCGAGTACCGACAGGTGCCGTCGGCGTGCCCCGGCGAGCCGGGCTCAGGGGGGCGCCATGAAAGGCGACGACGACCGCTTTCGGGTGCGGCCGGGCGCGCCGAAGTCGAAGCCGCCGCAATTCGTCAGCCAGGTCATTCGGGAGGTCAGCAAGGCGGGTGGCAAGGCGGCCCTTCGCGCGTCCGGCCGGCCGGGTGCACGTCTGGGCCGCGGGCATGCCGCGTCCCGGATTGCCGGCCGCAGCGCTTCGCCGACGGCGCGCCGGGTGTCGATCAAGACGCGACTGGTCAACCTGAGCAAGGTCAGCGCGCGTTCGACGGCCACGCACCTGCGCTACATCGAACGCGATGGCATTGGCCGGGCCGGCGAGCAGGGCAGGGCCTACGGACCCGACACCGACGAAGTCGACCTGGCCGCCTTCGAGGCACGCGGTCGCGAGGACCGTCATCAGTTCCGCTTCATCGTTTCGGCCGAGGATGGCGAGCAGCTTGGCGATCTGCGCCGCTACACCCGCGGCCTGATGACCCGCATGGAGGGCGACCTGGGCACGCGCCTGGAGTGGGTCGCGGTCGACCATTGGGATACGGACAACCCACATACCCACATCGTGCTGCGCGGCAAGGACGAGCACGGCCGCGACCTGGTCATTGCCGGGGACTACCTGGCACACGGCATGCGCGGCCGGGCAAACGAGCTGGCGACCGAGTGGCTGGGCCCGCCCAGCGAGCGCGAGATCGAGCTGGCCCAGGGGCGCGAGGCTGTCCAGGAGCGCTGGACCAGTCTGGACCGGACTCTGCAGCAGCTGGCCGTCGATGGCGAGATCCGCTTCGAGGCTGACGCCATGGACGAGGGCATCCTGCGCCGGCGCAGTCTGCTGGTCGGCCGGCTGCAGCAGCTTGAGCAGTGGGGTCTTGCCGAGCGGCCGGCGCCGGGCGTTTGGGCAGTCAAGCCACAGGCCGAGCCGACCCTGCGCGCCATGGGTGAGCGTGGCGACATCGTTCGGACGATGCAGCGGGCCATGGGCGAGCGGCGCTGCGAGTTCGCAATCGTGCCACCGGGTGGAGAGGTGCAACCCGTGGTCGGTCGCGTGGTGGCCAAGGGCCTTGCTGACGAGCTGAACGACTGCGGCTATCTAGTCATTGACGGCATTGATGGCCGCGCCCACCACGTCACCCTGGGTCCTTATGTTGAGCTCAGGGACTACCCGGTCGGGGCCATCGTCGAGGTCAGGGCGGCCGATGAGGCCAGGGCGGTGGACCGGGGCATCGTCGCGGCGACGTTCGACGGCATCTACCGGGCCGGCCATCGGGACGGGCCGTCAGACGATCCGGCCACAGCCCGGCCTGGGGCGGAGACCACCCTCGACGCCCAGGGCCGACGGCTGGAGGCGTTACGGCGGGTTGGACTTGTCGAGCGGATTGCCGATGGGGTGTGGCGCGTGCCGCCCGAGCTGATCGAGTACGGGCGCCGCCATAACGCCCGGCAACTCGGCGGTGCCCGGGTCGAGCCGCTGTGCCACCTGCCGATCGAGCGACAGGTGCGGGCGATCGGTGCCACCTGGCTGGACCGGCAACTTCTAGGTGGCGGCGCCGGACTCTCGAGCGGGGGCTTTGGAGGAGACGCAAGCCAGGCGTTGAAGCAGCGGGCGGACTTCCTGGTCGAGCAAGGCCTTGCAAATCGTCGCAGTCAGCGCCTGGTCCTTGCCCGCAACCTGCTGGCAACCTTGCGCGAGCGCGAACTGGCCATGGCCGCCCAGGCGATCGAGACCGAAACGCGCCTACTGCACCAACCAGTCGCCGTAGGCCACCGTGTCAGCGGCGTCTACCGGCGCCAGGTCCAGCTCGTCAGCGGGCGGTTCGCGATGCTCGACACTGAGGCCGGGTTCAGCCTAGTACCGTGGCGGCCGGTGATCGAGAAGCGGCTGGGTCAGAGTGTCACCGCCGAGCTTCGCCAAGGCGGAGCTTCTTGGTCCTTCGGGCGGCAGCGCGGCCTGGCGCCATGATCGGGGGAAACCTCCCATCTGGGGAACCGGTGTCCTGCCACTCGGAGTGGTCGAACCCGCGAGTCGAGACATCGGAAGGATGGGTCTGGCCGACCCGCGATTGCGCTGCAGCATCGCTGCTGGGTCGCCCGTATCGATTCGATCGACTCGCGTCCAACTGCCCAGAGATGCGGTCGATCCTGCAGCGCCGATGTTATCGATGAAGTCGTCGGTGGGCGAGGGCAGGCCGCACGACACGCGCATGCCGAGCAACGGACGAGCGAGGGGCTTAGGATTCGGGTCGGCAGGCAATGCGCCGAGTTTGCTCAGACGAACGCGCCGACCGGCGAGCCAGGCGCGGATCACCGGAAGGCGGCTAACCGGCACGCGCACGTGGCGCGTCGGTTCCCCATACTGGCCTGATCCTGCAGGTCGCCCTGCGCCTTGTCGTGCACCTCCGCGCATGTTTGTCACCGTCTGAGTGAAGTTACGATAATCAAACGAGGATCCAAGCCCGTCGAGCGCATCGCTTCGCCGCGGCAGCCGATAGCCGCTAAACCGCGGTTATTTTGATGCGCAACTCGCTGATCTTGAGGGCTTGATCTTCTGGGGTACAATCCATTTACGCGTCGGCCGTACGGGTGCGGTAGAGGTTCGACGGCCGGGACGGCAATGAACGAACACATCATTTACAGCTTCGACGGCTTACGGCTTGATCCGGCCAAGCGCGAGCTGTGGCGGGGCAACCAGCCGGTGCCGGTTCAACCAAAAGCTTTCGATTGCATTGCCTATCTGATCGAACATCGCAATCGCGCAGTCGGCAAGGACGAGCTCATCGCTGCGGTCTGGGGCCGGGTCGACGCCACCGACCGCGTGCTCGGACTGGCTATGAGCCGTGCACGTCAAGCACTAGGTGATACCGGCGAAGAACATCGCATCATCCGCACCATCACTCGGGTCGGTTACAGCTGGGTCATGCCGGTAGACGAAGTCGAGATCCCGCTACCCGGCGACGGCCAGGTTCAGGCCGACCATGCCCATGCCGACGGCAATCACGCGACTCGCGACACCCCTTTGGCGGCAGATTCCGGCAATCTGGATGCTGGCGCCGCGAGGGCCGCTACCAAATCTCGCTTTCATTCCTCTTGGCGCCGGCTGTCACTCGCAAGTTTGGTGACGGTGCTGCTAGTCGCCGCCACCTACGCGATCGTTCACCACTACACGCAGCCATCGAAGCCGATTGAAGGGGAAACCGCTGTCGTCCTCCCAGTCGTGGTCGTCGGCGATAATTCCACGTGGATTCGCCTCGGTGTCATGGACTTGATTGCCGAACGTCTGCGCGCTGCCGGTCAATCTGTGGTGCCCAGCGAGAACACTGTCGTTCTCGCGCGCCGCCTGAATGAAAATTCACTTCCTACGCTCGCAGAACTGCAAGCAATCACAGAGGCAACTACAGCCACGCTGGTCATGAACGCTGAGGCCGAACGTATCAACGATCACTGGCGCATCACTCTGCGTACCATCCATGGGCGCGATCAGCAATTGGTCGCGCAGAGCGACGGCGATGACATTCTGATCACCGCGCGTGCCGTTGCTGATCAGATGGCATACGCGCTGGGCTATCTTCTGCCCAAAGATGATGCCTTGGACAACGATCAAGCGCTCGCTCAACTGCTCCAGCGGATGAGGGCGGCCGGATTATCAGCAAACTACGACGACGTGCGAAGGTTATTCACTGATGCCCCACCGGTGCATCAGGCGCATCCCAGAGTTCGTATCCATCTCGCTGGAACCGAGTGGCGGACGGGTCGCTTTGAGGAGGCGCGAGCCGCCTTCAGCTCTTTGGTCGAAGAAGTCTCGGCCGAGGAGGATCCTGTTCTGCATGCACAGGTTCGGTACGGGCTGGGCTTCTCCCACTTTGGAGGCGAGACGGATCTGGCAATCGCCGAGCACAACCTCGATGAAGCAATTCGCCTGACCGAGAGCATCGACACGTTCGAAGCGCGGAGGGTGCTCGGCTCCGCTCTTGGCTTGCGTGGTGGTGTTCATGGCCTTCGCAATGAACACGCTGAGGCCCTCTCAGACTTCGCGCGCGCGCGATTCGCATTGCAGAGCACGGCGAATCAGCTGGGCCTGATCGTCCTGGACAATAATTTGGCTATAGTCCATGGACTCGCGCGTCGATACGACGAAGTTGTTTCGTATGCTGACCGAGCTGTCGAAGGCGCCAGACGCTTCCAGGATCCTGTGGGTGAACTCCGGGCTCGTAATACCTTGAATACGGCCAAGTTACATATGCTCGATCCGGGGGCAGTACTAGCGGATGAACCCAGACTGCATGAGCTTCTCCCTCTGGCCAAAAATCCATCGCTTGATGTCAACGTGAAGCTCACGCTGATCGAGGCCCTTATCGACACCGGTCAGTGGGGACGGGCGGAAGCCATGATCGTTCAATTGCTGGTCCGAGATGATGCCGGCCAGGTACCGGAGCGAGAGCCAATGGCTCGTGCTCTTGCAGCCCGCCTTGCGTGGCGGAAAGACAGGGTCGCCAGTGCCGCGCGGGAGGCGGCGCTGTCACTACAACATCCTTGGTGGGGGAGCGAAAGCGTGACTGGAACCAATCACCATGCGCGGGCGCGACTTTACTTGATACAGCTTCGCGCAATACCCCAGCGGGGCACGGCCGGAGCTGGAGCTGATTCGATAGTGGCCGCAGGCACTACATGGGCCAGCAGCAGCGACGACCCGGTTGTGAAGACGTACATGGATCTGCTCCAAGCCGAGCACGCTGCGGACTTAGGCGATAGCGAAGCAGCTGCCTCTATCTTTGAACGTGCCTTTGCCCAGGCGGAGGCATCGCGCGCGCCGTACCTGTTGTTGGAGGTCGCGCAGAGTTACGCGTTATGGCTATTGGGACAAGGACGCACTGGTCAAGCTGCCATCGTTGCTGGCCGGGTCGCCGGCTGGGCCGATCAACATTACGACGCGGCCCTTCTTCAACTACGAATCCACCACGCGCTCGGTGACACTGCGCCTTGGCGTAGCACGCTTGACACGGTCCGTGACTTGGCCGGTGAGCGAGAGGTCCCGGCCGCCCTGTTAAGCCCCCCGGTTCGGCCGCGTGCCTGACGCGATGAGACCGTGCGAAGTGCACGAAATGCCACATGCTGAGCGGTCGTCGAGACCATAGAGCCCGCGGCTCGGGGCTCAAGTGCAAGCTCCCCAGATCGGCAGCTGCACCAACCCATTAGGAAAATGCAGGCTTGGCGTCTGCATGGAGACAGTTTGGAGTCATGTCCGCGTCCGTTTGCAGGCGCAGCGTCGTCTTCCTGTCACCACACTAGCCCTATTGCGGCAACCGTGACGCCCGTCACTTTGGCGGATCGTCGGCGGTAGCGAGGGTGCCCACCGGCCGATGCCTCGGTTCTGGCCCGTCATGCCGCCCGCAACCAGCGAGGAGGGGAGTGCATGCGCCAGGTCTCAAATACACCACATCGGGGCTACCTAGTGACCGGTACCTCAGACGTAAACTCAGCGCTCCGTCGGAATAACGGCAACAGGCACGCGGTCGTCGTCGGCTTTCTTGCCGTCGCCTTGACCTTCATCTCGGGCGCGGCACATGCCCTGCAGGCCTCGGCCCGCAGCAGCGCCGCCGCCATTGCCGGCAACCAAGTCAAAGGCAGCGCCACCCGCGCCGAAGTCGAACCGGCCGTACTCGAACAACTGGCTGAACGCGGCCAAGCCAAGGCGCTGGTCCACCTGCGCGAGCAGGCCGACCTGACGCCGGCCTTCACCATGAGCTGGCAGGCGCGGGGGCGCTACGTCCACCAACAGCTCACGGAGGCCGCTGCCCGCAGCCAGGCCCGCCTGCAAAGCCGTCTGAGTGCGCGCGGCGCGAGCTGGCAGTCATTCTGGATCGCCAACGTCATAGTCGTCCAGGGTGCCGACGCTGCTCTCATCGACGAACTGCGCCATCTGCCCGAAGTAAAGGCCATCCGCTCCGAACCCCAGATCATCCTGATCGAACCGGAAACCGTAGAATCGTCCGCCGCCGAAACCAACGCCTCCCTACGCGCACCTGAACCCAACCTCAGCCACGTGGGCGCACCGCAGGTCTGGTCCCAAGGTCATACGGGACAGGGCATCACCATCGGCATCATCGACTCTGGCGTGCGCTACACCCACCAAGCCGTGGTCGGCCCATACCGCGGCAACCTCGGCGGCGGCAGCTTCGATCACCACTACCACTGGTGGGACCCGTACCAGACGCCAGTAGCCCCCCACGACCCTCACGGCCACGGCACCCATGTCACCGGCACCGTGCTGGGCGATGATGGCGCGGGCAACCAGACCGGCATGGCGCCCGGCGCCCACTGGATCGGCTGCGCCGGCTTCGATGTCGATACGGTGGCCACGGCCGAAGGACTGCTGGCGTGCGGACAGTTCATGCTGGCGCCGACGACGCTGGCGGGCACCGCCGCCGATCCGGATCGGCGCCCGCACGTGGTGAACAACTCCTGGGGCAGCTGCGAACAAGCGTTCAATCCCTGGTTCGAAGGCGTGGTCGATGCCTGGATCGCGGCCGGCATCGTGCCGGTGTTCTCCACCGGCAATGCCGGCAACTGCGGCTACAGCTATCCGCCGGGTTTGAACACGGTCGGTAACCCCGGCCGCTATGGCAAGGTGCTGGGAATCGGCTCGACCGGCACCAGCGACGGTACGTACGCCACGCACGCGAACTGGGGCCCGACCGACAATCCCAATCCCGGCGGACCGCTGTATCCGGAGCATGGCGGTTTCCCGCACCTCAAGCCCAATGTCGTGGCGCCGGGCGTCATCATCCGCTCGTCGTACGTGGACGGCGACAGCGACAGCGCCTATGCACTGTTGACTGGCACTTCGATGTCGGCACCCCATGTCACCGGTCTCGTGGCGCTGATGTGGAGTGCGGCGCCGTGCCTGGTCGGCGACTACTCCAGCACCGGCACGATCCTCCAGCAAAGCGCCCGGCCGGTGCCGTACGACAGCGGCGGCACGCCGGCCCCGGGTTACGGCGACTACCCCAACTACGCCACCGGATGGGGTGAGATCGATGCCGTGGCAGCCGTTGCCGAGGCCCAGGTCCGTTGCGGGCCGCACGGCCGGGTGCGCGGGCAGGTCGTCAGCGCTGCGACCGGTGCGCCGATTGCCGGTGTGGCGGTCGAGATCGAGCACCCGACCACTGAACCGAGTCAGTTCCGGGCATGGACCGACGGCGAAGGCCGCTACAGCCGGGTCGTGGACGCCAACGAACTCCCGGCCGATGGCTATGCGCTCCACTTCAGCCGCGGTGGCGGCTTCGGCAGCACTACGGTCAACGACATCCATGTCGTCGATGCGGGCGAGCAGACCGTCGATACCGAACTCGATGCCGGTTTTCTCATCCTGCCGGAGACGATCCAGATGACGGTGGTCTCCGGGATCACCGACAGCGTTGGGATCGAACTGGTCAATGCCGGCACGCTGACGACGCCGGTCACGTTGAACCTGCAGGCGGGCCTACACGAAGACTTCGAAGGGCCGTTCCCGCCGGCCGCCTGGACAGTGGAGAGCGATCCTGCGTCCGACTGCCACTGGACCCGCAACGACGCCGTCGTTCCGCCCGAGGAGCCCATCGACCCGGATCACGGCGGTCGACCCAATTTCGCCGGCGGCGACGGTTATGCCGCCGTGGCCGATGCCGACGCCTGCGGGCTGGATACGCATACGGACACGATGCTCACGCTGCCGCCGATCGACCTGGCGCACACCGATGCGGCGCAGCTCCAGTTCCTGGCCTCGTATTACCACTTGGGCACCAGCCGCTTCCGTGTCTTGGGCAGTCACGACGGGGGCGGCACTTGGACCGAACACTTGCAGTGGCTGAGTTCCGTGCAACCGTGGGGGCCGGGCTATGCAATGACAGTGGATCTGGCCGAGCACCTGGGCCATGGCGATGTCCGCCTTCGCTTCCACTACCAGGGCGAGTGGGACTGGTGGGCTCAGGTGGACCAGGTGGAGGTGGCGATCAACGCACCCTGGGCGCAGTTAAAACCGCTGGCGGTGGACATTCCGCCGGGCGAGAGCCAGGCACCGACGCTGCAGATCGAAGGCGGGCTGCTGTCGACCCCGGGCGTCTATCCGTTGACGCTGATCATCGAGCACAGCACACCCGAGCAGGCGTCGCCCGCGCGCATTCCCGTGACGGTCACCGTCATCGATGGTACCGAACGCATCTTCGCTAACGGCTTCGAGGGCAGCTTGCCATGAACAGACAACGTCTACGTTTCGCGCTCGCCGGTCTGGTGGGTCTGTTTCTCGTCGGCACCGCGCCAGCGCTGAGTCTCGGCCAGAACGCCGCACCCGGCGGAACGCCCGACATCTCCCTGCACGTTGCCAGCCACTGGGGCGGGCCGATCAACGCAGCCGTCGTCGAAGGCAACCGCGCCTATATCGCCAATGGCCGCATGCTCCGCATCCTGGATCTCAGCGTCGAGAGCAATCCGGTCGAGATGGGGTCGTTGGAGTTGGGCGGCCAGCGTGTTGATCTCAACGAAAAAGCCGACGGTGTGCGCGACGTAAAAGTGCTCGGCAACTTCGCTTTCGTGGGAGCCGCCGGACAGAACTTCTTCAACATCGTCGACATCAGCAATCCGCGTCTCCCGAATCTTGTGCGCTCGTTCGCCAGATTTACTGGCGACCGGGCGCTTATCGCATCGGACGTACAGCTTCATGGCGACTACGCGTACGTAAGTCGCGAATCAAGAGGATCGACCACAATTGAAGTGTTCGATATTCGCAATCCGCTGAACACTGCTTCGGTTGCGCTGATCGAGTCGGGTGGGAACTCGATGTTGATCCATGAAGGGTTGCTCTACCGGAGTGGGTTTGGCTCCAGCTCATTTCCCGCGATTGCTGTGCTGGACATAACAGCGAATCCAACCAATCCGCCGCAGATTGGTGTCCTCGACATCAGCGGTCTGTGGGTCACGGGTTTGGCTGTGTCGGGCGATCATCTCTACCTGGCAGTCAGGAGCAGCGGCGGTCTCGACGATCCGCCCGTGCTGGGCCTGCCACGGCGGCAATACGGCGTGGTCGCGGTGGACATCTCTAATCCCGCGCTTCCCGTCGTTACCGATGCACAGCCGGGACTTGCGGGAACTGGTGACATCGAAGACATCGTTCGGCTAAGCGCTGCAAACGGTCGCTTGTTCGTCCCCGACCGCCAGCTCGACCACTACGACCCAATATCCCGCGGCCTGCGCGTCTACGATATCGCCAGCAACCCCGCTCAGCCCACGCCCATCGGTCCCTACTTCAAGGAACATGGCGATATCGTCCACGCCTTGTTGGCCACCGAGAATCGACTTTACGTCGCTGATTCTGCCGAGGGCTTCGTCATTCTCGACACTTCCGTCCCGCACGGGCCAGTCCGTCTGGGCAAGTATCACTCACCCGAACTTCTAGGAAAGCTTGTGCTCGACGGCGACTTGCTCTACGTCAGCGACAACGACGGTGGCTTCACCATACTCGATGTCTCCGACGCGCAGGCGCCACAGGTCGTCGGCAACTATTTGGCCCGGCGTCATCACGACCGCCGTCTCGGCAACTGGGGTATCGACAAAGCCGGCGACATTATCTACTTGGCCGCCGGCCACTCCGGCCTGGTTACGGTCGATGTTGCCGATCCCGAACAGCCAAGGACAGTAGGCACACTCCGAATCACGGACTTGGGTTCTGCATCGACCACCAGTCCAGAATCGTTCTTTCTAGGACTAACCGTCCGAAACGCCGTTGCTTATGTTGGCTACTACGTGCGTATGCCGGGTGGCGTTGGTCAAGCCCTTCTCACTGCTGAGGTATCAGATCCGCACAGACCGAGCTTCCTGGGAGCTACGTTGGTCTGGCCAGCCCGAACGCTTGATTCGATCGCCGTCGACGGGCCGATAGCGACGATCAGTGGCGGGCGCGGCGAGATCATTGATGTCGGCAATCCTGCCGCGCCGCTGGTATTGGATTCAGGGCAACCCGGAGGCCTTATTTCACTCCCCATGAGTAGCGGTGTCGCACTCTTCAATGATTGGCGCATGCTGGCCGCATGGTATCCAAGAGAAGGTCAACCCCAACTTCGGATCTACGACGGTCTGTACATCCAAGATGTGTCAGATCCAAGTGATCCACTCACCGTCCGCCAGATAAAGACCGATGACCCCCTGCCGGGTTGCGGCACGTTTCCAAGGGGAGCCGTCAACCTGAGTGTTACCAGCAGCGCAAGTCGCGCTTACGTTCGCACGCTCGATTCCATTTTCATCTTTGACATCGCCGATCCGACCCAGCCGCAATGTCTACACCGATTTGACGGACTTTCCGATGGTCTCGATCGCAAATCTGGTGGGAACACGGGCTCATCGTACCCTCGCTACTCCGCACTGCTGACCGACGAGCCTCGCCTCTACAGCACCAGCGATACATTGGGACTGAGCATTCTCGAAGTTCAGGGCTTGGAGCCGCCGTCGATCGTGGTCCAAGACAAGATTCCGAGTGCTACCCTCGACGCCGGCCAGCAGCAAGTCATACCGCTGCGCATCCGCAATGAAGGCGGAAGCGAACTGCAATGGCGCCTGGAAGTGACGGTTCGCGGCTGCGCCGACCCCGCCAAACTAGGCTGGCTACACCTGGAACCTGATGCTGGCAGCATCGGCCCCAACTCCAGTGCCATCCCCACCGTCACCTTCGACGCAACTGACCGCAAGCCCGGCGTGTACCGCGCTGCCCTGTGTTTGCGCAGCAATGACCCTGCTTGGCCCATTACGCACTTGGATGCCCGCATGAATGTCCGCCCGCCCCTTGGGCGCAAATAGTAGTCGTAGCCCACACATCTGTACCTGACACTCAACGCGGCGGCGCCGACCCCGATGCCAGAACCGTTCTGGCGTCCGAGAGCGGCCCGCCAGTCCAGCGCCTAACGGCTCTCGCGCCACGTTGTTGAAATAGAGACTGCCATGTTTTCGAAGGAGCCAAATATGCTTATCCCTAGTGTGTCGCGCATGCTGGTGGCCCTGGTGCTGCTAGTTGTGGCAGGAAGCGGCCTTGCGTTTAATCCGAGTCCCAATAATAGCGTTTTTAATATCGCCTTACAGCCGGATGGAAAAATCATCATTGTTGGAACATTCGACAGCGTCGACGGTATTCCTAGAGGCCGTGTCGCCCGACTGCATCCTGACGGGTCTGTCGATGCGGACTTCGTGCCACCCTTGATCGAGCACATCAGCCCCAGTCAGTTGATTGTTTGGTCAGTTGCAGTTCAACCTGATGGAAAGGTCGTCATTAGCGGCCGATTCGATCACGTTGGCGGTATAGCGCGCGGCGGTGTCGCGCGCTTGAATGCTGATGGTTCACTCGATGAAGGGTTCGATCCGGAAGGGAGCTGGAGCAGTCAAGCGGGAACCATACGAGCCCCAATACTTATTCAAGCTGACGGCAAAATACTAGTTGGTGGAACAGGAAACTTTGTCAGTGCTGTCGGGGGTGACATAAGGCGGGGCGTCGCCCGCTTTCACGCAGAAGGAGGGTTGGATACCTCGTTTGACGCAAAGCTGTTTATTGATGGGACCACCACCGTGCGCGCACTGGCAATCCAGGCGGATGGCAAGATACTCCTAGCCGGCGAATTCACGCTAGTCGGTCCGTTGCCACGCAATCGATTGGGTAGGGTGCTTGCTGACGGCAGCGTCGATGCCGATTTCGGTCCCATACCAGATGGAGTGACTAATGATCTTCTGGTTCAGTCGGATGGCCGGATTCTGGTTGCGGGCAACTTCCAAAACATCGACGGAGTTCCACGCGGGCGTTTCGCTCGGTTGAACAGCGACGGAACGATTGATTCTACGTTTGAGCCTGCTTCCGGCGGGGCCAACAACCACGTGCATAGTCTTGCTTTGCAGGAAGACGGCAAGATATTCATTGGTGGTATGTTCACGACAATTGCAACTGCCAGTGGGCCGATTGTGCGTACGTACCTTGCCCAACTCGATTCGAGCGGGCATCTTGACATGTCATTTGACGTAAATATCGTCCCATGGTCAGTTGGTGGTCGAATTCTTGATGCGGTTGTTCTTCAAGATGACGGCAAGGTGCTGATCGCGGGGTTCTTTACTGAGGTGGCGGGGGAGCCGCGGAATAGACTCGCTCGCCTCCATCCAGACGGCAACCTGGATCAAGGGCCTCCTCGACCGCGCCTTGTCGTTCACCCGGAAAGCCTCTCGGTCACTGTGGACCAGGGTCATTCGCTTGTGCTGCCGCTGAGCCTTTCGAATGCGGGTGACGAAGCGCTGGAGTGGAATATCGAGGCAGGTAGCCGGAGCGCCCGTGGGGCCTTTCAGCAGTATAAGGATCTTGTGAGCTTTCAGGCCGCCACCGATACGTTGGCCATCGAGGATTTTGAAGGTGGGCTAGTTGGCCCAGGTGAACTCAAGACGGATTGTCCTGGCCCTTTCAATAGTGAAACGAACAATGACTGCTTTACGCCCGGCGACCTGATCGAAGGATTCTCGGCAACAGCCGGCTCGGGCAATGTTTTCGTTGTTGGCCAGGGGTTCATGGATGCACCTTCCACGGCCATCGTAGCTGGGGAGGCAAGTCATACTGACGTGGCACTGTCTCCCTTGGTGGATGCGGTGGCGGTTGAGCTCTATGCAATTGGGGGTAGCGATACATTGAACGTGAAATTGTTCGATTCGCTCAACAACTCCCTTGGCAGCGGCTCGGTCACGCTTTCCGGCACTGGTGAGGCGGGATTCATCGGGTTCGTCAGTGTCACGCCAATCACGCGCATTGAGACCCGTGCCGCAAATGGGGCCGCCTTGATCGGCAAGCTCTACTTCGGCAATGAAGCTGTCCCACCGTGCGGCGACAGCGTCTCATCATGGCTCAGCGTGACCCCCAATGCTGGCACCACCGCCCCGGGAGGCACAAGCGAGATCAGCGTCGCCTTCGACGCCGCCGAGCTCGAACTGGGCGAATGCACCGCCGAACTGCTTATCCAAAGCAACGACCCCACCCAACCCGAGCTGGCGATGCCGATCACGCTCAACGTGGTCGACACCGCGCAATCGACGCTGCTGGCGCATCCTGCCCAGATCGGTTTCGGCGCGGTGGAACTCGGTACGGCGTCCGCAGCCCAGACCTTTACGTTGTCCAGCATTGGCACCGCGTCGGTAGCGGTGGCCGCCATCGATGATGCCGAAGCACCATTCAGCCGCATTGGCGGCGATTGCGCGGCAACGCCGTTCAGCCTGGCGCCGGAAGAAAGCTGCACGGTAGAACTGGTGTTCTCGCCTACCAGCACCAGCGACTTCGCACAGACGCTGGTCATTGGTAGCGACAGCAATTCTGGTTCGGCGAGCGTCGTCCTGACGGGCAACGGAATTGCTGTTCGTCGACTGACCGCGGTGCCCGCAGCAGTAGACTTTGGGGAGATTGACGTCGGCGGACTGGCGCCGGCCCGGACGGTAACACTGACCAGCAGCGGCAGTGCCGATGTCACGGTCACCGGCATCGCGCCGGCCGCCGCGCCGTTCGCGCGCACCGGCGGCACCTGTACCGGCACGCCGTTTACGCTCACGCCGTCGCAAAGCTGCACCTTGGTCTACCGCTTCGGTCCGATGGCCGCCGGCAGTTTCAGCCAGTCCATCGCCATCGCCAGCAACGCCGATTCGCTAAGCATCGGCTTAAGCGGTGACGGTATTGCGCCGTTGCCACCGATGATCGACGTTGACCCCGCACAGCTTGCCTATGCGCTGGATAGCGGCGAACAGGCCAGCGAGACGGTGCTCATCGGCAATGGTGGCGAAGAGGATCTGGCCTGGTCGGTAAGGAGCGAAGGTGTGCTGGTGGCAAATGGCTTGCGGCGTGCTTTCGCCGGCGGCGCGTTGCCCGAAGTGGCACCGGTCGATCCGGGACTAATCGGCCTGCAATCCCTGATCCGCGCTGCCGACACGATTCCGGTGCAGGTACTGGGTGATCCGGGCCTGGATGGTGAGAGTACGACGCTCACGCACTCGACCGTGCCAAACCAGATCACTGCGCCGAACACAATCGCCTGTGGCGTGCAGGGCCAGCCGTTCACCCGCGGGAATCAGTTCCTGCGCACGTTCGCGCTGCCAGACTTCGGCATTGCCGGCGGCTTCGATGTTCAGTCGGTTTCATTCGGTGTCGAGGTCCTGAGTGTCGCGACGGATGTGACCATAAATCTGTACACGCTGGACGGCCCGTTCCTGTATGCCAACCTAACCCTGCTGGCCACGAGGACGGTTGATCTGTCGGCTCAGACCGCGCAGTTCGTTACCGTGCCGATTGCTGCAGGCGTACCGGCCGGCGCCACGCTGGTGATGGAACTGGTAGCGCCAGATCTCAATGGCGTGGGGCGACTCTATCCGGGCTCCAACAGCCTGGGCGAGACAGCGCCTTCGTATCTCGCCAGCTCGACCTGCGACGTGGATGAGCCCGCGACCTACGCGAGTATCAACGCTCCGCAGGTGCATCTGGTGATGTCCGTGACAGGGGTCGCATCGGACTGCGGTTTGCCAGACTGGCTGTCGTTCGATCCCTTGGCGGGAACCGTGTTGGCCGGCCAGATCGGCGAGGCGACTGCCACGGCAGACGCGACAGGCTTGACTGGAGGTTTGCACGAGGCGGTGATCTGCCTGGAGAGCAACGATCCGGCAACGCCGCTGGTGACACTGCCGGTCAGCCTGGACGTGACTGACACGGACACGGTTTTCCGCGATGGATTCGAAGGGGAGACGCCATGAGCCAGCTACCGAGCTCAGTCGTGCCTTGGACGCCTATCCGATCGCGCGGCCCCGCACCATCGGAGTCCACAGGGTAGGTCAAGGGCTGCCGGCGGCGGGTGGGGTATGGGTCGTTGAGGGACTCATTCGCACCGACCCGCCGCCGGTCAGCGCTCGCTGCAGGAGGTTCGTGTGAGAGGGACATCGCCAAGAAGGTGGTAGCGGACCATTGTCGCCCGATGTCCGACAGGTCAACCCCTCAGACCAACGACCTGCGGTATAGGCGTTGAAGCCCGTGTCGCCCTCGCTACCGGGCTTCATTTTTCCCCGGATTGGAGGCAGCCATGCTGACTTGGCTTAGCGCGACCAGGCACTAGGTCGATTGGTCAAGCTCTTTCTGACCAACCCGAAATGCTCCGGAAATTTCAAAGTCATATAGCTTCACTACCGAATCCACGGAGCACTTCGGCATGAACTCGACGATTACAGGTGCCGCTGCTCGGTCCCACCTGGCCCACGTCTTCAATGTGCCTGTGGGCAGATAGCTTAGAGAACGAAGTTGCAAAGTTTCAGCACTGGCCCTGGTGTTGGAAGTGCAGCGAGTTCAGGGTCCAGGCGGGGTTGTTTAACGGTATGACCTCTGTCTGACGGAAGTGAATCGCCAACGGGCTACTCCCTCAGCCCGTGATTCGATCCGGATTCGAAGCCCGATCCGGGGAGCGCATGACCCCGGATCGGGTCTTCGTTATGTCCTTTCAATGGATCTGGCGCTCCCAAGAATTTGGTAGTCGACCGTGCTCCACGGAGGGCATACGAAGTTGCGAGTGCTCATATGGCGAATCGACGTCACCGGAGCGTGTTCGAGAGCTGCCTAGAGCTCGGCGATCGATGGGCTTGCGCCGCGCCGCCATTGAGCGAATAGCATTCCGATTGGCCAGTAAGCGACCATCGCCCATGTCCTAGTGCGCAGCCTACTGTCGCCTGGCCAAGAGTCCGTTTGGCAATGGGGGCATCGGGTGGAGGTCAATTCACTGCTAGTTGAACCGTGCGCCGGGGCGGCATCCAATTGTGCCCGACGTAGCTCAGCCTTCTGGTGCCGAGGCTTGGCATGCGATGCCGTGCGGGGGCCGATGAGATTCGGCCACAAAGCTTCTGGTCCGTTCGAAGGGGCCATTTCGACACTATGCGTTTGATTGGGGGATACGCGTGCGAACGGGAATGGAACTGCGGCACCTGCGCTGCTTCGTGGTGCTGGCCGAGGAATTGCACTTTGGCCGGGCGGCTGAGCGGTTGCATATCGAGGCCTCGCCGCTGTCGCGGGCAATCAAGGAACTGGAAGTGAGCTTGGGAGTGAAGCTGTTCGAGCGCACGACGCGGCGCACGGCCCTGACCCGGGCCGGACAGGTGTTCCTGGAGCGAGCCTGCCGGATCCTGGAGGAGGTCGAGCAGACTCGGAGTCTGCTGGCGGGTTTGGCTCAGCGCGGCACGGGCTACCTGCGACTGGGCCTGTCCGACGGTGTAGCCGGGGTCCGGTTGGCCCGATGGCTGTTGCGGTTGCGGCGTGAGGAATCCGACATTGAGCTCCAGGTGCAGGAGCGGCCGTACGGCGAGCTGGTCAAGGCAGTGCGGCATGGTCAGATTGATGCCGCCCTGGCCTTGAGCGATGAAGCGGGCGAGGGGGTTCTGGCCGCCCCGCTCTGGCGCAACCCATTGGTCGTGGTCCTGCCGGCCGACCACCCGCTATGCGATCACGATCCCGTCGGACTCGCCGATGTCCTACGTCATCCCTTGATCCTGTATCACCCCGAGCAGGGCTCTGGCTGCGCCCGGCAGCTGCGCGATGTGCTGGCGCAGGTTGGTTCCTCGGCGAACGTGGTCAGCCAAGTGAACTCCTTGGCCATGGTGCTGACCCTGGTGGCATCCGGCTACGGCATCGGCTTTGCCCTGCGGTCGCATGCGACCGCTCTGCGGCGCAGCCGCCTCGTCGTTCGCCGGCTCGCGGAGTGCTCGGAGCTCATTACCTATCTGCTGCGGCCGGACAGACCTATCAGTGACCTGATACGGCGATGCCTGGTATGGGCGTGACCTGACCACATCCGACATTCTCTGAGTCTCGTCGCATCCAGGTTGGTCGCCCGCGTGCGCTGCGATCCGGATTCGCGATGACGCTGCGGGTGTCGACCGCCGTACCTCAGTTGAACGCCGATGCCCTGACATGGGCAGGGAAGTGGAACAGGAATTGCCGACCTGGCACGACGCATTTCATTCGTGCAGAACCGTCAACAATAGTAAGCAGCAATTGGTCCCCTCGCACTGCGTATCGTTCCGGCCAACGCTGGCGCAGAACGTGCGGGCGTTGCCGCCGACTCGAAGCTCGGCTGGGTGTACGAAGCGTTGCATGTCGCGGTCGGCGTGCGCCGAACGCAGGAACCATTCGGGAGGGTTGCACATGAAAAATCGGTGGACAGAAGCGACATTTCGTGGCGGGATGCAAAGGAAGAGCGGTTGGACGATTGGCTGGGCGTTGTGCCTGGCGCTGGGTCTAACCGGCGCCGCAATGGCAGCTGAGCCGATTCCGGTCCCCAATGGGGACTTCAGTGCGGTGGGCAACGCCGGCACGGTCGGCGCCGGTGCGCTCGGTGGCGTGGGTTCGAACCAACCAATCGGCGCCGGGCCGTGGACGGGGACCTATTACGGCATCCTCGGTCTGCTCGCGCCGCCCACCTTGTCCATCGACGCCGGTGCTCAGACCGCGACCCTCAGCGGGCTGGCGGGCATCAATATTGCTGGCTTGCTGAACAACGGCGGCTATTTCGCGCAATCCTTACCCACTTCCTACCAGTTCGGGCGCTTCTACGTGATGAGCGCTGAGGTCGACGTGGGATCAACGCTGTCGGTGCAGCTGCTGAGCGACAGTCAGGTGGGTATTGCCTTGCGATCGGGCGATGTGACGCTGGCGTCCAGCACGGGTGCGGCGCCTGAGCTGATCCAGCTGACGCCGTTGGCCCAGACGAACTATCAGCTACGCTTTGGCTACCTTGCCGACATGGCCGCAGCTGGCTCGATCGGCGTCCAGCTGTTCAACCAGCCGGCGGGCCTGTTGACTGTTGACCTGCTGGGCTTGGTGACCTTTCGCAACGTGGCATTGGAAGTGCGGGACATCGGTGCGGCGGCGGCGATCGAGGTCCTAACCACAGGTGATCTGCTCCAGGCCCCGGTCGGGGAGCTCTTCGAGGGCACCATCGTGGCCTTGGTGCGCGATGAAGAGGGCAACGGGGTACCGGGTCATGTGGTGACCTTCACGGCGCCCACCGAAGGGGCGAGCGCAATCCTGACGTCGCCCACCGGTGGTACCGGACCGGTGGTGACGGCTGTGACTGACCTCGATGGCCTGGCCTCGATCAGCGCACAGGCCAACGAGGATGCAGGGTGCTACCGGGTGACCGCCGAGGGAGTGGGCTTGCCCGAACCGGCGGTGTTCCACCTGCGTAACTACTCGGATAGCCCCGGCGTCGATTCGGTGTACTGCAACGGGTTTCAGTAGCGGCTGGATCCGCTGGGCGCCCAGGTGGCGCGCCCGCAGGCAACGCCCACGGGACGGCCCGCACCGGCGGCGTGGGGGCCGGGACAGGTGTCGCAGACGGAAGCCCTGCCGCTGCGACTCGGGTGCGGATGACAACACAGGGCCGGAGGGTCGCGCGAGCATGCGCCGACACCTTCAGATCGACGCAATGCGCGGACCTGGGGGCACCTCCTCCCGCTCCCGGACCGGGTCGTTGCCGACACTTGCGGAGCCTTGCCATTCCCCCGTGGCGGGTTCCGCGCCTTTTTTCGGTCGGGGGTAGGTGGGGACACATGGTGGACGGTAATCTTGCCGCGCGCTGCGACGCGTGGCTGTCAGCGTGGACGGGCAATCGGCCTGATCGGCTGCTGGCGTGGTACGCGGAGGATTGTGCCTATGCGGACCCGTTGTGTCCGAGTGGGTTGTTCGGTAAGTCGGCCGTACAGGCGCACCTGGCCGCACTGATGGCCCGGCATCCAAACTGGGTGTTCCTACGCCGCCTACTCTGGCGGGATCAGCAGGTGACTGGGGTGTTCTGGCGCCTGTGCCTTCCGTCGCAGATCGGGCTGGATCGCGATGGCTCGTCGCACCTGCTCTGGCGACACGGACTGATCCTGCAGCAGACGTCAGTGTTCGATCTTCGCGGACTGGGGCTCGAAACTGCGCCCGGCGTTGTCGATGCTGCTCGGCAATCGGATTCGCAACGGCATCGGTCTGCATGGTTGCTGTCCGCCGGAGGTGATGGCAGCTGAGTGGAGGCGTGCGCGCCCGAGTACGCTCGGTCGCGCGCACGCTTCCGTCCGTTGGCTGCACTTCGCATTGTGCGTGCCGCGTCCTCGGACTTCGACTGCGTTGGTGATTGAGCACGGCGCGTGCCGCGCCGATGCTCGCCGCCGGTGTCGCGACAGCGACGACGGTGCAGCTGGTGGTGCGATGCAGGCGACGGGTGTGCTGTTCGGTCAGGTGGCGGCGGTGCTGGGCATCGTGCTGGCGGGGCTGTGGGCCGCGACCCAGTGGACCGCGGCGGCCCTGGGCTATCAGACGCGGCTGGGCGCGCCTTGGTTCGTGCTGGTCGATGTGCCGGTCTATCAGCCCTGGAAGCTGTTCCAGTGGTGGTACTTCTACGATGCCTATGCGCCGCGGGTCTTCGTGCGCGGCGGTGCCATCGCAGCCTCAAGCGGCTTGGTCGCCCTGCTGGCCGCGGTCGGCCTGTCGGTCATCCGGTCCCGGCAGGCGCGGAATGTGACCACCTACGGGTCAGCGCGCTGGGCTGAAGCGCGCGAGGTGCGTGGTGCCGGCTTGCTCGGGGAGGCCGGCGTGTTCGTCGGCCGGCACGGTTCGGACTATTTGCGTCACGACGGCCCTGAGCATGTGCTGGCCTTCGCGCCCACACGGTCGGGCAAG
>SXGT01687458.1_pt1 | contig 21580 bp, 20 predicted proteins | sample 3176221 | NCBI WGS metagenome assembly SXGT01 (sample SAMN11356862, study PRJNA531348) | freshwater metagenome | isolation source: freshwater sample F1-120 | place: China: Fuxian Lake, Yuxi | collected 2017-12-25
AGGACGAGTACGAGGTCGCCCGCCTTCACAGCGATCCCGCCTTCCACGCGCGACTGGCCAGCCAGTTCGAAGGTGACTTCAAGCTCAAGGTGCATCTGGCGCCGCCGCTCATCGCAAAGAAGAACGAACGCGGCGAGTTGATCAAACGCCCGTTCGGGCCGTTCATGTTCACCGTGTTCCGCGTGCTGTCCCGCTTCAAGGGCCTGCGAGGCGGCGCGCTGGACATCTTCGGCCGGACGGAGGAGCGTCGCACCGAACGTGCGCTCATCACCGCGTACCGAGCCGACATGGAAGGCCTGCTGGGCAGCTTGCAGGCCTCCAACCACGACGTGGCGGTGGAACTGGCGCGAATCCCCGAGCAGATCAAGGGCTTCGGGCACGTCAAGGAGCGCAATCTGGCGGCCGCTCGCAGCCGTCGCGAGTCGCTTCTTGCACAGTGGCAGGCATCCGGCCAGTCCCAGGCCCAGCCCATGGCCCAGGCAGCCTGAGGGCGGCCGCGCACGGGCTTCCACGCCCGTGCCGCATACAATGGCCGGTTGAGTCCGGTACGCCCGGCGGCGCCTTGACAGGCGTCGCCGGGCGGTCGGCATTGTCGTGACCCCGATCCTGTTGGAGACCCCCGTGTTCATTTCCTCTGCCTACGCCCAAGCCGCTGCCGGTGGCGACACCCAATCCACCCTGCTGGGCCTGCTCCCGCTGGTCCTGATGTTCGTGGTGCTCTATTTCGTGATGATCCGCCCGCAGCTCAAGCGCCAGAAGGAGCACAAGGCGATGGTCGAAGCGCTGGCCAAGGGCGACGAGGTCGTGACCGCCGGCGGCTTCCTGGGCAAGGTGTCGAAGATCGGTGAAATTTACGTCGGTGTGGAACTTGCCGACGGCATGGAAGTCCAGATGCAGCGCACCGCCGTGGTTCAGGTGTTGCCCAAAGGCACGATCAAATAAGCACCCCCGCACGGGCCGGCACTCGCCGGCCCGTTCCCCCCTCAAGGGGGCAACGCGTGCGGCCGGGCGGAGCCGGTCCGCCGCGTTTCTGGATGGATACCCTTCACGCCTCCTTGGCCCGTTGCTCATGAACCGATACCCGCTCTGGAAGTACGCGATCATCGTCGTTGCCCTGCTGGTCAGCGCGATCTACGCGTTGCCCAACCTGTTTGGCGAGTCGCCAGCGGTGCAGGTCTCTGCCGGGCGTTCGACGGTTCGCATCGACACCGGCACAGTCACCCGTGTGGAGCAGACGCTGGCGGCGCAAGGCATCCAGCCGTCGCTGCTGCAGCTCGATGCCAACTCGGTCAAGGTGCGCTTCGACGACACCGACACGCAGCTCAAGGCGCGCGACGCGTTGGAGAAAGCGTTCAACCCGGACCCGGCCGATGCCGGGCATGTGGTCGCCCTCAACCTGCTGCCGCGCACGCCCGCCTGGCTGGCCTCCCTCGGTGCCTCGCCGATGTACCTGGGCCTCGACCTTCGCGGCGGCGTCCACTTCATGCTGCAGGTTGACATGGCCGCGGCACTGCAGCGCCGGCTCGACGTCTTGGCCGCCGATCTTCGCACCCTGCTCCGGGAAAAGAGCGTGCGCCACGGCGGCATCGGTCGCAACGGCGAGACCATCGAACTGCGCGCTGGCGACGCCCAGACCCAGGGCGCTGCGCTCGACCTGATCCGCACCCAGTTCCCTGACCTGCAGGTCACGGAGACACCCGACTTCCGCCTGCTGGCCACCATGGCGCCCGAAGCGGCGCGGCGCGTGCAGGAGCAGGCGCTCAAGCAGAACATCACCACGCTGCACAACCGCATCAACGAACTCGGCGTGGCCGAGCCGGTGATCCAGCAGCAAGGCATCGACCGCATCGTGGTGCAGCTGCCCGGAGTGCAGGACACCGCCAAGGCCAAGGACATCCTCGGCCGCACCGCCACGCTGGAGCTGCGGCTGGTGGACGAAAGCGCCGACGGCCTGACCGCCGAGCGCGGAGCCGGTGCCGTGCCCTTTGGATCGGAGCGGTATCTCGAACGCAATGGCCGCGCCGTCATCGTCAAGCGAGAGGTGCTGCTGACCGGTGAGAACCTCACCGATGCCCAGGCCGGCTTTGACAGCCAGACCCAGGAAGCCGCCGTGCACCTCACGCTCGATGCCAAGGGCTCGCGCGTTTTCCGGGATATCACGCGCGACAACGTCGGCAAGCGCATGGCCATCATCCTGTTCGAAAAAGGCCGTGGCGAGGTGGTGACCGCGCCCGTGATCCGCGGCGAGATCGGTGGCGGACGCGTGCAGATCTCGGGCGCCATGACCAGCGTCGAAGCCACCGACACCGCCCTGTTGCTGCGCGCGGGTTCGCTGGCCGCGCCCATGGAGATCGTGGAAGAGCGCACCATCGGCCCGACCCTGGGCGCGGAGAACATCGCCAAAGGCTTCAACAGCGTGGCCTGGGGTTTCGCGGTGATCGTGCTCTTCATGTGCGCCTACTACGCGCTGTTCGGCGCGTTCTCCAGCCTCGCACTCGGTTTCAACCTGCTGCTGCTGGTGTCGCTGCTTTCCATGCTGCAGGCCACCCTGACGCTGCCCGGCATCGCCGCCATGGCGCTGGCGCTGGGCATGGCGATCGATTCCAACGTGCTGATCAACGAGCGGGTTCGCGAAGAACTGCGGCGCGGTGCGTCTCCCCAGGTGGCCATCAACACCGGGTACGACCATGCCTGGGGCACGATCCTGGACTCCAACGTCACCTCGCTGATCGCCGGCGTCGCGCTGCTGATCTTCGGCTCCGGCCCGGTTCGCGGCTTCGCCGTGGTGCACTGCCTGGGCATCGTCACCAGCATGTTCTCTTCGGTGTTCTTCTCGCGCGGGGTGGTCAACTTCTGGTACGGCCGCAAGAAAAAACTCAAGACCGTGTCCATCGGCACCATCTGGCGTTCCGATGGCCAGGCACCCGCCGTCAAGGGCGACTGAACGAGACCACGCACCATGGAATTCTTCCGCATCCGTCGCGACATCCCGTTCATGAAGAACGCGTTGTTGCTCAACGCGATCTCCTTCATCACCTTTGCCGCCGCCGTGTTCTTCCTGAGCACCCGCGGTTTGCACCTGTCGGTGGAGTTCACCGGTGGCACGGTGATGGAGGTGGCTTATGAACAGCCGGCCGACCTCGAATCCGTTCGCAAGGTCATCGAGGGGTTGGGATACCAGGAAGTGCCGGTCCAGAACTTCGGTACCTCTCGGGACGTGCTGTTGCGCCTGCCTGCGATGCAGGGTCAGAGTGCGGGCCAGCAGAGCGAGACCGTGCTGGCCGCACTCAAGGCCCAGAACCCCGCGGTCGAGCTGCGCCGCACCGAGTTCGTGGGGCCGCAGGTCGGCCAGGAGCTGGTGTCCAGCGGACTCAAGGCGCTCGGCCTGGTGATCGTCGGCATCATGATCTACCTTGCGCTCCGCTTCGAATGGAAGTACGCCGTCTCGGCCATCATCGCCAACCTGCACGACGTGGTCATCATCCTGGGCTTCTTCGCCTTCTTCCAGTGGGAATTCTCGCTGGCCGTGCTGGCGGCGGTGCTGGCGGTGCTCGGCTACTCGGTCAACGAGTCCGTGGTGATCTTCGACCGCATTCGCGAGACCTTCCGACGCCAGCGCAAGATGACGCCGCCTCAGGTGATCGACCACGCCATCACCTCGACCATCAGCCGGACCATCATCACCCACGGTTCGACGCAGATCATGGTGCTGTCCATGCTGCTGTTCGGCGGGCCTACGCTGTACTACTTCGCGCTGGCGCTCACCATCGGCATCTGTTTCGGCATTTATTCGTCCGTGTTCGTGGCGGCTGCCATCGCCATGTGGCTGGGCATCAAGCGGGAAGACCTGATCAAGTCCAGCGGCACGAAGAACGATGGCGATCCGGGCGATCCGAACGCTGGCGCTGTGGTTTAAGCGCCAAGGACCGGGCCCCCGTGGCTCAGGGGGGCCTGGAGGCTGGACGCCAGCGGGGCCATTCGTGTCATACTGAAACCATTGTGTCCCCACCCGATCAGCACGTTTCATCCCTGGCCAAACAGGCGCGTGAACTCTTCGTGGTTCATGTGGGACGTGCCCTTCCCGAAATCGTCAAGGCCTGTGACACGCGTCTGACATCCGTGCTGGACCAGGCAGGTGCGGCGCGGGAGATCCAGGCCCGGCGCGACGCCTGGACCAGTTTTCAAAAGAATCAGACGACCTGGCTCAATCAGAGTCGAAAGTCCCTGCAGCGCACCTTGCTGCCCCGTTTCTCGAATTCCGGCAACCCGGTCAGCGTGTCGGGCCAGCTCGAACTCGTGGCCGAGGGCGCCATCGACGACCAGATCCTCGCGTCCCGCCTCGCCATGCAGGTGCTCGATCGCTCGTCCACCGAGCTCAACGAGTTGCGCCTGCGTGTCCAGCATCTGGAAGGCAGACAGGAACTGCCCAAGGGAGACGTGCTGCTGCCCGACGTGATCGCGCGCATTCTGGTCGATCAGTGGCTGGATGCCCATATGACCCGGGAAGCCTGGTCGATCGTGCACGACGCGATGTCGCCCATCCTTTCCGCCAAATTGCATGAAGCCTACAAGGCCGCCAACGAATTCCTCGTCGCCAGCGGCGTGATGAAGGAAATCGACCTGCAGTCTTTGGTGAAGCGCATGCCCGGCTCCCGTTCCGAGGGTCCCCCGTCGCCGTCGCGACGAGATCTGCCCCCCGGCATGCGCCCCGTGTCGCCACAGGCGCCGGGCGCTCGCGCCGGCGCAAACGGGTCTGTTGATTCCGGCGCCGCGTCGGGCCGCAGCGGGCCACCTTCTTCCGGCATGGGCGTTCACGACGAAACGCGGCTCATGACCGGCACGTCGCCATTGGCCCGCGCGCGCATGCGTGCCCAGGGCGTGGTCGGGCGTCTCAAACGCATGCTCATGGACCGCGTGGGTGGCGACTTCGAAGCCACGCAGGTGTTGCCACCCTCGGCGGGTCTCCAGCAGGCCATGCAGCGCTCCATCGTGGCATCTGCCAGCGGCAGCGCGGGGCTTTACGTCACCGGCGCCTCGGGCCCCGCCCCGGTGTACGTGGATGCCACCCATGTGGAGCGGGCCGCCACGGTGCTGCGCCAGCGCACGGTCGAACTCAAGCAGGCCGCCAGCACGCCGACCGAAAAAGCCACCATCGAGGTGGTGGCGCTCATGTTCCAGAGCATCCTGGCCGAAGAGCGCATTCCGCCCAGCGTGCGGGTCTGGTTCGCGCGTCTGCAGATCCCTGTGTTGCGCGTGGCACTGGCCGAACCCGAATTCTTCAGCGCGCTCCAGCACCCGGCTCGCCGTCTGATCGATCGCATGGGATCCTGTGTGATGGGTTTTGAATCGAATGTGAGCTCGGCCGCGCTCGAGTCCGAGATCAAGCGTGTGGTCCAGGTGATCGAGCAGTATCCCGAGACCGGGCGCCGCGTGTTCCAACTGGTGTTCGACGAGTTCCAGAAATTCCTGTCTACCTACCTGAGCGAGCAGGGCAGCGCCAGCCGCTTCGTCAGCGTCGCGCAGCAGGTCGAACAGAAGGAAACCCTGTCGGTGCAGTACACCATCGAACTGCGCAAGCTGCTCGACGAAGTGCCGGTGCGCGACGAAGTGCGTGATTTCCTTTTCAAGGTGTGGGTCGACGTGCTGGCTGTGGCCAGCGTGAAGTACGGCTTGCGCCACGAAGAAACGGCCGCGCTCAAACAGGTGGCCTCAGACCTGTTGTGGGCGGCCAGCGCCAAACCCAATCGCAACGACCGGGCCCGCGTCATCCAGCAGCTGCCCGGGCTGCTGCAACGGCTGCGCCAGGGCATGAGCCTGCTGGGTTTCCCGGCGGGCATGCAGGACCAGCACATCAAGTCGGTGAGCGACACCCTGGCCGACGCCTTCATGTCGCGCACCGAGGCCATCTCGCAGGAAAGCCTCGACAACCTGTCGGAGCGGCTTGCCAACCTGGAGGACTACCTCCCGGCCAACGGTGTGGGTGACCTGGAGCTCGACAGCGAGAGCATCGAGATGATCACGGGTGTGGACGCGGGCAACATCGAGGTGATCAACCAGGGTGGCAGCCAGCCCAACGAAGCGATGCGCTCGTGGGCGGTGGAATTGCAGATCGGATCGTGGTTCGGCCTGGACCACAACGGCAAGCTCAACAGCGTGCAGCTGGCCTGGCGCAGTGAGCGTGGGCAGCTCTATCTTTTTGTCACCAACGGAGGGCGCTGTTTCCTGGTGCAGTCCAACCGCGTGGCGGCGTACCTGCAGGCCGGCTTGCTGGTGCCGAGCGAGGAAGAGGCACTGACCGTGCGTGCCACGCGCGACGCGCTGGCCAAGCTCGACGCGAATCCCGAACGCCTCCTGAACTGAAGGCGCGTGGTCGGCGTCAGCCTCGGCCGAGGCGCTGCAGCAGTCCGCCCGGCAGGCGGCTGACGTCCCCCTGCAGTTCCAGTTCCAGCAAGCGCGCCTGAAGGTGGGCGGTGCCCAAGCCGGTGCGGGCCTGCAGCGCATCCAGGCTCACCGGGTCGTATCCCATGGCTTCCAGCAAGCTGTCCTCGCCCTCGGTCTCGATGTCCAGCCCCGGATCTGCCAGGCGCGCGGGGACCAGGTGCAGGTCTTCGAGAATGTCCTGAGCAGATTCGACCAGTTTGGCGCCCTGGCGGATCAAGGCGTGGCAACCGCGCGCCTGAGGCGAGTGGATCGACCCAGGAATCGCGAACACCTCACGACCTTGCTCGGCGGCGAGCCGAGCAGTGATGAGCGAGCCCGACTGCACGGCCGCTTCCACCACCAACGTGCCTTGCGACAGCCCCGCGATGATGCGGTTGCGTTGCGGAAAATGGGCGGCCAGTGGCGGTGTACCGAGCGGGTATTCGCTGACGATCGCGCCCTGGTCGCAGATGCGGTGGGCCAGCGACAGGTGGCGCTTGGGATACACCCGGTCCAGCCCGGTGCCCACCACGGCAATGGTGAAAGCGCCCGCCTGCAAGGCGCCCTCGTGCGCCGCACCGTCCACGCCCATCGCAAGTCCGGAGACCACGCAGACGCCCGCTTCGCCCAGGGCCTGGGCAAACTGTTTCGCGTTCGCTTCGCCTTGCGGCGTGGGGTTGCGGCTGCCCACCATGGCCAGGCGGCGCGGGTGGTGCAGCGCCTGCACGTCGCCCTGCACGTACAGCATCAATGGCGGATCGGCCATCTGCAGCAGTTCGGCCGGGTAGAGCGCGTCGCCCAGCGTGAGTACGTGGCGTCCTGCGTCTTCGCCCAGCCAGGCCTGCAGACGGTCCACTTCGGCGTCGATTGCTTCTGGAACGGTGCCGAGAGCGCGCGCAGCGCGCGTGCCCACCACCGCTTGCCAGGCCGCCCCATCGTGTTCGAATATTTCTTGCGGCAGTCCGAAAGCCGCGAGCAGCTTTCGGGCGGATTCGGTGCCCACGCCTGGCGTGCGCAGCAGCCGCAGCCAGGCGGCCAGTTCGTCCCTCGGCATGGGCCTCAGGGATTGCCGAATCGGTCGCCCACCTTCACGCCGGTGCTGATCTGCAGCACCAGGGCGTAAGACACCTTGTCAAAGGTGCGGAAGACCATCATGAGGCCGTTGCGCTCACCCGGCAGCCGGATCTGCGGCCGGGCTTCGTCGGTGGTGTCGGTGAGGGTGTCGGCTTCGCGTTGCAGAGCCAGCACGTGGCCGCGTTCCAGGCCATGCGCGCGGCCGCGGTTGATGGTCACGACCTGGTTCTGCGCCGCATAGTTCACCGCGTTGCCGTACACCGAAACCACCTGGCCGTTTTGCGCTGTATCGGGCGCGCGTGGCACGTAGTTGCTGAGTTCGCGCTCGGGCTCGGGCAGCAGGCGGTCGCCCACCCGCATTTCTTCCTTGGCAGCGACGATGTCGATGGTTGCGGGCACCAGTTCATTGACGGCCCGGCCATTGCTGCTGGTCGTGTCGCGGCGCGTCTCGCCAGAGACCAGCTGGGCCTTGCCGACGTACTGAGCTTCGTAGCCGAGCACTTCGCTGGTGGTGGGATCCCTCAAAGGCGTGGCGTTGCGGAACACGCGGTAGTCAATGGACTTGCCGTCGACGACCGCGAGCGGCTCGCCTTGCGGACTGTCCCCGTAAAGGGCTCGTGCGTAGGCGCGGTCGCCGCGGCTGAGCAATACGCGGTCTTCCTGCGTGGCCACGATGCGTGGAGCGCGCGCAAAGGTGGGCTCGTCCACGATCATGGGTTCTGTGAGGAACGACTCGATGGCTTGCAGCGACACGGGCGGAATCGCGGAATCGCCCAGGCTCTCGAACCGGGTTCGCGGCGTCACGCGCACGGTCTCCAGGTCACCCCTGCCGTTGGGACGCGAAGTGAGCAGGCGGGCACGGCCGTCCGATTTGTCGAGATAAAGCACCTGACCCGGGTAGATGCGATGCGGGTTTTGAATGTCCTGGCGGTTCATGCCCCAGAGCTCGGGCCAGCGCCATGGCGTCCTGAGGAAAATGCCTGAAATGGCCCAGAGCGTGTCGCCGCGCTTGATGGTGTAGCTGTCGGGCGCATTGGGCGCCAGTTCGGACAGAGGCACGCCGGTCTGTGCGACCTGGTCGGCGGTGGCGCGCTGGCCAGGGGTGATGGGGAAATTCTGGGCCGAGGCGCCGCTGGCCAGCAGGATGCCCAGCGCGGCGGTGGCCGCCCATGCCAGAGGGCTCAGCGGGCGCGAAGGACGGATGTTGGCGGACAGGCGGGTGTTCGATGGCATGTGGTGGCCCCTGGGCGGCAACCTCCGGTGGTCGGAATGCCGGCCCTGAATGAGGCTGGCAGCCGCTCGCCGACGGTGCTCGTGTCTTGACAAGTCGCATTTGATTTTGCGCCCAAGCCATTGATTAGGCAATGTAAATGGCGGTGGCATTTCACGCTCCGTCGCAAAATTGGCGAAAATAGAGACATCGTTTTCCGCTCGTCCCCGGCATGCCGCCAGCCGTCGCCCGACTACAGTCGATGGCTGCATTACCCCCCGGTCCATTTCCTCCGAATTCATGAACCCGCCCTCGCTCCTGACCATCCTTCATTACCCGGATCCGCGTCTGCACACAGTGGCCAGACCGGTGGCAGCGGTGGACGATCGCATTCACACGCTCATCGAGCGCATGTTGGCCACCATGTACGACGCCAACGGCATCGGTCTGGCGGCCACCCAGGTGGACGTGCACGAGCGCCTGATCGTCATCGACGTGAGCGAGTCGCGCGACGAGCCGATGGTGTTGATCAACCCGGTGATCGAATGGGCCAGCGACGAGAAGCGCAAGGGCGAGGAAGGCTGTCTTTCCGTGCCGGGGATCTACGATGGCGTGGAGCGCTCCACGGCCGTGCATGTGCGCGCGCTCGACGCGCAGGGCAACGAGCGTGTGATCGAGGCGGAAGGCATGCTGGCCGTGTGCATCCAGCACGAGATGGACCATTTGCTCGGCAAGGTTTTTGTCGAGTACCTCTCGCCCCTGAAGCAGGGGCGCATCAAATCCAAGATGGTCAAGGCACAACGAGAGGCATTGCGCGCATGAAATCATTCAACGTCAACACGGCGCCTGGCCGCGGCCTGCGGGCAACGCTGCTCGCACTGGCCGTGGGCGCGCTCTCGGCGTGCATGGGCATCCCCGAACGCATCGAGCCGGGCACCCCGCGCGCGCAGATTGAAGAGCGCCTGGGCAGGCCCACGGCCGAGTACCCCCTGGCCGATGGCCGCCGTCTTCAGTATTCGCGGCAGCCCGGCGGGCAGCAGGTCTACAACCTCGACCTCGACAGCAGCGGGCGCTTGCGCCGGCTCGAACAGGTGATGGACATCAACTGGCTGCAGCGCAACATTGCCCTGGACCGGTGGACGCGCGCCGATGTGCTGCAGAACCTCGGGCGTCCTGCCCTGGTCGAGCGCGTGGTCAGCTTTCGCGGTGATGTCTGGACCTACCGTTTTCTCGAGATGAACTCGCCCCGCCAGGTGCATCTGCACATCGATCCCGAGGGTGTGGTTCGACGTCTGATGTTCACCGACGAACTCGTGCGCGAAGATCCACCGGATCGTTCGTAGACCGCACCCCTTTCTCTCTGCCATGGAATGAAACTGGTCTTTGCCGGTACGCCGGAATTCGCGCGCGCGGCGCTGCAACGCCTGCTCGAAGCGGGGTTCGAGGTGCCGCTCGTGCTGACCCAGCCCGACCGCCCGGCCGGCCGCGGCATGAAGCTGCAGGCATCGCCGGTGAAGCAACTGGCGCTGGAACATGGCCTGGCAATGGCACAGCCGCGCAGCTTGAAGCTCGATGGCAGATACCCGCTGGATGCCGCCGCCGCGCGCGATGCCATCGTGGCGGCGCGGGCCGATGTCATGGTGGTGGCGGCCTATGGCCTCATCCTGCCGCAGTGGGTGCTGGACCAGATGACGCAGGACGGGGCCGCACTCGGATGCCTCAACATCCATGCCTCGCTGCTGCCCCGCTGGCGCGGCGCCGCGCCCATCCACCGCGCCGTCGAAGCGGGTGATGCGCAAACCGGTGTGACCATCATGCAGATGGATGCCGGACTCGACACGGGCGACATGCTGCTGCGCGAAAGCGTGCCCATCCGCGAAGACGACACCACCGGCAGCCTGCACGACCGGCTCGCCACCCTGGGCGCGCGGCTCATCGTGGAAGCGCTGGAGATCGCGGCCTGCGGTGGCCTGCGTGCCGAATCGCAACCGGCCGAGGGCCTGACCTACGCGCACAAGATCGACAAGGCCGAGGCCGCGCTGCGCTGGAGCGAACCGGCCGCTGTGCTGGCGCGGCGCGTGCGCGCCTTCAACCCGTTTCCCGGCGCGGCCACGGCCCTGGCGGGCGAATCGGTGAAGGTGTGGACAGCGCGTGCCGAGGTGGGCGATGGGCGGGTGGCGGCGGCCCCAGGCACGCTTGTGTCGGCGGGCGCGGAGGGCCTGCGCGTTCAAACCGGTGATGGTGTGCTGGTGATGACGGAACTGCAGCGTGCCGGCGGCAAGCGGTTGGGCGCCGCCGATTTCCTTCGCGGCTTCGCCGTCCAGCCCGGCCAGGTGTTCGACGCGGCGCCCGGCGCTGCCGGGGTCGCCTGATGTTTTTCCTGCGCGAACACCGCGCCCATGACGAGTTCTGGGAAGGCGTGAAGGATCAGACCAGCGTGGCGATGGGCATCGGCGCCTGGGCGCTCATGACCGGCGTGGCCATGGTGCAGTCCGGCCTGTCGGCGCTGGAGGCGGTGCTCATGACCTTGATCGTGTACGCCGGCAGCGCGCAGCTGGCGGCCGTGCCCATGATCACCGCCGGCGCGCCGATGTGGGTGATCCTGGCGGCGGCCTTCTGCGTCAACCTGCGCTTCGTGGTGTTCTCCGCCCACTTGCGCCCCTACCTCATGCACCTGCCCCGCGGGCAGCGCCTGATCACGGGCTACGTCACCGGGGATCTCAGCTATGTGTTCTTCGCGCGCCGGTTTCCACAGGTGGGCGCCACGGCCGAAGAACTTGCACGTCAGCAGGCCTACCTCATGGGCAACTGCGCGGTGAACTACGTGGCCTGGATGTCGATGAGCCTGCTGGGCATCGCGCTGGCCAACATGATTCCGCTGGCCTGGGGGCTGGGCTTCGCGGGCATCCTGGCCTTGCTGGGCGTGTTGTGTTCGCTGGCGTCGTCGAAACTGCGCGTGGTCTCGGCCGGCGTGGCGGGTGCGGCGGCGGTGGCGGCCTGGGCCCTGCCGCTCAAGCTCAACATCCTGGTGGCCATCGCCAGCGCGGTGGCCATCTGCCTGGTCCTCGAGAAACTGCGTCCCCATGAGCCGGGTGCCGGGGTGCACCATGCTTGACCTCGATCCCTGGACCTTGCTCACCATCGTGCTGCTGGGTGGCATCACGGTGCTGACGCGAGGCTTCTTCTTCATCTCCAGCAAACCGTGGACGCTGCCTCACTGGGCGCAGCGGGGCCTGCAGTACGCGCCCATTGCCGCGCTGGCGGCGGTGGTGATCCCCGAGATCGTGATGACGCAGGGCGAGCTCATCGCCAGCTGGCGCGACGCGCGTCTTTTCGCCGCGGCGGCGGGAATGGCGTGGTTCTTCTGGAAACGCGGCGTGCTCGGCACCATCGTCACGGGGATGCTGGTCTACCTCCCCTTGCGGCTGGGCCTGGGCTGGTGAGCGGGTCCCCACGCTGCGCCGCGGCGGCCCAGGTGGTCCGCGCTACCAGGCGCCACCCGGCGAGCGAGACACCGCTGCAGATCAGCAAGGTCCACAGCGTGTGACTCGGTGGATGGGCGCCGCGCAGCATCTGCACCGCACCCGCCAGCAGACCGGCTGCCATCACCCCGCCCAGCCATCGAAAACCCACCCCGCGACGCCGTGACGCGCCCGCTGCGGGTGCCAGCCAGGGCAGGCACAGCGCGATGAAAGCAAAGGCACTGGAGGCGTGCCCACCCGGGAAGCAGCGCCCCGGCCCGCCATCGGCCACGCCCCAGCGCCAGTGCGCCACCCGCTCGGCCACACCCCCGAACTGACGCCAGTCCCAGGGGCAACTGGTGAGGCTCTGGTTCTTGATGAGGTTCACCGCCAGCAGGGACAGCGTGGCCAGCGCCATCGCCGCCACCCGTTCGCGCCGGGTTGGAGCGGGCGCCTTGAGCGGCCACAGGGCCCAGACCCAGAGTGCGGCGAACGCCAGCACGGCGGCCTGGCGCAGCCCTTCGTGCAGCACGCGTTCCAGCCACCACGCATGCCGGAGCGGGAAGCCGGTGGGCGTGCCGACCCACGGCATCGCCACGGTGTCGAGCCCGCTCCATTCCCACAGGATGGTGAGCAGGGCGGCCACGACCCACCCACTGGCGAGCCGCCACGGCGGCAAAGGAGGGGCTGCAGCGGCGTTCATCCCGTGCAGAATGCCGGAGCAACATTAATGCGTCCTTAAGCTGGCTCACCACAATGGCCGCAACCCCTCACAAAGACCCCAGGCCCGGAGCAACATGCGCGCACTCGTGGTGGAAGACGATCCCGACATCGCCAGCGGACTGCAGGCGTCGATGCGTCAGGCGGGCTATGCGGTGGACTTGTGCACCACGCTGGACGCCGCGTGGCTGGCGCTTTCGGTGGAGCCATTCGACGTGATGGTGCTGGACCTGGGATTGCCCGATGGCGACGGCATCGATCTGCTCGCCCGCCTGCGCCGCCAGGCCCGTCCGGCGGCGGGACGGGTGAATCTGCCGCGCAACGACATGCCCGTGCTGATCATGACCGCGCGCGACGGCGTGAGCGACCGCATCGGCGGGCTCGACGGCGGCGCGGACGACTACATCGTCAAGCCCTTCGACGCCAACGAACTGCTGGCCCGCCTGCGTGCCATGCTGCGCCGGGCCGGCGGGCGCAGCAACCCCGTGATCGAACACGGCGAACTGGTGGTCGACCCGGCGGCGCACACGGTGCTGCGCGCGGGCCAGCCGGTGGTGCTGGGGGGCAAGGAGTTCGCCCTGCTGCTCGCGCTGCTGCAGGCCTGCCCGCAGGTGCTCTCCAAACCGCGGCTCGAGTCCTCGCTGTACGGCTTTGGCGAGGCCCTGGAGAGCAACGCCATCGAGGTGCACATCCACCACCTGCGTCGCAAGCTGGGTGAATCGCTCATCAAGACCGTGCGTGGCGTGGGCTACTTCATGCCCCGTCAGGAGACGGACCCATGAGCTCCGGGGCCGCGCTGCCGGCCGCGACCCGCCTGCCCTCGTTGTGGCACTATCTCTGGAGCTGGGTGGTCGGCGCGCTGCTCGTGGTGTGGGCGACGTTGTTGATGGTGGCCTGGTACACCGGACACCACGAGGCCGAAGAGGTGACCGATGGCCAGCTGGTGGCGGTCGCGCGCCTCTGGCTGCCGGTCGTGAGCGGGCCGACCGCCGTGGCGCCTGGCGCCATCGGCCAGGATCGGCCGCGGGCCTACGTGCAGGATCTGGCCGTGATCCGCTGGCAAGGCGGCCAGCGGGTGACGGACACCCACCAGCTGGCGGCCGCGCTGCGGCTCGAACAGCCGCCACCGGTCGGGTTCCAGGAACGTGAACAGACCACGGCCGCCGGCCCGTCCCGGTGGCGTCTGTTCGTCGCCGAACAGGGCGATTCGCGGGTGGCGGTGCTGATGAACATGGATCAGCGCCTGGACCTCGCTCGCGACATGGCGCTCAAGCTGGCCCGACCCGCGCTGCTCATCCTCCCGCTGGTGGCCTTGCTGCTCTGGTGGGCGCTGCGGCGCGGGCTGCGGCCGCTGGACCGGCTCTCCAGCGACGTGGCCGCGCTTGACGGCCTGGCCGGTCAACGGCTGGACACCACGCACCGGTTCCGGGAGTTCTCCAGCACGGTGTCTGCCATCAATTCGCTGGTGGATTCCCTGCAGACGCGGGCCCGGCGCGAACGCGAGTTTGCCTCCGATGTCGCGCACGAGTTGCGCACCCCGCTGACGGCCCTCACGCTGCAGGCGGGTGCCGCGCGCCACGACCCCGCACCCGAGCGCCTGGCGCAGCTGGAATCCACCGCCCTTCGCGCCGGCCACATCCTGGCGCAGCTGCTTGATCTGGCGCGCGCACAACGCGGCGACGGGGAGGGGAAGGACCCGGGCTGGAAACCGGTCGCCTTGGGGGAGCTCGTCGCCAGCGTGGTGGCCGACCACGCCCCGGCCGGTTTCCAGAGCGGGCACGAACTCTCGCTCGACCAGCCCGGCGAGCCGATCGTGCTGAGCACGCAGCCGCTGCTGCTGGAACTGGCGCTGCGCAACCTCGTGGAGAACGCGTTGTGCCACACGCCCTCGGGCACCCAGATCGAAGTGCGCGTGTGGCGCACCGAAAACGCGGTGGGCGTTTCGGTCAGTGACGACGGCCAGCGCCCAGGTGCTTCCGGGGTGATCGACGACACCGGCCGCAAGGGGCTCGGGCTGGGCCTGCGGCTGGTGCAGCGCATCGCGGACGAGCTGGGTGCGACGCTGGAGCGCGACAGCGGCGGCGCACCCATGACGACCCGCTTCAGTCTGCGGTGGCCGCACACATAAGGCTCGTTTAACGCAGGGCCCCGATGCTCCGGGCGCCAGCATGTGCTGGGCCTCGTGAGCTGTCGATGTCGGCCTATTCCCTCGTTCGTTTCTTTCCGGTTCCCAGGTTGCGGCACGAAGCCGCGAGCCGGGCGGCTCGCTTTCAGCGCCCTGCCCGGCTCGTGTGGCCGTTGGCGTGCTGGCTGGCGGTGGCCGGCAACCTGCCGCTGTGGCAACACGTCGATGCGATCGTCGCGACGCACGCGCATCGGCCGACGTTGCTGTTGGGGCTGGGCCTGTTGCTCGTCGGTGCGCTGGCCGCCCTGCTCTCGCTCGGTGCGTGGCCGCGCACGCTTCGTGCGACGGCGTCTGCCCTGGTGCTCGTCAGCGCGTTCAACACCCATTTCATGTGGACATACGGCGCGGTCATCGATCCCACGATGTTCGCCAACGTGCTGCAGACCGATGTGCAGGAGGTTCGCGACCTGTTGTCGTTCCGGTTGCTGGGCACGGTGCTGCTGGTGGCCGGCCCGGCGTTGTGGTGGATCTGGCACCGCCCCGTGGTGACGCGGCAAGGGCTGTCGCAGACCTGGCGCAACCTGCTGGGCCTGCTCGCCGGTCTGGCCGTGGCCGTGACGATGGCGTTGCTCAACTACCAGGACCTGGCCTCGCTCATGCGCAACCACAAGGACCTGCGCTACATGTTCAATCCGCTCAACACCGTCTACGCGGGTGCCCGGCTCGCCACCGACCGGCTGCCTCGCCAGGTGGTGGCACTCAAGCCGGTGGGTGAGGATGCCATGCTGGGCGCGACCTACCGCCATCAGGCGCGGCCGCCGCTGTTGCTGCTGGTGGTGGGCGAGACAGCGCGCGCGCAGAACTTCGGGCTCAATGGTTATGAGCGGGCCACCACGCCGGCCCTGTCGCGCTGGCAGGCCGAGGAGGGTCTGGTGAACTTCGACCAGGTGAGTTCGTGCGGCACCAACACGCTGGTGTCGGTGCCCTGCCTCTTTTCGCCGCTCACGCGCGCTCAGGGCGGAGATCGCCCGCCCGAACACGAGAACCTGCTCGATGTCCTGCAGCGTGCCGGGCTGGCCGTGTTGTGGATCGACAACCAGGCCGGCTGCAAGGGCGTGTGCAACCGCGTCCCCCACGCCAGCCCTGCCGAGAACCCGCCGGCCGGTCTTTGCGACGGTGGCGAGTGTCTCGACCCGGCGATGCTGCAGGGACTGGACGCGCGCATCGCTGCGCTCGATCCGGTTCGCAGCGCGCGCGGCGTGGTGCTGGTGATGCACCAGATGGGCAGTCACGGTCCGGCGTACTTCAAGCGCACACCGGCCGACCACAAGCCCTTCCAGCCGGAGTGCCAGAGCAACACGCTGTCCGACTGCCCGCGCGATCAGCTGGTGAATGCCTACGACAACACCATCGCCTACACCGACCATTTCCTGGATCTCGCGCTGCAGTGGCTCAAGGACCGTTCCGAGCGTGGGGCCAACGACACGGGCCTGATCTATGTCTCGGACCACGGCGAATCCCTGAGCGAGAACGGCCTGTACCTGCACGGCGTGCCGTATGCGCTGGCGCCCAGACAGCAGACCCGCGTGCCGATGGTGGCCTGGCTCTCGCCTGCGATGCAGGCGCGCGACGGAATCTCGCTGGACTGCCTGCGCCAGCGGGCGCACTACGCCATGTCGCACGATCACTTTTTCCACACGGTGCTGGGCGTGATGGACGTGCAGACCAGCGCCCACGAGCCCTCGCTGGATGCGTGGTTGCCCTGCCGTTCTTCCTGATCGCAGGGGGCGGGCGCGCCCTTTCTACAATGCGGTTTTCCCTTCTGCCGCGTCCGCGCCCGCCCCACCATGCAATTCATCCGTTTTTCCGACCTCTGCTCGCAAGGCCGAGCCCGAGGCCAGCGCGTCTTCATCCGCGCCGATCTGAACGTGCCGCAGGACGATGCCGGCCACATCACCGAAGACACCCGCATCCGCGCGAGCATTCCCGCCATCCAGATGGCGCTCGACGCCGGTGCGGCCGTGATGGTGACCAGCCACCTGGGTCGCCCCACCGAAGGCGAGTTCAAGCCGGAAGACTCGCTTCTGCCCGTGGCCACACGCCTGGGCGAACTCATGGATCGGCCGGTTCGCCTGGTGACCGACTGGATCGATGGCGGCTTCTCGGTGGCGCCCGGCGAAGTGGTGCTGCTGGAAAACTGCCGTCTCAACGTCGGTGAAAAGAAGAACAAGCCCGAGCTGGCGAAGAAGCTTGGCGCGCTGTGCGACATCTTCGTGCACGACGCCTTCGGCACCGCCCACCGGGCCGAGGCCAGCACCTACGGCATCGCGCAGTTCGCGCCGGTGGCCTGCGCGGGGCCGCTGCTGGCGGCGGAGATCGACGCCACCACCCGCGCGCTGGCGGCGCCCAGGCGGCCGCTGCTGGCCATCGTGGCCGGCAGCAAGGTCAGCACCAAACTCACCATCCTGAAAAGCCTGGCGGCCAATGTCGACCAGCTCCTCGTGGGTGGCGGCATCGCCAACACCTTCATGCTCGCGGCCGGCCTGAAGATCGGCAAGAGCCTGGCCGAGGCCGATCTGGTGAACGAGGCCAAGGCGGTGATCGACGCCATGAAAGCGCGTGGCGCCGAGGTGCCGATTCCCACCGACGTGGTGACTGCCAAGACTTTCGCGGCGGACGCACCGGCCACCGTGAAGCAGGCGGCGGACGTGGCCGACGACGACCTGATCCTGGACATCGGGCCCGAGACCGCCAGGAAACTGGCTGAGCAGTTGATGAAGGCGGGCACCATCGTGTGGAACGGGCCGGTGGGCGTGTTCGAATTCGCGGCTTTCGAAAATGGCACCAAGGTGGTTGCAGACGCGATCGCGAAAAGCAGCGCGTTCAGCATCGCCGGCGGTGGCGACACGCTGGCGGCGATCGCCAAATACGGCATCGAGAAGGACGTGGGTTACATCTCCACCGGCGGCGGCGCGTTCCTGGAAGTGCTGGAGGGCAAGACCCTGCCAGCGTTCGAGGTGCTCGGGCGCCGGGCGGCGGGCTGAATCGCACAGATCCGGCGCCGGGCCGCCCCGGGCAGCGGGGGAGCTTGGGGCGTCACCTTCGGGTGGGGATGCGTGCCACCACCCACACCCCGATCAGCGCCGCCACCAGCAGCACCGCCAGCACCACCGGCTGGTGCCTGAATCCCCAGGCCGAGAGGCCCACCATCAACACCATGCTGACCTGAGCCACGGTCTTGGTGCGGCGCGTCAGGCTGCGGTGGGTTTCCCAGTCGCGAACCATCGGGCCCATGAAGCGGTGGTTGAGCAGCCAGCCGTGCAGCCGCGGCGAAGCCTTGGCGTAGCAGGCAGCGGCCAGCAGCACGAAGGGCGTGGTCGGCAGGCCGGGCACCACCACACCGATGAGGCCGAGCGCCAGCGAGAGGGTGCCTGCCGTCCACAACAGCCAGCGAACGGTGCGAGAGCGGTGCTGCGTCATGGTGACCACCACCCGAGTGGATGGCGCGCCAGCGCGATCGACGCCATGAAAGCCACGCACAGCAAAGCAGCCAGCAGGTACAGCGCTTGCGCACGGGTAGAGTGCGCTCCTCTCAGAGCCATCGAGCCGAGGGCGATGTAGACCATCAACAAGCAGAGCTTGAGGCCCAGCCAGGGTGTGTGCAGCAGGTTGAGCTGCAGCATCCACCACAGGCCGGCGCCGGCCAGCAGCAGCGTCGTGTCGAGCACCACGCTCAGGTGGCGCCAACCCGAGCGCAGCGGCCAGCCCTGCCCCTGCAGTACGCCCAAAGAACGCATCGCGAACAGGCTCACGCTGCCCACGACCAGACCCACATGCGTCTTGAGCAGCAGCGGGTAGGCCCAGGCGATGTCCGGGGTTGGCATGGTTGTCGGTGGTGGGACGGGTGGAGGTCACCGCCAGCATAGCCGCTCCCACCGGGCGGCCGCGCCATCCCGAGTCAGCAGCAGGCCGCGCGCCGGGGCTCGAACTGCGGGAACAGCTGGTTGTTCTCGAGGTGGATGTGGGCGATCAGGTCGTCCGAAAACTGCGCGATGCCCGCGTAGAGAGCGCACCAGGTGTTGCACGCACCTTCGGGTGGCGTGGCGTCGTGGGACACGAGCATCAGGCGTTCGAGCTGTTCGCCATGGCTGGTGTGTTCTTCGCGCATCACGCCAATGGGGTGCATGGCCATGCCGCGGCCGCCCGCCTTGAGCATGGGGAACAGGATGCCCTCTTCCTTGGCCATGTGCTCCAGCATCTCCGCCTCGATGGTTTCGAGGTGCTCGGCCAAGCCGGCAGGCACGTCGGGGTGCTCGCGGTGCACCGCTTCCACGCGGCGCGCCATGCGGATCAGCTCGGGCAACTGTTCACGGTGCACCGCGTGGTAGCGGGTGAGGATGTGGTCGATCATCTCGGCGGGCCCCTGCGGCACCACCGGGCTGTCGGGACGGTCCAGCCGGGCGAGTTCGGCCAACACCGAGTCCACCGACAGACCCTTGTTGTCGCAGGCCTGCTGAAGCGCGATCTGGCCGCCGCAACAGAAGTCGAGCTTGAGGCGGCGGAAGACGGCGGTGGAACCCGGCAGGTCGACGGCGATCTGTCCAATGGGCTGGCTGGCTCGGGCCAGGCTGTCTTCAGGGGTGAAGGGGGTGCTCATGGGGGTCCTTGAATGTTCATTTGGTATGAATATATTAGCGCATAAAATGCACGACATATGAATATTCAGATCGTCCACACGGACATCGGTCATGCGGAGGATGCGCGATGCGTTTGACACACTGGACCGACTACAGCCTGCGCGTGCTGATGTACTGCGCCGCCAGCGAACAGCGCGAGCAGCGTGCCACGGTCGGTGAAATTGCCGAGGCGCACGGCATCTCGCGCAGCCACCTCACCAAGATCGTGATGACGCTTTCCGGCCTGGGCCTGCTGGAGACCACGCGGGGGCGCGGCGGTGGCCTGCGCCTGCTCAAGCCGGCGCACAGCATCGTGGTGGGCGCTGTGGTCCGACAGACCGAAAGCGACTTCACCCTCGTGGAGTGCTTCGACGCGGAACACAACACTTGCCGGCTGGATGGCCACTGCCGACTCAAGCGTGCACTGAGAGAGGCCCTGGACCGCTACCTGGAGGTGCTCGACGGAGTGACCCTGGCCGACCTGGTCGCGCCTGCGATCGGCACGCGCGGTGGTCAGCGGGTGCGCGTGGTGCCTGGCCTGCCGCGCCTGCCCGAGGACTCGACCCGACGGCCGCGGGTACCTGTGAGCGGCGAAAGCCGCTAACCTCACCCGATGGTGTCCACCGCCTCCCTGTCAACCAAGCTGGTGCGCATCGGCGCCGGGCTGCTGCTCGTCGCCCTTGCGTCCATCGGTCTCACGCTGTGGGTGACCTGGCAGCTCGAAGGGGGCGCGGCGGCAGTGAACGAAGCGGGGCGCATGCGCATGCAAACGTGGCGGCTCACCAGCGTGGCACAAGCGGGGCGAGCGCCGCAGGAGGTGGCGAGGCTGGTGCAGCAGTTCGACCAGAGCCTGGAACTGCTTCGCCACGGTGACGCCAGCCGACCGCTGTTCGTGCCGTGGGACGATGCGGTGGGGCGTGAGTTCGCCACCGTGGAGGCGCTGTGGCAGAACCAGCGCTCGCTGTGGCTGCAGACGGGTCCGCCCGAACCGACACAAGCCCTGGCGGCGGCCGACGCTTTCGTCGAGGCCATCGATGCGCTCGTGCTGGCCATCGAGAAGCAGCTCGCGGGCTTCACGGCCATCCTCAACCTGTTCCAGTTGCTCATGATGGCGTTGGCCATCGTCGGTGCGGTGGTCATGCTCTACACCGGCTACATGTACGTGATCAATCCGCTGGTTCGTCTGCGCCAGGGCCTGCGCAGCGTGGAGTCGGGCGACTTCAAGGCACGCGTGGAGGTCGAGACGCTTGATGAATTCGGACAAGTGGCCGCCGGATTCAACCGCATGGCGTCCACGCTGCAATCGATGTACGCCGGACTGGAGAGCCAGGTTGAGACCAAGACCCGACACATCGAAGCACAGCGGGCGCGACTGGAGACCTTGTACGAGGTTAGTGCGTTCATGGCACAAGCGGGAAGCATCGAAGAACTCTCGCGCGGTTTCGCCCAGCGGGTTCGCGCGGTGGTGAAGGCCGATGCGGTGGCGGTGCGCTGGAGCGATGAAGCCAGTCAGCGGTACCTCATGCTGGCCTCCGACTGCTTTCCGCAGGACATGATGGAAGACGAGCGAAGTCTGCTGGCTGGAGCGTGTGCCTGCGGAAACCTGCAACCAGATGCGCGCACCCGCGTGATTCCGATCCGAACCCATGACGAGGTGGAGGTGCGTCATTGTGCGCGTGCCGGCTTCGAAACACTGGTCAGTGTTCCGGTGCGCCTGCAGCAGCGGCTCATAGGTGAGATCAATCTCTTCTACCGTTCGCAGACCAGCCTGAGTGCGGGCGAGACCGAACTGCTCGATGCCTTGGCCAGCCACCTGGCCAACGCGCTGGAGAGCTTGCGCGCTTCCGCACTGGAGCGCGAGGCAGCGGTGGGCGAGGAGCGCGCGTTGATAGCC
>SXGT01125293.1_pt1 | contig 21566 bp, 16 predicted proteins | sample 3176221 | NCBI WGS metagenome assembly SXGT01 (sample SAMN11356862, study PRJNA531348) | freshwater metagenome | isolation source: freshwater sample F1-120 | place: China: Fuxian Lake, Yuxi | collected 2017-12-25
CCCTGGAACATCACCCTGGTCGAGACCGGCGAGCAGACCCAGACCGGGGGTCGCCTGCAGCGTATCCGCCGCCATCTCGGCGACGAGACCTTCTGCATGACCTATGGCGACGGACTGGCCGACGTGGATATCCGCCAACTCACCGACTTCCACCGCGCCGAGGGCTGCCTGGCAACGGTGACGGCGGTGCGGCCACCCGGCCGCTTCGGCCGCCTCGACCTCGACGGCCATCGCGCCCGCGGCTTCCAAGAAAAGCCCCGCGGCGACGGCGACTGGATCAATGGCGGATTCTTCGTCCTCGAACCGGCCGCCCTCGATCGCATTGGCGGCGACGACACGCTGTGGGAAAAGGAGCCGATGCAGGCCCTCGCCGCATCCGGCCAGTTGGCGGCCTTCCGTCACGACGGCTTCTGGCAACCCATGGACACGCTGCGCGACAAAAGCCTGCTGGAAGATCTCTGGGCCGGCGGACACGCGCCCTGGAAGCTCTGGTGACGGTGGCCGGCGGCGATTTCTGGCGCGGGCGCCGCGTCTTCCTGACCGGCCATACCGGCTTCAAAGGCGCCTGGCTCAGCCTCTGGCTCCAAAGAGTCGGCGCCCGGGTCACGGCGTTTTCTCTCAAACCGCCGACGCAACCCAATCTGTTCGAACTTGCGCGCGTTGCCGAGGGCATGGATTCCCGGCATGGCGACATTCGTGATTTCGCCGCCCTGACGACAGCCTTGAGCGAAAGCCAGCCCAGCGTCGTATTTCATCTCGCGGCGCAAGCCACGGTAGCCGAGGGCTACCGCTCGCCGCGCGACACCTACACCACCAACCTCAACGGAACGCTGAACCTGCTCGACGCCATCCGCCACTGCCCGACGGTGGAGGCCGCCGTCATCGTCACCAGCGACAAGTGCTATGCGCCGTCTGCGGACGAAATTCCGCTCGCCGAGGATGCGCCCATGGGCGGGCGCGATCCCTATAGCGCCAGCAAGAGCTGCGCCGAAATCGCGGTGGGGTCATGGCGTGAGTCCTTCTGCGCCGCGGCCGACGCGCCGCGCCTGGCCACCGCCCGTGCCGGAAACGTCATCGGCGGCGGCGACTGGGGTGAGCACCGCCTGCTGCCCGACGTATTCACCGCCTTCGCCGCCGGAAAGACCCCGACACTGCGCATGCCCGATGCGATCCGGCCCTGGCAGCATGTGCTCGACGCCCTGCACGGCTACCTGATGCTGGCCGAAGCGCTGGCGGGCCAAGACGGCGTCCGCTTTGCCACGGGCTGGAACTTCGGCCCCGATGCCGCCGACGAGATCAGAGTCGCCGAAATCGCCGGACGGGCCGCGGCCCTCTGGGGCAAGGACGCGCAAATCGAGATCTCCGCCGCCAACTTCCAGAAGGAGACGCGGACCCTGCGGCTCGACAGCACGCGATCGCGTACCCTGCTCGGTTGGCAACCGCGCTGGAAACTGGACCAGGCCTTGCAACGCACCGCCGAGTGGTATCGCGCCTGGTCGCACGGGCAGGACCTGCGAGCCGCCAGCCTGGCGCAGCTCGACGACTATCTGGCAGCGACATGAACCGGGACGACTTGCGCCAGAGCATCCTCGACCTGGTGCGCGAATTCGGCGCTGCCCAGGAAGCGTCGCGTCCCTTCCTGCCCGGACAGACGGCGGTGCCCCCGGCCGGCCGCGTGCTCGATGCCGAGGCCTACGTCACGCTGGTCGATGCCGCGCTCGACGGCTGGTTGACCACCGGCCGCTTCAACGACGAATTCGAGCGCCTGATCGCGCAACGCATCGGCGTGAAGCGGGCGCTAACCACCAGTTCCGGATCCTCGGCCAACCTGCTGGCACTTTCCGCCCTGACTTCGCCCATGCTCGGCGAGCGCGCGCTGCAGCCCGGCGACGAAGTCATCACGGCGGCGGCGGGCTTTCCGACCACCATCAATCCGATACTGCAAAACGGCCTGACACCGGTCTTTGTCGATTCCGAACTGGCAACCTACAACCCCTCGCCCCAGGCCATCGAAGCGGCGATCGGGCCGCGCACCCGCGCCATCATGCTCGCCCACGCGTTGGGCAACCCCTTCCGTGCCGACGAACTGCGGACGCTGGCCGACCGTCACCAGCTCTGGCTGATCGAGGACTGCTGCGATGCCTTTGGCTCGACCCTGCAGGGGCGCAACGTCGGCACGTTTGGCCACCTCGGCACGCTCTCCTTTTATCCGGCGCACCACATCACCACCGGCGAAGGCGGTGCGGTGTTCACCGACGACCCGCTGCTGGCGCGCATCGTCGAATCCTTCCGCGACTGGGGCCGGGACTGCTATTGCGCCCCGGGCAAGGACAACACCTGCGGCAAGCGCTTCGACTGGCAACTCGGCGACCTGCCCTGCGGTTACGACCACAAGTACACCTATTCCCACGCCGGCTACAACCTCAAGATCACCGACATGCAGGCGGCCCTGGGCGTGGCGCAGATGGCACGACTCGATGAGTTCATCGCCGCACGGCGCGCCAACTTCCTCCACCTGCGCGAGCGGTTGCACGACTGCGCGGAATTCATGATCCTGCCCGAGGCCACAACCGACAGCGACCCGTCCTGGTTCGGCTTCCTCGTCACCCTGCGCGAGAACGCGCCCTGCAGCCGCGTCGACCTCCTGCGCTACCTTGACCAGCAAAAAGTCGGCACCCGCCTGCTGTTCGCCGGCAACGTCACAAGACAGCCCTACATGAAGGGGCGCAATTACCGCGTCAGCGGCGAACTGGCGGTCGCCAATGTCATCACCGAACGCAGCTTCTGGATTGGCGTCTATCCGGGCCTCAGTCGCGAGATGTTGGACTACGCCGCCGACCGCATCCGCGAATTCCTTGGAGCAGGGTTCTGAACGCGCCGCTGCCACCCATTTCCACTGAGGATCGCGAGCACATCCTGCGACACACAGCCGAACTCTGGCCGCAGCTTGCCAATGCGCGCGTCTTCATCACCGGCGCCACGGGCTTCTACGGCAAGTGGCTGTTGGAAGCCATCATCGCCGCCAATGACACCTTGGGCGCCAAGATCCGCGCCACCCTGCTCAGCCGGGATCCGGTGCGCTTCAAAACCGAAGTCCCCCATCTCGGATTGCGGCCCGAGTTCGAGTGGATCATCGGCGAGCCGGCCGCATTCGAGTTTCCGGCCGGGCGCTTCGACTACCTGATCGACTTTGCCACGCCGAGCGCGGCAGAAGTTATGCAGAGCGGTATCCAGCCGGACGACGCTGGCGGTACGGCGATCGTGGAGCGCTGCCTGCAAGGAAGCACCAATCTGATACGTTTTGCCAAGGCGGCGGGTGTGCGACGAGTGCTCTACGCCAGTTCTGGCGCGGTGTATGGCCGTCAGCCCGGAAACGTCGAGCGGCTCACGGAGGATTTTGCCGCCGACGCGGCGACGGTGTCGCCCTACGGCCGCCTCAAGCAGCGCAGCGAAGCACTGCTGCTCGGTTCCGGCCTCGACGTCGTGATCGCGCGCGGCTTCGCCTTCATCGGCCCCTACCTGCCGTTGACCGACAAATTTGCTGTCGGCAGTTTCATTCGCGATGGACTAGCGGGGGGATCTATCTGTATCACGGGGGATGGGACACCTCAGCGCAGCTACCTGTACGCCGCCGACTTGGCGATCTGGTTGCTGACCCTTTTGATAAGAGGCAAGCCAGCCAGGTCTTACAATGTCGGCTCAGATGTCGCCGTCACGCTTGCCAACCTTGCCGACCTTGTCAGGCGCAGTTGCGAGAGTCAATTCGTTGTTGAAATAGCCTACGCACGCGATGGACTGGAAACCGAGCGCTATGTCCCCTCGATCGCACGTGCCCAAGTCGAGTTGGGCCTTACCCCCCTGATTCCTTTGGGCCCAGCGTTACAACGAACGATTGAGTGGGCGGCAAGACGCCCCCTTCACCGCCCCGATCAAAATTCGGACTGCAACGCGATCGGACCGACTGACCGAAGCACAACACCGTGAATCCGCAGAAGCCCGCACAGGTCAGAATCTATACGCCCGAGTCGGCGATCGCCAGCCCTGCCAAGTTGCTCGAGGACATGATCCGCGACCTGAGCGCGGCCCGCGGATTGTCATACCGACTGGCGCGACGTGATATCAGCGCTCAGTACCGCCAAACGCTTTTGGGATTTCTATGGGCACTGGTGCTCCCCCTGGCGAACACCGTGGTATGGGTCTTTCTGGGCATGAGCGGCATCCTGGCGGTTGGCGCCACCGCCCTGCCTTATCCGGTCTTTGTATTGATCGGGACAATGCTCTGGGCAATCTTCATGGAGGCTGTCAACGCGCCACTGCAGGGAGTAAGCGCGTCTCGTGACATGCTCGCTAAGATCAATTTCCCGCGCGAGGCCATCGTGATCTCCGGGATTTACCAAGTCCTGTTCAACGCCGTCATCAAGCTCGCCATCGTACTTGCTGTGCTGGCGATCTTCGGCATCGCTCCCGACTGGCAAATCGCCTTGGTACCCATTGGCGTGGCGTCATTGATCCTTGTCGGGACGGCTGTCGGGCTCTTTCTAACACCGATCGGTCTGCTCTACACCGATATCGGGAAAGGCTTGCCTATCGTGATGCAATTCCTAATGTATTTGACGCCTGTCGTCTATCCATTACGAAGCGAAGGCACGCTCAGTACCCTGCTGCTTCTCAATCCACTAACGCCGCTGATCGAAACCACTCGAGCTTGGCTGACTGGTGGCACGCCAGAGTGGCTGCACTATTTTCTTGTCACGAATATCCTTGCGTTTCTCATGCTTGTTTTTGTCTGGATAGTCTATCGGCTGGCAATGCCAATCATCATTGAGCGGATGAGTTCCTGACATGAACGAAATCCTGATCAAGGTTGAGGGTGTTTCAAAAAGATTCTGCCGCAGCTTAAGGAAGTCCTTATGGTATGGCGCCCAGGACTTATGCAATGAGATCGTGGGGCGCAAGCATGGCGGCAGGGGCAATCTCAGGGACGATGAATTCTGGGCATTGAAGGACGTCAACTTCGAACTCAAACGCGGCGAATGCCTGGGACTGATAGGACGCAACGGTGCAGGAAAAACGACCCTGCTGCGCTTGCTGAACGGACTCATCAAGCCGGACAGCGGCCGCATCGAGATTCGCGGACGGGTCGGCGCCTTGATCGCGCTGGGTGCCGGATTCAATCCGATACTCACCGGCCGGGAAAACATTCATATCAATGCTTCGGTGCTGGGACTAAGCCAAAAGGAGATCGACGACAAGATCGGACAAATCATCGAGTTTTCCGAGATTGAGGAATTCCTCGACATGCCGGTCCAGAGCTATAGCTCGGGTATGGCTGTCCGCCTTGGGTTCGCGGTTGCCGTAAGTTTCGAACCGGACATCATGCTGGTCGATGAGGTACTTACTGTAGGCGACTCCTCATTTCAACGCAAATGCTTCGATCGAATTTTCCATCTGCAGCGACGTGGTACCTCATTCATTATCGTCTCCCACAATCCATACCAGATCGAACGCTTGTGCCAAAAGGCTGCCATCGTCCATCGGGGCTGCCTGTCCCCGCTCATGGACGGAAAGGATGCGATTGCGCACTATCATGATCTGATGCAGCAGGAGCTGGCACCCAAGACAACAAGTGCTGTCCTGTCCCGTGAGGGCACGCATGAATTGGTCTTCGATCGCCTGACATTCGAGAATGCCGACGGACAAGCGACGGACACGCTGCACTGTATGCGACCGGCACGACTAACAGCCGATTTCCACGTGACGAGACCGATTAACAATGTGCGGATTCGTTTCGAAATTTGTTCAGCGGACAACCTCGTCGTGCTTAACCTCACCGCCAACGGCCTCACTGAATCAACACAGTTCGCTGGCAAACACAGCATTGCCTTCAGCATGGAACCGCTGCGCCTCACAAGTGGCTGGTATTACGTTAACGCCATCGCGGTAGACACAAATATCCGACTCGATACCTGGAACCGCGCAGCCGAATTTCGGGTGCTGCTGCAAGATAGTGATGCCATTTTCCTGACATCAGATTGCGGCGTCTATGTCTGTGACGGGCGATGGACGATAGACTGATGAACGGCTCAGACGACTGACTTGCACGCTTGGCGTTCACGTTCAGCTACCCTCGCCCAGCCAGAATGTTCCACTGAGTTCCCAAATGATCGAATTTTCACACCCACGCTTGCAAACTCCCCTTCAGCTTGAAGGCCAACACTTTGTTGATCCAGGCAGTGGCATGACGGTTGGGACAATCCACGACGGTATTCCCAGATTCGTATCGCCGGAAAACAACTACGCGGAGAGTTTCGGCTACCAATGGAAACGCTGGCATAGTATTCGCAGCGACGTGCGCAACCCAGGCCACAATTTGCGAAAGGTCATCCTCGAACGGACACATTTTGGCGACTTTGACCTATCAGGCAAGACAATTCTGGAATGCGGCATGGGCGGTGGTGACGATACCGAGGTGCTGTTGACGCTGCCATTCAGCGAAATTCATTCCTTCGACCTAAGCACCGCCGTCGAACGCGCAGCGCAGTTCCTTGCCGACGAACGCCTGCGTATTTTTCAGGGCTCGATCTACGAGATTCCTTACGCGGACGAGTCGTTTGACATTGTGTATTGCCATCGGGTACTGCAGCACACGCCGGATCCGGCCGAGGCATTGCGGCGTATCTGTGCCAAAGTCCGCCCCGGCGGACTGCTGTTCGCCCACTCCTACAAGCGGTCACCGGCACACATGGCCGAATGGCGCTACAAATACCGCTGGCTTACCAAACGACTACCTTGGCGCGCGGTCGTCACCTACGTCGATATCGCCGGGCCTTGGCTGCACCGCTTGAATCAAGTGCTTTATCGCCACAGGTGGACCCGTGAGCTAGCCTACCGGTTTATCCCGTTCTACCAGCTCCCGGAATGTGGCGAGGGTGGTGGTACTTCCGCAACCGCAATCGTCGAGCTGGAAAAGCAGATCACATTCGACGCACTGACGCCGTGGCACGACCACCCGATGCGCTCAGAGGAGTTCCGCGAAATCATAGAGTCGGCTGGCTTCGAGATCCTTCATTTTTTTGATCCTGTTGTTTCGCCCCTCCTTGCCACGGCCCGCAGGCGAGTGACGACTCCGCCATCCGCTTCGCCCGACAGGTAGCAACTTTCATATGTGCGGAATTCTCGGCCTCGTTTGTAAAGGTGACCCATTCACAATGAGGGATTTCGACCTGATGCTCGACAGCCTGTCACATCGCGGTCCGGACGGGCGAGGAGTACGCCAACTGGAACATGGACGGGTAGTCCTCGGACACCGTCGCCTGGCAATCATCGACAGGACTCCTGCCGGAGCCCAGCCGATGACCAACGAGAACGAGACCATCTGGCTGACACTTAACGGCGAGATCTACAACTACCGGTCATTGCGTTCGGAACTGCTTCGACTCGGGCACCATTTCCGTTCTCAGTCGGATTCGGAAGTGGTCATACACGCTTACGAGGAATGGGGATCTGATTGCCTGCGCCGCCTCCATGGAATCTTCGCTTTCGGACTCTGGGATGGCGTGCGCAAGACGCTGTTGCTCGCCCGGGACAGCATGGGGGTCAAGCCGATTTACTATGCCCGTTATGCTGACCGGTTTGCCTTCGCGTCGCAACCGAAAGCAATCGTCGGCGACCCCGGGTTCGAGCGGAATCTTTCGCCAACCGCATTTGGCAGCTTCCTGGCGTTCGGCTACGTACCCTACGATCAGGCGATCTTCTCCGGCATGTCCAAGCTTCCTGCCGGGCATTTTGCAATTTTCGACGGCCACAAGCTGACAATATCGTGCTTCTGCCCGGACCCGGAGTTGCCATATTTTTCATGCCCCGATGAAGCGCTCGACGCGGTCGATAGCGGCCTGCGCGATGCAGTCGCAGCGCAACTCGTGTCTGACGTACCGGTCGGCTGCTTCTTGAGTGGCGGAATCGATTCCAGCCTGCTGACCGCGTTGGCCCGCCAAACGCTGCCAGACTTGCGCAGTTTCACCGTAGGCTTTCGCGAATCGGGCAGCGATGAACGAGAATTTGCCCGCGCTGTGGCGGATCATTTCGGTACCCGGCATTTCGAAAGCGTGTTGGAGCGACCGAGCGTCGAACCGACGCTGTGGTCGCTACAGGACTATTTCGACGAGCCCTTCGATCCGAATGGCCCGCTGCCGTTTCTCGAAGTGGCTCGACTGGCGCGACTTCACGATACGGTGGTTGCACTCGGTGGCGACGGAGCCGACGAGTTGTTTGCCGGATATCTGCGATATGACGACTTCGATCAGCCGCCGGCCGCCACTGGGCCCTCGGCTCTGCGCCGATGGCTTCGCCAGCATGGCATGACGGGGGCACGCAGGACCAATTCCGCCGACCTGGCCCGCTATTTCCGCTACGAAGGCTGCCTGAGCCAGGTCGAGCAACGCATGATTCTCTCCGAGGACTTCTGCCGCGAACTGGGTGATGACGAAGTGACAATAATGAGCCGCTTTTACAATACGGACCTGCCGGCTGTCGAAGCCGCCCAGCGATTGGATCTGCGCCTGTACCTCACTGACCACATCCTTTGCAAAGTCGATCGGGCCTCGATGGCCCATGGCGTCGAGGCCCGAGTGCCCTATCTGGATCCCGCCGTTGTCTCAGCCGCCTTGAGAGTCCCACTGCGCTTCAATTACCGGAATGGAGAACGCAAATCGCTGTTCAAGGCGGTTGCCTCAAGGTATCTGCCGCAACGGTTCGTCACGAGCCGGAAAAAGGGCTTCAGCAGCCCTCTCGGATCCTGGTTCGATCCCAGTTTTACGGCGTGGGCGGACTCGGTGATTGATGGCGGCTACCTGCTTGATACGGGAATTCTTCGCCGCGACTGGCGCGAGCGCCTGGCCGACGCAACGGGCCACGCGGTTGCAGGTAGTCGGGCAGCGTCACTGCTGCTGACTGGGGAACTTTGGGCGCGTCGGTGGCTGGACCCTAACGCTGCCTCACCGCTGGAATGTGCAACGTGATTGAACGAATCGAAGCCTGGCTCTATCGCCTGTCCAAAAGCAAATCTCGACGCAACCTGTACGACTGGATTGCGAATGCCGCTACGACCCACGATCTCGCTCGCGCCGGTTCTGTGCTCAACATCGGGGCTGGCGGCGAAATTGCGAAACTGCTCCAGAGCCTCGGTATTCGGAACGTGTCAATCGACATCAATCCGGACCGCGGTCCGGATCGAGTCGCAAGCGTAGAAGACATGAACTGCTTTTCGGATTCGTCATTCAACGTAGTGTTCTGCATCGACGTTCTGGAGCATGTAAAGGCCCCCGCGACGGCGATTTCGGAAATCCGGCGGGTTCTCGGACCTGGCGGAATACTGATCGGTTCGACACCGTTCCTGCTCGGTATCCACGATGCACCGGCAGACTTTTGGCGCTTTACGCGCCACGGTCTGGCCATATTGTTTGCCGACATGGAGACTCTGGTGCTGCGGGAACGCAACGGTTACTTTGCCTCGATTGCAGTGCTGCTTACTCGCCGCTTTGTCATTGGAACCCCGCGGCAGCGACGAATGGCAGTGGTCTTTAGTCCGCTGATCCTTTCGTTCGCCAGTGCCATCGAGTTTTTCGATCGCATCTTGCCCGGCTCCGAGGCCACCACGGGCTATTTTTTCGTAATGCGCAATCAAAAATGACCGGCCGCAAGCATTTCAGCGATGTCAGCTTGATCGTTCGCGAATGCGGCGAACGCACTGCAGATGTCTGTGTTCGCCGCATCCATGAGTTGCTAGGCGAAACCCCTCACCGGATCTCCGCCCGGCCCTTCAGCGCCACATTGCGACAATCTCTGGAACTGGGGGCACGACTTGCCCGTCCGTGGACGCTTTGCATCGACGCTGACGTACTGGTTCTGCCTGGCCTGATTGAGTTTATCGAGCAGGTCCGTGATATTCCCGAAAACATTTTCGAGGCCCAAGCGTTGGTGATCGACAAACTAATCCCAATGCGCCGCCCAGCGGGAAATCACATTTATCGCACAAATCTCATCGACCTTGCCCTTCCGCTGATCCCGACTGCCAATTCCCTTCGGCCAGAAAGCGACATGATTCTGGCAATGCAGGAATCTGGACATCCGGCCTGGCAAGCGCGGACAATAATTGGCGTTCACGATTTCGAGCAAAATTACGAAGACATCTACAAGAAGGCTTTCTTGCACGGCCACAAACATGACTACCTGATGTCACGGATTCGTCCGATCTGGGAAGCACTCAGGCGAAACGACAGTGACTTCGCCATGGCCCTGCTGGCGCTGGAAGACGCGGCTCGGCACGGGGTGACACCCGACATCAGCCGCAGCTACATGGACAGCGAATCCCGCATCGCCGCCCAGCAACTCGGACTGCACCCCAAGGCCAGGCTCGAACACGTCAGCGATTCCGAGTTGCTTGAAATGACTCAATACTGCAATGTGCTGGAAGGCGAAGCAAGGCGCTTGGCCGACGGACTCCAGTTCGACGTCGATGCGGCCATGTTCCCCGCCGCAGATTCGACATCCTCGCCAACGCCGGCAAATTGGATCGATATCTGCAATGCTTCCTTCAGGCGCGCATTGCAAATGTTCTCCGCCATAGTCAAGCGCTGATGATCCGCTCCTCAATCAACCTAAAGGAACCGGCCTTGTGCCATTCAGCTCAAGCTATCAATTGTCTGGTCCCAATCTCTCTCGACGAGGCAGATCATGGGCACGAAACATGATGTTCTGACTCGAGGGGAGTTGGACGCCTATAGGCTGACCCCAGTATTTCTTCAGGCCATTGAGAATTTTGTCGCATCAAGGGAGCCCGGAATCGCACCGCAACGGATTAACATCCTCGATTGGGGCTGCGGTCGAGGCCGTGCGGTCGCAAAGCTCCGCGAAGCGGGATTCAACGCGTTTGGCGTCGATACCGACGAAATGGTCATGCGCAACGGCTACGATCTGTTAGACCATTTGGGATTTGATCCGCATGAACTGCTACTCGGACCTGACGCGCTTGCCAGATATCCCGACGCCTACTTTCACTGCATCATATCGGAGCAGGTGCTGGAACATGTAATGGACATTACAGCGACGTTCGCGGAAATGTGGCGCCTCTCTGTTCCGGGCGGAATCGGGCTGCACTGCTTTCCCGGTGCCGGAATGCTCATGGAAGAGCATGTAAATATGCCACTCATTCATTGGCTACCAAAGAACCTAGCACGCAAGCCGGCAATTGCATTGTGCATGGCCAGTGGATTTGGTCCCCGGCAACAATGGCCAGAAACCGAAGGTCAAGATTTTTGGGCAACGAACGACATCTACTACCGGTATCTGGACAAGAAGACCTATTACCGTGACATCATGCAGATTACCGCGATTGCGGAAGACGCTGGATTCCAGGCCCGCTACCAACTGCTCGGAACGCGGCAGTCGTGGCAGGGTTTCTGGCTTCCGGCGTTCATCCGCAGGAATGGATTTCCAGGCGCGACGATGTTTCTCCGCCTGTCAAAGTCTGCCGATTCCCCTGCAAACTGATCACTGACTGTATGGATTCGATGCATCATGCGCTGGACCGGTTGATCGGCGAGGTGAACGAATGGATGGCGATCAATACGCCATCCCGCGCGCCAGTGTTTCGCGATCGACATGTCAAAAGGAAGTTGCACCTCTTACTTCAAAGCCCGCTTATTTTCCTGAACAGCGACACGTTTGTGCAAGGGGACTCGCGCGAACGATTCAAGCTTCAGTCCGATATCGCTGCAGTGCCGGACCATTCCCGTGACCATATCGTGGCGTCCTCCTTAATCGGGTGCTACAGGGGCCTTGAGCAGATCATTCTTGAGAATCGGCTGAATCTCGACCGTAGCGTTAGTTATCCCATCGCATCATCAGACGGACCGGCTGCGCGGAGAACATGACTTCCACAGACGAGCAACGCACAGCTCTGAACAGGTTACCCGTCGCTTATTGTGATGCGACTCGCCTCGGCAACCTTTGCCACCGGCAGATCGTTGAGGCCCTTGCCAGTACGCAGTCCACAGATGAGTGGTCAGAGGACATCGCTCGGCTCGATGCCTTGAAACTGCCCCTGCTCACTGGCGGCGTCAATCCCGGAGACCGCCAGGCACTCTATTGCCTGATTCGACACTGCAAACCGTTGTCCATCCTCGAAGTCGGCACTCATATTGGAAGTTCAACGCTGGCTATCGCCTTGGCTGCAGCGAGAAATCGGGCAGATGGCATAGATACGCGGATTGTCACCATCGATATCCGGAATGTAAATGACGAAAGGACGATGCCCTGGCTTGCTGCGGGGTCTCCACTATCGCCGAGAGAGTTGCTCAGAAACCTCGGCCTGGATGACCTGGTCGAATTTAGAACAGGCAGCGCCGTCGATCTTCTGTCATCGCCCGGATTGGATTTTGACTTGATCTTCCTGGACGGCGACCATAGCTCAGATGCCGTCTACCGTGAGATACCATTGGCTCTAAGTAGGCTTTGCAAAAGCTCCTTGAGTACTGTCATCCTGCACGATTACTTCCCAGACATGCGCCGCTTGTGGCCCGATGAGGAGGCATTACCCGGTCCGTATCTGGCAGTCGAACGACTCGTCTCCGAAGGCGCTAGATTTAATGTTCTTCCATTGGGTGAAGTGCCCTGGACCACAAAGCACGGCAGCCGGCTCACCAGTCTGGCCGTCCTAACCAGCTCACCATTGCCCGATCTGCCGCGTGACCCAGGGAAGGTTGCCTTTGTGGTCACTTCTCAGGGAAACGACCGTTACAGCGTGATGGCCAGAATTGCATTGGCCTCGCTACGCTTAAGCAATCCCTCGCTGCAGGTCATAGTAGCTTGCGACAACGTCTCTGACAGATTGATGCATGACAAGCAGGATCCACTCGTTGGCGAAGCTGACGAGTGGCTTGCTGTCGACACGCCAGACGGCAATCCAGTGTTCCGCAATCGATACGTCAAGACCAGCCTTCGGGCCCGTGTGAAAGGGCCCTTGCTGATGCTAGATAGCGACATCCTGGTTCGTGGCAATATTCAAGGCATCTTCTCGATGCAATGCGATATTGCCGGTGCGCGCAATCACTCGCGCGAACTCTTATTCGACCAGATCTGGGCGGAGGATCGCATGATGCTCGACCAGATGGGGTGGCATACGCGCCGCGACAATTACATAAACGGTGGAGTACTGTTATTGAATGACACCGACGCCGCGCATGCGTTCGCAGCCTCTTGGCACGCCCGCTGGCTCGAATCGACATCTCGATCGAGTAGCTTTCGCGACCAACCAGCTCTAAACTCGGCTCTAGCCATCGGGCAGTTGCGCTTGGGGCTTCTGCCGGATTGTTTTAATGCCCAGATCCTGGCCCGCCCGGAGGTGGCCCGGGGTGCTTTGATCTGGCACTTCTATTCCTCAGTCGAACTTCCGAATGGGACGATGTTCGAGTCCCTGGTAAGCGACGTTCTCAATGGCGGCGAAGTCAACATCGATAGAATTCAACAAATGATGACGAACTCTCATCCTTGGGTTTGCGATGCACTTGTCGAAATATGGAGCCACATTGGCACTCTTGAGCGCGAAAGAGCTAGATTGGAAATGAACTTGGACTCCCTTCGCACGGAGCATCAAAACACGCTGAATAGCCGCTCATGGCGAATCACCTCGCCATTGCGTGCCGTCGATGCCCTGCTGCGAAAGGCTGCAGTACATACTTCAGAGGCCGACGCAAAGTGAGACCTATGCCGATCAGTGGAAGTCATTGCAGGGTGGCGACCAGCCAGAATTCGCAGCGCAAACTGCGCCAGGCCGTTCTCCTCCGCGTTTTCATGTTTCTTTTTTGGACCAACAATGTCAGGAGCGTGCTGTGAAGTCTCCTGCCGACATGAAGATCATCCAGATCGACATCACGAACGCTTGCACCAAGAAGTGTTCGAACTGCACGCGCTTCTGTGGAAACCACCGCAAGCCGTTCATGATGGATTTCGAAACCTTCAAGCGCGCCGTCGATTCGATGGAGGGGTTTCCGGGAATCGTTGGCATCATGGGTGGCGAGCCGACGCTGCATCCGCAGTTCGAGGAGTTCGCCCGCTATTTTGCGTCAAAGTTCGGCACCCCTGGCGTCCTGGAAAACGCCCGCATACCGGTCAAGGACTTCAATGCCCACATCGTTCGCGACGTGTTCGACATTGACCACAGCAACCGGCGCGGCCTCTGGTCGATTCTGGGCAAGCGCTACTACGAGCACTATGAATTGATTCAGGAGGTATTCGGCTACCAGGCGATCAACGATCACGCCAGTCCCAGCGAACACGCTGCACTTCTGATCACGCGCAAGGAACTGGGGATTCCCGACGATGAATGGGTCAAGATGCGCGACGCCTGCTGGATCCAGAATCTCTGGAGTGCATCCATTCATCCCAAGGGGGCTTTTTTCTGCGAAGTCGCCGCCGCCTTGGACGCCACCTTCGACGGGCCAGGCGGCTGGCCCATCGAGCCAGGTTGGTGGAAACGCAAGCCGGAGGACTTCAAGGAACAGTTGCAGTGGTGCGAGATGTGCAGCGCCTGCCTTAAGGTTCCCTCGCGCAATGCCAACGACGAAATCGACGACGTCTCGCCGGCGATCTACGAAAAGCTCGTCGAAGTTCGCAGCCCGAAGATCAAGCAGAAACTGATTAACATTGTCCCGATCGGCGGCGCTACGGGGATTGCGACCGATGAAAAGATCGCCGGGCGCACCGTCGAATCAAACACGTGGTATCTCCCGGACAGCGACCAGACCCTGCGTGTCGGCCCCACCAACCGTACCATCTACCCCAAGCGCTTCGACGCCATCCTGCTTTGCCAGGAAGGTCCGGCGCCGCTGGAGGGCTTTCTTCCACTCCGCGGGCAGTTTGACGACGTAATTGCGGTGGCGCCGGGCTTTTCCGCCGAAACTCAAGCGATCTGCGAGGCAGCGAACATCGGGATGCTGGAAACGAAAGGCAGCCCGACCGACGGCAAGGTCCTGAACTCGGCCTTGGACCTTATCGACTTCTCGGACTGGTGCGTCATCCTGAAGGCCGATTTCAACTTGCAGGACAACCTGATGCCGAGATTGCGGGAGGTAGTCCTCAATCCGGGTTCGCTGTATTACCTTTCAACCACCCATCCGGCACAGCAGGGTGCGTATATCGCCTCTTCGCCAGTAATCATGTTCAATGTGCTTGCCCATTCCCTGCGAGGCCGGCTGCCAAGCCCCTTCCCTGCGGATGATGATATGACAGGACTGCTCCGGTTCTGGCCGGCGAGCAAACGGATTGCCCTGGCCCCTGATTTCGACAAGGTACCGGCGACTTCAGGTGCGAACAAGATCGACGACCTGTTCGAGAATGTACGAAGCAAATATGCCTGGATCGCGAATGCGCTGCCCCCAAGCGCAGGCCAGCGTGTCCTGGCACTGGGACGCTGGGCCCATGCCACAACAAAGCGTATACATCACTATTCTCAGCGTGACAGCGCGCGCAAACCGTGATTGGCTGAAACTCGGAGCCTTGATTTGATGCAGCCACCGGTACTACCCCGCACACCTATTGCCGCTGTTCCACCCGACGCGTCCAGGCCACGCTGGTCAGTCATGATTCCCACCTATAAGGGAGTACGTTACCTGGGTGCGGCCCTGGAAAGCGTGCTGGCGCAAGCTCCCGCGGCGGAGGAAATGCAAATCGAGGTCATCGACGACGGATCCCCAGACGATTTGTCGCGCGAACTGGTCGAGCGCATTGCCGGCAGTCGGGTTGCGTTTTTTCGCAAGCCGCGCAACGAGGGCCTGGTTGCCAACTTCAATACCTGCATTGAGCGTTCGCGCGGGGAATTCGTGCATATTCTCCACGACGACGACATCGTACTTCCCGGCTTTTATGCGCAGATGGAATCCGCGTTGGGCGCTGACACTTCCCTCGGTGCCGCCTTCAGCCGCTATGTCGGAATCGACGGCCAGGCCCGCTGGCGCTATGTCTCACCCACCCTTTTCGAATCCAGCTGCAAGATCGATCGTCCGGCATTGCAACTGGGACGACGCAACTTCATCCGCACGCCCGCCATCGTCGTTCGTCGCTCGACTTACGAGCGAATCGGCGGCTTCGATCCGCGCGTCTCCCACACCGCGGATTGGGAAATGTGGGTTCGCATCGCTGCCCACACGGACGTTTGGTACGAGGACCGTCCGCTTGCGCTTTATCGCGAGCATGCCGGATCTGACACATCCAACCTGGCGCGCTCAGGCGAGAACCTGCGCCAGATACGCAAGGCAATCGACATCTTCCATGCCTACCTGCCGGCAGAAATCCGTTCCGGGTGCCGCGGACTCGGCCATGTCTGGGCAGCGATGATCGGCTGGCATACGGCCAAATCGCTGCTCCGCCGTGGCGATCTGAGTTCCTGCGCCCGTGTGTTGATGGAGATAGCGTGCTGCCTGCCTCGGCCAGACGACGCATGGCGTGGCCTGATCCTGGAACTGGGGCTGCGCCGTCAGGCCCGGGCCGACGCGGCAGCAGATGCAAGAAACTGAACTCCGTTCGCAAGCCAAGCCACGTCGATCCATCGGCGTCGTCGTGACCTTGTATGACGACTACCATTATCTTGGCGAATGCCTTGCCCATCTCTTGCGCGGTTCGCGGCAGCATGAACTTGAGGTCTGCCTGTGCATCGACGAGTCCCGCTACGACAATGCCGCGCGCGAGACCGTTGCCGAGTTACTGGAGTTCTGCAACCTCGACCCGGAGATCGTATACAACAACTGCGGCGGCCCGGCCGTTGCCCGCAACCAGGGCATTCGCCGACTCATGGAAATACGGCCGGCCATCGACTACTTCTTTTTCATGGATGCCGACAATTATGTTGGCGCCGGCGACTTTGATGTCCTGGTCGACTGCCTCGACAACGCATCCGAAGACGTCGTCTATACCTATCAGAACATCATCAAGTTCGGCGAGATTAACCAGTACGTGCGTCTCGACGTTCCCTTCGACCGCTGGCACCTGCTCAACGTCTTCTACGGCGAAACAGGCAACCTGGTTCGAGCCCGCGTCTTCCGCGACGGTCAGTTTTTTCATGAAGGAGAACTCCTGGCGCGCAACACGGGAGAGGATGTCGAGTTCTTCCGTCGGCTGGGAGGGCTCTATCGCGGCATCCACTGCCCGGGAACCCGGTTCCACTATCGGACAAAACTGGTCCATCGCGATTCAGTTTACTGGCCCAAGCACGACATCCTGAGCTCCTGGATGAGGCAAGCCAACGAAGGCCTCTACGAGCGTGCCGAACGCGAGTTCTTTGCCTCACGATTCTTCGACGTTGCCGGAATTGCCGGAGGCAACATCGCCGACCTCCTCGACGCCTATCACCAGGATGCCCTGCGCACTCATCGTTCTCTGCTGGAACTGGGGCGCGGCATGGTGTTGTGCCTCGCCGAGAAGTCTGCGCTTGCCGCACTGCTTGCATCACCCATGCAAGGCCTGTTGCTCGCTGACTTGTTTCGCGACCAGGCCAAGGCGCCGCGCCTCTATCGCTTCAGCTCGACGGATTCCGACGACGGCTTTCACTATGACCGAAATGTCTCGCGGCTGAGCGACCTCGGCAACGAAACCGGATTCGGCATGATGGTCCTGCCAACCGCCGGCTTGCCGCCATTTCCCGAATGCCAGACATGGGACTACACTGAATTGCCCGTGGAAATCGTGCATATCCGCTGTCGCAAACCTCCCGCACTCGCAGCCTTCACGGTACGCGACCTTCTCGGCTTTTTCGCCAATCTGCTGGCCTACGAAAAGGGGCGCCAGAAACCACCATCGCCCCCGGCCGGGTTGCAGATCTACAAGTTCCCCAACCACGGCGACTGGCTGGCGGACCAATTGCGCGACGACTGGCGCTACCTTGCCTCGCAGCGGGACTGCCTTGCCGCGGATCGCGATCCGGTTGGTCAGCGCATCTGCGTGGTCGCGGCAATGGTCATGATCGGCGGCTCGGACATTGCCACGATCGAGTTGCTCAGGGCTTTGCGCAAGGAATTTCCCGAGGCACACATCGATCTGGTCATTGCGCACTCAGTCTGGTCGGAGTCGGGCAGCAATCAAGGCAACAACCTCAAGCGCCTCGACTGGGTTTCCACCTTCGTCGATGCAATCATATTCGCCGACCTCGTCCAGCCACACCTTCGTCCCACCTTCCTGCGACGTCTATTATCATCCTACGACCTCCTCCACATCGAGACCTCCCTTCCGGCCTACTGGCTGCTCAAGGAAATCAAGGACGAGGGACGACGTCCCAAAATTGTCGCCCATCTTTTCTGCTGGGACTACTTCATGGGATTGCGGGCAGGGTTCCCTGTCTTCGCGCCGAAATATGCCGACGTCGTCGATGTCTTTTCCTGCCAGACACGCCTGGTCGCTGACTATCTTTCGACGCGAAGCGTCCCCCGCCGTAAGATTTTCTGGATTCCCTATACGTCCCGTTTCGGGTCAGAGGCTCTGAAAAAGCCGCAACGCGAGCGCCTCGAAGTGCTTTGGATCGGTCGTTGGGTCGAGCAGAAGAATCCTGAACTGTTAGTCGGCACAATGCAAATCCTGCTCGCGCAGGGCGCCCTGGTCCGGTTCACGATCTTGGTGATCGACAACTTCGACAACGACCGACACTTCGATCAAGACCGGCTGGGACGGCTGCGACAGTTGCAGAGACGCCATCCCAAAAACGTCAGCATCGTGTCTGGCCCGGTGACTGATAACCAACTTAAACAACAGTACCGCGAGGCCGACGTTCTGCTGAGCACCTCAGCCTGGGAAGGGGTTCCTTTCATCTTCTACGAAGCGATGGCTTTCGGATGCGTTCCGGTGGCCACGGACGTCAGCGCGAACCGCGAACTTCTGAGCCATGAGGCAAACGGCTTGCTAGTACCATCAGCAGACCCTGCAGCCCTTTCGATGGCGCTCGCTCGGCTTGCGGGTGACCACACTTTCCTGGATCGATTGCGCGCCGGTGTTTATGCGTCAAGTTTGACTCGCGATGCGGACGAGTTTGCCCGTCGCCACATCGAAGTCTTTCGGCAACTTCTTGCCGCCAAAACCCCGCCGGGGCACTATGCAGACTTCAGTCTGGAACGTGGTCACGCCGTCGTAGACGCAGAACTCCACGAACTGTCAGACCTCGCTTTTCGACTGGGTTTGCCTCGCGACACGGCGGAGTTCATTACCGACGATGCCGTCGATGATGCCCTGCTATCACTTCACGCAAAGCTTGCTCAGATCCGCATACGGACGGCAAAACTGCTCGACTGCCTCGGCCTACTTCCGTCGCTGATTGATCCCACGGCCCAGATACGCCGAGAAGGTCCAGGCTTAGTTGACAAAGCCGCCGGGTTCATTGCTCACATGCTCGACAGGTCAGGTCTGTTCGCTCCGCAATGGCTACCGACGGTCGAGGACGCCTACCGTACCTTGCAGCAATCACAAGGAATCCGCGGAATGGCAGTCGGTGGGATGCGTTTTCTGCACACGACCGGCCGTCGCTGGCTGATGCGCCGCATCGCATTACGGCGCCTTCAACGTACCCGAAATGGGGTGCGCCCATGACGCCACCGACATGCCATCTGCACCGGCGAGACGTCTGGGGCACTTATCTTCTGCACTTACCGTTTGAAAAACCTGACAAGGCAAACCGCCATGCATGATATCGACCTGCTGATAGTCGGCGCTGGGCCAGTCGGCTGTATTGTCGCCGAACGCGCGGCACAGCTCAGAGGCTGGCGTTCGCTGATCGTCGACAAACGAAATCACATCGCCGGCAACTGCCACGATCGCTACCATGACAGCGGCGTCCTGATCCACAGCTACGGGCCGCACTATTTTCGTACCGGTAACTCCAGGTTGTACGGCTATCTCTCGAACTTCACGGATTGGGTGCCAGGACACTATTTCGTCAAAAGCTTTCTCGGTGGCCAGCTCTACCCCTTCCCGATCAACCTGACCACGCTGGAAATGTTCTTCGGCTGCCAACTCGACGCGGATTCCGCGCAGGGTCTGTTGGCAGATCTGGCGATTCCCAATCCAGCGCCTGCGAACTCGGAGGAGTTCGTCCTTTCGCGGGTCGGGACCCGACTCTACGAAGCGTTCTACCTCGGTTACACCCAGAAGCAATGGGGTGTCCATCCCAGGCACCTGGCGGCTTCGGTTTGCGGTCGCATTCCGGTGCGGCTGAATCGCGACGAGCGCTACGTTGATCATCCCTATCAGGTCATGCCGGCGCACGGATATACCCGACTATTCGAGCGCATGATCGACCACCCCTCGATACACGTGCTGCTGCAAACCGACTTCGAGCAGATTCGCAGGGCGATCAAGCCAAAGATCGCCACTGTCTATTGCGGCCCCGTCGACCAGTACTTCGATTGCTGTCTCGGCAAACTCCCCTGGCGCTCTCTGGAATTCGAATTCAGACCATTCAAGGAGGAGTTCGTGCAGCCCTGCGTACAAATAAATTACCCGAGCGATTTTGATTACACACGTTCGGTAGAGATCAAGCACGCCACCGGCCAGAAACACCACCATACGGTGGTTTCCTACGAGTACCCCCGCGCCCAGGGAGACCCCTACTATCCCATTCCCTCGACGGAGAGCGCAGAACTATACGGCCGGTATAATTTGCTGGCGGAACGCGAGCAAGCAGATGGCAGCGTCTTTTTTGCCGGACGCCTGGCCAAATACCGCTACCTGAACATGGACGAGGCAATGGAAAGTGCGCTTGCCACCTTCGAGCAGATTTCCGTCCGCCATGGCACAGCGCTTGATGCACTCCAGGGGTACTGAAACGAAAGCAGGGTTGAGTGAATCACGCTATGGATAAGACTGCAGTTCTGGTCGTCGGCGGCGCCGGCTACATCGGCAGCCACGCGTGCAAGGCAATTGCCGCGCGGGGGCTTCTGCCGGTTTGCTTCGACAATCTGTCAGCGGGGCACAGGGAACTGGTCAATTGGGGTCCGCTGGTGGTTGGCGACCTCGGCGATCGAACCGCCCTCGCGCAAGTATTCGAGCAGTATCCGATCAGCTCCGTTATGCACTTCGCGGCACATGCCTATGTCGGCGAATCAGTCATCGATCCGGCGCGGTATTACGGTAACAACGTCGCCAATACGCTCAACCTGCTCAATTGCATGCGCAGCGCAGGTGTCGGCGCCATCGTGTTTTCTTCCACCTGCGCGACCTATGGCGTTCCCCATTCCGTGCCAATCAGGGAAGACCATCCTCAGGCTCCGATCAATCCTTATGGCTGGTCCAAACTCATGGTGGAGCAGATCCTCAAGGACTACGAGCGCGCATATGGCCTGCGCCATGCGATTCTCCGGTACTTCAACGCGGCGGGTGCCGACCCGCACGGCGAGACCGGCGAGTGGCACGAACCCGAGACCCACCTGATTCCTCTGGTACTCGATGTCGCGATCGGCAAGCGAAAACATATCGAGGTTTTTGGCGACGACTATCCAACGGCCGATGGAACCTGCATTCGCGACTACATCCATGTC
>SXGT01935811.1_pt1 | contig 21564 bp, 14 predicted proteins | sample 3176221 | NCBI WGS metagenome assembly SXGT01 (sample SAMN11356862, study PRJNA531348) | freshwater metagenome | isolation source: freshwater sample F1-120 | place: China: Fuxian Lake, Yuxi | collected 2017-12-25
GCCGGCGAGACCTGCGACGACGGCGGCAACGCCGACCCCGGCGACGGCTGCGACCTGTGTCGTTGAAGCCCGGGAAACCGAAACCGAAACCGAAACCGAAACCGAAACCGAAACCGAAACCGAAACCGAAACCGAACCGAAACCGAAACCGAAACCGAAACCGAAACCGAAACCGAAACCGAAACCGAGGTCGACGGCGCCCTACCCCCGCGCCTGCGCCCGCGCCGGTCGGCGCAGCGCCGCGTCGATCGGCATCATGATCAGCGCCAGGAGCAGGAGCCACAGGGTCAGCGACGACCTCGTCGTCGTGGTCGCGCCGCCCGAGGGCGTCACCGACGACGGGCTGACCTTGCCGCCGGTGGTGGCGGCGATCGCCGCTAGCGACGCGTCATCCGGCCCGCGGTGGCGGAGCTCGACCGACGGCGGCCGCACCACGGTGTGGCGCGCCACCACCTTGCCCTTGCGATCGCGGACCTCGACCACCGCGTCGCGATCGGCGGCGATCTCGATCTGGGCGTCGTGCACGCCGGGCTCGACCACGCGCAACGGAAGGGCGCGGGTCTTGCCGCCCTCGGTCACCTGCGCGGTCAGCGCGCCGCGCCGGGTCGCCTCCTCGGGGCGATCGACCACGCGCACCGTCGCCGTGGTGCCGGCGAAGTCGACCTCCATGGCCACGGCGTTGCCCTCGTGGCGGCGCAGCGACGAGCGCACGAGCTGGGTCCAGAACCGCGCGTATCCCGACCACTTCACCCAGTCGCCGGCCCAGCGGGGACCGGCGTCGCTGGCCCACACCACCGACTCGCCGAGGCCGTAGGGCCAGCGCACCAGGATGGGGTGGCCCTCGCCGTCGACGGCAACCACCTGCGCGGCCGGCCGCGGCTTGACCTCCTGGTAGCCGTGGAGCGGCGGCGCCTTGGAGAGGTCCACGCCGTCGAGGGCCGGGTGATGGGCCTTCTTCTCGAGCTGGATGTCCTCTTCGCGGGCGTCGTTGTCGAGCAAGCGCTGGGCGTCCTGCACGAACAGGGCGCGCAGCTGGCGGCCGTCGGCGGTGCGGTAGTAGCGGCCGCCGCCTTCGGCGGCGAGCTGCTTGAGGAAATCCGAGTCGTCGTCGTCGTCGAAGTACGAACCCTTGTTGAAGGCGCGGTCCTGGCCCCAGCCGACGCCGATCACCGACAGCGACGCGCCCAGCTCCTTGATCTCACGCGCAACCTGGAAGCTGTTGGGCGTGCTCGACGGCCAGCCGCGGAAGCTGCCGTAGTCGATGCCCTTGACCTGCTCGGCGGCGTCGAAGGTGTCGGAGAACAGGATCACGTGGCGCAGCGACGTCGGCGACTTCTTCAGCTCCTCGCGGGCGGCGACCAGGCTGGTGTAGACGAAGATGCCGTCACCGCCGAGCGGGACGCGCCGCACCTTGGCCTCGAGCGCGGCCGACTCGTTGCCGATGATGCGGGTCTTCACGACCCAGTTGACCCGGTCCTCGACTGCCATCACGCCGATGCGATCGAACGAGCGCATGAGCCGGATCACCGCGGCCGCGCCCTCGGCGGCCAGGGTCAGCTTCATCTTGCCGCCCACCATCTCGCCCATCGAGCCCGACTGATCGAGGATGACGATCACGGTCGCGGCCTGATCGACCTCGGGGTCGACCGGCTCGATCTCGACCGGCAGCGCGTCGGCGATGCGGTTGGCCGCGTAGTAACCGTTGAGCGCCGACGGGCCGCCCAGCACCAGCAAGCCGCCGCCGTCGTCGACCCAGCGCACCAGCTTCTCGCCCAGCGCGTCGTCGAGCAGGCCGCGGTTGAGGCCGCCGCGCACCGGCGCGTTGGCCAGGATGACCAGGTCGGCGCCGTCGAGATCGGGCGCCGGCCCGTCGTTGGAGGCCGGGATGATCTTCACCTCCATCTGCTCGGCCCGCAGGACCTTGGCCAGCGGCTCGGCGCCGCCCTTGTCGCCGTCGAGGATCACGATGCGCGGCTGGGGCTGCACCACCAGCGGCGTCGACGTCGTGTCGTTGCCCGGCTCGCTGTCGGGGGTGCCGGCGGCGAGCGTGAGCTCGGCCGAGACCGGGATGACGCCGGGTGCGAGCGTGGCCGGCAGCGCGTACTTGACCGGCACGTCGACGCGCTGCCCCTTCAGCTCGACCGGCGTGGTGGAGGCGACCTCGCCACCCACCTTGATGGTGAGCGTGCCCTTGCCGGTCACGCCGCCGGCATCGATCTCGACCTTGCCGGCCAGGGTGGCGCCAGGGCGGATCTGATCGCGATCGAGGACGATGGCGGCGATGGCCGGATCGTCGTGGGGCGCGGCGGTGGCGAAGGCGGAGATGGCGATGCCGCGGGCGGTGGCAGCCGCGGTGGCGCTCTCGACGGTGCCGGCGTTGAGGCGGCCGTCGCCGAGGTAGACCAGGTGGCCGGCGGAACGCGGCGGCACCAGGCCGACGGCGAGTCGCACGGCGGCGCCGAGATCGGTGGCGGCGCCGGCCGGACCGGCGATGCGCAGGACAGCAGGCGTCCGCCACGGCTCACCGGGCGCGATCGCGACCTCGGCCTCGTGATCGAACACGACCACGGCAGCGCTGGCGCCGCCGGCGGCGCCCCGCAGCGCGCCCGCCTTCTGCCAGGCCTCGGCCAGCGCATGGTCCGAGATGCTGGCCGAGCGATCGATGAGGAAGACCACGGTCGCGTCCTTGCGATCGCGCACGATGCTGGGCTCGCTGGCGGCGAGGGCCAGCGCGGCGACGAGGATGGTGCGGCCGGCGATCGCCAGCGTGCGACGCGATCCCTCGGGCCAGCGGCGACGCGCGTCGAGCACGGCCAGCGCCACCGCGGGGATGACGAGCAGGAGCCAGAGCGGATGTTCGAAGCTCATACTGTCCTCCGCGCCGTCGCGCCGACGCGCGCGGCCCGCCACATCCAGAGCTGCTCGGCGAGGAGCAGCGCGATGGCCAGGACCACGGCCAGGCGGAGCAGCCAGCCGGTGTCACTCCACCGACCCGGCGTCGCGAAGGCCACACCCGGCAGCGGCGTCGGATCGACGTGCGACTCGGCCGCTGACAGCACACCGACCGGCACCTTGGCCTCGGCCGCCGGCCCAGCCCAGTCGACCAGGTTGGCGATGAGGTTGGGGAAGGCCGCGCGCAGGGTCAGATCGGACTGCGCGTCACCGAAGCCGATGACAACCAGCTCGCGATCTTCCCAGCGGGCCGTGGCGGCGAGCGCGCCCGAGGCGCTGTCGACGATCGAGCGACCGCCGACGACATGTCTGGCGCTGGCGATGTAGATCTCGCGCAGGTCGACGAAGCGGAACCACGGCGCCTCGTAGTCCCAGCGCACGACGCCGCGATCGGACGCGGCCGCGCCGAGCGTGATGGGCGCGCCGGCGGGGACCGCGCCGAAGCCGACCACGCGCGCCGCCGGCGGCAGCGCGCCGGTGGGGGCGGTCTCGAGGACGATCAGGTGCACCGCCGCCGCCGGCAGCGCCGAAGGCGCGGCGACGGTGAGCCGCACCCGCGGGTGCAGGCGCAGGACCTCGGCCAGAAGGCTCTTCGGTTTGGTGGTGACCAGCAGCACCGAGACCGGCGCGTCGTCAGGAAGCGAGACCGTGGCCTGGTCGTCGAGCGGCAAGGCGTCCTTGGCGGCGCCGGCAACACCCGACCCGATGCTCGCGGTCAGCTCCTGGCCGCGCGCGACGGTGATGCGCACGGTCTCCTCGGCGTCGCCGCCGGGAGGTACCTTGAGCGCGACCACATCGACGACGCTGCCGCTGGCGGCGAGGCTGACCTCGACCTCGCGCTCGACGGTTGCGGTCGATGCCACGGCGATGTGGACGTCGTAGGCGCCCATGCCGTCTACCGAGCGCGCGGCCAGCGCCGAGATGCCGACGTTGTCGGCCGGCGCGCCCAGGGCGACGTGGGCCACCGGGCAGCGCGTGGGTGGCGCGGCCAGGCCGGCGCCGTCGGAGAGGACGAGCACCGTGGTGCGCTTCGGGTCACGGCACAGGCCGTCGGCGAGGCGGAAGGCGAGTGCGTCGTCGCGGTTGGTGCCGGCGGCGCCACGGGCGGCCAGGGCGCGGGCCTGGGCCACCACGTCGGCGTGGGTGCGGGTCGGCGGCGCCCGCACGCCGGTCTCGGCGCCGGTGACGACCAGAGCCAGCTCGTCGTCGTTGCCGAGGCGCGCGGCCAGCGAAGCCACGGCGGCGGCGGCGCGACCGAGGCGATCGCCGTCGCCGCCCTTGGCCGCCATGCTGGCCGAGGTGTCGAGCACGACCACGTAGCGGTGACCGCCGTGACCGGGTTTTGGCCCGATCACCGCGAACAGCATCATCAGGAGCGCCGCCAGCACCAGGACCAGCGAGAGGCGGTGGCGGACCTTGGCGCGGGCGCGCTGGGCGGCCGGCTGCTCGTCGCGGATCACGCGCAGCAGGATGGTCGAGGCCACCGCCACCTTCTGGTTGGAGCGGCGGAACAGGTAGGCGTAGACCACCGGCGCGGCCACCGCGAGCAAGGCGAACGCCCACGCGTTGGTGAAGCTCATCGCCCACCTCCGCGCGAGGCTTCGGTGACGCGGCGCCGGCGCAGATCACCGGCGACCAGCGAGCGGGCCGGCGCGGTGGTGAAGGCCGGCGCGTACACGATGCGGAGCTCGGCGCAACGCTGCTCGATCTCGGCCCGCCACCGCGCCAGCTCGGTGGCGTACGCCTTGGCCGCGGTCTTGCCGCCGCGGACCGGGACCTCCTCGCCGGTCTCGGCGTCGACCACGACCGCACCCTCGTCGAGATCGGGGTTGAGCTCGCCGTCGCCCAGCACGTGGAGCAGGATCGCGCGGGTGCCGGTCGCGGCCAGGCGCCGCAGCGTGTTCTCGCGGATCTCGGGCTCGACCAGCAGATCGGTGAGGAGAAGGACGTGATCGACCTTGCCGCGATCTGCCTCGGCGGCCAGCGCCGCGGGCAGATCGGCGGCGCCGTCGGGTTCGATGCGCTCGAGCATCTCGATGATGGTGGGGAACGCGGTCATGCGCTCGCCCTTGACGAAGCCGGCAGCGCGGCGGCCGGCGACCACCAGCCGCACGCGCTCGCGTGCGTGCAGGGCCAGGAACGCGAGGCACGCGGCCAGCTCGCCGGCGTGATCGAGCTTGCGCGGCGTGCCGAAGCCCATCGACGCGCTGCCGTCGATGATGATGGCCAGCGACAGGTCGCGGTCCTCGTGGAAGAGGCGGACCAGCACGGTCTCGAGGCGGGCGAAGATGTTCCAGTCGACCAGGCGCAGGTCGTCGCCGGGCGTGTAGGGCCGGAAGTCGGCGAGCTCGACGCCGCCACCGCGCGCCCGCGAGCGCCGGTCGCCGGGCCGCCCGCCCGAGGCTGGATTGGGCGCGGCCACGCGCAGCTGGTCGAGGCCGGCGAAGATGGAGCGATCGATACGCATGGTGGGCCGCGGGGGCCGCGCCTCAGCTCACGCTCTGGATGACCGACGCGATCAGCGAGTCGGTGGTGATGCCGTCGAGGGTGGCATCGAAGCCGAGGATCATGCGGTGACGGAGCACCGGATGGGCGACCGCGTGCAGATCCTCGACGCCGACCCAGGCCCGGCCGGCGGTGAGCGCGCTGGCGCGGCCGGCGAGCAACAGCGCCTGCATGGCGCGCGGGCTGGCGCCGAACCGCACGTAGCGCGTGACCTTCTCGGGTGCGCCGGCCTGGCCGGGGTGGGTGGCCATGGTCATCCGCGCCGCCGCGTCGGCGACGTGAGGCGCGATGACGATCTGGCGGACCAGGCGCTGGATGCCGCGCAGCGTCGGCCGGTCCATCACCCGCCGCGCCTTCATCACCCGGTCGCCGGTGGTGGCGACGCCGATGGCGCGCAACACCTCGAGCGTCGGCGAGCCGACCACGGTCTTGAGGAGGAAGCGGTCGAGCTGGGCCTCGGGCAGCGGATACGTGCCCTCCATCTCGATGTTGTTCTGCGTCGCGATCACGCAGAACGGGTCCTCGAGGATGTGGCGGGCGCCGGCCACCGTGACCGAGTGCTCCTGCATGGCCTCGAGCACGGCCGACTGGGTCTTGGGGGTGGCGCGGATGATCTCGTCCGCCAGCACCAGGATGGCGAACAGCGGACCGGCGCGGAACTCGAGGGTCGAGCGACCCTCGGCGTCACGCATGAGCACCTGGGTGCCGGTGATGTCGGCGGGCATGAGGTAGGGCGTGAACTGGATGCGCGACGCGGTGACGTCGACGACGTCGGCCAAGGTGCGGACCAGGAGCGTCTTGCCCAGACCCGGCGCGCCCTCGATGAGCACGTTGCCGCCGGCGAAGAGGCCGAGCACGACCTCCTTGCACAGCATCTCCTGACCGAGCACGACCGTACCGAGCTCGGCGAGCACGGCGCGCAGGGCGGAGCTGGCGGCGGCGACCGCGCCCTCATCGGGCGGGGTCTCGGTGAGCAGCGGCGTGGGGAGGTCGGCGGCGGTGTCAGGAGCGGAGTTGGTCATTGGACCTCGGGGGACTCGTGGTTGCGGAGGACGGTGAAGTAGCGCTGGATGAGCTCGCGGCGCGTGAGCGGGATGTCGTCGCGGCGGATGGCCGCCTCGGCGATCGCCTCGTAATGATCGCGGACGCGGCCGAAGCCAGTGGGCGTGTGTGCGCCGGCGGTGAGCTCGGCGATGGCGCGAACCGCGCCTTCGGGAGTGACCGCGGTCGGCGCGGTCACCTGCTCGGCCGAGAACGCGGTCGGCGAGCCGGCCTTGTGCGGCGTGTGCGAGGAGGTGCCGCTCGTGCCCGCAGCGCCGTGACCGGAGATGACGCCGATCTGATCGGGGCGCGGCGCCCCGGGGTTGATCCTCGACGACGGCGGGGTGCCGCCCGGCGGCATCTGGCCCTGGCCGCTCGGCTGCCCGCCCGTCGGCGGGCCCGGGTTGCCCGGCATCTGCCCGTTGCCCGGCATCTGCCCGCTGCCCGGCATCTGCCCGCTGCCCGGCATCTGCCCGTTGCCCGGCATCTGCCCCTGCCCTGGCATCTGCCCCATGCCCGGCATCTGGCCCTGCCCCATCATCTGGCCCTGCTGGCCGGGCTGGCCCTGCTGGCCCATCGCCGCCGCGCGCTGGGCCTGGGCGCGGGCGTCGCCGGGGTTGGCGCCATTCATCATCGCGCGTTGCCCGGCCTGCATCTGCGCCATCATGCGGCGCGCCTGCTCGGCCTTGTCCTGGCTGCCGTCGCCCGACGACGGCTTGGGTTGCTCGCGCATCAGGCGCTGCAGCGCGCGCAGCGCCTGCTCGGCGTCGTTGTTGTCGCCGGCCTTCATGCGCTCACCGGCGGCGCCGAGCTTGGAGAGACGGCGCATCATCTCCTCGTGTGCGGCCTTGGCGGCCGGATCCTGGGCACCGCTGGCGCCGTTCTGGCCGTTCTGGCCGTCCTGCGCCGCCTTGGCGGCCGCCGCGGCGGCCTTCTCGAGCGCCGCACCCAGCGCGGCGGCTTCTTCCGGCGACATGCTGGCGCGGCGCATCGCCTCGCGGGCGAGCGCGGCCAGCTTCTCGGCGTCGCTCTCCTTGGTGGCGCGCGCGAGCTCCTCGGCGAGCTGGGGCAGGCTCATCGCCGCCATGCCCTCGGGGCTCGGCATCGCATCGGCGGCGAGCTTGCGCGCGGCCGCGTCGAGCGCGCGCGACGCCTTCGACATCTCGGCCATCGCGGTGCCGGCGGTCGAGGCCTTGGCGGCCCGCTTGAGCGCCTCCGACGCCTTCTTGGCCTCGGCCCGGGCCTCTGGGCTGGCGCGCAGATCGTTGGCGATGGCGTCGACCAGCTCCTGCAGTCGAGCCAGCTCCTCCTCGTCGACGATCGTGACCTGGGTCGGCGCCACCGGCTCGGCGATCGCGGTCTGGCTGCCGTGCTCGGTGGCCGCGACCAGGAACACCAGCACCGCGCCCGCGAGCGCGGCGGCGGCGCCCGGTGCCGAGAGCGTGAAGCGGATCGGCGCGACGGCGCTGGGTGCGAAGCGCGGCAGCGCAGCGCGGGCCTGGGTCACCACCACTTGCTCGAGCGGCGCGTCGGCGCTGGGGCCGCGGGCCTCGATCGCATACGCGCTCTGCAGCAGATCGGCGGTGCCCTGATCGCGGTCGACGGCCCGGGCCATGGTGGCCGGCACGCGCCAGACCCGGCGCATGGCGAAGGTGGCGCCGATCACGATCGCGATCCCGGCCGCCCCGCCGACGATCCCTGCCACCATCGCGCCGCCGTACTCGACGGCGGCCCAGGTGGCGGCCACCGCTGCCGCCAGCCAGGGCGCTCCGCGCGCCGCGACCTCGAGGGCTCGTCGGCGATTCGAGGCTCGGCTCCAGCGTGCGAGGGCGTGGGTCACGGTCATCGGTGGCTCCCCTGAGAACTCCTGAGGTTCGACAACGGACAGCGAGGACGGTTGCAACGTTGACCGCAAGCCCGCCGCGTCGATGTGGTGAAGGAACGGGGCCGGGCGGTTACCTATTCCGAGGCGCCGGTCGGCCCTTACACGATACGTACCGTCGGCGCAGGTGACGCAAGGACTTCACGCTCGCTTCACTTACGCATCCGGTAGATGACCACGGCGACGGTGCACATCGGCGAGGGAACGCCGTCGACGCGGTAGGGCTTGTACTGCCACTCCCGCATCTCGCGGGCGAGGGTGTCGTCGTAGCCCTTGAAGCCGGTGCGCTTGAGGAAGCGCAGCGAGTCGACCTGGCCCTGTGCGCTCACGCAGAGCTGCACGGTGGCCTGCACCATGTCCTTGCCCTGGTGGAGCATCTCGACGCGGACCAGCTCGGGCGGATAGATCTGATCGTTGCCCGAGACGCGCAGGCCCTTGGCCACGTGCGGCGGCACCACCGGCGGCTTCTTCTCGACGACGACCACCGGATCCCGCTTCGGCGGATCACCGTCGCTGCCATCGATGCACGGCTCGACCAGGCACGTGCCCTTGGCCTCGGGATCGGTGCCCGAGCCGCCGCCACCACCGCCGGTCTGATCACCACCGCCGCCGCCGGTCGGGACCGGATCCGGATCGGCGACGATCAGCGGCTGTACGATGACGTCGGGCTTGACCTTGACCACCTTGGGGGTGGCGGTCTTCACCGCCAGCTTCTCGGCCGCCGGCGGGGGTGCCGACTCGCCCGGGGGCGGCGGCACCCGGAAGGTGATGTCCGCGGGGTTGTGGAGATCGAGCTTCTCGACGTGCCACATCGCACCCACCACCACCACGGCGAGCGCGGCGGCGTGTGCGGCGGCAGATCCAATGATCACGGCGGTCTGCCACCGCCGGGGCCTGGGCTTCTCGGTGATCGCATCGAACATCCACCCGCCGACGCACGAGCCGTCCAGACGGTCTAAGCACCCCGCCTCACAGGGACTTTTTCGGTGTCACCCCTGATGCGCACCGTGGGACAGGCACCTGAGCGCCCGTGCCACCCTGCCCCATGGATCCCCCTCTCGGATGGATCCCGATCTCACCGCACCGGCTACGCGACGTGCGACATCAGGCGCTCGGGGTCGTCGCTCTCGATCCAGTCCACGCGCAGCCCGACCAGCCGCTTCACCTCGTCCACGGTCGACGCGCGCGGATCGATGGGTTTTCCGGTCGAGCCGATGGGGAAGAGGGTGTGGGTGCCCACTGCGACGCCGCGTTTGTGGAGCGCGCCCACCGAGCGCTCGCTGATGATCGTGTGATCGGCGCCGACCGCGCGCGTGCCCAGGAGGTGACCGACCAGGTGGGTGCCGAGGATGCGCTCGAGCACCGTGCGCGGATGGAATGGGCCCCGCGGCAAGCGCGCGAACAGCGGCTGCGCGAAGTCGAGCATGGTGTCGTCGAAGCAGAAGCCGCACACCAGCCGTGGATGGCCCCGGCTGGCGGCGGCGAGGCGGCGCGGATCGAACGAGGTCACGATGACCGAATCCTCGACGCCGGCGGCGGCGATCGCCGCGGCGGTGCGGGTGCCGACGTCGGTGTGCCACCAGCGCGGCAGGGCGATCTTCAGCTCGACGTTGATCGCGACCTTGCCGGCGAGCTCGTCGAGAACCTCGGCGAGCAGCGCGATCGGCTCCTCGCGGGCATAACGCAGCGTCACCGGTGTACCCGAGGGATCGATACCCATCGGCAGGTCGCGGCGGATGCGCAGCTGGCAGAGCTGATCCCAGGTCATCTCGGCGACGCGGCCGTGGCCGCTGGTGAGGCGACCGACCTCGTGATCGTGGAAGAGCACCGGCACGCCGTCGGCGGTGAGCCGCACGTCGCACTCGACCGCGGGGATGCCCAGCTCGACCGCGCGGCGGAAGCCGGCCAGCGAGTTCTCCTGGTGCAGCAGCGGCACGCCGCGGTGGCCGACGACGAGCGGAAGGCGCTTGCCCGTGAGGAACGGATTGCGCGGGGCGGGTACGGGCGCGGGCACGGACAGGCGCACAAGACAGGCTAGCGCCTGGTGAAGGCCGCGGCATGTCCGTGCGCGACCGCACGGGCGAGCCGCTCGTCGGTCATGCCAGGGATGGCGCGGGCGTGGGCGTGCTCGGCGGCGGCGGTGACGCGCGAGAAGAGGGTGTTGTCGGTGTTCACGCAGACGCACACACCCAGGGCGAGCCAGCGCGGCAGCGGATGCTCGGCGATCGACGCGATCGCGCCGGTGTGGACGTTCGACGTCGGGCACGCCTCGATGGTGACCTCGCGCTCCAGCACCAGCGCGAGCACGCGCGGATCGTCGAGCAGCGTGGTGCCGTGACCGATGCGGGTCGCGCCCAGCACCTCGATCGCGGTGGCGATCTCGGCCGGGGGACGGCCCTCGCCGGCGTGCACGGTGCGGCCGAGGCCGAGCTCGGCGGCACGACGGAAGGCCGGGGCGTAGCTGGCCAGGTCCCAGGTGTGTCCGGGAACCGGACCGCCGGCGAGATCGAGGCCGACCACGCCCGGGCGACTGGCGGCGGCGGCGACCAGCGCGGCCAGCACCGCGGGATCCTCGCCGTACAGCCCGCACAGGATCAGCCCGGCCCGGCCGGCGAGGCCGTCGACGGCCGCGTCGATGATATCGCCGAGGGCCGCGCCCGCGCGCTGGTGGAGCTGGGGCGCGAAGCGGAGCTCGAGCGTGGTCACGCCACCGGCGGCGGCGTCCTCGCAGATCTCGGCGGCGACGCGACACACCGCGGCCGGATCCTGCAAGACCGACAGGGTCAGCTCGAAGCAGGCCAGCGCTCGGTCGAGCCCCATGCCGGCCGCGAAGCCCACGTCGGCCGGCACCGCGATGCCGGCCTGCGCCGCGAGCTCGTCGAGCGTCGCGCGCCGCAGCGAACCGTCGAGGTGACGGTGTAGATCCGGGAGCCCGGCGCCGGGCACCCCGGTCGCCCTCAGAACTTGGCCTGGAGGGTGGCGTTCACGCCGAGCTGGTTGAACTCGCCGAACTCGTACTCGAACAGATCCTCGGGGCCGGCGCGGCGCAGACGGGTCTGGTTGGGGTCGTAGACGAAGTACACGTCGAGCAGCGCGGCGTAGACCTCGCCGAAGTCGAGCTGCCCCGAGGCCTTGACCGCGAACGACGCCGCGGCCTCTTCCCCGTCGGGGAGAACGTTGATGAGGGTGGTGCCGCCGTTGTTGCGGATGACCGCGGTCGAGCGGCCTGAGCCCATCGTGGTGTCGCCGGGGATGCCGGTGGGCGACGTCAGCGTCGCGGGCAGCTCGACGCCGACCACCACGCCCAGCGTGAGCCGATCCTCGAAGTTCTGGTCGACGCCGGCGGCGGCGAAGAAGTTGGGCGTGATCTCGTACTCGGTCGGGAAGTCGCTGTAGGTGGGCAGCGACGGCACCGAGTGCAAGAGGAAGGCGAGGTCGCGGTACTGCACGTCGAGCCGCATGCGCACGCGGTCCTTCATGACGCGCAGGTTGAGGTCGCCGGCGACGCCGGGCTGCACCGTGGTCGAGCCCGAGCGCTCGGGGTGCTTGAGGGTCTGGCCCAGGTACGTGGCCTCGGCCATCGCCAGCCACGACAGGCCACCCGGGTACTTGGCCTTCTGGAAGACGCGGCCGACCCGCTCGGGGTCGTACTTGTAGAGCTTGTAGTCGACCGACGACGAGACCGGCATGCCCTCGTGGGCGGCGAGCTGGGCCGACACACCGTAAAGCTGGACGTCCTCGGTGTTGACGTCCTCGAGCTCGTTGGAGCCGCGGTTGAAGAAGCCGCCGTTGATCTCGAAGCGCAGCATCTCCGACAGGTCGACGCCGGCGCCGGCCAGGAAGCCGAGTTTGGCCACCTGCTCCGCGGTCGCGCTGTCGAGGAGCACCGTGCCCTTGGCGCCCACGAAGGCGTAGGCCTTGCCGGTGTCATACTGGAGCTTGAAGCCAGGGATCGACTGCGAGCTGCGGCGGTACTCGTCGTTGCCGCCCCACGACAGGCGATAGCTGTAGCCCAGGCGCATGCGATCCGACGAGACCGGGAACGTGGTCAGGGTGAGCCGCTCGGGATCCTTGCGGGTCGGATCCTTCCACCACGACACCAGGATGTAGCTGCCGGCGTCGGACAGGTCGATCTTGCGCTCGGCGACCTCGTTGATGCGCAACACGAAGGCGCCCTCGACCTCGAGGTTGTCCTTGCGGTAGTTGCGATACATGATCGCGTGCGACAGCGTCTCGTAGCCCGAGAAGCGGGTGTCGTAGTTGTCGAAGAACAGGGTGCCCAGGGAGTTGGGGCGACCGAAGCGCCAGCCGGGGACGCTGGGGATGGTCTCGCCCGGCTTGGCCAGGATGTTCTCGTTGGTCAGCGTGAAGTTGAGGCGGACGTCGGTGAAGCCGTCGCCACCCCCGACGTAGTCGTCCTCGACCTCGGCGTCGACCGGCGGCGGCACCGGCACGCCGTCACGGGCCTCGATGGCGGCGCGGTCAGCGGCGACCCGGGCGCGCTCGGCGGCCACCGCGGTGCTGGCGGCCTCGTCGGCGATGGCGCGGACCTCGTCGGCGGTCAGGCCGGGCGGCGGTGGCGGCGGTGGCTCGGGCGTGGGCTGCGCGAACGCGAGGAGCGGGGCGCCCACCAGCGCGGCGGCGAGGACGAGAGTGTTGGTGCGCATCACGAGAGCCTCAGAGGGTGAGATCCGCGCCGGTCCGCGGGTAGATGATCCACACGTTGAACGTGCCGATGTTCACCGGGCGCAGGACGCCGACCACGCGCGTGATCGGCATGCCCTCGTGGGTGGTCGGATCGAACTCCGACACGCCGGTGGTGATGACGTTGATGGGCCGGCCGCAGCCGCTTCCGACATCGACCTTCCACTGCTTGTACGTGGCGTAGTCGTCGTCGATCGGGCAGACCGTGCCGTTGTTGATCTGGACCAGGCCGGTCTCGTTCTTCTCGAACTCGATGATGTTGGTCAGCCACGAGCTCTGGATCACCACCGGCGCCGGGATGCGGGCCTCGTCGACCGAGACCGGCGTGGGTTCCTCGACAAAGCTCTGGGGGAAGCCGATCTCGGTCAGGCCGTTGAACTCCTGCACACCGCCGGCGAAGCCGTTGGTGAACTGGCCAGCGTTGATGGCGCGGCCTTGCTCGTCCTTGGGGCGGCTGAACGAGAAGATGAGGATGTGATCGTAGGGACCGGCGGTGCACGGCGGCGTGCCGTTGATGTCGGCGCACAACACGTCCGAGAGCGAGTAGCCCTGGGCATAGGTGCCGGTCACCACCAGGCGGCCGAGCGCGCCGTGGCGCGATCCGGACACCGTCACCTGCTTGAGCTCGAGCGGCGAGCTCTCGAGCGCGTCGAGCGCCATCTCGTCCTCGGGCGTCGAGATGTCGGAGATGAACGGGTCGCGGAACCACAGGATCGGCGAGGTGCCGGTCGGGTAGGTGCCGCCGTCGCGGTCGTCCTCGACCCACAGCACGGTCGGCCCGAACACGGGCGGCAGGTTGACCGTGGTCGGCGCCGAGACGCCGTCGGTGAGCATGACCGTGGTGAGCGGCGCCGCCGCGCCCAGTTCGGGCGTCAGCGTGCCCAGGAACTGCACGTACACCTTCACCGGCCCGTCGAGATCAGCGGGCTGGCCGCGCGAGTCGATCGCCGAGACCTGGATCTGGGCCGAGGTCACGGTGCCGGCCAGGCGGCGATCCGCGGCGCCCGGATCGGTCGGCATGAGCAACTCGACGCGCAGGGACGTGATCTCGTCGAGCGGCGGCAGGTGCTCGACGCAGCCGACCCAGCTGGTCAGGCCGACCAGGATCGCGAACAGGGCGTGGACGGCGCGGGTCACTCGAACACCGGGCGGATGCGGCCATCGTGGCGCTCGGCGGTGTCGCCGAAGCAGGGGATGGGCCCGAAGCGCTCCTCGATCGTGCGCTGCGGCACCTGGGTGTCGGTCAGATCGACGGCGCCGGCCGGGCACTTGCCCAGGCCACGCAGGAACACGGTCAGCGCGTCGCGCAGGGCCACGCCGGTGTCCTGCTTGGACGTGTTGCGCTTGAGCACCTCGAAACCGGAGCCGCCCCGCGCGATGTAGTCGTTGACCGCGACGCGGTACAGACCGGTCGGCACCACCGGCCGGCACTTGACGGTGTCGATGGGCGCATCGGGCTCGCCCACGCCGTCGCCGTCGGTGTCCATGCGGCAGTTCTCGCCCAGGTACACGTTCTTGGCGCAGGCGGTTGGCACGAAGTCATCGTCGGGGTTGCGGTCCTCGCAGACGCCGCGGCAGACCATGTCGAACCAGATGCCGGCGACCTGGGCCTGGGTCCGGCAGCCGCGCTCGCTCGACTTGCGGGCCACGAAGTCGAGGGTCTCGAAGACCTCGCTGCCCGACAGGTACATGACCGTGATCGAGTTCTCGAACGGGAACACGTTGTACATCTGCTCGACGGTGAGCGGGCCCTGCTCGAAGTCGGCGCGGATGCCGAGCGAGTTGGTGAACGCGAACTCGGCCTCGACGCCCGAGCGGGTCTGCATCGAGCGCGCGACCAGGTTGCCGAGCTGCGAGTCGCCGCCCGACAGGTCGTTGCGGGTGATCTTGGCGGTGCCGGTGGTGTTGACGTAGCCGAAGACGCCGTCGAGATCGAGATCGCGGTTGATGGCGACCGAGTACGGCCACAACACGTCGGCGACCTCGGGATCGTCGGGGGTGCGGCTGTCGACCGGGATGTTGTCGTAGGCGAACGAGACGATGCGGCTGCGCTGGGCTGGATCGGCGTTGTTCTCGCCGACCCGCACCACGACGTCGAGGCGGCCGACGAACTTGGCGAACGCGCCCGAGTGAACGAGCACGGTCTGGCCGTCGTCCTGCTGGTGGGGGATGATCTTGGGCGGGTTGGTGACGATGTGGAGGTGACCGCCGAGGATGAGGTCCACGCCCTCGAGCGGCAGGGCCTCGTTCTCGTCCTGGACGTCGGCGGCGGTGAGGCCCTCGTCCTCGTCGAGGCCGAGGTGGCTGACCACGACCAGCACGTCGACCGTGGGCCGCAGCAGCGCCACGTACTGCTTGAGGACGATGTCGTCCTTGATGGGGCGGATCCCCAGGGAGTTCCCGCCTTCGAAGATGCCGGTCATCGACGACCAGTTGGCCATGCCGATCACGCCGACCTTGAGGCCGTCGACGTCGAACACGGCGTAGGGCCGAACCACGTCCTTGAGGCTGCGCTGGTCGGGGTTGGGCGGATCCTCGAAGACGTAGTTGGCGGCCAGCAGCCGATAGCCGGCCCAGTTGTCGATCTGCTCGAAGAGGTTGCTCGCGCCGAGATCGAACTCGTGGTTGCCGATCACCGCGGCGTCCATGCCGGCGGTGGTGAGCGCCCGCATCTCGGCCTCGCCCTTGAACATGTTGAACACCGGCGCGCCCTGGAAGCAGTCGCCAGAGTCGAGCCACAGCGACCGGTTGGACGTGTCGCGGATGTCCTTGGCGATGGTCGCCATGCGAGCGACGCCGCCGAACGGCGCGTTGTTGGCCACCAGGCCGTAGTCACGCTCGAAGCGGTTGGGCACGAACGTGTACGGGAACAGCCGCGAGTGGATGTCCGACGTGTGGATGAACGTGAGGCGCACGTCCTGGCCGACCAGGTTGGGCGGCTCGCGGTCGACGGTGCACGCGCTCGCGAAGACGAGGCTCGCGGTCACCATGAACGTCGTACGGCGCATCGGGGCGCCCGTATACCCCAAGGGCCATCCGTGGTCTACTGCGCCGCGATGCGACGCGCGAAGATCGTCTGCACCCTCGGTCCGGCCTCGAATACTCCCGAGAAGATCGGCGAGCTGATCGAGGCCGGGATGGACGTGGTCCGCCTCAACTTCTCCCACGGAAGCCACGCCGATCACGCCAAGGTGATGGCCACGGTGCGGGCCGAGTCCGACAAGCGCGGCCGCTCGGTCGGCATCCTGCAGGACATCCAGGGTCCCAAGATCCGTGTCGGACGCTTCGCCGAAGGCCAGATCGAGCTGGTGCCCGGCGCCGCCTTCACCATCACCACCGATCAGGACGTGGTGGGCGACGTCGACAGGGTCTCGACCACCTACGGCGGCCTGCCCCGCGACGTGAAGGCGGGCGACCACGTCCTGCTCGACGATGGCTACCTGACCCTGGCGGTGACGGAAGTCTCCGATCGCGAGGTCAAGACCGTGGTCGTCGCCGGCGGCACGCTCAAGAACAACAAGGGCATCAACCTGCCCGGCGTCGAGGTCAGCGCGCCTGCGATCACCGAGAAGGACAAGCTCGATCTGCAGTGGGGACTGCGCATGGGCGTCGACTATGTCGCGGTGTCGTTCGTGCGCCGGCCCGAGGACGTGCTCGAAGCGCGCCGCCTGGTCACCGCCGACAACGTCAGCATCCCCATCATCGCCAAGATCGAGAAGCCCCACGCCGTCGACCGGCTCGAGGACATCATCGAGGCCGCCGACGGGATCATGGTGGCACGCGGCGATCTGGGCGTGGAGATCGGCCCCGAGAAGGTGCCGCTCATCCAGAAGCGGATCATCGAGCGCACCAATGCCCAGGGCAAGATCGTCATCACCGCCACGCAGATGCTCGAGTCGATGATGGTGCAGCAGCGCCCGTCCCGCGCCGAGGCCTCCGACGTGGCCCACGCGGTGCTCGATGGCACCGACGCGCTCATGCTTTCGGGCGAGACCGCGTCGGGCAAGTACCCGGTCGAGGCGGTGCGTACGATGGCGCGCATCATCGGCGAGATCGAAGGCTCGACCTACTACCGGCAGAACCTCGAGCTGCCCCAGCTCAACATGGCGGTGTCCGCCAACGCCATCGCCCACGCCGCGGTGATCGGCGCCCGCGAGATGCGGATCAAGACCATCGCCGTGGTCTCGAACTCGGGCGGCGCGGCCCGGCTGATGAGCGAGTACCGCCCCGAGGCCAACATCGTCGCCCTCACCACCAGCGAGGTGCAGTACCGGCGGCTGGCGCTGGTGTGGGGCGTGACGCCGGTGCTGATCGACTCGACCGCCACCACCGACGAGCTGATCGATCGCGTCGAGCACCTCTTGTCGGTGCGCGGCCTGGCCCGCAGCGGCGATTTCGTGGTGATCACGATGGGCGTGCCGGTTGGTGCGGGCGTGAGCACAAACCTGCTCAAGATCCACCAGATGGCGTAAGCGATCTTACGAGTGCTCCGGAGCCGGCCCTTCGCTCGTATCACCTGCTAGCATCAGGCAGTGGCCAGCGTGGGGGCACCGACCGAGGACGATGTCGGGGTCGAGCTCGGTGCGGTCTTGCTCGGCAAGTATCGGATCGAGTCGATCCTCGGCCGCGGCGGCATGGGCATCGTGGCGCGAGCCACGCACCTGCACCTCGACGAGCAGGTGGCGATCAAGTTCTTGCGCCGCGACGCCGCCGCCGATCCCGAGTCGGCGCAGCGTTTCCTGCGCGAGGCCCAGGCCGCGGTCAAGCTCAAGAGCGAGCATGTCGCGCGGGTGATCGACGTCGGCACCCTGGACGGTCAGGTGCCGTACATGGTGATGGAGTACCTCGAGGGCTCCGACCTCGACCAGATGCTCGAGCTGAGCGGCACGCTCGGGCACGAGCTCGCGGTCGACTTCGTCCTCCAGAGCTGCGCCGCTCTGTCCGAGGCCCACGCGCTCGGCATCGTGCACCGCGACATCAAGCCGTCGAACATCTTCGTGACCTGGCGCTCCGACGGCAGCCCGCTGGTCAAGGTGCTCGACTTCGGGATCAGCAAGGTGGTGAGCGGCCTGTCGGAGATGTCGCTGACCCAGACCCAGTCGGTGCTGGGCACGCCGGCGTACATGTCCCCGGAGCAGATGCGTTCGGCCCGCACCGTGGACGTGCGCACCGACATCTGGTCGCTGGGCACCGTGCTCTACGAGCTGGTGCAGGGCCATCGTCCGTTCGAGGCCGAGAGCTTCAGCGAGATGTGCGTGAAGGTCGCGGTCGATCCGCCGCTACCGATGACACAGGCGATGCCGCCCGGGCTCGCCGAGGTGATCCTGCGCTGCCTGTCGAAGGATCCGGGCGCGCGCTACGCCAACGTGGGTCAGCTCGGCGCCGCGCTGGTGCCGTTCGGTCGCGATCCGCGCGCCGCCCAGCTCATGGTCGAGCGGATGCAGCGCGTGGTCGGACGCGCCGCGACGCCGCAGCCGGTGCGCGACGCCGGCAGCGGGCCGGTGGCGATGCCGCGCACGCCGTCGCACACGACCGAGCGCACGCCGCCGCCGCCGGACATGCCGAGGTCGCGCGGCGCACACGCGGTCGATCCGGGCAGCGACGTCCGCTCAGCGTTACCACCCAAGAAGACGACGCCCTGGGCTGGCGGCGGCGCGATCCCGGCCGCGGGCGGCGCGGTGCCGGTGTCGAGCGCCGGCGCAATGGAGGGCGCGGCTGCGACGACGGGCGGTGCGCCGGTGACGGCGGCCGCGCACACGGTCGACACGTGGAACGTGCCGCCGACGGGCCAGAGCGCGCAGCCGCTACGGCCGAGCGGGAGCCATCGATCGCCGGGAAAGCGGATCGGAATCATCGCGGTGGTGGCGGTACTCACGGTGGCGGCGGCGATGGTGGTGATCAGCGCCGGCGGTGGTGGTGGTGGTACGAGTCAGGGTGGAGGGCAGGCGGGGACGGGTACGGCAACGGGGACGGGGACGGGGACGGGTTCGGCAACGGGGACGGGTTCGGCAACGGGTTCGGGTTCGGCAACGGGTTCGGGTTCGGCAACGGGTTCGGGTTCGGCAACGGGTTCGGGTTCGGAGATCGGAGTCGGGGTCGGAGTCGGGGCGGGCACGGGTTCGGGCTCGGGTTCGGCAACGGGCTCGGGTTCGGCAACGGGCTCGGGTTCGGCAACGGGCTCGGGTTCGGCAGCGGGTTCGGAGATCGGGGTCGGAGCGGGAGCGGGCACGGGCACGGGGAGTGGGAAGGGCAAGGGCAAGGGCACCGACGACGTGTTCGGCAGCCGCAAGTAGTCCGCTGCGGTATCATCCGGACGATGAGTCGCGCACCCGTCCAGGCGCTCGCCGTCGCCGTGGTCGTGGCGGCGGTGATCGGGCTCACCGCCGGTCACGCGCGGTCCCAACCGACCGAGGCCGAGAAACGCGCCGACGCGCTCTTCGAAGAAGGGCGGGCCCTGGTCGAGGCCAACAGGTTCGCCGACGCATGCCCCAAGTTCGAGGAGAGCCAGCGGCTCGATCCGGGGCTCGGCACGCTGCTCAACCTGGCGGCCTGCTACGAGCAGGTCGGGCGGCTGGCATCGGCGCTCACGGCGTTCCGCGCGGCCGAGGAGCAAGCGCGCGCAGCCGGACCCAGTGAGAAGAAGCGCGAGTCGACCGCCGCCGAGCGCGCGCGCGCGATCGAGAGCAGGGTCGCGCGCCTCACCATCACGCTGGCGTCGGGCGACCGACCGGCCGGCTTTGCCGTCACGCGCGACGGCGTGCCCGTGCCCGCCGTCGACTTCGGCCGCCGCATCGCCGTTGATCCCGGCACGATCGTGATCGCCGCCGCCGCGCCGGGCCACGAGCCCTACTCCACCGACGTGGTCATCGCCAAGGACGCGACGACGCGCACCGTCGACATCCCACTCCTCGCGCCGGTCGGAAGCAAGGTCGGCGGCGGCGGCGACCTCGGCGGCGGCGACCTCGGTGGCGGCGACCTCGGTGGCGGCGACCTCGGTGGCGGCGACCTCGGCGGCGGCACCGACGTGATCCAGCCGCACAAGAGCCCGCGCAAGACCATCGGCGTGGTGGTCGGCGCGGTCGGCCTCGCCGGCCTCGGCGGCGGCGTCGCGCTCGGCCTCTCGGCCAAGGGTCAGTACGACGACGTGCCATGCACGCAGAACGCCAGCCCGCCCGTGGGCTGCACCCCCGACGAGGAATCGCGCATCGACCGGGCGCGCTCGCGCGGCACGCTCGGCACCATCGTCGGCGGCGTCGGCGTCGCCGCCGTCGCCGCCGGCCTCGTCCTTTACCTCACCGCTCCCGAGGAGCGCACCGTCGCCGTCGCCCCGGTGGTCGGTGACGGCGAGGTCGGCGTGACCTTCAACGGGCGTTTCTAGCCGGGGGCACCGTGCCTCGCGATACGGCGCTCGAAGCACGCACCATCGACGGCCGTTACGAGGTCGAGTCGGGGCTCGGCCATGGCGCGATGGGGGCGGTGTTCCGCTGCCGCCATCGCTTCACCGGCGCGAACGTGGCGGTGAAGCTCCTGCACCCACAGGTGGCGGCCGACGGCTACGACGCGCAGCGCTTCCTGGCCGAGGCGCGTGCCCCGGGCGCGATCGGCCATCCCGGCATCACCGCGGTGCTCGACGCCGGCCGCACGCCCGAGGGCGAGCTGTACCTGGTCATGGAGCTGCTCGAGGGCGAGTCGCTGCGCGCGGCGGGCAAGCGCGGGCTCGCGACCGGCGCGATCCATCGCCTCGCCGTCGAGATGCTCGAGGCGATCGGCGCCGCCCACGCCGCCGGCTTCGTGCACCGCGATCTCAAGCCCGAGAACCTGTTCGTCACCCGCGACGGACGCCTCAAGCTGCTCGACTTCGGCATCGCCAAGGTGCTGCGGCCGACCACGGCGCGGGCCTCGACCGCGTTCGGCGCGATCCTCGGCACGCCCGCGTACATGGCGCCCGAGCAGTTCATGGACACGTCGGCGGTCGACGCGCGCGCCGACCTCTGGTCGATCGGCGTCGTGCTCTACGAGCTGCTCACCGGCGCCGCGCCGTTCACCGGGCCGACCGTGCCCGCGATCGCCGGCGCGGTGGCGACGGTCGTGCCGCCGCCTCCATCATCCATGCGCGCCGGCCTGCCGCCGGCCATCGACGCCTTCTTCACACGCACCCTCGACAAGGTCGCAGGCCGCCGCTTCCAGTCCGCCGACGAGATGCTCGCCGCCTGGCGGACGCTCGGGCTGGGCGGGGTCGGCACCGGCGCCGACGCCCATGCACCGACGGTGCAGGCGACCGGCGCGGCGGCGGCAACGGCGGCGGCGACCGTGCGCGATGGGCTGGCGCTGCGCCGGCCGCGCCCCATCGTGTGGATCGCGATCGCCGTCGCGGCCGCGGTGGCGATGATCGTGATCGCGGTGGCCGCGACGAGCGGTGGCGGCGAGAAGCGGCCTGCAACCACGGCCGACGCCACAACCGGGACCGCGGCCGCAGCCGC
>SXGT01264400.1_pt1 | contig 21563 bp, 20 predicted proteins | sample 3176221 | NCBI WGS metagenome assembly SXGT01 (sample SAMN11356862, study PRJNA531348) | freshwater metagenome | isolation source: freshwater sample F1-120 | place: China: Fuxian Lake, Yuxi | collected 2017-12-25
TGAATACTGGAAAAAGAAGGGGATTGCACAGGGCATCAGAGACCAGATGCTCGATCTTCTCACCATGCCCGAACTCTTTGAGCAGAAGAAACCGAAGAAGAAAGAACGGTACGATCCTCAGCCGACATTGCTTGAGAAAATAGAAGAGGTGCGATCGGATGCGTCTCTTCTTCTGAGTGACAAGCATGCGAATGCGTTTTACCACCGTATCGGATTTGAAACCGGTCACCCGAATGTTACTAAGCACTTTCCAAGGTTTTGGAACACGCTCTGGCAACGCGAGAAAATAGGCACAGTTCCGCTTGCCGTGGAGCTTCTGGAGGTGATCGCAACGATGTATGCCGGCAATGAAAAAGCGGCAATACAATTATGGGCTCTCCGCATGGCGGAGGGGAAGGCGCTCTGGACTGAGGTGAAGCAGAATCAGTACCGAGGTCGTGGTATCGAGCAGCCGCTTGCCGAGCTTCTTGCGAAGATGGAGCTGGACCTGGCGGAGAATTTTGAGTGGCAAGTAGGCGAGGGAAAAAAGAAGAAGATTGAGGGTATGACACTGACCTCCGAAGCCCTTCGGGAGGTCTATGGCATGCAACCGGTTCACGCGCAGGCACTCATTCAGTGCGAGCTTGTTGACTGGGATGAGATCAAGCCCTTTGTCAGTCGCATCGTCGATTCGAATTCACAGAGGAAATTTGAGGCGGAGTGGAAGGCTGCACATTCGGCAGAGAAGACACGAGTGGGTTTTGGAAGCGTTGCTGATCAGGCGATGGAAGCGCGCGGTTTCAACTACAAAATTCTTTACGATCTCCTCGTGACGGATCAGGAGCCGGAGCGCACAAAACCGAAAACTTCCGATGAAGGCGAAACACGCACCAGACCCGAGAATGTCATTCGCCATATCATCCATGACAATGCTCAGAGCAGCGATATTTCCATCGAATCTCTTCTCAGAATTCTGACTCAAAATGGTGCGGCGTACCGAGAACTTCGGGAGCTCTACATTGCGGAACGCGAACGGTACTACCGAAGAATCGGTAACAGACTCGAGGGAAAGGGTTTAGAGATGCGCATCCAACGAGAGTTTGCAAATATCTCAATGAAGGAACTTGCGATGCACTTCCTCTCGGCTTCCGAAAAGAAAGATGCAGTGGCGGTACAAAAAAAAGATCTGGAATTGCAACGACTGGAACGCAATGAATCGAAGACGCATGCGATTTCATTTGCGAGAGTGTTCAAGATTCTCGATGAGGCGATTCTGGAGAGAGCGAAGGAAGCAGAACACTCACTTTCAACACTTGGTAAATTTCCGGAGGCCTTCAAGTCGTGGACGACAGTGAATGAGCTTGCAGGAAATGCAGTAGCCGGCATGAAGGGGGCTGCATACGTCGTGCAGGCTATGGAGAAGGAAGCTGCCGCGGATTCTTCGGATTGCTTGCGACCGGATCTGATACTCGATGTCGCATCAGGCAAGTTTGTTCCTCCACTAAAGTGCCTTCGCGTGATGGCGTATGGAGTAGCGGAGAAGGTACTGACTCCCGATGTCGTGTTGGATTGGTATAAACGTTTCCCAGATCAGCTCGAGAAGGGTTGTCCCGTATTCAGTCCTTCAAAATTCAAGAGCCCGCTTTCCCGCGTACTGTGCACGATGATCGGAAGTCTGGATTCAAATCTGATCAAATTCTTCGATCGGGTGGAGGGTATTCGGGGCACGCAGGGGACGCAGATGATTTTTAGGATCGATGCGGGCCAGTGTGATGATGGAGACTGGCAGACTGTACGCAAAATTTTGCTCGGCGCAGGGTTGAAATCGAGTACGATCAAGTGGCAGTTTGCGGAGCTTCTCTTCAGAAACGGTCAGAATATCGATGCCGCTCTCGAGGAACTTGTACCGCGAATGAGAAAGCTGGGCATCCCTATCACGTCGGAGCAACTGCCAGGCATGACTCCGAAGGAGCTTGAGAAGGTTCAGACATCAAGCAGGAAGTAGTATGCTTTCCGTATGTCGACGCAGGAACCCACGATCGCTTTTCTCATCACGCAAATTGTCGGTGCTGGCGCAGTTCGTGCTCGGAAAATGTTCGGTGAGTACGCGATCTACTGTGATGAAAAAGTCGTCGCACTCGTGTGTGATGACAAATTCTTCGTGAAGCCGACTGATGCGGGCAGGAAATTCGCAGGCCCGCTCGAAGAAGCTCCACCGTACCTCGGATCGAAGCCGTTTTTCCTCATTGAGGAAGATCGATGGGAAGATGACAAATGGATGACGGAGCTCATCAGAATTACGACCGGAGCTCTCCCTGTGCCAAAACCGAAGAAGCCGAAAAGGAAAAAGTAGTGGAGCTCTGTACTGGATGTTATTACAACCATGATACGCCCTGCTAGGAGTCTGTGTCTCTGATTGAAATCAGCTAATCTTTGTGTGTTTCTTTACCGAAATGAGCAGTAATTGAAGAAATAAAAGGGTAGATTGGGTCGTTTATTTCCTCAATAAATGTATTTTTAACGCGGACGGATTTGAACATATAAGGAATCCATATTGCACAAGCAATAATCGTTTGCATGATTTGCTTGTGGAGATCGCTGTTATCCTGACTTGCAACAGCGGGTATAGAATTCGCTAGAAAAAGATCTACTACTAGAAAAACAAGCGAAGCACCCATAACTACGACAAAAGTTTTTGGGAAAGTCCTACTTCTCTTAAAAAAGAGAAAAAGAAGATAACATCCTGCAAGAAGGAAAATAAAATTTCCAATGATCTCATACATCAATGCTGGAGCCCATAATGGATGATATGCATCCATACCAGGGGTTGTCAGTTGCTCCCAAGATCCATCGGTAACTATCGGTAAATAGGTTCCAAATAAGCCGATTGCCAATGCAAAAGGTCTATATATCAAACCTAGGCAAACCGGAATAAGCCAACCGCCAATGCTTTCTGATTTTTTAGACTGATTGCTTACTTCGGCCAGTTTGGTTGAAGTGGCCTTCTTAGAATTTTCTTTTTTCTCATCTACCTCTAGCTGATTGCCGCAACGCCTACAAAACTTAGCATTTTTTTCATCAACTTTGCCACCGCATTGCTGACAGTACATTGGCTGAATTTACCATCTATCTAGCAATATGCATAGGATCGATCCGTGAGCCTCGCCCCGTGTCTTTATTGTATATGCTGAACTAGAAATGTAAGATTCCGCCAATATGAGTATGTTTTGCACTCAGTGTGGCCAGCAAATTCCTGAAGATAGCATCTTCTGCACCTTCTGTGGTACTGCCCTCAATCATCCTGTCACAGAAGAAAAGCCCGAAAAGAATGTAAAGAAAGAAAAAACAAAAGAAGAGTCGAGAAATGAGGTATCTAAGACATCTACCTTATTTGATAAGTTTGCCGAAATTCATGATTTAAAGGGTGATGAAAAAACAAAATTTTTTAATACATCTACATCCATCGCAGCTTTACATTTATTGGAAAAAATTGAAAAGAATGCGATAGATAATTTATTGAAAGAGGCAACCGAATTGAAGGAGCGCAAGCATAGTTTAATTGAATTGATTCAGCATAATTTATTTCTCGCCACACTAGGAGGGTATGAAATATTCCTCGCTAAACGAACCTTAGACGGGGAAGCATTGGAATCGTTTAAGGAAAAACCTGAACTGGATAAGTTATCTGATGAATGGATTAAGGTATTAAAAGAGGATTCTAATGCATCAATTAAGATGATACCTGACGAGGTTATTGGCGCTATCCTGAAATATAGAAATTTTCGTGTAGATTCCCTGCAGGGAAAGTACAAAACAGAAATAGAATCATTATCTCATAATGCATTTGAAAAGTTTGAGGAGATACATATGACAAGTGTGATTTGGGGGTATTTTGTTGGTTTAGTGGAATCTAAATATCGAAGTAATACCATAAACTTCCAATGAAAATTCATAATATTGAGGGCTGGAGCAATGCTCGGCTGAGGTTAGAAGTAAAAGAAGGAGGAAAATTTATTGTTTATCAGTATGTGATTTCTATTCTAATAATGACATTTAAGCGTCCTACTGATGTTTATTTTATCAAAAAAGATGAAAACAGATTTGTGCCAGCGATTATGCCTTCGTTATTAACATTGATCTTTGGATGGTGGGGTATTCCCTGGGGACCGATTTATAGTATCGGTGCACTAGCAACTAATTTGATGGGAGGACATGATTTAACCAATGAAATAATGACAGCAACGAACCATGAAGAAATTTCGGAAGAAGTAATAAAAGAGATGGTGCAAGAACAGGAGAAGAAAGATCGTTTTTGTGGTTCCTGCGGCAAAGAGATATTTTCTGATTGGAAGTTCTGCAAGAACTGTGGCATTCCACTCCTTTCCAAACACTAATTAATATGTTCTGCAAGAAATGTGGAAAGGCACTAAACGAGAAGGTTAGTTTTTGTAAGAACTGTGGCGCAGAAGTGCCTACTGCTTTGAAGAAAGAAAAGATATTCTCAGACGGTTACGAGAGTTATGCCCGCTTTTGGCCGAGATTTGGGGCTTACATAACAGATTTATCTATACTCTTCGTTGCTACGGCAATTGTATTGGGAATATTTGAGAGTCCAGAAAATGATTGGATCCTTTGGATCTTCTTTATTGCCTATCACACTTTCTATTTTTTCAAGTATTCAGCAACGCCAGGGAAGATGTTGTTCGGACTCAAGGTGGTGAATGAGAATGGGGATGAGCCTTCGCTCCCTCAATCGTTAGGGAGATCTTTTGCATATCTGCTCTCAGGATGTGTTTTAGGCATTGGATTCCTCAATATTGCATTCGATGCAAAGCATAGAGGATGGCATGACATGCTTGCTCATACTTTTGTATTGCAGAAGAAAAAATGGAATCGGGCTTTGGCCATTCTAATATCGGTAGGGGCATTTATTGCATGTATGGCTGTTTTAATGAACTCTCCAAGCGCTAATACGACTCAGACATCATATGATTACTCAAATAGTGAAACAGTTAGCAATGACTCAAACGTTCCGCCAAACATAGATTACGGCTCAAAACCGTTACCCGATAATGAACTACCATCTGCAAACGAAGTGACGGGTCTGCGACAGCAGGCAAATTCTGATGCTCTTGGTAGATTTGATATTCGGAAGAATTTACATGCTGTAGTATCGATCATTTGTAAGACGAATGACGATGAGTGGGTTCATGGATCTGGGATCGTTTTTTCAGAAAATGGATTGATCCTCACAAATTATCACGTCATAGAAAATGCTGTTCAGAGTGTTTGCGCTGTTGGATTCACTTCCGATATTTCGGAAGAGCCGACCTATATGTACCTAACAGATGCAGATTTTCGACTTAACAATGGGACTATCAGGCAATTCATTAATGCAGATTTAGACGTTGCCGTAATAAGAATAGTCGCTCCTTTGGAGGGATATGAGATGCCAGAGGCATTTCCGTATATTGCCAATATCGGTAATTCCAGCGATCTCAGCCTCAACGACAAAATATACGTGGTTGGCTATCCTAGTTATGGTGGTGGCACTATTACATCAACTGAAGGTGTGGTCAGCGGCAGAGTAGGCACGACCTATATCAAGACTTCGGCAAAGATCGATGCTGGTAACTCGGGAGGCGCTGCTTTCAACGAGAAAGGCGAGTACATAGGCCTACCCACTTTCATTATCTCAGGGCTAGATGATGCATTGGGATACATTGTCGGTATCGATTCTGTACAAGCATGGATTAATTCTGAGCTGAACTAACGCCTCCACAACAATGATTGAATGCAAGCACTGTGCTGGCCAAAATGGTTCTGAAGGTAGATGCGGACACTTTAAGGAAAGTTGTTTCTGTATGGAGCGGGTAACGGGAATCGAACCCGTCTATCTGCCTTGGCAAGGCAGCGTACTACCAATGTACTATACCCGCTGAGATCCAAAAGAGCGTAACTATCCTACGAAATGAAGCTCTTTTGCGCAAGGGTAAGACAATGAAAATGTTATACTAAAAACGTCTGCGGGATTCGTACAATGGTAGTACGCAAGCTTCCCAAGCTTGAGACGCGAGTTCGATTCTCGTATCCCGCTCCATTGACCCTATGCCTCCACGATTGCCTTGAACCCGCCGTAACACATTTTCTTGGGGTCAAAAGGCATTTTCTTCGACCAGTCTGGATCGTTCATTGCAGGATCGCTCATCACTTTTTTGTTGACGCTGTCGCGGTGTTTGCGGGACTTGAAGACGATGTAGGCGAACACAACTGTTTCGCTTGGCTTGAGCTTGAGAAGTGTAGTGTAGGGTGTTCCGAAAGTGTTTTTTAGGTCATCGCCGATGCACTCCTTATAATCAAGCGCTCCGTGTTTCATCCATGTTTTCTTGCCCCACTCAGCCATCCGACGGTACATTTTTACATTCTTCTTCGGGAGAGGGATCAGGAATCCATCGACGTAGGACATGGGAGAATGGGGAAGGAATAGCAGATAGATGGTAGGCGACTACGCTTCAAGCATATTGGACAGTTCCTGCTCTTTCCAAACTTTCTTGGTTCTCAGAGGCTGCGAGTTCTTTTCTTTGCCTTCCCATTTTCCACGTACGGGCGTATACCATCCATAACCTTCCGCACGTATTTCATGAAGGAGACACTTCTGCAACAGGTCGATCGGCTGCTGGAGAAAAAACACGACAAAGAGTTGCGTGTTCTTCTGTCGAATCAGGATTTTCATATCACAGCGCAGGCGATCGACGGGCTCATGAATGGCAAGCGAAAGACGTTTGCGATTCTTCCGCCCGAGAAGCAGGCGGAGGTGGCACTCGTGCTCAATGAGGACAGTAAGAAGAGAATTTTTCCGCGACTTCCGGATGACGTGATCTCGCGTTTCCTTCACTTCAATGATGAAGATGATGCGACCGATATCCTGCAGTATCTCTCGCCGATCCGTCGGTTCGTGATCCTGCAGCATATGAAGGAGGAGAAGCGCAGGAAGATCGAAAAACTTCTGAAGTTCGGATCCGAGACTGCCGGAGGCTTGATGGACTTGAACTTCATTCTGGTGAAACCGGCGTACACGTTTCGCGATGTCCTCGACAAGGTGAAGCGTCACGTCGAGGGCAACCGAGATATGCCGACGGTGATGGTGGTCGATGAGCCGGGTCGTCTCATCGGGTTCATCCCCGAGCGAAGCCTTCTCTTTCCTCCCGCCAATGCCACGGTGGAACAAGAGACCCAGCCGCTTCCGATGGTTTCGCACAAGGTGGACCGCGAGAAAGTCATGCAGATGATGTCCCGCATGCGTTCCGAACTCATCTGTGTCTCGGACGAGAAGGATCAGGTGCTTGGGATCATCCATCTTCGGGACCTGATGAAAGTGGCGCAGGCAGAGGCAACCGAGGACATCTACCGTTTTGCTGGTGTCGACGTCGAAGAGCATGCGCTCGACTCCGCATTCTCCAAGGTGAAGCGTCGCTACAACTGGCTCCTCGTTAATTTGCTGACAGCGTTTCTCGCTGCGTTCGTCGTGTCGATCTTCGAGGATACGATCGCAAAGTTCGCCGTGCTCGCCGTGTACATGCCGATCGTTGCGGGGCAGGGAGGCAATGCGGCAACACAGGCGCTCGCCGTCGTTGTCCGGGGACTCGCACTCGGTGAAATCAACTGGTCGAAGGCTTGGTCGGTCATTCGCAAGGAGGCTCTTGCCGGAACCATCAACGGCGTCATCACCGGTGTCGCCGCTGCAGCAGTGCTGGCGGGGTTCGGGGCGTCTCCGCTCCTGGGTTTCATTCTTGCTTTTTCCATGGTGATCAATTTATTTGTTGCCGGTTTCTTCGGTGCGCTGATTCCGTTCCTTCTGAAGCGTCTGAAGATTGATCCGGCAGTGGCAAGCACCGTATTCGTGACGACGACGACCGATGTTTGCGGATTTTTCGTGTTCTTGGGGTTGGCGAGACTTTTGATGTCGTAGCAGTCCTCACCTCCCGGCCTCCTCTCCTTCGGCAGGAGAGGAGGGGCCTATGTTTTGGAGGGTGGAGAGTTTGTTTTTGGTAGTGCGACGCCCCCTTCTCCAGCCAATGGTGAATGGGTTAGGGAATGAGGACCGTAATCTTGTTTTTTTGCCTTTCCTCTGCTATAATAATGAGATTTATGCGAAAACTTTTATCCCAATATCGTGCTTCGATTCTCGGTGCCGTAACTGCGGCTTCGTTTTCCGTTGTTCGCATAGCACTTGCCGCCTGTCCTGACCCCAATGATCTCGAGATTCTCGAGCCGCCACCGGGTAGCACGACGAACTGCATTCCCGCTGCCAATATTGGCAATCTTGGTGCATTTCTTGCCTATGTCAATAACGGCCTGTGGTTCTGGGCGTTTGGTATGGGCGTTGCAATCGCCGTACTGAACGGTGTCATCGGCGGACTCACGATCGTTCTGAGCAACGGAGATTCGAGCAAGATCGAGGCGGGAAAGACCCGCTTCATGTGGTCGACGATTGGACTCATCGTGCTCCTCCTCTCGGGTGTCATTCTGCAGTTCATCAATCCGAGAGGCTTCCGCAATGTCTAGAGTATGTTCAAGCGTTTCTCACTGCTCTCGGCTCTCATTCTGCTCCTTGTCGCGGTGCCTGTGCTTGCGGCCGATCCTCTGGTGATTTATTGCGGAGGTCTTCCTGGGTGTACCGGAAGCGGCATCATTCCGTTCGATGAGAAGCTGACCAACGTGCTGGTGCTCTTACTGACCTTGCTTCCGCAGTACGTCGAAGGATTCGGCGTTCTCTTCATCATGGTTGGAGGTGCGTACATCCTCATGAGTGCAGGCAACAGCGAGTACGTCACCAAGGGCAAGAATACGATCACGTGGGCGGTGATCGCCATCTTCATCGCTCAATTTGCGGGTCAGCTCGTCGGTTTCGTCAGAGACGAAGCGATGTCTCGGGTGGCGGGTGTGGACCTTGTCGATTCCATCATTCGAACGCTCGCGGGGTCCATCTTCAATCTCTTTCAGATCGCCCTCATTGGTATCGCCCTCTTCTCGGGTATGCGCATGGTGTTGTCCTTTGGAAAAGAAGACGAATTCAAGAAGGGTCAGGACGGTCTTTTCTATGCCGCACTCGGTGCCATCATCATCAATCTCTCGCTCCAGATCTATAGCGCAGTAGCCACCCTCTAGCATGTTCAAACGCACTCTCTTCGTTCTCGCCGGCTGGCTGATTCCCGCATCCGTTTCCGCGGCCGTGAGCATTACGTCTTACGGGTGGAATTGCGACGGTTTCGTGTATTGCGGATCATCGGCCAATGCCGTGACGGGAATTACGACGAAGCTGATCACCTGGATCGTCGTGTTTATCGTTCCGCTTGCGGTCACGGTGTTCTTTTACGGAGCGCTCCGCATGGCGATCTCGAGAGGGGAAGAGGGGAAGGAGACGGGGAAGAAAGCCTTGATTTACGCTTCCATCGGTCTGGTTGCCGCGATTCTCACGAGTGCGATCATCAGTTTCATTCAGGGGTATCTCTACGTTCTCGGAGGCTAAGGGGCTTTGAGCTTTGCGCATGAGGCTTTAAGCTGGGTCTCATGGAGAAGCGTCAATATGTCACCACGGCTATCGATTATCCCAATGCAGCGCCTCACATGGGGCACGTTCTTGAGAAAGTGTTAGCTGATACCATCGTTCGCTGGTTTCGACTGCGCGGTGATGATGTTCGGTTTCAAATCGGGACGGATGAGCATGGTATTAAGATTCAGCAAACAGCAGAACGTGCACAGGTGACTCCGAGGGCGCTCGTCGACGCCAATGTTCTTCTGTTTCGCGATCTCTACGACAAGCTTGGGATCTCCGCGGACGTTTTCATTCGCACGTCGGATCAAAGCACGCATTGGCCGACGGTGAGGGCGCTCTGGAAGAAGTTGCAGGAAGCGGGAGTTCTCGAGAAGCGGACGTATACGGGGCTCTACTGTAGTGGATGCGAGCGTTTTGTGACCAAAAAGGATCTTGTGGACGGAAAGTGTCCGGATCATCAGATGCCTCCGCAGGAGGTGAAGGAGGAGAACTGGTTCTTTGCGCTACGTGAGGAGGGTAAGAATCTTCAGAAATTACTGGAGACAACGTATAGGATTATTCCGTCATTTCGCGAGAACGAGACATTTTCGCTTCTGAAACAGGGACTGGAAGACGTTTCGTTCTCTCGTCCGAAGAGCAGTCTCTCGTGGGGTATTCCGGTTCCGGGCGACGAAGAGCAGACGATGTATGTGTGGTGCGATGCACTCACGAACTACATTTCGGGTCTTGGATACTTTACGGATCACGATGAGAACAAGAAGTTCTGGGAGCAGGGGACGGTCACCCACGTGATCGGCAAGGATATCGCTCGGTTTCACGCACTCATTTGGCCGGTGATGTTAAAGGATGCAGGTGTGAAAACTCCTGATCAACTCCTCATTCATGGCTTCCTCACGAGTGAAGGGAAAAAGATGAGCAAGTCTCTTGGAAACGTCGTGAAGCCGGATGATGTCCTTGCACACTTTCAGGGCAATCCCGATCCGCTTCGCTTCTACCTGAGTTCGGAGGTGCACGTCGGCAATGATGGAGATTTCAGCTGGAAACGTATTGATGAGCTCTACAACAGCAAGCTGCGCAATCAATTGGGGAATATGCTCAATCGTGTGCTTGTCATGATCAAGAAAGACGATGCAGAGTTACTGATCGAGACTACGGAAGCGCTGATTGATGAGGTGACTGCACAGTGGAAAGAGTACGAAGGAGCATTCCAGGGCTTTGAATTGCATAAGGCCATACAGCAGGTCACGGCATGGATCGATCGTATCAATGCCGGATTCAGTGATGCCGCCCCGTGGAAAACGAAGGGGGTGGAAAGAACGAAGGTTCTCTCCCAATATGCAGAAATGCTCCGACATGTTTCTCTCATGCTTCTTCCCTTCATTCCGCAGTCAGCTCAGGGCATGAGCAAACAGCTTGGATTGTCGTATGCGGAGAAAATGCCGGAGAAGAATTTCGTCATTACGAACGAGATGAAGCAGTGGGGAGGTGTGAAGGACTGGAAGAGCGTGGGGGAGCCGTCGATACTGTTTCCACCACTTGAAAAGCCTGTTTCCTAGGATGATTCGTCGTATGGTATACTGTTATCAACTCCCGAGTATTCATGCATGACAGCATCGAGAATGTCTGAAATGGGTGAAGACCTGCCTGCCGGCAGGCAGGAGGGAGCGTTCTTACTTCTTTTCTCATCTTTCTATGTTCGATCCGATGGCAGACCTCGCGAATCCGGGAAGCGACGATCCGCTCGCTCCGACCTCCAGCTTTACCGAAGCTCCATCCGCTCGTCCCCCGCGTCCCGCGGGTGATGGGGCAGGCAGTCGCTACGGCCAGGAGCTTCATTCCGTGACCATTCGCGCACGCCAGCGCACGTTCTACATCGATTTGAAGCAGAGTGGAAGCGGCAAGTTTCTGAAAGTCTCCGAGAAGTCCCGTGGTGGACAGAAGACCACGATCATCTTCGATGTCGAAGATCTCCCCGCTTTTATTGCAGCGTTGCAAGAGATGCAGACCAAGTTATAAGGAATAAAGAGGAATCCAATGAAACCGAAGAAGCCAAGGAGCTCAACAAGCAGAAACTTCGTTGGGTTCTTTGGAATCTTTGTTTTCCTTGGTTTTGTTATTCACTTGGCAACACGTACCCGTTCACTTGGGGGTTTTGCCGCATCACACTGACGATAATCTTCGCAGCCTCTGCACGCGTGATCGGCTGATCGGGTCGGAAGGTGCCATCGGGAAATCCGCGGACGATCTCGCGGTCCGCGGCCGTTTTCACATAAGGAGCAAACCAGTCGGTTTCTTCTCGTACATCCGAGAACGAGAGTGTCGTCCCGCTCGAGGCGAGCGGAGAAAATTGCGCTGCAAGGATAAGAATCTTCACCGCTTCCGCACGATTGACGTTCGCATTCGGCTTGAAGGATCCGTCACCGTATCCCGAGGTGACCCCGAAGTGTACGGAGGTGTAGATGACCTGTCGTCGGAATGCCACATCTTCACTTTCGCCCACGAATGATTCGTTCATGACATCGGTGAATTGCTTCTCTCGGTCGGTGGCCGTGACGAAGTGTGTGCAGGTCGAGAGGAGGATCATCTTCAAGAATTCGAACCGTGTAATTGGCGTGTCCGGAGAGAAGAGGGTGGAAGTGCCGCTGTCCGTTTGTACGCTGTAGCCGCGGACCAGCGGCATTTTCTGAGGAAGGATACGGATACTCTTGAGGATCGAAACTGCGGCGGCGGACCAGTGGTCCTTCGTATCGTGAAACGGACGATCTTCACGGGCGTACAGGAAGCAGGGGTTCTCACGCGCATTCGTTCCTTCTGCCAGCTCGGTTTTATCGTCGATACCGTCGCGATCCGAGTCCGATTCTACGGGATTCGTGCCCCTCGAGAGTTCTTCGACGTTCGTCAGGCCGTCGCCGTCCGGATCGTCGACTCTGCTCTGGGGGAGCGTTTGCTGGTTCAGCTGCGTGCTCTGCTCCCAGTCGTCGGGAAGGCCGTTGCGATCCGCATCGGTCGAGTATCTGGCGTCGAGCGGGAACGGATCGAGCGGGTCGATCATGCCGTCGCCGTCGGTATCAGATTTCTTCGGGTCCGTACTGTGGATCAGTTCGATGCCGTTTACCCATCCGTCGCCGTCTGTATCCATCGTCAGATCGTCCGTGCGATCGAGCGGATTGCGACTGGCACGCACTTCGGATCCGTCGGATTCACCTCCTCCATCCGAATCGGTATTGAACTGATCGGTTTCTCCCGTATCCAGAATTCCGTTTCCGTTCTTGTCTTCCTGAAGATCCGGTATGCCGTCCCCGTCCGTATCTTGATCATTGGCAATCGCATACGCAGTTCCTTGCGTCAGGAGCAGGATGACGACGATGATCGGTGCAAACAATTCTTTCATGTGGCGGTCGATGGAATCGCATGTCCGCGAAGATACTCCTTTCCGTTCATCGGTTTGCCTCCGGCGGGTTGGATCTTCGAGATGAAGAGCGTGGAGGATTCTGCGCAGGGAAGAGGAAAACTCTCGGAGGTTTCCTTCAGATCCGAACAGAGGATCTTCGCTTCGCCATAGCGTACACCCGGCGAAGGGTGAAGCGCACGCACCATTCTGTCGATGTGGGTTGCAGTCATGACGGAAGGGTCGATGATTCCGTCCGTCGTCTGCAGTTTCTTGCAGAAGGTTGCCAGACGATGATCTTGCACCTTCTCGTGTAGAGATGCTGCCAGCGTTCTCTTCAGAAGGTCCGCACCGAGGAGTGAAAGTTTGTCATGCAGGCTCTCGAACGTTTCGCGCGGGTCGAGTGCGATCGATTGTCGGTTCAAGATCGGCCCCGCATCGAGCTCTCGTACCATGCGCTGAACGGTCACTCCAGTTTCAGAGAGTCCTTGAAGGATCGCATGTTGGATCGGCGAAGCGCCCCGCAGTGAAGGCAGCAGCGAAGCGTGAACATTGACGGCAGCGATCGTCGGCCATGCGAGAACTTCCTCCGAAAGAATTTGACCGTAGGAGACGACGACGAGAAAGTCGGGACGGGGAAATTGAGAAGAAAGAATGGAGAATGAAGTATTGATTTTCTCAGGTTGTCCAATGCTCAAACCAAGTTCTAGCGCTGCGATTTTGATCGGTGACGGGGTGACGATTTGTTTTCTTCCAACGGGACGATCGGGCTGTGTAATGACCAGTTTCACGTCGAAAAACTTGTCAGCTGCAAGTATTTTGACGCACGGAACTGCGAATGCGGATGTGCCGAGGAAAACGACGGAGACTGCTTTGTGCTGAGACATGGTTTGCGGTACATTTCCCATTCTACATTCTTTCTTGTCTCATCGCGCCCCTCAAATCGCCGGCATCATCCGTTCGCTTGTCGCGAAGATCGCCATCGAAGTCCCTCCAACCGTTTCAGGACTTGTGAGCGTTGCGGATGTGAAAGTGAGTACGGACCTCAGTTACGCCGATATCTTTGTGAGTGCGGTCGATAGGAGCGAAGCGGCTGTGAAATTTCTTGCTTCGAGAAAAAGCCGCATGCGCCGCGAGCTTGCCGCGGCCTTGCAGGTTCACCGGGTGCCACTGCTTCGCTTTCATGTCGATACGGAGGGGCAGAAGGTCGACAGACTCGACACATTGTTGAGGTCGATCTGAACAGTATGTCATCACGAAACAATGTTCCGATTTTAAAAGACCAGTGATGTTGAGCGGTCTACCTCGGCGACGTACACTCGCCCCCTTATGCTTGAGACAGCAACTGTTCAATCGGCGCTTGCATTGGTGAAGGGTGCCAAGCGGCTCTGTTGCATGTGCCATCGCAATCCTGACGGAGATGCCATCGGAGCGATTACCGGGATTGCCGAACTGCTCCCTCTCATCGCCCCCGATACTCCTGTGAAGCTTTACTGCGTAGACCCTGCACCTCCGGTGTTCAGTTACCTTCCATCCGCTGCGAGCATCGAGACTGAGTTGAACCCGCAGGAAGGTGATGTCTTCATCTTCGTCGACTGTGCCGATCCAAAGCTCACTGAGTACCACGAGAGTTTTCCTCAGATATTTGGTGGGACATGGCCTTCCATCTGTTTCGATCACCATGCGACGAACATGGGATTCGGTTCAGTGAACTTCGTCGTTCCTGATGCTGCATCGACATGCGAAATCATTGTGGATTTTGCTGAGGTGGCAGGATTACCTCTCTCGAGCCAGATTGCCACGTGCTTGCTCACCGGCGTGTATACGGATACCGGAGGACTACTGCACAGCAATACCACGTCGCGGGTGTATCGGACGGTGGCTCGCCTTCTGCGAGCGGGTGCGAATCATCAGGTGATGACTCGCTCCGTTTTTCGATCTGCGAAGATTTCGACACTTAGGTTGTGGGGGAGGGTACTTGAGAAAATTTCCATTACAGATGAGGGCGGTGCAATTTCCGCCCTTACCGAGAACGATTTCCTCGCCGCCGGTGCGGACTATTCGGAGCTGACCGGAGCGATCGATTACGTGAATGCCGTTCCGGGGATGAGATTTTCCCTCGTTCTTACCGAACGAGGGGGCAAGGTGAAGGGTTCCCTTCGCACCCTTAGGGAAGATGTCGATGTTGCGAAGATGGCGTCGGCCTTTCAGGGCGGTGGTCACAAGAAAGCCGCGGGCTTTGCGGTTGAGGGGAAGTTGGTCCCGGAGGTGCGGTGGAAGGTGCAACAGTAGTATTACTCGTTTGCCTTTCCGCTTGCGCCCGCTTCGTTTGCGCGCTCGTCTTTCTCCACCTGTTTTTTCTTCATTACCTCTTCCGGTTTTGTGGTGATGATGTTGTGCTCACTCGCACTCGCGACGACTTGAATGGCTACGTGCGTGTTTCCTGCAAACAAGAGTCCTTGCCCCACACCGGAGTTGAGGAGCAGATATTTTTCGCCTTCAGTGAGGAAGAAGAGCTTGGCAAGGTTATCGACGCTGGATGCAGACTGTTTGAGGAGCATTTGCAATGACGTGTTGCTGATGATCGGCTTGCCGTACGGAGAGTTCATGAAGTCGTCGATGTCCTGTGTGATGGTCGTAACGCCGAGGTAGTACTTGCGCGCGCGTTTGATGAGTCCGTAGAGAAATTGCGCCGAATCTTCGTACTGCATCAGGTTCCATGCTTCATCCACGACGAGAAGACGCTTGCGCATGTCGGAACGGATGCGGTTCCACAGGAAGTTCAGCACGACGTAGATGGCGATGGGTCGGAGCGTATCTTCGAGGTCTCTGATCTGGAACACCACCATTTCTTTATCGAGCTCGATATTCGTGCGTCTGTCGAAGAGCCCTGAGAAGCTTCCTGTCGTATATTTTTGCAAGGTTTGGGCCATGGTCTCGCCTCCTTGTGTAGTCATCAGCACATCGATAAGGTCGCTCATGATCGGCACTTCCATCTTTCCCGGGTCCAGCGTGCCAAGTGTGATGCCCTTGAGTGCATAGGTGTCGAGCAGGGCTTTATCGAGGATACCTTCTTCGGAAGGAGTGGTGCTTCCGAGCATGAGTTTGAAGAGTCCATGCAGATTGATGACGGCTCCGCGGAGCACTTCTCCGGTTTCCGCTTCATCGCCGCGGATGGCGTTCGGGAGATCGAACGGATTGATGCGGAAACTACTCTCGAGAGAGATCGGGATCATCGCGCCACCGACCGTTTTGCAGAGGTCGACGTACTCGTTTTCAGGATCGATGACGTAGGCTTGCACTCCCTGAATGAGGGAGCGCAAAATTTCCAGCTTCACCACGTACGATTTGCCGGCACCGGATGTTGCGAAGACGTTCGAGTTGGCGTTCGGCAGATCGAACCTGTCGAAGATGATGAGCGAGTCGTTGTGGCGGTTGATGCCGTAGAGAATGCCGTGGTCGTCCGTGAGATCCGAAGAGCTGAACGGAAAGCTTGTCGCTAGGGCTTGCGTGTTCATGTTTCGATTGAAATCGAGTTCATCCAAGCAGTAGGGGAGGCAGCTGTTCCAGCCGTGTTCCATCTGGAAGGCCGCCGGTTTCGTGAGGATAAGTTTTCCTCCGAGGATCGCCTCGACGTCCGTTTGAATTTTCTTCAGTCGCACTTCGTTCTCGGCGTAAATCGTGAAGTAGAAACCGAGCTGGAAGAGCTTCTCCGATCCTCTCGCGAGGAGATCTCTCAGCTCTTCTGCATCTTGCAGTGCGGCTTCGATCGCCGGATCGCGGACGATGCCGCGCTGTTGCAGGATACGAATGCTACTTCTCATTTCGGCAACTTTCTTTCGGAGCATCTTCATGATGACCTTGTTCGATGCAGGATAGATGAACATCGAAATATCGATTTGGATGTCGAAGTTAATGAGCTGCGAAAGCCAGTTCGGGTAGATTTGACTCGGCCAGTTGTAGGTGTAGAAGCTGCGCGCCACGAGCTGGTCGTTCAGTTCGATCATCTTGCGGTCGAACTTCAGTCCCGACGGCGAAATGACATCGATGAGCTTCTGCACACCCTCCTCATATCGCTTGATGACATCCCGTTCTTCCGTGGTGAAAGCGCTGTCTGCTTCCGAGTCGATGATGCTCGTAAGATTCTGATGAAGTCCCAGTACTTCATCCAAGGTGTCTAGAAGCTTTCCCGGGCTTTTCTGGGTAGCCGTTTTTGGTGTTTCTGAAGCGTTTGGAACCATCAGATCAGTATAGCAGAAAACGGCTGGATTTGGAAGAGGTCTCGACAATGGTCCTCTCACCCCCTTTTGCCCTTAGAGAAGCCCTGCTCCCTCGAAGAGGCTGTCAAATTCATTGCCGGTCTTACGCTGTGTTCTGCTATTTTTCTTTTGTCTCTCAATGATCTTGAGGTCTTCGATTCCCGGAACGTCGACGATGCGGTTGCCCGAAATGAGAATCTCTCGATTCTGGCGAATAGCCAGGATTTTTTCCTTATACAGAGTGAGAAGAGTGTTCAATGTTGAAAGGACATCTTCAGTCTGTTTTCGCTTCAGATCCGTCTCTGCGTAGATTTTTTGTTTCTCCAGCACCGTTTTCTGAAGCTCTCCTGCCTGCGAGAATTCCTTGTCTTTGATGGCGTTCTTCAGCGCACGCTCTGCATCCGTCCTCTCCTTTCCCTGAGTTCGCAGCAGTGCTTTCAGTTCGTCTTCAGCGATACTCAATTCCTGATATCGGTCATTGCTCCGCGCGGCGACGTTCGTAAGAGCTGTTGTGTACGCACTCAGTGCCTGTTCACGGTCCGTACTGCGGTTGAGGAGGTCTGAGACGTCGACTTCCAACGCGTCAGCAAAGGCTTGCAGAAGATTGAAATCCGGATCGGTGACCGTATGCTGTACTTGCATCAGATGCTGATCGACCGCGATGCCTGTCAGTGCTCCCTGTGCAGCCATCGCGGTTTGCGCGAAGGAAATGTATTCCGTGACAAAGACTCCGAGCAGAGCTGCGCGTCTTGAGATTTGCAATTTAGTCGAGTCCGCGATCAGTCGATCGATGGAAAAGAGGGCGCTTCGACCACCGCTTACTTGGATTTTTTCTTTGGTTCCATCATTACCAGAACTACATCCTATGAGAATGAGGAGTGAAAGAAGCGCTACGGAGAATGAAATATATTTCATCTTTATGATTATTATACACTAATTTTTGAATTATGTGAAGTACCTCTCTCTTTTATTGCTAACAGAAAAGAATAAATGGGTGTTGTTCACAAATAATCCACAGAGTTTTCCACAGGATCGATCATATTTTGTATGCAAAATCAGGTGTACGATTGTGCATACATTTTTTGTACAAAACTATGTTAAACAATGAAGAAAAAGAGTGATCAAGAACAAATTATTGATTCGATTAGGAAATCTGTATTTTCAGTATACAGTTGCCAGGTTTTCCTGATCACTTCCTTTGTTCGATATCAGAGATACATTACAGGGTACTGCGGAGAAAATTTTGAAGGAAAAATTTGGACTATCGACAACTGTCCACTTTGATGTCAATTTTGAAGATGGAAGAGGAGACTTGGCAACTTCTGCTGCGCTTCAACTTGCCAAGAAAGTCGGATCATCCCCCCGTGCCATTGCTGAAATACTTGTATCAGCACTTCGGGATACGCAGGGTGTGGAAAAGGTGGAAGTCGCAGGAGCCGGATTTGTGAATGTCACACTCACGACTGATGCGATCATCGCAGGTTTGAAGTCCGTGAGAACGGCAAGCGTTCCCATGAAGAAGCGAAAATCAAAACCCATCGTCGTCGATTACTCTGCGCCGAACATCGCAAAGCCTCTCGGCATCCATCACATTCTCAGCACGGTGATCGGTCAGTCGATAGTCAATCTGTACAAGCATCGCGGCTTTGAGACGGTGTCCGTAAACCACATTGGTGACTGGGGAACACAGTTTGGGAAATTGGCGGTTGCCTATGAACAGTGGGGAACGAAGCCCATCGAAGAACATTCCATTGATGAGTTGCTTTCGCTCTATGTCAGGTTTCACGACGAATTAGAAAAGAACGCCGGACTCGAGGATCTAGGACGCAGCGCATTCGCGGCGCTGGAAAAAGGGGATAAAAAACTGCGTTCGTTCTGGAAAGCCGTGGTCGATATCACCATGCGTTCGATGGATGATCTCTACACACGTCTCTCCGTTCGATTTGATCGGACGATGGGGGAGAGCTTCTACGAATTATTGATGTCGCCGATCATCGAGGAAGGAAAGAGAAAAGGAGTGCTGCAGGAGGGAAAGGAGGGAGCGCTCATCGTGAATTTTGCGGAAGAACTGAAGATGCCTCCTGCGATTGCCGTGAAGGCGGACGGTTCCACCATCTACCTCACGCGCGATCTTGCTACGATTCGCTATCGGATCGATGAATGGCATCCGGAAGCCATTCTGTATGTCGTGGACGTTGCGCAGCAACTGCATTTTCAGCAGCTTTTCGAGACGGTGAGGCTCCTTGGTTGGGATTTGCCGCATCTTGAACATGTCATCTTCGGTCGCATGCGTTTTGCGGACAAGAGCATGAGCACGCGCAAGGGAAACATCCTGAAGCTCGATGATGTTCTGGACGAGGCCGTGAAGCGTGCGAGTGCGATCATCGCCGAGCGCGGAGCGAAGATACAGACGGATGACCCCAAGGAGCTTGCCGAGATGATGGGAGTGGGTGCCGTCGTGTACGGCGTTCTCAGTCAGAATCGGAGGATGGATATGGTCTTCGATTGGGACAAGATGCTCAGTTTCGAGGGAAACAGCGCACCGTATCTGCAGTATACGTATGCACGCGCCAGATCGGTTCTCAGAAAATCGGGAAGCGAGGGTGCTGACGTTCGGGTCACCGTGCTTACGGCGAAGGAGAGGCATCTTTTGAAGTTACTCTTTCTTTTTGGCGATACTGTCGAGGCGGCGAGAAGGGAGCATTTGCCGCACACGCTCACGACGTACCTGTACGAACTCTGTCAGGCGTTCAATTCGTTCTACGCATCGGATGAGATTTTGAGTACCGAAGGCGTGACCAGGGATTTTCGCTTGTACCTCACTGCTTGCACTGCCGAGATTCTGAAAATCGGCGCTTCTATTCTCACTCTTCGCGTTCCCGAACGCATGTAACAGTTTTTTCCCTCTTACCCCATGCCCCGTTCCATTACTTTTTTTCTCCTCGTAGTATCATTCGGCATTCTCTTCGCAGGTTGCTCTCCTCAGGAGCCTGAAAAAAGCTTCGAGGATTTCACGTTCACAGAGGAGGATCTGCAGCAGGTAGCGGAGTTTGCGGGAACAGGGAGCCTGGATCTGACCAAGCCGTTCATCGGGAATGCCTCCGAAGGCGACACTCCTGTTCTCAGGATTGGAGGGGCATCCGGATCCGTTCTCAGTGAAGAGGTGGTCGTGACGCCGAACAAGGAGAAGCAGGCTCTCTACGATCAGCTCCGGTTGGCGGTGCAGGACCAGGGGGAGAATCTCTATAAGGTCAATAATCCGTTCCTGAACGTTCGGGAGTCGATGAGCGTCAGTTCTCCTCTCGTGGAGAGATTAAACCAGGGAGATGTGCTTGTGGTCGTCGATACGCCCAATGCGGAGTGGGCGAAGGTGAAGCTGATGAACAAGAAAGAGGGCTTCGTTGCATTCCGCTATGTCGCAAAGCTTGTGCAGGAGGCCAAGTTGGCCGAGGAGAAGAAGAAATTCGAGGGGAAGTATTTCGTAGACTTTCAGTTTCTGAATATTCGCAAGGATCCTTCGACGCAGGCCGAGAAGATCGGCGAGCTTCCGGGGCAGACCATTCTGAAGCCTCTTTCGATCAGCGGGGAGTGGGCGAGAGTCTCGTACGACGGGAAGGAGGGGTATGTTTCTTCTCAGTATCTGAAGCCCTTTCTCCCTGCGTTTCTCGTGAGGCAGGACGAGTATGCGGTACCGATTCTGCAGTATCAGGCGGATGACAGCGCAAGCATTGCAGCGCTTCTCAAGCACACTGCCGCATTGAAGGCAGCAGGCAAGAAAATTCTGACGATGAAGGCCCTCCAGGACATCGTTCTTGCTCAGGAAACGCGCGATGCGCGCATCAGCCCAGATACGGTGATTCTGACGGTGGTTGGCGTCACTGCTAAGAACGTTCGTTCGGTAAGTGATGCGTTGCAGGGGGCGGGAGTGGGCGCGACGCTCTTCCTTCGCACCAAGGACATCGGACTTTCGGGTATTACCGAGAAGATGATTTTGAATCTGCTCGCCAATGGCAACGATTTACAGTCTGCAGGTCATACCGGAGACGACCTTCGATCCATGACGGACTCACAGATGATGCTGGAGCTTGGACAGAGCAAGAAGCTCATCGAGGACCTAAGCAAGCGTGAGGTCTACGCCGTCGCGTATCCAAGCAGCGGCGTGAACGATCGCATCCTCAAGCAGGCGAGTGACCTCGGGTATTTGTTCGGCCTGACGCAGACGCCTGACAAGAAATTTACGAGAAGTCAGTTTCTGCGGCTTCCGAGTCTTTATGTGACCTCGGGCATGACGCCGGATGACATCGTGAAGCTGTCGAAGTGAATGAGGTTCATTATCGAAACCGACCAAGAGCGGGGGATGGGGGTCCTTCGCTCTTTTGCA
>SXGT01249524.1_pt1 | contig 21556 bp, 23 predicted proteins | sample 3176221 | NCBI WGS metagenome assembly SXGT01 (sample SAMN11356862, study PRJNA531348) | freshwater metagenome | isolation source: freshwater sample F1-120 | place: China: Fuxian Lake, Yuxi | collected 2017-12-25
CGTGCGTTTGCGCGACCCCGAAAGGTTGCCCTGCTCGTGTTTCGGTGCCACTTCGCAGCGACCGATGAGTTGGCTGGATGTCGCACGCAATGTGATTTTGATCGCCGTGCTGATTGCGGCTTATTTAACTAAGTAGCCTGACTGTCATGCGCGTTTGGATTGACCAAGACCTTTGCACCGGTGATGGGCTTTGCGAAGATCATTGCGGCGACGCTTTTAAGTTGCTCGAAGACGGCATCGCTTATGTCGCCGAGTTGGGTGTGCCATTGAACGATCCGGGCGGTGCGGGGAGCCTTGCTCATGTCGCGCCACGTGATCGGCAAAGTGTTTTGCGTGCTGCTGAAGTGTGTCCGGGAGAGTGCATCTTTATCGATGTCAGCGACGAGATGACGGCAACAAATATCTCGCAAGTCGCTTAGCGATACGCTGAAAGTGTGAATTGGCGCATCGCATTAAACGGCGCAGTGCTCGTCGTTGCAATTTCGGGTGCCGCTGCGTTAAACGCGGTTGCGGCAGATTCGCAAGCGCAAGAAGTCACCACCAAGTTTGTTGCCAATGACGCAAAGTCCGTGCTCGCCTCGATAAAAGTTGAAAACGAGTATAAAACTGGCTACAAGCGCAGTTTGTTTATCCATTGGTCAGATCTTGATGGCAACGGGTGTGACACCCGCGAAGAAGTTCTGAAGCGCGACAGCATTTCGAAGCCACAGATTGACCCGTACCGTTGTTATGTAGTAGCGGGTGATTGGTATTCGAAGTATGACGGCAAGAATCTGAGTGACCGTGGCGATGTGGACATTGATCATGTCGTCGCATTGAAAGAAGCGTGGGATTCTGGCGCATGGTCGTGGACCGAGTCGCAACGCAAGGCGTATGCCAACGACATGACTGATAGCCGCACATTGATCGCAGTTACTGATCGTGTGAACAGATCAAAGGGCGAAAGAGACCCTTCTAATTGGATGCCGCCTTTGCGCAGTTACTGGTGCACGTTTCTTGGCGATTGGATTTCGGTGAAGGCTCGTTGGGGTTTGTCGATGGACCAAAGCGAATTTGGTCGAGTCAAAAACTTGTTGAACAGTGATTGCTCTGGGTTGACTGTCGCGGGTTGGAGCGCCGCGCCAGTTTCGGTTAGTGCTCCTGCAACGACTACGACAACGGGTTCAGCAGTTTCAACTAGCGCACCCAATGCAACCAGCGCACCCAATGCAACCACGCCAGCCAAGACGACAACCGAGACATCGACTACATCAACGACTGCGGCACCTGGCGCGGTAGCCAAAGATATCTATCCGGGCTCGTATTGTGCACCGGTCGATGCACTCGGCACATATAAAGGTGCGACTTATATTTGCTCGAAAACAGATGCCAAGGGATCGCCATATGCGGGTGGGCGAGCCCGATGGCGCAAGGCCACCAACTAGGCTTGGTTCATGTCTAAGAAAACAAAGAAGAGAAAAGCCCGTATGCGTCGTTCAAAGGCCAATCATGGCAAGCGCCCGAATATGGGTCGGGGTTAAGTAAATCTTTAAAACCTTTATTTAATCTTCTTCGAAACCGCGCTCTAGAAATTGTTGGCCTGTTTCGCAAGTCTCTTGTAACGGACACCATCGACAGTGTGTACCTGGGCTGAGTTTGGGTTCGCGATCTTCCCGAGTTAATTCGTGAATTGCATTAGCACCGTCGACGACGCGACGCACAGCGGCTTGTAAAACGCCTTCACTGACTTCCTCGACATCGGCGCGTGCCGACTCGAGTGAGTAAGTCGCCAGTCGTCGTGGTGGTTGACCCGAGCGCAACGACTCGACGAGAGCATAAAATCGCAGATCTTCGCGATGATTCGAATATATGCGACCGCTTTTAAGGTCGATGATCACTTTGCTGCCCGGGCCACCAAGCGTGAGGTCAACGCGAGTCGACAAAAAGATTGAGCCACCGAACAGTTCGACCCGCGCTGCACTTTCGGTTACAGGTCGCCACGCCGCCTTGAGTGGCGGAAAACTCTCTTCAAATTTCGTGTATAAATCAACTGCGTAACTGCGAAGTTGCGCGCGTTCGCCAGGTGACAACTGGGCGATGAATTCGCTCGGTCCACGACTCTCTTCGTCTTCTAAACGCGCAAGCGCCTCGTCGACAAGCAGCGCTGGTTCGATCGGCCCACGCCAGTTGATTGAAAGCTCGACCGCCTTGTGCATGACCGTGCCACGCACATTGAGAATCGTCCATTGGAAAGTATCGAGCGAGGCCAAATAATTTGCTTCACAACCATGCACAGCGGTCAAACTGCTTTTGCTGATAAAAAGCGGACGATCGGGGGATAGTTTTTCAGCCAGTGGTGCAAGCGCAGTTTCGATTTGCTCACGTACAGACTCGACAACAGAAATTGGCAACGGCACCCAGCCTGCTGGTTTACCGAGAACGTCGACGACACTTTGCTGCATCGGGTTAAGTTCATTAGTTGTCATGACGTGATTACTTACATTACCTAATGGGTGTTTTTGGATAACCGTGTGATACCCATCTGCAACAATCTGCGGCATGACAAGCACAAGTGATATCGCACTCGCGACCACTCGCTATGCCGAGTTTGCTGTGGCGGCGAGGGTGTTGGCGAGCCAGGCTCATCGCCATGGTTTAAAGCCACCTGGTTTTCGCAGCCCGCCGCGCATTGTCGGTGTTGATCGAAGTTTGCGTCGAATAAATAATGGCGTGGTTGTGTCTGTGTCGTTACGTGGGCGTCCATTCGTGGCCGTGCTGAGCGACATGATCGAGGGTGTGGTTGCTGCGAATCGGTTGATGGGGCGCGAAGCAGAAATTGCCAGAACTGTGCTTTGGCAGAGTGTCGAAATGCTTTTGGTTAGCGATGAGGGTGAAACGCGCGTAGCCTGACAGGGTTGCCCAGGTGGCGGAATGGTAGACGCGGGGGGCTTAAACCCCCCTGGTGCGAAAGCGCTGTATCGGTTCGAGTCCGATCCCGGGCACACTAATTTTTGAGAAACTGTGCGAGAAAGCACAGATATTTCAGCGAGATTCTCGTGTCCGTGCGTGGCACTATAGATAGGTGAGTTTGACAACGGGAACCCCCACCGCAAGTGAACTGCGCGAGCAGATGCAAGCACGCGTCCCGCAGATGGTCGAACAACTCGGCGAGTTTGTAAATCTTGAGTCACCGTCGCTTGACGTTGACCATTTGCAGGTGAGTGCAAAATATCTGGCTGGACTTTTCGAAAAAGTAACCGGGAGGCGGGCAGAGATTATCCCCTCTACAAGCGGTCCGCATGTGCATTGGAAGGGTGGCGACGACACAAAAGTTTTGATCGTCGGTCATCACGACACCGTGTTCCCACTTGGCACGACTGCGAAGCGACCGTTTGCGATTGATGGCGACATCGCGCGTGGTCCGGGAATTTTTGACATGAAGGCTGGCATCGTGCAGGCAATCCACGGGTTGAGCGCGATCAGCGACTCAAGTCGCGTTGAGATGTTGATCACTGCCGACGAAGAAGTCGGCTCTTATTCGTCGCGTGAATTGATTGAATCGCGCGCGCGGGCGACTGGCGCGGTGCTCGTGCTTGAACCGAGTGCCGATGGCGGTGCGTTGAAGATCGCACGCAAAGGTGTCGGAACTTTCACGGTGCATATTGTCGGTCGAGCTTCGCACGCCGGACTTGAACCCGAAAAAGGTATCAACGCGCTTGTTGAACTTGCAGCGCAGGTGCAGCGCATCGTGGCGATGGCTCGTCCCGAACTTGGCACGACTGTGACGCCAACCGTGGCGACTGCCGGCAACTCAGAAAACGTCGTGCCCGATGCGGCGATGATCAAAGTTGATGTGCGGGTTGTGTCGCCCGTAGAAAAAGAGCGCATCGAATTTGAAATGTCGCAACTTGAACCAGTTGTTGACGGTGCAACCATCAAAGTTTCTGGAAGCGTGAATCGTCCGCCGATGCACGAATCGGCCGGCCGTAAATTATTTGGAGTTGCCGAAGTTGTGGCCAAAGACTTGGGGATAAAAAATTTGCAAGGTGTTGCAGTCGGCGGTGGCTCAGACGGTAACTTCACCGCTGCGATTGGTATTCCGACGCTTGACGGCATGGGCGCTGTTGGTGGTGGGGCGCACGCAGTTAGCGAGCATGTCTTGATTTCGACAATGGGCGAGCGTGCTGCGCTTGTTGCGGGTGTCGCCCGCGCCCTTGTCAACCGCTAACTATTTTTTAGTAATTCTTCGATTTGGGTCACCAGCGGTGGTTTGGGGATTTTTAATTCTTCAATTTGCCACAGGGCAAAGTCCATGTAGCCGTGCATGCAGAGCGAAGCGAACCACTTTTCAACATCGCGCTCGATGATTGCCCTGCCGCTTGCTGAATTATCTGGCACGAATATGACATCACCGTGAATCTGAATGCATGACTGAAAATTTGCACGAGTTTTCGGCATCACCGTGATTTCCATGAGTTTGATCGGCATATAACCCAATTTTTCCAGTAGCAGACCCACAGAAAATAGCGTCTTTTGGTCAGAATACATTTCAACCGTTGAGCATTCTGCACAAATTAAAAATGGACGAAACTCACCCATGCCACTCAAAATTTCGAACTCTAGTCCCTGGACATCAATTTTTAGAATGTCGATGGTTTTAATTTCTGGGGGCATGCTCACCGACAAAGGCATTGTTTTAACTTGTATCTCTTGTTCAACTTTAAATCGGTCGAGGTTTCGTTCATTGCCGCCAAACAAACCGATGGCATTGCCGGTCGGCTTTAAAAGGCTTGAGGCACCCCTTGATGCGGTCAAATAAAGTGTCCGCGTTGCGTCTCTGTCGGATATTGCATTGCTGATAACCGAAAAATGACATCCAGCAAAAGTTGACTCCAAGTTTTTGACCTCATCTTTATCAGCCTCACAAACAACAAAGTGAATAATTTTTGAGAATCCTTCGGTAATTTTTTGGGGGCCACCGCGCGAACCAATATCCACGTAGGTCAACGGATCTCCAATCAGCTCTGTTGCTCGCTGCGTTTGAAGTATTAATTTGTTGTTTGAAGTTTCAGAATCAATCTGGTCAATTAGGTTTCGTATTTCGCGCGAGTTGCGCCACTGGCGCGTGCTGAAGCGCACGATAAATTCGACAAGCTTTGTAAGCACCCCGAAACCTTTGACTACATTCAGGAGCCGTGTTAGCACTTTGTTGAATCTATTCGAGCTCGGTGAGGGTCCCGGGCGCGAGGGTGCCTGCTTGACGGTAGATCTCAATTTTTTCGCGCGTGTCTTGAATGTCTAGATTACGCATTGTCAGTTGACCGATTCGGTCGTGTGGGCCGAACGGCGCGTCTTCGACACGCTCCATGCTCAGGCGCTCTGGCGAATATGTAAGGTGTGCGCCAGTCGTGTCGAGAATGCTGTAGTCATCACCACGACGCAACTGCACGGTTACCTCACCGGTTACGAGCGAACCGACCCAACGCGTCAGTGATTCGCGCAACATCAACGATTGCGGATCAAACCATCGACCTTCGTAAAGCAAGCGACCCAATCGGCGACCCATCGTGCGATAATTTTCGAGGGTATTTTCGTTGTGAATTGCCGAAACCAGACGCTCGTAGGCGATGTGTAGAAGCGCGAGTCCAGGCGCCTCATAAATGCCGCGACTCTTGGCCTCGATAATTCGGTTTTCAATTTGGTCGCTCATGCCCAAGCCATGACGACCGCCAATTTCGTTGGCAGCAAGCACTAGGTCGATCTGCGAAGCGAACTCCTTGCCGTTGATCGCAACTGGCCAGCCGTCCACGAATCGGAGCACGACATCTTCGGTCACGATCTTGACTGAGCTGTCATAGTGAGCGACGCCCATGATCGGGGAGACGATGTGCATGCTGGTCGAAAGTTCTTCGAGTGACTTGGCTTCGTGCGTTGCACCCCAGATGTTGGCATCGGTGCTGTATGCCTTTTGTGCAGCATCACGATACGGCAACTTCTTGGCCGTCAAAAATGCGCTCATCTCGGCGCGACCACCCATTTCGCGTACGAAGTCGACATCTAGCCAAGGTTTATAAATTCGCAAATTCGGATTCGCGAGCAGACCGTAGCGATAAAAGCGCTCGATGTCGTTGCCCTTGAAGGTGCTGCCATCTCCCCAGATGTCGACGCCGTCGTGTTTCATTTCGCGCACCAGCAACGTGCCGGTCACGGCGCGACCCAGGGGTGTCGTATTGAAATAAGTTTTGCCGGCAGTCGCAATATGAAACGCGCCGCACTGCAAAGCGGTGAGTCCCTCTTGGACCAATAGTTCACGACAGTCGACAAGTTTTGCGGCGATCGCACCATAAGTTTTCGCGCGCTGTGGTATCGACTCGAGGTCAGTTTCGTCGGGCTGACCGATATCTGCCGTGTAGGCGAAGGGCTCGGCGCCATGCTCACGCATCCATGCAACTGCAGCCGAAGTGTCGAGCCCACCGGAAAACGCGATGCCGACCCGCTGACCAACCGGCAACGAGGTTAAAACTTTGGATCCAGAACTGCTCGCGCCGGGCGCACTCGAATTGGCGTCTTTTTTTGTCACGTCTTAACTGTAGAGAACCAAGGGAGACTAAACCGAGAGGGTTTTAAAGCCCAGACGCCACTGAGCGGTTGCGTCCGGCAAAAGCGGAGATTGTCGTCAACGCAGTGCATGCAGCGAGGATTGCTTCGCCCAAAGCAATGCCTGGCGACCGTGAAATGTCGACCACGCTTGTTGCCGCCAATAATGCCGTAGCCGCCAATCCTGCAATTGGTGTAAATCGTGAAGCGCGAATCGTCGCCATGATCACCCCAACGGGTGCCAAAAACGGGACGATCGAAAGGACGGAAAACAGTCCGCTGGTTCGATTTGCGAGCCACCAAGGTGGCTTGCCCACTGTGTCTGCAGAAATCGCCAAAACAAGCAATGAGCCGGCGATCAATACGTGCGTGACTATCACCGCGATTTTCCAACTTGGGGTTAGCGAACCCGCATGCTCGGTTTGTGCTGGATTAGGTGGCGGAAGAGACGACATTGCAAGACCGACAATAGCCTGAGAAGAGTATGGTTCAGGCAAAATTCGAAAAATTAAGCATATTTTTTCCGATGTGGAACGAAGAACAGTATCTGCAGCGCGCGTTGAATGCGGCAGAAGATATTTGCCTCGAACTGCAGAAATCACAAATTATTTCTGGCTATGAGCTCGTGATCGTTGATGATGCGTCTACTGATTCGACGCCACAACTCGCAGACACCGCCGCGGCTCGTGACAGCCACGTCAAGGTAGTGCATCACCCCGTGAATCGCAAACTAGGTGGATCAATAAAGTCTGGTTTTGCGGCATCCTCGGGAGACTTGGTTCTTTATACCGATGCTGACTTGCCGTTTGACATGCGCGAGGTACACAACGCGATACGACTGATGAGTCAATACGAGGCCGACATTGTCAGTGCTTATCGGTTTGATCGCACCGGTGAAGGGTATGTGCGGGTCGTGTATTCGGTTTTCTACAACTTGATGGTGCGCATTTTATTCGGCGTGAGATTTCGCGATATCAATTTTGCTTTTAAACTGTGTCGTAAAACTGTTTTTGATCAGATCAAACTAGAGAGTGAAGGCTCGTTTATTGATGCCGAGCTAATAGTCAGCGCCAAGAAACTGAATATGGAAGTCGTTCAGTTCGGAGTCGATTACTTTCCGCGCACCCGAGGTGTCTCAACTTTGAGTTCACCTGCCGTGATCATCAAGATTTTGCGTGAAGCATTCGCCTTGCGCAAGAAACTGAACGCGATAAAGCCCGCCGATTTCGCAACTGGCTCGAAGAGCTGAATTAAGTTAGTTCCAAATGAGTTCCTTCAACGAGTTCCCTGATGAATTTGGTGGCCTAGAGCCAGACTCTTTGCCGAAACTCGGATCAGTAATCGATCGGTGGAGATTTGCGCTGATTGCGTTTGCAGTCTTAGCAACGGTCGTTGCCGTCGGGGTGTTGTCGAGTCCTTCAAACGACCTGGCAAGTGAAAACTCAAACCCAGATGTCGTCGTTGACACAAGTTCGGTGTCACTTGTGACTGTGCCACTTGATCGCACCCTCGAACTTGGCATGAAGGGCGACGACGTTTTGCGTTTGCAGCAACGCTTGAAAGATTTGAAATTTGATCCAGGTCCGATTGACGGTGAATTCGGGCAGAACACGGTGCAGGCAATGTGGGCGTTTGAAAAACTGGTGATGAGTGTGCCACGAGAGGCAGCAACTGGTGTCGTGACACCGTCGACTTGGGCGATCATGCAGTCGAATTTGATAATCAAGCCACGGCGCATCGCCGACTCGGCGAGTCATGTTGAAATTTATTTGCCCGAGCAGGTTTTGATCGTGTTCAAAAAAGCAGAGCCAGTTTTGGTCACCCATATGTCGAGCGGCACGGGTGTGCCGTGGTGCGAAGAGGTGAAAATTGATCCAGGTGAAGAAGGCAATGAGACTGATCAGCAGATCAAAGTTGGAATTTGCGGTGAAGCTGTAACGCCGCCGGGCATTTTCTATTTTTATAATCGGCGTACGGGCATGCGTGAAACAAAACTTGGATCGCTGTATAACCCCGTCTATTTCAATTACAACATCGCCGTACATGGCGCGATATTGGTGCCACTTAAACCGGCGTCACACGGTTGCGTGCGAATACCGATGTCAGTCGCGCGATACTTTCCGGCGCTCGTCAAATATGGGGATCGGGTCTATGTTTTTGACGACATTAAAGAACCAGAAGAATATGGCTCGCCTGTCGCACCTTTCGATAAGCCAGACCCGAACTACACGACAATTGCATCGGAAACGACGCTGCCGACTTCGCCAACTACGATTATTGGAGTGCCAACGACACTCAGTTCAGTCGGGACAACGGCTGTGACTGGTAGCCCGACGACGACCAGCACACCTTGATCGACAATGATTAGTTACGACGAGTTTTCAATGTTTGGTGGAAATATTTCCGAGTATTCGCTGAACGTCGCCGAGATGCCAAAAGTTGAGCGAATTGCAATGCAACTTACAGACGGGCGGACATTGAGCGCGCTGAAGTGGGGCAGCGCATCACCGGAAGTTTTGTTCGTGCATGGCAGCGCTCAAAATGCGCACACTTGGGACACGGTGATTTTGGCGATGGGCATTTCGGCGGTTGCGATTGACCTACCTGGACATGGGCACTCGTCTTGGCGCAAAGATGGGGATTATGGGCCAAGTGTCTTGGCTCTTGATGTTGCGACCGCGATTGAGACGTGGGCCCCGAATGCAAAATTGATAGTCGGCATGTCGCTTGGTGGGTTGACGACGATTGCGTTAGCAGGCATGCGCGGTGACTTGGCTAACCAGATAGTCGTCGTAGATATCACGCCAGGGGTCAACTCTGCAAAATCCAAAGCAATAACTGATTTTGTGAATGGACCGCAAACTTTTGCAAGTTTCGAAGAACTTCTTGCACGCACCATCGAGCACAACCCGACTCGGTCTGAGAGTTCGTTGCGTCGGGGTATTTTGCATAATGCAAAACAGCTTGATGATGGGTCGTGGCAGTGGCGTTACGACCGTTCGACACACCCTTCGGCGGAAGATTCGGCGAAACGAATTGCGCGAATTTCGAAACTTTGGGATGTGATTGAAGACTTAAAGTGCTCGATGACTCTTGTGCGCGGCGGAGTGTCTCCGGTTGTCGACGATGCCGATGTAGCCGAGTTGAAGCGCCGCAAACCAGATGCACAGGTGTTGGTCGTGGATGGTGCAGGCCACTCGGTGCAGGGTGATCGACCAATCGAACTGTCGGGCGCTCTGACTCGGATTTTGCGCGCTTAGTTAACTAAGTTTGTGGTGTGAAAAGATTGGGCAGGCCTTCTGCGTGTGTTGGTGTCGATACGCGAAACCGTTTGCTGGTCGAAGCACGACGCTCATTTGCCGTAGAGGGTTTTGATGCAACCACCAACAAAAAGTTGGCGAAATCTGTCGGCATCACGACTGCAGCGATTTACCACTACTTCCCGTCGAAAGTCGAAATGTACGTTGCTGTTTTTGCCGACGTACAAAAACTTGTTTGCGACACGATTGAGAACTCAGTGAGTGAGACTCAAAGCATAAACCAGAACGTCTCATCGATGATCGACGCTTTGGCGGCTTTGACCGTGCGTGAGCCGGCAGTTGTTTCTTTCGTGATGAGTGTTTCGTCAGAGGCACATAGAAATGCGGAATTGAGGCGAGAAGTGTTGCCAGTACATGGTCAGATTGGTCGAATTTTGCTGACGCTTTCTGAGAACGCAGTGACGCGGGGCGAAGTCAATTCTGAAATTTCGGCGCAGTCGCTCGAGGACATGTTGATGGTCGTGCTGTCGGGGTTGGCGCGCTTCAATTTGGTTTATCGAGACGCGCGCCGCACTGCCGAGTTGATCAAGTCGATGAAACTGCTGATGCTTGGAGTCGCGTTCAAGGTTTCAACCTCGGTCTAATTTTTTGCTGACTTAAGTGAGTCGACGAAAAATATCACGAGACCGACCCAAACAAAAGCGAAACCCAGCAATTTGAGTGGGTCAAGGTCTTCGCTGTAGACCAGCCAGCCGAGCAAGAAATTGAATGTCGGCACGAGATACTGCATCGGACCGAGCACGCTCAGGGGCACGCGTCGTGAAGCGGCACCAAACATCAACAGCGGAATCGCAGTCATCAAACCTGTCAACAAGACGAGGGCCCATTCGTAGACGCTTGCCGTATTGGCAACTGAGTCAGAGCGATCGTATGTGAGCCAAACCACGCCGAGAGCCGGCAAGATGAGGACGAGCACCTCGGCCGAAAGGCTTTCGAGGCTCGTTAGTTGAACCTGCTTTTTCAGATACCCGTAGAGACTCCAAGAAGAAGCGATCAACAGCGCACGCCATGGCGGTTGATCATTTGAGTATGTCAAGACCGCGATGGCGACAGTCGCCAACGTGATCACAAAGCGGTGAGATGTGCGAATCGGTTCGCCCAAAACGATGAAGCCGATCATCATCGTAAAGATTGGCGCGATGAAATAGCCGAGGGCCGTTTCAAGCACTTGATCGTGGACAACAGCCCAAACGTATGTAGTCCAGTTGATCGTGAGCAAGATGCTGGCGAGCATGATGCGAATTCTGGTTTGCTTATTTTGCAAAGCGGTAAATGGTTTACGTAAATTCTTGTTACACGACAAAATTGCCAGCAAAATTATTGCCGAAGTGATAATGCGCCAGCCGATCAGTTCGAATGCATTGAAATCTTCAAGGAACTTCCAGTAGATCGTCAGGAGTCCCCATGTGATGTAGGCGCCAAGTCCGTAGGCGATGCCCGAGCGTTCAGTGGGTCTAGACACGGCTATTCACCCTAGTCAGTAGCCTTAATTCAATGGCTGACGAGTCTGTTGAAGTTTGGCAACAAGTTTTGGCCAACGCCGAGCGGCTGAAAACCAGTTCTTTAAGCCAACTATTCAACAGCGACAAGTCGCGCGGGCAAATGCTGACAAAGACGTTGAGCGATGGACAGTCTGAAATCATCGTTGATTTCTCCAAGCAGTTGATCGATCAATCGGCGCTGAAAGATCTGTTGGCGCTAGCAAAGCAGAGCAAAGTTCTTGAGAAGTTTGCTGAAATGCGAAGCGGAGCAAAAATTAATTTCACCGAAAGTCAACCCGCACTGCACACTGCGTTGCGCGCCAAGTCGACTGATGTAGTCAACGTGGACGGCAAAAATGTGGTCGGACAAGTGCATGACGAACTATTGAAGATCCGGGCTTTTACCGAGCAAGTTCGACGCGAGAAAAAGTACAAGAAAATAATCAATATTGGAATTGGCGGCAGCGATCTTGGTCCGGCGCTGATTTATGACGCGTTGCGGACGAATCAAGAGCCAGATATTGAGTGCTTGTTTGTCGCCAACTTTGACTCAACCGAGATCAATTTGGCTTTGACCAAGTGCAAGCCACGCGAAACATTGTTCATTGTCAGCTCAAAGTCGTTAAATACCGCCGAGACTTTGGCAAATGCACAAATTGCGGCGCGATGGTTGGCAAAGGGGCTGGGCGTGCAAACTGATGACCACCAGGTTGCCGACCAGTTTGTCGTAGTTTCAGCCAACCCTGCGAGAGCCACAGAAGTTGGCGTAGTTGCAGCAAACTCATTTCAGATTTGGCCCTGGGTGGGCGGGCGGTATTCGATCTCGTCAGCGGTGAGTCTGGCGCCGATAATCGCGTTTGGCTATGACATATTTGCCGAGTTTCTCGATGGCATGCGCAGCGTCGATGACCAAATGCAAAACACTTTGCCGGAAGATAATGCAACTTTGATTTTGGGGCTGATAGATGTTTTCAATTTCGGCACTCGGCGATTTTCAAGCCAGGCGATATTGACCTACGCGTCAGCGTTGCGTTCATTGCCAGGATATCTGCAGCAACTGATAATGGAGAGCAACGGTAAGTCGGTGCGACACGATGGCTCGCCGACAATCGTCACGACTGCCCCCGTGGTCTGGGGTGGGACTGGTACTAACTCACAGCATGCGTTCATGCAAATGTTGCACCAAGGCAATCAAACGGTGCCCGTAGAGTTCATTGGCTTTGCTCAACTGGCAAATGTGGACATCGGTTCTCATGATGCATTAGTTGCCAACATGTTGGCCCAGGCCAAGGCGCTGGCGTTCGGTGGCGCGCGAGATGAAGTCGGCGAAAATTTGATCGAAGCACACCGCGCGATGCCAGGAAATCGGCCGTCTACGACATTGCTGGCAAAGTCGCTAACCCCGCGAACGCTTGGCGCTTTGATCGCGATGTATGAACATCGCGTGTTCGTGCACGGCGTGATCGCCCAGATCAATAGTTTTGATCAATGGGGAGTTGAATTGGGCAAAACTTTGTCGCTTGAAATTGAACATCAAATGGTTGGCGAATCAGAAGCGACTGGCTCTATTGGTCAGTCTGGCGTTAATGACACTTCGACCAAAAGATTGATTCAGTCGTATCGCCAAATGAGACGCAAAAAATAGTCATTTAAGCAAGTCATTAAAATTGTGAGTTGCATGTTGCGCCTAGTCGGGCGACCTACGCTTGAGCCATGGCCGTAAAAATTTCTCAGGCAGAGCGGATGATGAATTTGCTCGCCTTGCTTGTGGATCGAGCCAAACCTCTGACTCTGCGTCAGATAAGACAAGAGCTGGGCAAGCAGTATCCCGATAGCGACGAGGCTGCTCGAGCAGCTTTCGAACGCGACAAAGCAGCGCTGCGCGAAATGGGCATTCCGATTGAAACCAAAACGCTTGGTGGCGATGCCGCAGGCGAAGTTACATATTGGGTCAACCGTTCGAACTATGAGTTGAGCGATCTGCGACTTACCGATGAAGAACGTGTTGCGTTGCAGTTGGCCGTAGCGACGGTTCACCTTGGCGCACAACACGGCGAAGAAGCGTTGTGGAAACTTGGTGGCGAGCGGATCATGCGCAAGGCATCGATGAGCGTGAATATCGGACTTGTAGATCAGAATATGAGCACGATCACCGATGCCGTGATGAAACGAAAGACGTTGAATTTCAACTACAAGGGCGAAAAACGTCAAGTTGACCCGTATGGGATGCTTTCACGCAGCGGGTTTTGGTACATCATCGGCTTTGACCACTTGCGCCGTGACCAGCGAGTGTTTCGCGTCGATCGAATCGAAGGTGAAGTGGCTGCCGGTGAGGCCCGAGCATTTAAAACGCCGGTTGATTTCGAGGTAGCGGCGGCAGTACCCACCGAAAAGCAGATGTTGGCAGCCGGTGACGGCGAAGTGACAAGTGCGGTGGTGCTGGTTGATGCCGCGCTCGCGGGTGGCGTCAGGCGCGAATTTGGCGAAAGTTTTGTGATTCGGGATCGGTCAGACGGCAGCGTTGAGTTTTCAATTCCGTGTGCGAATTTGGATGCATTCAGGTCGTGGCTATTTGCGATGGTTGAGAGCGCCGAGGTGCTCGAGCCTCAAGTTATGCGTGATCAAGTTGTGCAGTGGCTCGAAGATCTTTCGGCAGGTAAATGATGACGACAAAAAAGAAAGCAAAATCAACGAGCAAGCCTGTTGCAAAAAAGAAGTCAGTCAAGAAACCAGTCAAGAAACCAGTCAAGAAACCAGTCAAGAAACTGGCACGACCGGCGCGGCCAGCACGGCGCGGGCCACGCAGCGCAGCGCAGCGTGTTAGCGGGCTGTTGGTGATGTTGCCATGGATAATGCAACGCAAGCGCATCAAGATTTCGGCGATGGCGCGTCAATTCAACCTGAGTGAGGCCGAACTAGTCGAAGATCTACAGATGGCCGCAGTGTGTGGCGTGCCGCCGTACACGCCGGATGCGTTGATCGACGTATATATGGATGACGGAATGGTTATTGCAGAAGTTCCGTTGATGTTTTCGCGTCCGCTGAAGCTCAGCACCGCAGAGTTGTTTGCCGTATCGGTGATGGCCCAGACGGCGATGCAATTACCGGGCGCAAATAAAAAGGGTCCGCTGGCCTCGGCGTTGGTCAAACTTGCACCGCTGATGCCTTCGGGCGCAGAAACAATAAAGGTGCAGTTGCCAAAGACGCGTTATGTCAAAGAACTTTTGGATGCCGCCAACACGGGTGAGCGCCAAGAAATTGAATATTTCTCACCAGCGACGCAGAAACGTTCGGAGAGAATGATCACGGCTCGCAAAGTGTTTGAAGACTCTGGTCGATGGTATGTCGCCGCCGATGATCACTTATCGGGTGAAGATCGAGTTTTTCGCATTGACCGAATTGAAAAAATCTCGGGAACCAAAATATTTGATCAGTTGCGCGAGGTACGCGATGATGAGTTGCCCTGGTTTTCGGAGAGTCTGCAACAGGTCACTTTGCGTGTGCAAAAGTCTTCTCGCTGGATTGTCGAGTCGTACCCGTATTTGTCCAGGGTTGATAACAAGGACGGCAGCGTCGACTTGAGAATGTCGATCACTTCAAAGCACTGGTTGGGTCGATTGTTGCTGCGCGCCGGCAAAGGTGTGAAAGTTCTCAAACCTGCTGAATATAAAAACCTTGTCAACGAGACGGCAACAGCAGTTTTGGCAAGATATCGATCGACACCCAGCGCCAGTTGATCTAGGCGCCGAAGTGCGAGACCAGTTCTTCGGTAGTGGTGATTTTGTGCTGGGCAAAAAGATGCGGCAAAACCAGCGCTGTGCCAAGTGCGTCGGCTAACGCGTCGTGTGGGCGGGTGACGGTGACGCCGTAACGCGCCGTTACATCTTTTAGCCTGTGCGAGTTGACTCGTTTTGGGTCGAGTGCACGCGACATTTTTAGCGTGTCAAGCGGCCCGTTGTAATTAATTTTAGTTTTGAGACGGTCTGCTTCGCCGTTTAGAAAACCGATGTCAAATTTTGCGTTGTGGGCAACGAAAATTGTTTCATCGAGAAGTTGATTTAATCGATTGATCATTTCTTGGGGGCTGATGCCTTTGCGCAGGTCAGAACGTTTGATGCCGTGCACCTTGTAGGCGCCGAGTCGACCTGGTTTCCAGAAGAATCGTTTGACAAAAGTCTCGTATTGTTCTTCGATTGTGCCGTCGCTGCGCGAAATTACGACACCAAGTTGTAGAACATGGTCGTTGGTACCAGAGAGCCCAGTAGTTTCGGTGTCGACAACCGCGAACTTGAGTTCGCCAAGCGGTTTGTTTTTTAGAAACTCAAGCATTGAATGAAAGTTAGCCGACCTATGTTGCAGTCTTACCAGTGAGAATTATTTGGATGCGAGTGCTTTGGCGAAGTTTTCGCGGTCAAAGTAGTCGCGCCAAAGCGCAATTTTCGAGTCGCTGACGACGAACAGACCTGCGACATCGAGTTCAACCCAACGGCTATCGATTTGAAATCTGTCGGTGCGTTCGTTCATTACTACACCGTGCTCGAGGTCGCCGGTGGCAACTTGGTGGTGGATGATCCACTCGTAGGCCGAACATTCGGCAAGAAAACCCCCGAGTGTTTGTTCGATGGCGGCACGACCAAATACTTTCGTGATCGGCACGTTGTCGTATTCGCAATCTTGCGACATCAGGTCAAGTGCCGCCGTCAGATGATGCCCTTGAATGAGTTCGAAAAATGAGGTCACGAGTGAGTCGGGGTCTTTTGCGACAGATGCCATGTCTTCAATCATGACACGCCAAGACGCATGACCCGAGCGTTGTGGACTGTGTTCAGCGACCTCTAGGTGTCAGTTTTCTTATCTATTTGCTCAGGGCGAAAGACTTTTGCGCGAATTCCAATCGGGGCGATTAATTTGAATCCTGCAAGGTGTCGTTGTTCTTCGTTCTCGCCACCCCAATAACCATATTCGTGATTCAAGCGTGCGAACTCGCGGCAGTCAGATTTGACCGAGCAGCATTTACAAATTGAAGAGGCTTTGATCTCGCGCTTGATTCGCGCTTGTGGGCGCTCCGAGTTTTGCCCAAAAAACAAGTGACGCTTGCCTTTGCAGTTCGACTTGTCGCACCAGTCTCTGAGTCGCAAGAGTGCCTGTAGCGCTTCGAGGCTGAGTGTTTGATCAGGAAATTCGTCGGGTTGTACGCCTGGATCCTCGGGACTGTAAGGCATAAATGGCACAGTATTAAGTGAACAATTAGTTTGTAAAACTTTGCGCGAAGATATTTTGAATTACAGAAGTGTGATTTAGAGAAGTTCGGCAGCCAGACTGGCAACTTCACTGCGTTCACAGGCTTCAAGCGTGATGTGGCCAAAGCAACTTTGTCCGGCAAATGCCTGAACCAAAACGGCCAACGCGTTGTTGGTTTCGCCCATGTATGGTGCGTCGATCTGGCTGGTGTCGCCAGTGAAAATCACCTTCGTGCCTTCCCCGATTCGGGTCAAGATTGTCTTCAAAGTAGTCGGCTCTAGGTTCTGGGCTTCGTCGACAACGACAATTTGGGCCTGCAGGCTGCGGCCGCGCAAGAATGTGACCGATTCGAGCGTTAACTGACCACGGGCGATCAAGTCGTCGATCAACCCGCGGGCATCGCTGCTCGAGCGATCATCTGTGAGCGCGACTACGGCGTCGTGAATTGCCGACATCCATGGATCAAGTTTTTCTTCAAGACCACCGGGAAGAAAACCAACATCAGCGCGACCCACTGGAACTAGTGGTCGATAGACGGCGAGGCGTTCATAGCGATGTTGTTCAACGACCTGTTCAAGACCGGCGGCGATTGCCAAAACAGTTTTACCGGTGCCCGCGCGGCCGTCGAGTGCAACGACCGTGATTTGCGGATCAAGCAAAAGTTCGAGGGCAAAGCGCTGTTCTTTGTTGCGAGCACGTAATCCCCAGGCTTCTGGGGCCGATTGTTGCATCAGGCGCAACTCGTTATCTCGGCATCGGGTGAGCGCAGACTGCGAGCCACAGCGCAGGACGGCAAAATTGTTCTCATAGAGGCCTGTGGCATCTTTGATTTCTGATTTTTCGATGCCCTCAGACTTGTAGAGGCTGTCGATTATCTCAACTGAAGTGTCGAATGTCGACCAGCCCATCGGTTTTTCAGAGTGACCACCGTTAACGGGCCGATGTTCGAGCGCGGTCAGCCCCAGGTGGGCGGCTTTGATGCGCAGTGCGGCGTCGTTAGAGACGATGCAGGTCGGCGAAACTGAGGCCTGACCCAGTGCGGCACCGATTATCCGGTTGTCGGGCACCTGGGGGTCGAGCCCGTGCTCAATAAGTAGGTGTTTTTGGATGCCATTGACCTCAATTTGCACGGTCGATCCTGATTCGGTGTTGCTGACTGGTGTCGGTTCTTTGAGTGAGCCACCTGCTTTGCGACGCAGATCTTCAATCGCGCGAAGCGCGCTGCGAGCAGAGCGACCGACATCATCCATTCGTGTTTTTAAACCATCAAGTTCCTCGATCACTGTTAACGGAATAACAATCGCGCAGTTCGGAAAATTATGCAGACAGTTGGGATCGGCGACTAGAACTGAAGTATCAAGTACAACTCGCGAGCCAGCTGGAGTTGTAAGCAACTTAGCGAACAGCTCGTTTGCTTTTTCAGAAATCAAATTTGAAGATGACAACAAAAGTAAGTGTGGTCGCTGGGCGACTGGCGTTGGTGGATGGCAAGCGTCAAAAGTGCTCGCTAGAGGGCGAATTTGTGGGATTTTTAAAAATTTGTTTAAAATTTCTTTTGGAACCCAAAAATTAACTCGCCCAACGAATTTTCGGGCTGATCAGCGGCGTCGGCTCGGGGTGTTTGGTGGATGTTTGTCCACAGGCAGGATTTGTTGCTTTAAATACGTGGCTAATCAATTCGTGGTTGTCTAGAACCCATATGTTGTATGGGTTCTGTGGGGTTCTTCGTTTGTTGGGCGAATGCGGCCGGGACGTTAATCGGAAAACAGAATCGACTTAAAAGTTTCGCTCGCGAGATATTTCTCGAGAAATATCGGATGCAGATTCAATTTTGGATCGGGTCGCGCAAAGATTTCGAAATCACGCACAATGCTTGCATTTTCTTTTCAGATCTACTCAAATATATGGGCAACGGTAATCCGTAACCGAAGAAAGCAAGGTAATAGAAATGACTAAAGCAGAATTGATTGATGCAGTGTCACAGAAAGCAGGAGTGTCGAAGGCAGATGCCGAACGCACGATTGCAGAATTCTTTGACCTCGTCGTCTCATCCGCTATGAAAGGCGACAAGGTTGCTTGGCCGGGCTTCGGCTCGTTCAGCACCTCGAAGCGAAAGGCTCGCATCGGCAGGAATCCTCAAACTGGGGCTCCCGTGCAGGTGAAAGCATCAACTGCGATGAAGTTCAGCTCGAGTTCAACACTCAAAGCTGCTCTGAATCCAAACCGCTAGACAAGCAATAACAAACAACAAGGAGAAATCAAATGGCAGCAAAAAAGCGCAAGAAGGCCAAGAAGGCCGCTAAGAAGGCACCTGCAAAGAAGCGTCGTAAGGCCAAGAAAAAGAAATAAGGCCTTAAGCCACTTCAAGCAAGTTGGTTCGGATTCCGTAAGAAGAGGGGCTTCGGCCCCTCTTCTTTCTTTTGTAGCGATACTTAGTAAATCTATTTCTCGAGTGAGTTTTCAAGTTGTCGGGCAACTGCCAAGTCGTCTGCGGTGTCGATATCGACCGCGAGACTTTGATCATCGACAACGCGCACTGATAATCCACATTTTTTCGCCATTTCTTGATGGGCTTGAAAACTGTTCTTGCCGTAACAGAATTCGAAGTCAAAATTTGTCGGCAAAACCATGACATTGGTGCCGTCTTTGTGGCGATCGGGCACGAGGGTGACAGAGGACTTGTAAGTTTCGACACTTTCGGAGACGATCAGATGGGTGAAACCGGTGGCCAGAGGTAGATCGCTGTGGCTGACGATTGCTAGTTGCTTGCTATGTGTTCGTGCGAACTCAACGCCAGCACGAACGGCCGCATTCAAACCGACTTCTGGTTGCCAGACAACTTTCGCTTTGTGGTCACGGGCCCATTGTGCGACATCTGGATCATCGCAGACGACGAAAACGTCAAAGTCGAAGGCGGCATTGATCACCCGATCAGCGCAATACTTTGCCAGCATGATTCGCTCGGCTGGTGTCAGCAAATCAGAAAGTCGCTCTTTGGCGTGGTGAAATGCTTTGACTGGAATCACGACGCCGATCGTTGAAAAGTCTGGTGCGGACCGCTGAGAAGGCACCTGCGAAGCCTACGGTTGCGAATACGGCACAAATGCTTTGCCCGCATACGCTTAGCGAAGTGGAAAGGCATTTGGCTGTTGTTGGCGCTGGTTCGTGGGGCACCACGGTCGCCAATGCCGTGGCGAAAAATCAGCCGACGGTGTTATGGGCGCGACGCACCGAGTTGGCCGAACAGATTTCGACGCGGCACGAAAATGCTGACTATTTGCGGGGCGTGCAATTGGTCGAAAGTTTGCGCTGTTCTTCGGTGCTGGGCGAAGTCGTGACCGGTGCTTCAGTCGTGATGATGGCGGTGCCGTCGAACGGTTTTCGTGATGTTGCGGCCGAAGTTGCCAGATGTGTCGCCAGTGATGTGTTGATTGTGAGTTTGGCCAAAGGCCTCGAGCGCGATTCGTTGCTGCGAATGACTGAAATTGTTCAACAGTTGATGCCACGTAACCCAGTAGCAGTGTTGACCGGGCCGAACTTGGCCCACGAAATTTTGGCGGGGCAACCAGCGGCGACTGTTGTCGCCTGTCGCGATCAGCAATTCGCCAAACAGATCCAAAAAATCGTCTCTCTGCCGACGTTGCGGGTTTACACCAACGAAGACGTCGTCGGTTGCGAACTAGCGGGTGTAGTAAAAAATGTGATCGCGATTGCTGCTGGCAATGCCGAAGGCATGGGCTTTGGGGATAATTCGAAGGCGACACTAATTACTCGCGGACTGGTCGAAATGTCGAGACTTGGGGTCGCGCTAGGGGCGAACCCGAACACCTTTATGGGGCTTGCAGGTCTGGGTGATGTTGTGGCGACGTGTGCGTCAGCCAAGAGTCGCAATACGGCAGTCGGGGTGCGATTGGGTCGGGGCGAGTCAATTTCGGCGATAACCGAGTCGATGTCGATGGTCGCCGAGGGTGTCCGCTCGTCGCTGTCGGTGTTGCAACTTGCGCAGCGATGCAAAGTTGAGATGCCAATCACCGAACAGGTTGCTGCCGTGTGCGAAGGCAAGACCAATGCCAAAGATGCGTTGGTGCAGTTGATGGCGCGCGCGACCAAATCTGAGGCCGACTGATGCGCGCAGTTGGGGTGCGTGGTGCTGCATGGATTGGCGGCGTAAACGCATGGGGCGATGTTTTCGTGGATGGTCAACAGCGTTTGTGTTGGTTTGTCGCCGCCGACGATCGGTGGTATCGACCGTCGCGCGAAACGACGGTGCGTCAGCGCGAGATTTCTGGTGTGCCCGTGATCGAAACACGAATCAAGGTGCCAGGTGGCGACGCCGTGCAGCGTGTTTATGGAGTCGCCAATTTTGGTGGGGCGATCGTTGTCGAGATTTATAACGACTCGTCGTTGCCGTTTGCCGTGGCGTTCGATCGCGGTGATATCGCCACGATGCGTGCGCCAAGCCCGACTGGCGTGCAGGGCATCGATCTGCCGGTTGGCAGTGTCGTGTTGCCGGTTGGGCATCATGCAACGATGCGTGCGGCGATTTTGATCAACGGTGACTCGCGGCAAATTTCTGCCGGAGAACTCGAGTCACTACCAAGTTTTGAGCAAGTCGAGCGAGGTTGGCTCGGTGCGCTGCAAACTGCGAGCCGAATTGATGTGCCCGAGGCGTCGTGGTCGACAATTTTGACATCTCAGCGTTGCAAACTTATGTTGTCGTCACCTGTTGAGACCGATGACCAAGTTGATTTGATTTTGGATCGTGCCGAGCGGGTGCGACTCGGTGACAAAGCCGGGCAGTGGGTCGGCGATGTGGCTATTGCGACCGAGCAAATCATCAAGCAGTGCGTCAAGGATTCGACGATTTCGTGGTTTGCGCAGCGTGCAATTTTGGCGGCGAGCATGTTGTTGCATCGCGCCGGTGAGTCTCGGGGCAAG
>SXGT01606997.1_pt1 | contig 21547 bp, 19 predicted proteins | sample 3176221 | NCBI WGS metagenome assembly SXGT01 (sample SAMN11356862, study PRJNA531348) | freshwater metagenome | isolation source: freshwater sample F1-120 | place: China: Fuxian Lake, Yuxi | collected 2017-12-25
CGCGGAAGCGCTCGAGGTCGCTGGTGGCGCCGGCCTGGGCGCGCTCGTACCAGCCCTGAGCGCGCCCGCGGGCGCCGAGTCGCGCCCAGCCGTCGCCGAGCCACAGCGCCGCCGCGAACCAGCGCGGATAGCCGGCGCTGCGATCGAGCAGCGCGCCCAGCGCGTCGAGCTGTGGCTGCGGGTCCGCCGCGCCGGCCGCGGCCCGCACCAGGCGATCGTGTTCGGCGGCGGTGGCGTCCCAGCGGCCGTCGCTGCCGCCGGTGACGGTCAGCTCGTCGAGCCGCGCGGTCGCCCGCCGCGCCAGCCGGCTGGTCGGATAACGATCCAGCAGCCGCTTCCACAGGGTGCGCGCGCCCGCCAGATCGCCCTGACGCTCCGCGATGCCCGCGGCCTCGGCCAGGGCGTCGTCGGCCCAGCGCCCGTCCGGTGCCGACGCCGCCAGCGCCTCCAGCGCCGCTCTCGCCCCGGTGAGATCGCCGTCGCCCAGCTTGCGCGTGGCCTCGGCGAACGCCAGCTCCTGGGCGCTGTCGCCGACCAGGGCCGGCTGCCCCCGCGCCACCGAGGCGACCGCGACCAGCATCACCGCGACCAGGAGCGCGACGGGTCTCACGGCGTGGGGATCATGCCTCACGGCGTGGCGATCGTGCCTCACGGCTTGGTGATCGTGAACGTGTCGATCGGCGCACCCGTGGGATCGAAGGCGTCGAGCTGGAGCATGGTGTTGCGGATGCGCAGCGTGAGCGCCGAGTGAACCGATGTCGAGAACGCGGTCCACGCTTCGGTGCCGCTAGCGTACAGGCTGGCGCCGGCACCGCCCGAGACGATGTAGATGGTGCCCTCGGCCGGCGTCGGCACCACCTTCAGATTGTTCATCGGGAAGGTGCGTTCGTAGTTGTGATCGTGGCCGGTGAGGACCAGGTCGACGTGGTGCCGATCGTAGAGCGGCGCCCACGCCGCCTGCAGGGTGGGATCCGAGCCGTGGTTCGAGGCCGAGTACACGCCGTAGTGGTGGTTGACGAGCTTCCAGCGCGCCGAGGACGACGCGGCCAGGTCGTCGCGCAGAAAGTCCTGGATCGACGAGGTGAGATCGCCGAGCTCGGGCGGCGAGGTGTCGAGCACGGTGATATGGGCGTGACCGTAGTCGAGCGAGAAGTTGGTCTCCTCACCGGGCATGGCGAGCTGCGCGTAGAAGTTGATGGCGTGGATCTCGTGGTTGCCGTGGGCCGAGAGGATCGGCACCTGCGACAGAAGCGGTTCGCCGGCGGTGAAGAACTCGTCCCACTCGTCCTGGAAGGGACCGATGGTGACGGCGTCACCCGAGAACAGGACCAGATCGGGCGTGCGCGTGCGCAGCTGCTCGACCAGCATCGCCCACACCGCGAAGCCATCACGGCTGTCACCGACGTTGGCGATGATGACCTCGGCGTCGGGGTCGGTGGTGATGTCCGGTGCCGTGCGGAACGTGTACAGCGGCGAGACATGAAGCTCGTCGGACACGATCTGATACTGATACTCGGTGCCGGCGGTGAGTCCGCACAGGTGGGCCTCGTGCACGCGGACCGGCGTGCCCAGGCCGCCGATGCCGCTCTGGTACATGTACGTGATGGCGCGGGTCTCGGCGGTGAGGCCGCCGACGCCGTGGCGGACCACGCCAGCCCGGGTGTCGTCGTCGGCGGTGCGCCACATCACCACCATGTTGCTACGCGGATCCGCGGCCAGCCCGAGGTGGACCTGGCGAACCGTCGGATCGAGGCCGAGATGGTCGTCGGCGAGCAGCGGCGCCTCGGCGCCTTCGCGCGACGTCACCAGATACCCGCACCCGGGCGCCTCGATGGTGCCACCCTGCAAGGCCGGCGGCAGCGGCGGAGCGTCCTCGGTGCACGCGGTGAGCCCGCCAGCGGTCACGACCACGACAGCGGCGAACAGACGCATCGCCCCGAGGTTCGTACGACCCGGCGGCCCGATCAACGGGGATCGTCGATCAGAATGCGGCGCCGAGCTGCACCGTGATCGTCACCGCGTCGTTGACGTCGACCAGGGCGCCGCCCAGGCCAGCCGGGCGCAGGCCGCGGGCGTTGACCACCGAGACCTGGGCCTGGGTCCGCCAGCGCTTCCACATGCCACCGGCGACGCCGCCGGCGACCTCGGCGATGTCGTCGCCCTTGCGGTCGACCGAGGGGTTGAAGTAGGAGGCCAGCGCGAACGGTTCGACGTACTTCTTGTTCTTCTTCTTGCCGCCGAGGCGCCAGCCGGCGGCGGCCTGGGCGGCGACGAAGGTGGTGCGCTCGCGGCCGGCCGCGGCGGCGCCGAGGTGGCTCTGGCCGCCGATGACGTCGGCCCACAGCCGCAGTCCGCGCTTCACCTCGGCCAGGTCGACCTCGAGGTCGGCGCCGCCGGCCCAGTAGCGCCGGGCCGTGCTGCCGTCGATGACCTCGCGGTTGGAGGCGAACAAACCGACGCGGATGTCGGGACAGAAGTCCTGCTCGGCCCGCACCGTGGCCGCCACGCCGGCGCCGTCGGAGATGGCGCGCGCCGGATCGAGCCCGTCGGTGGACAGCGACTGCGAGAGCGCCACCATGACCCGCGGACCACGCTCGCCCTTGGCCCACGTCGCCTGGATCCCGTCGCGCCGACCGGTGAGCGTCACGCCGTCGCCGAGCACGTCGGCGACGGCGCCGCGATCGATCGTCGGCAGCGTCCACGCCGAGGCCTGCTCGAGCGCCGAGAGGGGGAGCTTGAAGCGGCCGGCCTGCACGGTGAGGTGCTTGGCCACCGCCAGCTCGATGAACGCGTCCTTCACCTCGACGCCGCCGGCGGCCTCGATCGAGACCTTCACCCGCGCCTTCTGCTTCCAGTCGTAGTTGACCGCGAGGCGCGCGCTGTCGAGCAGGAGCTCGCCCTCCCAGAGCTCGCTCTCGATCGACTGGGCCACCGCGCGCACGAAGACGCGGCCGGCGAACGAGAGCGGCTCCTTGCTGTCCTTGTCGGGCGCCTCCTCCTCCTCGGCGTGGGCGGACGTCCACCCCGCCGCCAGGATGGTGGCAGCAACGAGACAGGTCGTCGATCGCATCGTCACTCCTGGCCGTGCGGCCGTGCCTGTTTGATGTAGAGCTGCGGCGTCTGGCCGGGCAGCCCTTCGAACTTGAACTCGATGTCCATCGCGTACCAGGCGCCGGGCGTGGCGCCATACGCGACCCGGAAGTACTCGTGGATCTTGTCGAGCGCGTCGGCGAGCGCGAAGAGCTGGGTGGTGGTCAGCACGTTGGTGGCGGGCGCGGTCAGGTTGGAGTGCTTGAGGTAGACCACCGGCTGCCCCTGCTGCTCCCAGAACACCAGGATCTGGTCGGTGGTGACGCCGGCCGGCGGTAGCACCACCGACTCGCCGCCAAGCTGCACGTTGATGTAGAACGCCGGGTTGAGGCCGGTGGTGTCGTACGGGTTGTTGGTCAGGGCGACGCCGTTGCTCTCCTCGTCGGGGAAGGCGCGATGGCTGAGCAGCGCCATGCCGACGGCGAGGTGATCGATGCCGCGGTAGCTGCGCTCCTCGAACGCCTTGAAGTTCCAGACGCTGGCCCACACGCCGCGGACGGCGTCCTCGATCGGATCGTCGGGGTCGGCGAGCTCGCCCGAGAGCGAGGTGTAGAGCCCGGCGCCGGTGAATCCGTCGAGATCCTCGGCGTTGGTGCTGGAGCGGAAGCGCATGCGCGTGGCCGGGTAGTCGGCGTTCAGCTTGGCGGTGAGCAGGGCCAGGAACGCGGCGTCGATGGGCGCGACCTGCATGTCGGCGCGGAGCTGGGCGAGCTGGCGATCGCGCACCGCCGGGTCGTTCTGGAAGGCGGGGTCGGCGATCATGGTGTTGACCCGCGCGTCGAAGCCGTTCTGCTCCATGAACTGTCGGTAGTAGAAGAGCGGGACCGCGAAGCCGCGCGGCATGGGCACGCCCTCGACCATGGTGAGCGCACCGAAGTGGGCGGCCTTGCCACCGTAGGCGCGGGTCGACGCCTTGACCGCATCCTTGAGGGTGCCGGTGCCGACCACCACCAGATCGACGTCGTCGCGCAGGTCGGTGGCGGACAGATCCATGCCTGGCACCTGGATCGCGGTCGGGCGATGGTCCTCCCACCATGCGTCGGCCTCGGCCTGGGTGACCTCGACCAGCTCGTAGTCGAAGAGGTCGACCTTCAGCCGCACCCACCGGCCCTCGAGGGCGCGCAGATCGGCGTGGTCGAAGGCGCCGCGCAGCGCCATGTTGGGGGTGCCGCGATTGCGCGACAGCACGTTGACGTGAGAGAGGGGGGTCTGAAAACCGCCGGTGATGATGCCCATCGCCACCGAGATGTCGTTGGGGACCTCGTCGAGCACGGCGATGTCGCGAAAGCTCAGGTACTTCGTGCCCTGGGACAGCTCGTCGGCGGTGAAGAAGCGGAGCTGACCGTAGCTCTCGGCCACGTTGAGGGGCTGGTAGGTGATGCCCTCGTAGAGCTGATCGGTGGTGATGACGTTCACCGACGCCGGCAGCGCAGGGACGATCGCCGCAACCGCCTCCGAGGTCGGATGGAAGTAGAGGTCGTCGCCGACGAAGGTGGACCGCGCGATCGCCGCATACGCCGTCGCCACCATCTCGGCGTCGGCGGTGTCGTAGGGCGAGATCTCGTAGACCCACTTGTCGGGCTGCTCGTAGTGGGTCAGCGCGCCGAGCAGGAAGCGGCGCGATGGCGTGAAGTACTCGGTGGTGTTGAACTCGGCCAGCATCGGGACCACCGGCAGGCCCATACCCGACAGGTGGGTGGACGCGAACTGGTAGTGGGTCTCGAAGGTCACGCTGTTCTGGAAGTGGAGCGTGTCGTCGTCGACGCGATCGACGATGGTCTTGACCGAGCGCGCACCCGGGATGGTGGCGTCGAGCGGCCGCGAGGCCAGGGCCTCGAAGTCGGCGGCGCAGCCCAGCGTGGGCGAAGACTCGGTCTCGGCGCCGAGGTTCAGACACACCGGCGCGTCGTCGCCGCCACACGCCACCGCGCCCGCGGCGGCCACGGCCATCCCGACCAGGTGGGACAGGGTCCTCCCCATCACGGCACCGTGAACGCGGTCAGCGTCTCCACCGCCTCGCCCTCTTCCCGGATCTTGCCCACGCCGAGCGCGAACCAGTAGCGCTTGTTGGCCGCCCCCGAGGTGACCTTGTTGACCTTGAGGCAGCTGAAGGTGCCCGCCGCCGTGGTCACCGACTCGTCGAGCGCCTCGATCGTCCAGGTCTCGTCCTTGGAGACGGTCCGGGTGCCGAGGACGGGATCGACCTCGACCTCGGTGTAGGCCGTGGTCCAGGTCGCGCCGACCCTCAGGTGGTCCGGCGTCTCGTCGACCCGCAGCTTGGACGGCACGTAGAACTGATCGGTGAGCAGGACGTCGTTGATGTCGTAGTTCTGCTCGCGGTGGCGGATGATCGAGGTGCAGCGATCCTCCTGCCAGCTCACCACGTCGCCGACGGTGCTGCTCTTGGCAGTGCGGATCCGGTAGGCGATGTTGCCGGCCTTGCGCTCGCCCACATCTTCGAGGATCTCGACGGTCGAGGTCTTGACCACGGTGGGGCCGCCCATGTCGCTGGTGGCGTAGGTCCAGCTGCGGCCGACCTCGAGCGGCAGGTAGCGCTGGGCGGCTGGGGTCTCGCAGGCGACGACGCCGCTGTCCATGTCGTTGGGCGCGTCGTCGCCGCAGGCGGCGAGCGCGGCGATGGCGCCGGCGACGGCGAGCAGGTTACGCGGCATCACGCTTGGACTCCTGGGCAGGACTCGGCCCCTTGTAGAAGACGGTGATCTCGGCGGCGTCGCGCAGCATGTCGATGCGGTGGATCTGCACCCGCACCACCTCGAGCCCGGTGCGCTGAGACAGATCGGCGAGCAGCGCGTCGTGGCGATCGGGGCGCAGGTTGGCGAGGTTGTCGTAGAGGATGGGCCGTGAGCCGTGCGTGCGCGACGCCCGGGGCAACTCGAGCAAGGCGGTGATCCCGACGATCGCGCCGTTGACCAGCAGCAGCTCGGAGGTCGAGACCTTCTTGTTGGCGACGCCGTTGATGACCCCCAGGCCGATCATGATGAAGAGGTACGTGAGATCTCGGATGCGGATCTCCTCGGTCCGGTAGCGCAGGATGCCGAACACGGCGAACAGGCCGAGGGCGAAGCCGAGCTCCATGGGCACCTTGCGCAGGAGCACACACATGGAGAACGTCATCACGTTGAAGATGTAGTAGGTGAACAGGAACTCGCGGTTCTTGTAGAGGCGGTAGTAGACCACCAGGAGGATCAGGGAGGCGAAGCCCAGATCGAACGCGAGCCGCGTGGACAGGCGCATGAAGTCGCCCGGGTCCATGAACTGCTCGGTGCCGAAGAAGTCGTCCTGGTTGAATGGCAGGGTCATGCGCCCATCCTCTCGATCGCTCGCAGATCGGGCAACAACCGGTTGCGCCGCAGCTCCGGCCGGATGAAGGCCGTGGCGATCGTGTATTTGCTCATCGACTGCTCGCGCAGCCCGAGATCGTGGAGCACGCGCATCACCGGGGTGCGCACGCAGAACGGCGACTGCTTGATCTCGAGCACGACCCGATCGCCCGCGCTCCAGCGCGCGCCGTCGAGGGCCTCGACGTCGAGGTCGGTGTCGATGGTGACCCGCTCGGCGGTGGCGAGTCCGACCAGGCTCAAGCGGCGGAAGTCGATGCGCATCACCGGCCGCAGATCGTCGACCGGCAGATCGACGATGCGGTTCAGGTAGGCCAGCTCATCGGGGCCGAGCAGCTCCTCGCGGAACGGCATCGGGCGACGCCGCTTGTCGGTGATCGCCTCGTTCTTCTTGGTCTTGACCTCGAGGTAGCTCAGCATCCGGTCGGGGTAGTGGCGGATGCGGACCTTCTGGCGCAGGCGGCGGCCGCGGCGGTGGTCGTGGTAGCAGCGCAGATCGGCGGTGTCGAAGTACAGGCTGCGGTAAGTGGCGATGTTGCCGGCCACCGGCAGGGCGGCGTAGTGGGGAAGCAAGGCCTCGATCAGGGCGGTCGCCTGGGCCCGTGAGCACAGGTACTTGGTGTCGACCCGGCGCAGCAGCTCGCGTTCACCGGTGAGCTGGGCCGTGGCCGTGGCGAAGCGGGCGGCGGCCGCCACCAGGCGATCACCCTCGGAATCCGAGGGTGATACGGTCGATGGCAAGGGGGCGGGGGCGCGATTCACGGCGGGGGGGGCGTTGTCAGCGTCGGTTACGTTCTGGTCGCAATATGGTGGCGCTTCCGTAAGAGAATCTTAAGCCTGGTGCCCGAGAGTTGGACAGGCCTTACCTGACTCCCCTGGACATGGAGTGACGTAGATGACGATCACGACCCGGCTGCTTGCTCTCTCTCTCGTTCTTCCCATCGCCGCGGCATGCGGAGGCGGTGACGACACCGGCGGCGACCCCGACGACGGCGGCGGCGGCGGCGACGACGGTGGCACCACCATCGACGCGCCCGTCCCCATCGACGCCCCCGACGTGCGGTTCAGCTTCTTCGTCACCAGTCTGGCGACGATGCGGGCCCAGTCGGGAAGCCAGGACGGCTTTGGCGGCAACCTGGGCGGGCTCGCTGGCGCCGACGCGATCTGCCAGACGGCGGCGGCGGCCGTGGGGGGCGGCGGCAAGACCTGGCGCGCCTTCCTGTCGACCTACAACAACGGCACCCCGATCCACGCCATCGACCGGATCGGCCAGGGCCCCTGGTACGACAAGAACGAGCGGCTCATTGCCCAGAACCTGGCCGGCCTGACCACGGGCAACCGCCCGGTCGGCGACGCTGCCACGATCAACGACCTGCCCGACGAGAACGGTACCCCGCTGACCACGTTCGGCGACTCCCACGACATCCTGACCTCGTCGACGACGGCCGGCCGCTTCGAGGGCAGCAGCGCCGTGAACTCGTGCAACGACTGGACGGACGCGGGCGCCGGCACGCCCAATACTGTCCGGGTCGGCCACTCGTGGCCAGCGCAGAGCGGGATGCACTGGATTCGCGCCCATCAGACGCGGGGGTGCTCGCCGGGTGTCAACCTGGTGCAGAACGGTCCTGGCACCGGGACCAGCGTCGGCGCCGGCGGCGGCTGGGGCGGCTTCTATTGCTTCGCGTTGACGCCATGAGGAGTGCAGATTCGCCCCTCCGACACTCGCTCGGAACGGCGGGAGCAGTCCTGGTCCTCATGGCGACCTTCCTCGCCTGCGGCGGTGGCGACGACGGCGGCGATGACGACGGGATCGACGTCTCGGGGCTGACCTATGCGCCGTGCACGGCGAGCACCGGCGTCGGCGGCTTCGACGTCATCCTCGGCGACGGGTTCACGGCGGTGCAGGGCCAGGTCTACAACGCGGTGCAGCCCAGCCGCGTGGTCGATGTGCTCGGCAGCAGCGGCACCTGCTCCTGGGTCCGTGCGCCCATGCTGGTCTGCAACCCGGGGTGCTCGACCAGTCAGACCTGCGGCCCGGGTAACACCTGCATCGACGCGCCAGCGGCCCAGGACGTCGGGACCGTCGTGGTCGCCGGCTTGCTCGCCGACGTCTCGATGGCGCCGCGCCCGCCCGCCTACTACTACAACTTCACCGGCACCCTGCCCCACCCCGGCTTCACCGCCGGCGCCGGGATGAAGCTCACCGCCCCCGGCCTCGAGCTCCTGGGCTGGGGCATTGACCCGCTCGTCGTCCCCGCCGACACGATCGGAGTGCAGGCCGGCGCCGCCGTGCCGGTGAGCTGGACCGCGCCCACCATGACCGGCCCGGCCAAGATCGAGCTCACCCTCAACGTGAATGGCCACGGCCTGGTCGGCAGTCACGTCGACTGCGTGGTCGACGACACCGGCTCGTTCAGCATCCCCGAGCCACTGGTCACCAGCCTGCTCGGCGACGGCCTGTCGGGCTTCCCGACCCTGACCGTGCGTCGCACCACCACCGACTCGGTCGACACCGCCAGCGGCTGCGTCGAGCTCGACGTCGAGAGCGCGATCACCATCGACGTCATCATCCCTGGCCTCCAGTCGTGCAGCGGCGATGAGGACTGCACGCCGCCCCAGACGTGCCAAGCTGATCTCACGTGTGGCTAGCGACCCCGAACACCTGAGTCACTCTTGAACGCTCGCTGATCGCTCGCCAGGCCCATGCCCGAACGCATCTTGCTCATCGAGGACGATCAAGAGCTCGGCTCCCAGATCGTGGAGAGCCTGAAGAAGGCCGGCTTCGAGCCGACCTGGTGGCGGACCGGCCGTCACGTCGAGGCGCAGCAGCTGCCCGGGTTGGTCCTCATCATCCTCGATCTGATGCTGCCCCAGACCTACGGGCTCGATATCCTCAAGGAGCTGCGCTCGACCGGCGCCGAGGTCCCGGTGCTCGTGCTGTCGGCGCGCAACGACACCGCCGACAAGGTCCGCGCCCTCAAGCTCGGCGCCGACGATTACATGACCAAGCCGTTCTGGCCCGAGGAGCTGGTCGAGCGGGTACGGGCTCGCGTGCGTCGCCCCGCCATGCAACGCGGCGACGCGCTCGAGATCGGCAAGCTGCGCATCGATCTGGCCAGCCGCGGCGTCTCGGTCGAGGGCGGCGCCATCGAGCTCACCCGGGTCGAATTCGACCTCCTGGCCGCGCTCGCCCGCCGTCCTGGCGTGGCGGTCACGCGGGGCTGGCTGGTCGAGCACGTGCTCGATCCCGATCGCGAAGGCAACGAGCGCACGCTCGACGTGCACGTGTCGCGGCTGCGCAAGAAGCTCGGCGCCGGCGTGCGGGTCGAGACCGTGTGGGGCATAGGCTACCGGCTCGGCACCGAGGCACCGTGAAGCTGCGCTTCCTGGGCGGACTGCGCTCGCGGCTGGTGATCGTCACCATCCTGGTCACCGTGCCGATGGTGGTGCTGCTGATGTGGCTCGACGGACGCGCTCGCCACCGCGCCGCTGCCTACGCCCTGTCCGACGGCATCACTCGGCGGCTGCAACACCCCGAGGAGCGCACCCGCTGCGAGGCGTCGCCGTCGACCTGGGGGCGACCGCGACCACACGGACGACCTCGGCCGGCCGACGTCCCCGACGGCCCGCCGCGGCCGCGCCCGAGGCCGCCGCCGCCGATGTTCCCGATGGGCGCGCCGCCGGTCAGCTACGCCTACGACGAGCACCTGGTGTCGGCCAACCCTGCGGCGCCGCTGCTGACGGCCGCCGATCGGCGCAAGCTCGACGAGAGCTCGATGGCCGTCCTCGATCGCCCCTGGTACGGCGACGACGTCGACGTCCTCGTCCGGACGCCCTGGGGCAGCGGCCCGTGCAGCTTCGTGCTGGTCCACGGCACCACCACGCCGGGCTTCATCGGCGCGCTCCTGCCCGCCAGCCCGATCTGGCTCCTGCCCCTGGCCGCGGTGCTCCTGGCCATCCTCATCGCCGTCGGCCCGATGGTGGCGCGCATCCGCCGCCTGACCGCCGCGGTCCAGCGCTCGGCCGCCCACGGCTTCTCCGGTCGCATCCCCGCCGACGGCCACGACGAGGTCGCCGAGCTCGCCCGCGCCTTCGACGCCGCCAGCCGCGAGGTTCAGGCCCAGCTCGCCGCCAAGGACCAGCGCGAGAAGACGCTGCGCGAGTTCCTGTCGAACACGACCCACGACGTGATGATCCCGCTCACCGTGCTGCACGCCCACCTGACCACGCTCCGCGAGGCTCACGCGTCGGGCCGCGCGCCCGATCCACTGATCCTCACAGCCGCCATGGACGAGGCGCACTACATCGGCGCGCTGCTGCACAACCTCGCCATCGCCGCCAAGCTCGACGCCGGCGCGCCCGGCATGATCAAAGGTCCGGTCGATCTCAACGCGCTGGTCACCCGCGTGGTCAGCCGCCACGCGCCGATCGCGCGCCAGCGAGCCATCGCCCTCGAGCACGCCATTCCCGAGAAGGCCCTGGCCACCGAGGCCGACGTCACCATGCTCGAGCAGGCGGTCAGCAACGTGCTCTACAACGCCATCCGCCACAACCGCACCGGCGGCCACGTCGCGCTCATCCTCGAACCACGCTCGCAGACCCGCTTCCGCGTGCGGGTGATCGACGACGGCCCCGGCATCCCGCCCGAGCAGCTCGATCGCGTCGCCCAGCGCGGCGAGCGCGGCCACGCCGCCCGTACCCGCGCCCCCGACGGCCAGGGCCTCGGCCTCGACATCGCCCACCGCGTGGCCAGCCTGCACGGCCACAAGCTCAAGTTCGCCGAGTCAGAGTACGGTGGGCTCGAGGTCGAGATCGAGGGTGATCAGATCGACCCGAGCTCCTTGCGCAAGGACTCGATCACCTCGGCGTAGCTGGTGCTCCGCACCACCTCGGCGAGCTCGGTGGTGTAGCGGGTGACCAGATCCTGGCGGCCGCGGGCGATGGCGTCCTTGCGAGCGTGCGACAGCATCACGAACGCGCGCTCGGCGTTGACGAAGTACTCGGCGACGGCGATCACCGCCCGCGCCGCCGACGACGTGACCGAGCGCGACTCCTCGGAGAACTCGAAGCGTCGACCCTCGCTGTTGACCACCGCCACCTCGACCTTGGCGAGGGCGTCGAGGCCGGCCTTGCGCCGCTTGGTCTCGATCACCGCCGACACGTGAAACCCGGCGAACGTGAGCGACTTGAGCGACTGGTACTCTCGGGCGTAGCGGCCGATGAGCGCGCCCCACAGCGCGTCGATGGGACCGACGCCTTCGCCCTCGATGGTCTGGACCTGGCCGCGCTCGGTGACCTCGACCGTGACGCGCGACGCCAGCTCGGGGACCTCCTCGGTCTGGAGCTTGGCCAGGCGCAGCTCGAGGTAGCCATCGCCCAGGATGCGACGGATGAGCTCTTGGTTATCAGCGGGGATGGTGGCCACGACCCGAGGATAGCGCACCCCGCTGTTCCCGGCCGCCCCATGTGCTCGGTGCTGTTGTTGTGATCGAGGCGGCATTGCATAGTGCGGTGCGTGACATCCGGCTCGCTCCGAGTGCTCGAAGATCACGTGGCCCAGCTGCGGGAGTGTCGGCGCTGCCCACAGATGAAGGGACCGGTGGTCTCCGGCCGACCGGTGCTGTCGCCGGTCATGCTCATCGGCCAGGCACCCGGCACCCACGAGGGGCCGGCCGGCAAACCGTTCGCCTGGACCGCGGGCAAGACCATGTTCAAGTGGTTCGCCGACCTGGGCCTGGACGAGGAGAGCTTTCGCAGCCGGGTCTACATGGCCGCGGTGTGCCGCTGCTTTCCCGGCAAGGACATCAAGGGCTCCGGTGATCGCGTGCCCGCTCCCGACGAGATCGCGCGCTGCGCCGACCACCTCGCCGCCGAGGTCGCCTTGCTCCAGCCGCGGCTCGTCATCCCGGTCGGCAAGCTCGCCATCGTCCAGGTGCTGCCCACCGCAACCCAGCTCGTCGACGTGGTCGGCAAGACCCACACCGTGACGTTCCACGGCGTGACCACCGACATCGTGCCGCTGCCCCATCCGTCGGGAGCGTCGACGTGGCACCGCACCGAGCCGGGCAAGACCCTGCTGTCGCGGGCGCTGGCCGCGCTCGGCCGGCACGAGGCGTGGAAGCGCTTGCTTTCTCCGCAAGGAGCGCGCGCGTGAGCCCCGCCGTCGTCGAGTTGCTGTCCGAGCTGGTCGGGTTCCCGACCCAGCAGTCGTCGCCCGATCGCGGGCCCGGCGACGAGCTGGCGCTGTGCCGCCACGTCGCGCCTCTGCTCGAGGCCCGCGGCGCCGACGAGGTGGTGGTGGTCGACGCCGGCCGCGGCGCCGACGATCAGGGCCACGGCGGCTACGTCTACGCCCGCTGGGGCCAGCCGACGCTGGTGGTCAACGCTCACGTCGACACCGTGCCCGCCAACACCGGCTGGTCGCGCGATCCGTGGACCGCGACCGTGGTCGGCGATCGCCTGCATGGCCTGGGCGCGTGCGACACCAAGGGCGCGATCGCCGCCGCCATCGTCGCGCTCGACCGGGTGCGCCCGCGCGACGTCGCGCTCCTGTTCTCGGGCGACGAAGAGCGCGGCACCGCGTCGATGCGCCACTTCCTGACCTCCCCCCGCCGCCGCGGGCTCGAGCGCGCCATCGTGTGCGAGCCGACCGCGCGCGTCGCCGGCGTGCGTCACCGCGGCGTGCTGGCCTACCGGGCCACCACCCGCGGCGAGGGTGGACACTCGTCGCGCGCCGATCACATGCAGCGCCCGGTGGCGACCCTGGCCCGGCTCGCCGTGCTGCTCGACGATCTGGGTCGGGCCCGGGTCGGTGACGGCCCCGCCGACATGCCCGGCCTGTGCCTGAACGTGGCGGCGCTGGAGGGCGGCCTGGCCTTCAACGTGGTGCCGACCTCGGCGGCGCTGACCTGGTCGGTGCGGCCCTGGCCCGGGTTCGATCGCGCCGCGTGGGACCGCGAGCTCGCTGCCATGATCGCCAGCGTCGAGCGCACCACCGGCGCCACCATCGCGCTCGAGTTCGTCACCGACCACGCCCCGTTCGGCGTCGACGACGCGGCCCTGGCCGCGCTGGTCGCCGGCCACGCCCGGGCCCTGGTCGGCCTCGACTTCTGGACCGAGGCGGCGCTCTACCAGGCCGCGGGCATGAGCGCGATCGTGATCGGCCCCGGCGACATCGCCCAGGCCCACGCCGCCGACGAGTTCGTGACCCTGGCCGATCTCGACTGGGCGGTCGAGCTGTTCACCCACGTCTACCAGTCGAGCCGGCGCGATGGCTGACAACAGCGACCACGGCGATGTGGTCCTGCGCTTCCTGTCGAGCATCGGCCGCCCCGCCGAGGCCCAGCAGTACCTGGATCTCTTCCGCTCCGAGCACCCCGAGCGCTTCGCCATCGTCCACGTCGCCGACGCCGTCGTCCGCCACGCCGCCGACGCGCTCGCCGTCGAGCTGCGCTACCTGGTCGAGCTCGGCCTCGAGCCGGTGCTGGCCTTCGGCGCCATCGAGCCGCGCAGCGCCGGCCGCAGCGCCGAGCGCCTGGCTCAGGCGCTCGGGCCGGTCGCGTCGCGGCGCTGCCCGGCCGATGCGTCCGAGGTCACGGCCGCCTGCCGCGACAACGCCATCCCGCTGGTGACGTTCGAGCGCGAGGACGGCGGCGCCGACGCGCGCTTCGACGCCATCGCCGATCTGGCCGGGGCCCTGGGCACGCGCCGCATCGTGTTCGTCACCCGCCGCAGCGGTCTGGTCCCACCCGGCGGCCGCGCCATCTCCATCATCGATCTCACCACCGAGCGCGACGGCTGGCTGACCGCCGGCGCCCTGCCCAGCGAGCCGCAGAAGCTCTTGCGCCAGATCGCGCGCGTGATCGACCGGGTGCCGCACCGGATGACGGTCAGCGTGACCTCGCCGCTGGATCTGTTGCGCGAGCTGTTCACCGTGAAGGGCGCCGGCACGCTCATCCGCAAGGGCTCGCTCATCACCCGCCACCTGGGCTGGGACGGCGTCGACAAGCCACGGCTGCTCGGGCTGGTCGAGGAGTCGTTCGGCCGCGCGCTGATCCCCGGCTACGATCAGCGGCCGGTGCTCGCCGTCTACGTCGCCGACGAGTACCGGGGCGCGGCCATCGTGTCGCCGGCGCCGCTGGCGCCGTACCTGTCGAAGTTCGCGGTCGGCACGGTGTCGCGCGGCGAGGGCGTGGGCCGCGATCTGTGGCGGGCGATGGAGGCGCAGTTCCCGCGCCTGTTCTGGCGGAGCCGCGCCGACAACCCGATCACGTCATGGTACCGCGAGAACTGCGACGGCATGGTCCGTTTCCACCTCGGCGGCGACGCGTGGTGGGTGCTGTGGCGAGGCCTGGCGCCGCTCGAGATCCCGCTGGCCATCGAGCACTGTCAGGCGCTGCCGCCCGACTTCGGCTGAGGGGCTGCGGCTCGCAGGCCCCCGGCGTGCGCACCTCGTCGCTGATCAAGCTGGCCATGTACGAAAGGTGCGACGAGTGCGGCAAGCCCGAGCGCACCGCCGACGTGATCGCCCCGGGCTCAGGTAGCCCGAAAACGCCGACGGCGCCCACGTGGGCGCCGTCGTGTACTCGCCAGTTCGGGTCAGCTCACATCGGGATGCGAGCGGGGCCGCAGGTGCCGGCCGCCTTGGAGGCCATGGTCCGGTCGTACAGCTGCTGCAGCGTCTGGAAGGCCGCGTCGTTCTGGTTGGTGTTGAACGAGGGGTGCTCCTGGTGGGGCACCTGGCGCAGGCCGACCCGCTGGAAGTTGGTGTAGTTGGGCACCATCTTCGCGTTGGCCAGGTTGGGGTCCGAGATGTCGGGCGCGAAGTACGCCATCATGTAGTACTTGTTCGTCGACAGCGTCTCGTACATGCCGGTGTTGTCGTCGTTGGCCTTGAAGCCGTAGGCACCCGAGACGTGGCACTGCTCGCAGTTGCCCTGGTTGGAGCCCTTGTTGGCCCACGAGGGTCCAAAGTTGAGGGCGGTGAAGTCCGTGAGCTTCAGGCAGCCCGACCACTCACTGATGATGCGAGCCGTCGCCTGGGCCGGCGTCTCGCCGCCGCCGCCGGTGCCGCCGTCGCTACCACCGCCACCGGTGGTGCGCTCGGTGACTTCCTGCGCCAGCCACCCCGTGATCTTCATCTGCTCGTCGGCGGTGTAGGTCCGGGCCTGGTGCGGGCCCGGGACCACCTTGTTGTAGATGGCCGCGCCGGTCGTGGTGTAGTTGCCGACCACCGAGTCGAAGCCGACCGCGGTGACGTATGCGGTGCCCACCGCGGTGGCCACGAAGGGAGTCGACGACGAGCTCGTGGTCAGGTGACAACCGGCGCCGCACTTGGCGGAGAGGATGGGGAAGACGTCGCGCTCGAACATCTGTCGCGCGACGCCGCCACCACCACCACCACCAGCGTCCGGGGACACGTCGTCGTCACCGTCGTCGGCCACCGGCGTCAGGTCGCCGACGCAGCCGCCCGCGAGCAGGACCGCGGTAAGGAGGTAACGGATGGACATGGTCTTGTTCTCCGTGGCGTAGGTTGAGATCGGTGGGGAGGGAGGGGGGATGAGGCGGGGGTCGTTCACTCGGCCTTGCGGCTGCGGCGGCGGAGGGTCAGAGCGAGCGCCAGGCCGAGGCCGAGCAACCCACCACCGTTACCAGCGCCCGTCGAGCAACCACCCGACGCGAAGCCGTCGCTGCCACCGGGGGTGAGGGGGTCGGGCTCCTCGGGAGCCGGGTCGTCGGGCTGGTCGTCGCCGGGGACGTTGTCGTTGTAGCCACCCTGCGGGTCGGGGGCGTCGGCGGTGAAGGCCACCGGGAAGAGCGAGATGTACAGCGAGGGCTTGATCTGCGAGTCGGTGTGCATCGGCGCCTTGCCGGTCACCGCGTACGCGGTGTAGTGCGTCACCTGGCTGTTGGGACCGACCAGCGGGTTCTTGAAGGTGTCGGCGCCGGCGAAGTTACGACCCTGGTTACCGGGGTTGTTGCCCAGGTAGTTCGAGTAGAGGTGGCGGTCGTACGAGGCCGCGGCGTTGTGCTGGCCGAGGTTGAGGATGGTCTTGGTGGCCGGGTCGTAGCCGATGGTGCGGATGTCCGCGTCCTGCTGGAGACCACCGGTCTGCGAGCCCTGGAGCTGGGTGAAGCCGGGGATGAGCGTGTCGCCCTTGCCGAAGACGGCCTCGGTCATGCTGATGTGCGTGCCATCGAGGCCGAGCAGCATCGGGCTGGTGCCGAGGTTGATGGTCGACATCGGCATCGTGAACGTGTAGCCCTCGCGGGTGGTCTTGAGGACGGCGAAGTCGATCGCGTCGGAGCGGCCGCCCTTCTTGTCGTTGTTGTTACCGCCGCGGTTGAGCGTGTCCTGGAAGATGATCTCGTCGGTGGCGACCAGGCTGCCGTCGGCCTGCTTGGTCATGATGCGGCCGTGCTGGGCGCGCATCGCGTAGTACTCGCGGTCCTCGCCGTTGACCTGAAGGGTCTGGCGGTAGTTCAGCCGGTCCTTCCAGAGCAGGCGGTTCTGGGCGTTCTCGCCGTTCTGGCCGGTCGTGCTGAGGTCGACGGCCGCGATCCAGGTGCCTTCACGCTGGGGCTGGTTGTTGCCCTCGGTCCAGGTGCAGACCGCGAACGACTTGTCGGCGCCGCCGACGGTGCAGCGACCGCGCGAGCGCTCCTCGCGCTGGGCGAGCGACAGGTCGAACAGGCGGCGGATGGTGCACTCGGTGGCGATGTCGCCGCCGAGGCAGGTGATCTCGGTGGCGCGGAACCAGCCGTCGTCGCGGCCGTTGCCGTTGCAGCCGTCCCACGAGGCGTAGCGGGTGGTGCCGCCCGCGTCGTAGTAGGCCAGGCCGTTCTGACCGGCGCCCGACTGGTGCATCGAGCAGTCGTCGTTGTTCTTGGCCATGACCTGGATCTGCTTCTGGGTCTGGCCGTTGGCGTTCTTGAGCACCGGCACCACCGCGACTTCACCGGTCGCCGTCGGCCAGTTGAAGACCTTCATGTAGCGGCGGGTGTCGTTGGTGCCGTTGGGCTGGTAGTTGAACTCGACGGCGAACTGCTTGCCGCCGTTGACGAGCAACACTTCCGGCTTGTTGCAGTTGCGGTACTCGTTGCCGTTGTTGTCGGTGATGAACATCGAGTAGGCCGACGTGGTCGCCTTGCGGAGCGCGAGGGAGCCATCGGCGCCGGCGTAGGTCTCCATGATCGTCAGCGCACACTGCATGCGATTGACGGGGCGCGCCTCCCGAGCGGTCCCTTCATTCAGCACGCCGGTCCACATGGCGGCCACAGCGATGAACTTGCCGTCCGCGCTGACCTTCAGCGAGGCCTGCTCGTTGGTGAACTCCTCGTCCGTCTTGCGGAGGCGGCGGATGCCGTCCTCGTACGTACGGGTGGGAGCCAGGTCCTGGGTGGTCGATGCGAGGATGACCTCGAACGCCGTAGCGGACCCGAGGTCCTTGGACAGCTGGGCGTCGGCAGAACCCGGGAGGAGGGTCGCAGCCAGAGCGCCGGCGAAAAGGGTGGTGGTCAGCTTCTTCATTGGAGGTCGCCTCGTGGGTGGGGAGGAGGTTGTTACCTGCCTGTCATCTGTGCAGGGTCCGTACCGTTCTCTGCCGCCACCTAACCACCTTGAATCACTCGACCGGGATCTCCTGGAAGTGGGGGGTCGGCTCCCAGGCGGGAAGTCCCACTCCCCGCAGCGGGGAGTCCCATCCTCTCGGGGGGTCGCCCCAGGGAGGTCTCTACAGCTCCTCGGGATCTGGCGCAGGGACCTGATTGATCGCCACCGGGTGCGAGCGAAGGATGATGCTCTGCGCCTTCATCTTCTTCTCTCCGAGCTCGAGGTGACCCTTGGCCTGCGGGCTGGCCTGGAACCAGAGGGCATCGAGCTCGGCCCGGGTCAGCTTCTCCTGCCACTTCTCCTGTCGGACCACCCAGCCCTCGACCACGGTGTCGAGGTTCACGCCGCGCGAGCGCAGGTAGTCGGTCAGCTTCCACTGGCCCTCGCCGTCGGCCGCCGTCTGCTGGGGCTCGGGCAGGTCCTGGCGCTTGATGTAGGCGACCAGACGATCATCCATGTAGACGCGGACGCCTCCGCGCAGGGGCGTCCCGAAGTAGGGCACTCCCTCCTGGAGCTCGCCATCGAGCATGAGGCCGACGTTGCGCTCGAGCACCGGCGGCGCCTTCTCGATGTAGATCATCACCGACGCGATCTTGTCCGGGTTCTTGCCGTTGCCGAAGCCCTCGGGGACGTCGGGGATGGCCTTGCCGCTGACCGAACCGCCGAATCGGAAGTAGAAGTTCTGGCCCAGCTTCGAGCGCAGCTCGGCGCCGGTGGCGATGATGGTGTTGGAGAACTTGGGCCCGTAGACGTGGATCTCCTTCACGGTGGCGAGATCGATGCCGAGGCTCTCGACGAGCTCGCTGAAGCGATAGCGGCGCTCCTTGGCCCAGCGCCAGCCGGTGTCACTGGTGCCGTAGCGCTTGGGCGCCGAGGCCTTCACCTTGAGCCACACCGGCTCGAGCGAGAGCGGGAGCTCGGCCCACGCCAGGAGCCCCATGAACTTGCCGTCGACGTAAATGCCGGTGTCGCGCCAGCGATCGGCGCCGGCCTTGAACTCGGCGGGGACGTACTCGTCCTTGTCGTAGTCGTCGCCCTTGAGCGCGCTGTCGGGCGCGCCGGCGTCGACGGCGAGGGCGACCTGTGGCTGGGGCGCGCCGTGCGAGTCGTTGCTCTTGCAACCTCCTGCCGGAGCGGCAGCGAGCGCCGAGACGGCGAGGAGGACCAAGCAGCGCGACGATACGAGCACCCGAGCGTGGAGCATCCCCATGTTCTCTTGCACATGGTATGCGCACGCGCTCCTCCGCGGCAACGCGACGTTACGTGCGAGACCTGGGGTCCCCAGACGGGAGTCCACACCCCACAACAGCAGGGTCACACGCCCGCAGTGGCGTGCTGGTACACTGTGATCCAGAGGGCTTGGCCGTGGCACGAGCGTTGCTCGTGCTTGCCATCGCCGGGAGGCACTCGATGAGAACGCCAACGCTCAACCCGATCTTCGCTTCCATCCTTGCCGTCGGATCGCTCGCCGCGCTCAGCGCCGGCTGCGATCCCGGCTCCGTCGGTGGTGATGATGACGGCGTGGTGCAGGACGAGCTCCTGTGCCAGGCCGCCCTGACCATCACCGGCACCTTCACCATCGGTACGCCGAAGCCGGTGGAGATCAACGGCTGCTGGCCGATCGGTACGTGGACGTTCACCGCCGCGGTCGGAGAGCACGACTGCGCCGCTGCGCCCACGCCGCTGCCGAGCTACCAGATCCGCGTCGATCGCGACACGACCAGCGAGGATCCGGACTACTCGTGGCTCTACACCTACGTCACCGATCCCGCCGACGAGACCGCCGAGGTCAGCGTGACGTCGGGTGGCGGCGGGCTGTGCGAGGGCATCGTCATGGTGTACTCCGCCGACGGCAAGACCGTGTGGAACATGCACCCGGGTCTGTACGCGGACAACACGTTGCTCGGCACCGGCGACTACGAGGTCCACACCGCCAACCAGGTCCCGTCGTCCGGCCCATGAAGTGGCTCGCGGTCGCCGCCGCGCTGATCGCCGCCGCGCTGATCGTGCTGTGGTACGAGGCTCGTTCGTCCGGCCCGCCCGCGGCGGCCGCCGCACCGGCGCCGGTCGCCAAGGCGGCACCGGCGCCGCGGGCGTACCTCGGCGCCCCGATCGAGGAGACGCCCGGCCGCATCATGGACGACCGGCCGCTGCCGCCCCACGTGCGGCCGGCCGGCGTGATGGCGCCCGAGGACGACGCCGAGCCGATCCGCAAGTACTCGGACGAATTCTGGGAGCGCGTCGACGAGACCTACTCGCGGCGCCTGCTCGGCTTCGCCGCCGACTGCTACCAGGGCGGCAAGGAGCGCAAGCAGAAGCTCAAGCTCGCCTTCCGCTTCGACATCGCCGGCGGCAAGGTGTCGGTCAAGGACGTGCGGATGGTCGAGTCCACCCTCAACGATCCCGCGCTCGAGGCGTGCATGACCCGGGCGGTGGCGGGGGCGACGTTCGAGGACAAGAACATGCCCGACTGGGCGTCGCGGCCCGACGAGGAGGAGACCCTCCTGGTCCGGATCGAGACGCTCAAGCGGTTCATGCCGCAGTCGGATGACTGACCGGCGACGTGGTAAGCCTTTGCCGCCATGAGTGAAGCCTCGCGCGGCAAGGATTTCCTGCGGACCATCGTCGACGAAGATCTGGCGGCCGGCCGCCACCAGCACGTCGCCACCCGCTTCCCGCCCGAGCCCAACGGCTATCTCCACAGTGGGCACGCCAAGGCCATCTGCGTCGACTTCGGCATCGCCCAGGAGTATGGCGGGACCTGCAACCTGCGCTACGTCGACACCAACCCGACCAAGGAAGAGGTCGAGTACGTCGACTCGATCGAACGCGACGTACGGTGGCTCGGCTTCGAGCCGTCGCGGGTGCTCTACGCGTCCGACTACTTCGAGGAGATGTACCAGCTCGGCCAGAGGCTCATCGAGAAGGGCCTGGCCTACGTCGACGATCACGACGACGAGCAGATCAAGGCCCACCGCGGCAGCCTGTCCGAGCCCGGTCGTCCCAGCCCGTCGCGGTCACGGAGCGTGGCCGAGAACCTGGAGCGCTTCGCCGCCATGCGCGGCGGCGGGCTGCCCGACGGTGCGTGCGTGCTGCGCGCGCGGATCGACCTGGCGGCGGCCAACATGAAGATGCGCGATCCGCTGCTCTACCGGATCCGCCACGCCCACCATCACCGGACCGGCGACGCCTGGTGCATCTACCCGATGTACGACTACGCCCATCCCCTGTCGGATGCGTTCGAGGGCATCAGCCACTCGATCTGCACGCTCGAGTTCGAGAACAACCGCGAGCTCTACGACTGGGTGATCGAGGCGACCGAGGTGAAGCCCCTGCCCCACCTGAGCGCGGGTCGGTCGGTGGGCGGCCCGCCGCGCCAGTACGAGTTCGCGCGCCTGGCCCTCGACTACACGATGATGTCCAAGCGCAAGCTGCTCAAGCTGGTGCAGGACGGCATGGTCGCCGGCTGGGACGATCCGCGCATGCC
>SXGT01499094.1_pt1 | contig 21545 bp, 10 predicted proteins | sample 3176221 | NCBI WGS metagenome assembly SXGT01 (sample SAMN11356862, study PRJNA531348) | freshwater metagenome | isolation source: freshwater sample F1-120 | place: China: Fuxian Lake, Yuxi | collected 2017-12-25
GCTACGGCGGTGGCTTTGGCGACTATGGCGGCGACGGTGGCGACAAGCCGCGCGGCGATCGGCCTCGCCGGGCCTCGGCGCGCGCTGTCGAGTTCCGCGCCCTTGAGGTCTCGGTACAGGACGGCAACGTCAACCGTGCGCTCTCGATGCTGAAGCGCAAGATGGCCAACGAGGGAATCTACAAGGAGCTTCGCAAGCGTCGCTACTTTGAGAAGCCTTCCGAGGAGAAGAAGCGCCGCAGCCGTGAGGCCGATCGTCGTCGCAAGAAGGCCATCCGCATCGCGCGTGAGCGCAGCGCGCAGGCCTGAGCAGTCGATGACGGGCGCTGCGCGGCTTCACGCTTGGCGGCAGGCAGGGACGCACCCTAGGCGTCCTGGTCTCGGGTCGGCGCTTATGGCCCTTGGTCTCGTGGTGCAGGCTGCGCTCGCCACGGCGACGTCGGCGGACGCGGCGACCAAGACCAAGGCAAGAGACAAGACCAAACAGCGCCCGGTCGCAGCTGAGGCTGCGGAGCCCAAGCCGTCGAGCGGGCGCGACGCCGCCCCAGCGTCCACCACGACCCCGGCGGGTGGCGGCGCAGATGGTGGCGGGGCTGACACCGCTTCGCCGCCTAGCGCAGATCGCGGCGGGTCAGCTGGGAGCCGGGGCGCCGGGCCCAGCGCTGACCGCGAGGCGACGCCAGCACCGGCGCCGACCGTGACGCCATCGCCGAGCCAGCCCACCAAGGCCAAGCCAGCCCTCGCCGCGCCGCCCGAGGGCCTCTCGGAGCGGGTTGAGGCGGCGACTCGTCCGCTGTGGCAGGGCGGCTTCATCCAATTCAACATCGGCTACGGCTTGGCGGGCGGCGAGGCTGGCCCCGCGATCCCAGACCCGGACAACGCGGTGTTCAACGGCGGCTTCGCGGCGTGGCGCGAGAAGAACTGTCTATTCGGCGACCGGGGCTGCTACGACAAGGCCATCACCACCGACGCCGGCAGCGGCCTCGCTGTGGCCTTGCAGTTTGGCTACAACATCCTCGGCTGGGCGTCGATCTGGGCGGACGTGGCGTGGAAGGGCAGCCTCGGCAGCAAGATCGACATGGCGGGGACGGCCGCCGTCTCGCTCATCGCTGGGTTCCATCCCTTGCGCGCATGGCGCGCCGACACCCCTGTCGATCTGCGCATCTATGGCGGCTACGGCGTCTTCGATCTGCTTTACTACCACGAGACCGAATTTCAGGTCGACGCCACCGGCAAGGCCTTCACTGGCACCTCGATCCCGTTTGGCATCTCGAGCGAGTGGCGGGTCCCTGAGAGCACCTTCGCGATTGGCCTCGATTTGCGCGGCGTGCGGGCCAGCTATGGCCGCTGGATCTACAACGACGACAAGGACATCTCGTCCGATCTGTCGGCTGCTCCGGTGACGACGCTGCGGATGGAAGGCCGTATCATCTTCGCTTGGCACCTCTAGCCGCGACGGCTCTGCTCCCCTTGCTGACGGCGGTGCGTACCGGCGGTGCGCGGCGAAGGCCCTCAGCGCCGGTCCCACGGTGGACGGTGGCGGAGGGGCGGCGGCCGTCCAGCGGTTGACGCCTGCCCGGCGTCACTCCAGCATGCCCACACGCGCCGGCAAGGCCGGATTGGAGCCTGTATGCAGAGCCGATCGATCCATCGGGTGACGAGAGCCCGTGCCCTGGCGCTCACATGGGTCGCTGCAGGCTTCGGTCTGACGGTGTCGCCGGCGGCGCGCGCCGCGAACGTCGACGCTGTCCTCTCGATCTTGCAGTCGAAGGGCAACGCCGGTGTGGCGCGTGGCCCAAAGACTATCGACGACGCGGCCAAGGCCAAGGTCGAGGCGATGACGGAGCAGCTGGCACAGCGCACCGGCGGCAAGGCCTACGTCGTCGTGCTGCCCGAGGGCGAAGATCCCGGCGACTACATCAGCATTTACGGGAAGATGGGGCTGTCAGGCCGCGACGTCGTAATCGCCACCAACGGCAAGGATTGGGAGCTGCGCTGCGACGCGATCTCCAAGGGGCAGAAGCAGACGCTCTTCAGCCAGACGCTCGGCAAGGGCGGCAACCCGCTGGAGCGGCTCGAGAAGCTCACCAACGCGCTGCCGGCCGCCGTCCAGTCTAGCCAGCAGTCGCAGCGCGGCACCAAGGCGATCGCGACCACGGGAGCTCGCCCCTACCAGCCGGTGGGCCAGGCCGAGGGTGGATTTCCGTGGGGTTGGACGCTGTTTGGGGCCTTGGTGGTGGGCGCGGTCGGGGTGGTCTTCTGGCGGCGTAAGCAGCGCGATCGCTCGCTGGCCGCCGAGCTCAAGACGGCCCTCGATCCTGGGGAGTCGGCCATGGCCGAGATCTTCCTCGGTATGGATGGCCTTGAGGAGCACCCGCGCTTCGACCAACTGCTCAGCCGCGCGACGGCGCTGTCGAGCAAGTTCGACGAGTTGAAGGCGCAGAGCCCGAGCCGGCAGGCCATCGGGCAGGCGGAGTCGCTGTCGCGGCAGGCCCGCGAGCTGCACGGAGAATTCCGCGGCATCGGCGCGCCAACGGGCCGACTGACCGGGAACTGAGCGCTGGCGGCAGAGGGGTCGCGCGCAATGGAGTATTCATGCGCCTCGTGAGTCAGGGACGCGTCTACTTGCCGGGCGAGCAGGTGTTTCGCGCGCCTCGCTTTTTCGACAAGTTCAAGCACTTCTTCGGCGGCGAGATGGATCTGCGCACCGGTGAACAGAAGCTGACCCGCGACGCGCTGTCGTTGACCGAGGCCATCCAGAGCGGCCTCGCGCGGGCGGGGATCGACAACGCCGTCAGCCTCGTCGTGGATACCGACGTCGTGTTTCAGGACGCTGAGGGGCAGCGCGGCGACGGCGAGATGTTGGTGAGCGCCATGCGCCACGCCCATGAGCGTTTCGAGGCGGGCTTCGAGACGCTGCGCGCTGTCTTTGAGCACGAGGGCAACGGCATCCACGCGCTCATCGAGGTGACGGTCAAGGCCAAGCACGCCCAGGACGCGCCGGCGGCGACCATCGCGATTGGCGCCCGCATCGACGAGCTGCGGCCGCGCGACGGCGAGTCGATGGAGGAGGCGCGCGAGCGCATCGGCAAGCGCCTCGCCGACACGACCCTGGTGCCGACGGCGCGCAACGCCTTGGCTGACCTCGGCGGCCGGATTCAACAGGGCCTAGCCCGCACGTTCGCCCAGGGCCGAGTCGAGATGGACCAGCCCGAGGCTGCGGTGGTGCGGCCGAGCGCCCAAGAGGTCAGCGACGCCGCCACCCACCGTGACGAGCGCAGCGCGCACCTGCGTGACACGCCACACTACCCGCGGGCCGGCGCCTATGGCCCCTACTACGACCCCTGGGGCACCTACTACCGCGATCCGATGGACACGATGGTCAACCTGATGATCATCGACGCCATGCTCTCGCCACGCCATCACTGGGGCTACGGCGCCTACGGCCTCGGCCACGGTTGGGCGAGCTATGGCGCCCCGGTGCACGTCATCCACCACCACGGCGCCCCAATCTGCGACGCCAGCGAGATCGGTAGCTACAGTAACCAGTTGGCTGGTGTGGGCCAGGTGGCGAGCCTCGACTTCGACTCGGCGACCTGGGATGACTCGGCCATGGCTAGCTACGACAGCGGTCAGTCGTCTTGGGCCTCAGTCGGCGACGGTGGCGGCAGCAACTCCAGCTTCGACTGCGTCGGCTACGACGACCCGAACCAGCGCAGCGCCTCGTGGGACTGCTCGAGCGATTGCTCGTGGGACTGCTCGAGCGACTGTTCGTGGGATTGCTCCAGCGACTGCTCCAGCGACTGCTCGTCGAGCTGGGACTGAGCTTGGAGCTCGAGGCCCAGGGACCCAGCGTCGCCGACGCCGCCGCGCGGCCCATGGCGAGGCCCGAGGCGGTTGCATTGCTCCCGGTCTGGCGGGGCGATCGACTCCTGCAGGGCATCGTTCGCGGCCAGCGCTTCGTCCACAACCCAGCGGTGACAGACGGCCTGGTCTTGCTGTCGCCCCGAGCCGGCGCCTTGCTCGATGCTTCGGACGGCGCACCGCTCGGGCAGACGCTGGAGCGCATCAGCATAGGCGCAGCGTCGGATCCGCGTTGGCTGGGTGAGGCGAGGCTGCTCTTGCGCGGCGGCATGATCCAGCACTCACGTCGCGAGCAGCTGACCGTCGACGCCTGGCTGGGCCGGCGCCCGGCGGTGGCTGAGCGCACTTTTGACCTTTGGCTGCACGTCACCAACGACTGCAACCTCGATTGCCCCTACTGCTACATCGACAAGTCCAAGGCGCGCATGGATGACGGCGCCATGGCGCGCGCCGCACGCGCCATCGAGGCTGCCGCCGCCGCCGGCCACTGCGAGCGGGTGCATGTCCGGTACGCCGGTGGCGAGCCGATGCTGCGCTTTGCCGAGGTGCAGCGCTTTCACGCCGACGCCGTCGCCGCCTGCGATCGCCACGGTGTGCGCTACACGGCAGCGATTTTGACCAATGGCACGGTGGTGCCCGACGGCGCGCCAGCGTGGCTCCGTGCCCATGGCGTCGGGCTCTCGGTGTCCATCGACGGTCTGGGTGCGGCACAAGACGTCATGCGCCCGACACGGGCCGGGCGCGGGAGCTGGCGGCATTTGGCGCGCGGCCTCGAGGCGTGGCGACGGGGCGGCGTCGAGCCATACGTGCTCGTCACGCTGGGCGACGGCAACATCGATGAGGCACCTGCGCTGGTGCGCTGGCTGTTGGCCGAGGGGCTTGCCTTTCGGCTGAGCTTGGTGCGCGACCTGGAGCTCGGGCGGGGAGACATGGACGACCGCCATGGCGCGCAGCGACCGCGACAGGCGCCCCTGCCGGCCGGCGGCATCCTGCAAGGCGACGCGCTGCAGCGGGTGCTCCGGCCGCTGATGACCGCATATGACGCCATCGAGGCCCACGTCGGCGCCCAGGTCGACGCCGGCGTCGCTGTCGCGCCGGAATTTCGCGCCAAGCACCGCTTCTGCGACCTGTCGCCCTTCCGGCCCATCGGCAAGGCGTGTGGCGCTGGCAGCAACTACGCGGCGATCGGCCCTGCGGCGGCGTTCTCTGCGTGCCAGGCCGCCCTCCATCATGGCGATGAGGTCGCGACCCTCGCTGGCGACCGCTCCATCGTCGAGCAAGCCCGGGCGCACCGGCCCTTCGGCGCCTTCACCCGCGCTGAGGGCAACGACGACTGCCGAAGCTGCCGGCACCAACTCAGCTGCGCCGGCGGGTGCCCGCTGCTGCTGCATCGCCGCGATGGTCACATCGACGGAAGGTCGCCATTTTGCGAGGTCTTTCGGGCGGTCCTGCCGCGCATCGTCCGCATCGCCGCGCTGGAGTTGGTCGGCCAGCGGCGTCGCGCCACTGCGACCACCTAGCGACGCGACGGGAGATCCGTGGCTGCAGCTCTCGCCGGCTGTATCTCCAGCGGCGGCGCCCAGGGCGCCAGACCATCCGCGTCGCTACGCCGACTCGACCCCGGAGAGGCGAGCCTCGCACTCGGCGCACCGCGCTGCCCAAGGCGTCTCGTCCAGCACTTGTAACGGCAGCGCGACGGAACACTCGACGCAGGTGCCGAAGGCAGGCTCGCCGTCTGGGCCGGCAGAGAGGCGCTTCTGGGCGTCGCTGACCTGATCGAGGAAGAGGCGCAGCCGCTCTAGCGGTGTCTGGCCGGGCTTGCGCTCGTGCGGGAGCTTGAGGTCCAGCAAGTTTGCGTTCTGACTCGACAACATCGCCGTCAGCTTGGCGTTGACTGCCATGCCTTTGCGCCCGAGCTCCTGGCGCCAGCGCGCCCGTCGCCCCGGATCGGCGAGCTGAGCCAGTGTCGCGGGTTGCAATCGCATCGGCCCCTCGCTGCGACGGCTGGCGGCGTCGCGTCGCCACGCTTCAGCCATCGGAGGCGCAAGTGTGGCATGGACCGCGCCACGGCGCACGCCCGCAGCGAACGGGAGTATCGAGAGGCGGCCGCGAGCTGCGGCACATGGCCTCGTAGCGCCGGAGGCTGCGCTGCCGCCGCCCGCCGCCCCATCGGCCCGGCGGGGGCAGCACCTACGCGAGACGTTGGCCTCCGCCGCCTGCGCCAGATTGCACAATTCGCGGCCTCTGTTGCTTGCGTTTCGCAACTTGCAAGCTACAGTTTACACAGGTCGGCGTTGGGACTGTTGCTTCGCACGTCCACGCTCGGTCTTCTTTTTGCTCCCGCATCGCGGTAGGCTCGGAGTCATCAACACATGAGGAACTGGACCCGACTTGGCCTCTCCCTGGCCACATGGACGCTGCTTGTCGCGGCCACACCACTCGATCACTCAGGCGCGGTCGAGGTCGGAGTGTTTGGCGGCTACAACGTGATCTCCGATGACTCTGAGCTCGGCAACGCCCACAACCCGGGCAACGTGCCTGTGTCTGGCCTGTTGCTTGGCGGTCGCGGCGGCCTCAACCTGAACAACGGCCTCGGCGCGGAGCTTGAGTTCAAGTACGTGCCGACCGACTACAGCAACGACGGCGGCGCCGCTCCGATCATGGGGTTCCGCGGCAATGGCCTCGTGCACTTCGGCCTCCTGGGTCATAGGCTGCGGCCCTTCCTGCTCATCGGCGCTGGCGTCGAGTACCTGAGCCGGGCCAACGACTTGAAAGGCGATGACGCGACCGCGACCGACGTCGACTTCGAGTGGCACCTCGGCCTCGGCGCCAAGTATCACGTGTTGGACAACCTGCTGCTGCGCCTCGACGCCCGCTACGTCAACATCGCTGGCCGCAACGACCTGACCGCCAACAACATCGAGGTCATGCTCGGCGTGTCGTGGTGGATTGAGGGCAAGCCGGCCGACACTGACGAGGATGGGCTGCCCGACCGTGACGACAAGTGCCCGGAGCAGGCCGAAGACAAAGACGGCTTCGAGGACACCGACGGCTGCCCGGAGGCCGACAACGATCAGGACGGCTTGGTCGACGCCGAGGACAAGTGCCCGCTTGAGGCCGAGGACAAGGACGGCTTCGAGGACGCCAACGGCTGCCCAGATCCCGACAACGACGGCGACGGCGCGCCAGACACCAGCGACAAGTGCCCGATGCAGGCTGAGGACAAGGACGGCTTCAAGGACGAAGACGGCTGCCCTGACCCAGACAACGACGGCGACGGCGTGCTCGACGGCGATGACAAGTGCCCGATCGTGGCCGGCGTCAAGGACGAGGCGGGCTGCCCGTTGCAGGACAAGGACAAGGACGGCATCCCAGACAAGGCTGACAAGTGCCCGGATCAGGCTGAGACCTTCAACGGAATCGACGACGAGGACGGTTGCCCGGACAAGAAGTCGTTGGTCCTGATCACCGAGACCGAGGTCAAGATCCTGCAGAAGGTCAACTTCGAGACGGGCAAGGCGGCGATCAAGGCCGACAGCTTCGAGCTCCTCGACACGGTCGCGTTGGTGCTGAACAAGCAGCCGCAGATCAGCAAGATCATGACCGAGGGCCACACCGATGACGTCGGCAGCGACGACGCCAACCTTGCCTTGTCGCAAGGCCGCGCCGAGGCCGTGCGTAACTACCTGATCGAGAAGGGAGTTGCCAAGGACCGCCTCGAGGCCAAGGGCTACGGCGAGACCGCGGCGCTCTGCCTCGACATCGCCACGCTGGCCAAGGACAAGGCCTCCGAGAAGAAGAACAAGGCCGCGCTCGCCGCCTGCCGTGAGCAGAACCGGCGCGTCCAGTTCAAGATCTTGGAGATCAACGGCAGGGCCGTCGCTGCCACCGAGACCGTCACCATCAAAGAGAAGAAGGAAGTGACCGAGTAGGTCTGGGCAAGTCGCGCGCCGACCGCCGCCCCAATCGCGGCGGTCGGCGCCTTGCTCGCTGGACTCGGCTCGGCCTTGCCTACATTGGCACCGCGGCCAACGCCCGTGTGCGCAGGGCTGCGGCCCGTCCCAGGCCAGCGCCTCCGGTGCCTTTGGCAGATCGCCCGCGCTCGGGGGAAGCCGCTTCTGCCTCGCCACCGGCGGACGTCCAGGTTCCATGGGGCCGCGGCCCATCGAGATGCGCCCTTGCGGCGAGGCTGAGGCGACGCCACCTAATAGGTGGGCTGGCCTTCGCGCACACTTGGCGTGAGCGGCGCGAAGCCGTCGGGCCTCAGCGCCGATTGCCGTCGACGAACAAGACCTTTACGCTGCCGCCGCGCGCCCACAGGCGCACCGGAGCCACCAGATGCCGAGCACATTGAACCAGCTGCGCGAACAGCTCGACGGCCTGCAGCAGCAATACTATCTGCACTTCGCCGGCCAGCCGCGTGTCACCCGCAACCTCGAGATGATGCGACAGATGGCGGTGCGGGCCGGCGCGCTGCGCAGCGAGCTAGCGACCTTGGCCGAGAGCGAGGCAAGGACCGCAGCGCTGGCCTTGGCGGCTGAGCGGCTTGAGCTCTACCGCGGCGAGGTAGCGGCCATTGACGCCGCCCGGGTCGAGGTCGGTGATCGTGGCGTCGAGGCGGCTTGGCTCGGCCAGCGTGCCAACCACGTCTTCCACCGCTATCGCCGGCACTTCGCCGGGCGATCGCGCTCTGGGCGTGACATCTCGATCTTGCAGGAGATGATCAGCGACCTCGACGCAATTCGCGGCGAGATGGCGACGCTCGGCGACGGCTGGCGGAGCGCCCAGCTGACCCGCGATCGAGAGATCGTCGACAACTTCCTCGGTCTCTTCCGGCAAGAGGTGCGCGAGATCAAGGCAGCCCGCGACGGCGCCGACGGCGAACAGGCCGAGTCGTTGTTCGCGCAGCTGGCGAACGATCAGTTCGAGCAGTACCGCCTGCACTTCGCCGGCCAGCCTCGCGTCAGCCGACGGCCCGAACTGCTGGAGCAGATGTGCGGCAACCTCGAGGCCATCCTGTCGCGCATGCAGGCCCTGCCTTCGCAGGGTTTTCACGGCGCCCACAACCCGCAGAACGCCCGAATTGTGGTCGAACGCCTCGCGGCGTGGCGCGGTGAGCTGGAGGGGATCCGCGAGGTTCGCACCAAGACGTCGCTCAGCGAGATGGTGTCGCAGCTCGGCCGCGCCGCCGAGGTCGTGCTCGAGGTCTACAACGAGCGGTATGCCGGGCAGGCGCGTGCCAGCCGCGATCTTGGGCTGCTCTGCGGTCTCTGCGATCGCTTGGTCGATCTGGAGCGCCAGATGGAGACCATCGGCCGTGTGCAGACGCTGGTCGACAACGAGCGCAACCTCGAGTTGGTGCATGACCTGATGCACATGCTCGAGGCCGAGTACGACGAGATCGACAAAGCGCAGCAGGCGGGCGCGGCGGCCTCATCTGGCCCAGCCGGGGCACCGTCAGCGTCCTGATCGGAAGGAAAGGGCGAGCCCAGCTCCGCGCTGACCAAGGAGCGCGTGGCGGCGGCGCGACGAAGGAGCACGGCAGATGAAGCAGGACTTCGCAAGGCGAATCGCGGCGACGCTGGCGGACATCGAGGCGGCGGGCACCTTCAAGCGGGAGCGTCAGCTGCTCTCGTCGCAGGGCGCTGAGATCATGGTCGAGCGCGGAGAGGTCCTCAACTTCTGTGCCAACAACTACCTGGGGCTCGCCAACCACCCCCGGCTCCTGGCGGCGGCCCATGCCGCGCTCGACGCCCACGGCTATGGGCTGAGCTCGGTGCGCTTCATCTGCGGCACTCAAGATGTGCACAAGGCGCTGGAGCGCGAGCTGGCCGCCTTCCTCGGCATGGAAGACGCCATCCTCTACTCGAGCTGCTTCGACGCCAACGGTGGGCTCTTTGAGACGCTGCTGGACGCTGAGGACGCGGTCATCTCCGACAGCCTCAACCACGCCTCGATTATCGATGGCGTCCGGCTCTGCAAGGCGCAGCGCCTGCGCTGGAACCATGGCGACCTCGCCGACCTTGAGGCGCAGCTGCAGGCGGCTTCGTCGGCGCGCACGCGACTCATCGCGACCGACGGCGTCTTCTCGATGGACGGCGACATCGCCGACTTGGCGGCCATCTGCGCCCTCGCCGACCGCTACGACGCGCTGGTGATGGTCGACGACAGCCACGCCACCGGCTTCGTCGGACGGACCGGCCGCGGATCGCCCGAGCATTGCGGCGTCCAGGGCCGGGTCGACATCATGACCAGCACCCTGGGCAAGGCACTCGGCGGCGCATCTGGCGGCTTCGTCGCCGCGAGCGCCGACGTCGTCGCCTTGCTGCGCCAGCGCTCACGGCCCTACCTGTTCTCCAACACCCTGGCCCCGGTCATCACCGCCACTTCGCGCGAATGCCTAGCGATGTTGAGCGAGAGCACCGCGCTGCGCGACAAATTGGCCGCCAACACAGCGCAATTTCGCAGCGCGATGGAGGCGGCTGGGTTCGCGATTCGCCCAGGCGTGCACCCGATCGTGCCCATCATGCTGGGCGAGGCGCGGCTGGCGTCAGCGATGGCGGAGGCGCTGCTGGTTGAGGGCATCTACCTGATTGGCTTCAGCTTTCCCGTGGTGCCTCGCGGCCAAGCGCGGATCCGCGTTCAGATCAGCGCCGCCCACTCGAGTGAGATGATCGAGCGCGCCGTGGCTGCCTTTGTTCGCGTCGGCCGGCAGCTCAGCGTCATCGCCTAAGTTGCTGTTGGGCTAGGCATATCGCGCGGCGGCGGCGGCGCGCGGCCGAGGGGCCGACCGCGCGCCGGATGGTGCCCGCCGCGCTACTTGCACGCTGAGGACAGCCAGGCGTTGCCGGCCTTGGCGCCGGCGCAGATCTCGCAGCCCTTGGCGGGATTGACGGTACCGTCTGCCCAGCACTTACCGCCGATGCTGCAGGCGTCGCTGGTGATTCGGACCGTACGCAGGCGGTGGTTGCCGGTGTCGGCGACGATGAGGTCGCCGTTGTCTAGCGCGATGACGCCGAGCGGGCTGTTGAACAACGCCGAGGCCTTGTCGCCGTCCTTGTAGCCGCCGCCCGAGCCGACGACGGTGGTGACGATGCCGCTCTCGATGCGGCGGACGCGGTGGTTGCCGAGCTCGACGACCCAGATTCGGCCGCTGCTGTCAGCCTCGATACCCCAGGGCCGATTGAAGCGGGCGTCTGTGGCGGCGCCATCGCCGAAGCCAGCGTTGAGGCCGGCGAAGGTGGTGACCGTGCCGTCGGGGAGCACTCGGCGGACCCGGTGGCCATCCCACTCGGTGACGTACAGCGTACCTGCGACGTCGACCGCGATGCCGATCGGGTACTGGAACTGCGCCGTGGCGCCCTTGCCGTCCTTATAGCCGTAGGTCGAGCCGGCCCGCGTCGTGACCGAACCGTCTGCCGCGATGACTCTCACGCGATTGTTGTTAAAATCAGCCACATAGACGGTGTCTGCGCCGTCGACCGCGAGGCCGATGGGCTGACTCAGGCCGGCTGCGGCGCCCTTGCCGTCTGCGGCGCCGGCGGTGCTGCTGCCGGCGAGGGTCGTCACTGTGCCGTCCACCGCGACCACGCGGACCCGGTTGTTGTAGCGATCGGCGACGACGACGGCGCCGGAGGACAGCACACCGACGTCGCTCGGTTGATTGAACCAGGCCTTGGCCCCGGCGTCGTCGACAAAGCCGGCATTGCCCGAGCCGGCGATGGTCGTGACCTTGCCGCTGGCGTCCACCTTTCGTACGCGGTGGTTGCTTTGGTCGGCCACCCAGAGCGTGCCTGTCACGTCGAGCGCGATGCCGGTCGGCGCGTTGAAGCGGGCGTTGGCGCCAGAGGCGTCGGTCCAGCCGGCGGTCGAGCCGGCGAGGGTGCCGACGATAGTGGTGCCCGCCTCTGGCTTGCAGGCCGCGTTGACGCAGATCTCGCCGATCGTGCAGGGGTTGCCGTCGTCGCACGCGAGGCTGTTGGGCGCCTGCTGGCAGGCGTTGCTGACGCAGGCGTCCGTCGTGCAAGGGTTCTTGTCGTCGCAGTGGCTGGCCAGCTCGCACCAGCCCTTGCAGCCGATGATTTTGGTGAAGGTGCAGACGCTGGTCCCTGTGTCGCAGGCGTCGGTGGTGCACTCGTCCTGGTCGTCGCAGCCGATCTGCGCGCCGGCGCAAGTGCCTGACTTGCAGACGTCTTTCTCGAAGCAGAGCTTGCCGTCGTCGCAACCAGCGCCGTCGGCCAGCGGCGTGAAGTTGCCGGTGTCCTTGTCGCCCAAGCACGCGAGGCAGCTCGCGCCTGACTTGGTCCAGCCGTGGCTCCAGCAGGCGCCGCCGATCTTGCAGGGCGTGGCGGTTGCTTGGGCCGAGCGGACGCGGTGGTTGCTGGCGTCGACGATGTAGACCAAGCCTCGCGGCAGGCTGGCGAGGCTGCGCGGCGTGTAGAGGTGGGCCGAGAGGCCTTCGCCGTTGACGTAGCCGGCGACGCCGCCGCCCGCCCAATCGAGGACGTTGGCGTTGGCGTCGACCCTACGCACGCGCTGGTTGTCGGAGTCGGCGACGAGCAGGTCGCCCGTGGGCAGCCAGAGCACGTCCCAGGGGTGGTTGAAGCGCGCCTTTTGGCCCTGGCCTGCGAGATAGCCGACGCCACCGTCGCCAGCGATCGTGACCACTTGGCCCTTGGGGCTGACCTTGCGCAGGCGGTTGCCGCCGTGCTCGACGAAGTAGACGGTGCCGTCCGGCCCGACGTCGAGGCCGATCGGCCCGTTGAGCACCGCCGACGCGCCCTGGCCGTCTGTGAAGCCAGCGGCGCCACTGCCAGCGACGGTAGTGACCTGCGACTTGACGAGGTCCAGCTTTCGGATCCTATTGTTGCTGTAATCCGCGACGTAGACCACGCCGCCCTGCGAGTAGGCGACGCCGTACGGGTTGTTGAAGCGTGCTTGCTGGGCCGGACCGTCGAGGAAGCCCGCCGTGCCGCCCGCGGCGGTGCTGACGCTGGTGCCGTCGATGAGGCGGAGGCGATGGTTGCCGAGGTCGGCGACCATCACCCGATCGCTGGCGTCGGCGTCGACGTCGGCCGGCTGATTAAAGCGTGCGCTCTGGGTGTCGCCGTCGATGAGGCCCGCGACCGAGCCCATCCACGTCGACACCGTTCCGTCGTCGGCGATGAGCCGCAGCCGGTGGTTGCCGCGGTCGGCGATGACCTGAACGCCCGTGCTCAGCACAGCGACGCCGCCAGGGCCGTTGAAGCGCGCCTGGTTGGCGGCGCCGTCTGTGGCGCCCTGACCGATGCCGGCTTGCAGCTCCACCCACACTGCGGTCCCTGCTTGGCATTTGGCGCCCTTGCAACTATCGCCCATGGTGCAGCTGTCGCCGTCATTACAGGGCAGGCTGTTCTCGGCCCACACGCACTTGTTCTTGACGCAAGTGTCGGTGGTGCAGGGGTTCTTGTCGTCGCACTGCGGGTCTGTCTCACAGTATTCGCCGCAACCGATGATGACCTCGAAGCGGCAGGCGCCTGTCTTGGCGTCGCAGCTGTCTTTGGTGCAGCTGATCTTGTCGTCACAGGTCTTGGCGGCGCCGGAGAGGCACTTGCCGCTGGCGCAGGCGTCTTGCTCGGTGCACGGCGCGCCGTCCTCGCAGGCGGCCTTGTCGGCGAGGGCTGTCCAGGCCTTGGCGTTGACGGCAAAGTCGCAGGCCTCGCAGGCCGCTGCTGGGTTGCGGAGACCGTTGCCGACACACACGCCGCCGATTTGGCAGGTCGTCCCGCTCTCCTTGATGCGGCGGATCCGGTGGTTGGCCCAGTCAGCGACCAGCACGGCGCCATCAGCCGCGATCTCGAAGCGCCACGGCTGATTCAGTCGGGCGATAGTCGTGGCCTCGCCGTCCTGGTTGCCGGCCACGGCGCCGGCCAGGGTGCTGACCGAGCCGGAGGGCGAGATGGCCCGCAGCCGGTGGTTGTAGCGGTCGGCGACCAGGACGCGGCCGCCGCTGTCGACGCCGATGCCCCATGGGTAATGGAAGCGGGCGTTCTGCGCCCCGCCATCGACCAGTCCGGCGACGCCGCTACCGGCGAGCGTCGTCACCTCGCCATCGGCGCTGACCCGGCGGATGCGGTGGTTCTCGTAGTCGGCCACCAACACGCCGCCAGCTGGCAAGGTCGCGACATCAATCGGGTAGCGGAACTGGGCCGCGGCGCCCTTTCCGTCGGCGAAGCCAATGCCGCCACCGGCCAGCGTGCTGACCGTGCCATCCGGGGCGACGTGGCGGACGCGGTGGTTGCTGAAGTCGGCGACATACGCGCCGCCGCCAGCGATCAGAGACGCGCCATAGGGGTAGTTGAAGCGCGCGACCGACGCCGCGCCGTCGGCGTATCCGGCGCCGATGCCCGTCCACGTCGACGCGTTGCCGCCCTTGTCGATGAGGCGCAGGCGGTGGTTGCTGAAGTCGGTGACGACCAACACACCGTCGGCGCGTGACTCGATGTCGGAGGGGCCATTGAACTGCGCCTGCCCGCCCTTGGCGTCGGTCATGCCGGCGATGCCGCTGCCGGCGAACACGGCCAGCGTACCTGCGCTGAGGTCGACGACGCGGATGCGATGCTCCTCACCGTTGGCGATGTAGAGGCGACCGTCGGCGCCGGTGACGACCGCCCGGGGGCCATTCATCAGGGCCTTGCTGAGGGGGCCGTCGAGGCTGCCCGCGCCGTCGCCGGCGATGGTTTTGACCTCGGTGCCCTTGCCAGGCTTGCAGACGCCGCCAGCGCAGACGTCGCCCCACGTGCAGGCGTCGCCGTCGTCGCAGCTCTTGACGTTGGCGGCATTGCCGCACTTGCCGCTGCTGCATGCGTCGTTGGTGCACGGGTTCTTGTCGTCGCAGTCCTCGACCTTGGTGCAGTTGCCGCCGCAGCCGACGATGGGCACGAAGATACAGCCGCCGGAGCCGTTGTCGCAGGAGTCGTTGGTGCACTTGTCGCCGTCGTCGCAGACCTTGGCGCCGCCCTTGCAGCTGCCGTCGGCGCAGGCCTCTTGCGCGCTGCAGACGTCGTCGTCGAGGCAAGGGCTGCTATTGGCGAGCGTCGTCCAGTCCGTCGCGCTCTTGCTCGGATCGCAGACCTGGCAGGGGCCCTGCGGATTGGGCAGGCCAGCGCGTACGCAGGCCTTGGCGATCGAGCACCACGCCACGCCGCCGCCCGCCCACACACGGCGGAGCCGATGGTTCGACGAGTCGACGATGACGAGGCCGCCCGAGCTTGGCTCGACCGCGATGCCCGCTGGAAAGTTGAATCGCGCCGTCATGGCCGCGCCGTCGAGGAAGCCCGCGGTGCCGCTGCCGGCGATCGTCGACATCGAGCCGCCCAAGAGGCGCCGAACCCGGTGGTTGTTGCGATCGCTGACCCAAAGCGCGCCGGTGTCGTCGACGGCCACTCCGTACGGCGCCTGCAGCCTCGCGGTCGCGGCGTCGCCGTCGAGCCAACCGGCGACGCCGGAGCCGGCGACCGTGGTCACGGCGCCGTCGGGCGAGAGACGACGGATGCGGTGGTTGCCCATATCGGCGATGAAGATGGCGCCGTCGGCGTGAATGGCCAAGCCGCGCGGCAGATTGAACCGCGCGACCGACGCCGCGCCGTCGGCGAAGCCCGCCACCGAACCGGCGAGCGTGGCGACCTGCCCGCCGGCGATGACGCGCAGGCGGTGGTTATTTTGATCGCTGACGACCAGCGCGCCGCCCTTGCGGGCCACGACGTCGATCGGTCCGTTGAAGCGGGCCTTGAGCGCCTCGCCCTCAACGAAGCCGGCCTGGCCGTCGCCAGCGAGGCGCGCCACGACGCCAGCCTCGACCTTGCGCAGCGTATGGTTGCCGACCTCGACGAAGTAGACGACGCCCTTGGCGTCGACGCCGACACCGTAGGGCTGGTTCAGCAGCGCCGTAGCAGCCTTGCCATCGCCGAGGCCGGGCTGACCCGTGCCTGCGAAGGTCGTCACCTTGCCGTCGGCGGCGACGCTGCGCAGCGTGTGGTTGTCGGTATCGCTGACCACGAAGCCGCCGCCGGGCAGGGCGACGACGTCGCGCGGGTTGTTGAAGCGGGCCTTGGCGCCGACCTCGTCAACCAGGCCGGCGTTGCCGTCGCCGGAGAGGTTGGCCACCGAGTCTGCGGTCGAGGCCTTGCAGGCGCCGTTGGCGCAGGCCTCGCCGAAGGTGCAGGGCTGGCCGTCGTCGCATGGAGCGCCAGACATCGGCGACTGCACGCACTTGCCGAGGACCTTGTCGCAGACGTCGCTCGTGCAGCTGTTGCCGTCGTCGCAGCTGCCAGCCTTGCCCTGGCACACGATCTTGTTGCTGACGATGGCGCAGGCGTCGCCGACGGTGCAGGCCGAGTCATCGTCGCAGGTCGCCTTCTCGGGCAGGGCGACGAAAGCGCAGGCGCCGCTCTTCTTGTTGCAGGAGTCGGTGGTGCAGGGGTTGCTGTCGTCGCAGACGGTCAGCGCGCCGGTGCAGGTGCCGCTCACGCAGACGTCCTGGGTCGTGCAGGCGTCGGCGTCGTTGCAGACCTTAGCGTTGGTCGCCGATGAGCACTTGCCGCTGACGCAGCTCTCGTCCGTGCAGGGGTTCTTGTCGTCGCAATCGCTCGCGGTGACGCAGTTTCCGCCGCAGCCTGCGATCGGCTTGGTGTTGCAGGCGCCGTCGCCGGGGTTGCAGCTGTCCTTGGTGCAGTCGTCGCCGTCGTCGCACTTTTTGGTGATGCCCGTGCATTTGCCGCCGGCGCAGCCGTCGCTCGCAGTGCAAGCGTCGCCGTCGTCGCAGGCTCCGCTGTTGGCGACCTGGACACAGCCGCTGACCGCGTCGCAGCTGTCGTCGGTGCACTTGTTGCTGTCGTCGCAGTTCTTCTTGGCTCCGACGCACTTGCCGTCGGCGCAGGCGTCCTTCTCCGTGCAGGCAGAGCCGTCATCGCAGGCGCCGGTGAGGACCTTGTGGACGCACTTGCCAGCGCTCAGGTCGCAGCTGTCGCTGGAGCACGGGTTGCTGTCGTTGCAGTCTTTGTCGCCCGCGCAATTGCCGCCGCAGCCCAAGATGGGGCCGTAGGAGCAGGCGCCCGTCTTGGTGTCGCAGGCGTCCTTGGTGCACTTCTCGCCGTCGTCGCAGATCTTCTTGGCGCCGGCGACGCAGATCTTGGCGCTGCAGGCGTCGCCAGCGGTGCAGGCGTCGCCGTCGGCGTCGCAGGCCTTGACGTTGGCCGTCTGGACGCAGCCGGCCTTGGGATCGCAGGCGTCGTCCGTGCAGGGGTTGCCGTCGTTGCAGTCCAGCCCGGCGCCGGGGGCGCACTTGCCACCCTGGCAGACGTCTGCGCTGGTGCACACCGTGCCGTCGGCGTCGCAGGGCTTGCCAGCCATCGCCTCGCCCTGGTTCTTACAGGCGCCGCTCTGCGCATCGCAGCTGTCGATGGTGCACAGCTCGCCGTCGTCGCAGCTCTTCTTCTTGCCGACGGTGCACACCTTCTCGACGCAGCTGTCGCCGGCGGTGCAGGCGTCGCCATCGGCGTCGCAGGGGCCGACCTGGGCGAGGTGCTGGCAGCCTTTGACCGAGTCGCAGCTGTCCTGTGTGCACGGGTTGCCGTCGTCGCAGCCGACCTTGGTGCCGGCGGCGCAAGCGCCCTCTTTGCAGGCGTCGCCGGCCGTGCAGACCGAGCCGTCGGCGTCGCACGACTTGCCGTCGACGACGGGCGTCATGGCGCACTTGGCAGACTTGGGATCGCAGAGGTTCTGGGCGCATGCGCTGTCGCCGCCGCTGTTGCAGGTGACGACCGTGGCCGGGTTTAGCTTGCACAGCCATGCGCTCGAGGACTTGTCGCAGTAGAGCTTGCCTAGGCAGGCATTGCTCGGGTTCTGTGCCGCACAGTCATCGTCGCTCTTGCAGGCGCAGATGGAGATGCCGCCTTGGCAGGCTCCGGCCTTGCAGCTGTCGCCGCTGGTGCAGCTGTTGCCGTCGTCGCAGGGGCCGTCGCTGAAGGTCTGGACGCAGCCGGTCTTTGGCTTGCAGCTGTCCTTGGTGCAGACGTTGTCGTCGTCGCAGTCGCTGGCGCTCTTGGCGCTGCCTTTGCACTTGCCGCCAGCGCAGAGGTCGAAGTCGGTGCATGCGTTGGCGTCATCGCAGGGCGCCTTGTTGGCCTCGTAGCCGCAGCCGGTCTTGCCGTCGCAGCTGTCGGTGCTGCACGGGTTGTTGTCGTCGCAGGGCACGGCGGCGCCGGTGCAGACGCCGTCCTTGCAGGTGTCGTCCTTGGTGCAGAGCGATGCGTCGTCGCAGGGGCCTTGGGCCCAGGCGATGGCGCACTTGCCGGTGGCGACGTCGCAGCTGTCGGTGGTGCAGGGGTTCCCGTCGTTGCAAACGGTCGCCGCGCCGCCCTGACAGGCGCCTTTGAGGCAGGTGTCGCCCTGCGTGCAGCCGTTGCCGTCGTCGCAAGCGCCGCTCACCGCGCTGGCGCTGCAGCCAGTCACCGGATCGCAGCTGTCCGTCGTGCAAGGGCTCTTGTCGTCGCAGTCGACGGCCTGGGCCTTGCACTCGCCGCCCTGGCAGGCGTCGCCGGTGGTGCAGGCGGTGCCGTCGCTGCAGGTCGCGCCCTCGGGTAGGCCGATCGAGGCGCACTGGCCGGTCTTGGCGTCGCAGCTGTCGGTGGTGCAGGCCTTGCCGTCATCGCAGGTCTTGACCGCGCCGGCCTTGCAGACGCCGTCCTTGCAGACGTCGTCGCTGCAGGGGTCGCCGTCGGCGTCGCATGGACCGCTCGATGGCGTGTGGCCGCAGGCGTTGGCGTTGCAGGAGTCGATGGTGCAGGGCTTGCCGTCGTCGCAGCCGGCGCCACCCTCGTCAGTCTCGCCGTCGCAGTCGTCATCCTTGCCGTTGCAGGTCTCGGCGGCCGGCTCGGCGGCGGAGCAGGCAGAGAAGGCCTCGGCGCTACAGGTGCGCTTACCACTGCAGCTGCCATGGCTGTTCGACTTGGCGCAGGCGCTGCTGACACCCTTCTCCGCGGCGAGCGGCGGGCAGGTGCAGGAGGCGCCATCGGCTGGCTGACAGAAGTTGCCTGTCGCGTTGCCGAGGGTCTTGCCGGGCGCGCACGCGTAGCCGCTCGGGCAGTCGCCGCTCTCGGTACAGGGCCGGCTGCAGACCTGCCCCAGAGCGCCGCCTTGCAAGCAGACGCCCTGCTCCATGCCGATGGCCTTGCAGATCTCGTCGCTTGAGCACGGCACGCAGAGCGCCGCCGCCTTGGCTAGACAGAACGTCTTGCCGCCGGCGCTCGGCACCGCGAGGCATTGCCAGTCCGCCTCGCACTCGTCCGACGTGGCGCAGGCCTGCAGGCAGCGCTGGCCGGCGCGCGCCCACATCTCGCTGCACAGGCCGCTGTTGCACTCACCGTTGCCCTTGCAGGCGCACCCCGGTTCGCCCTTGCAGTCGCCGCCGGCGTCGGTCGCGCCGTCCAGGTTGGCCGTGGTGTCGGTCTCCACGCCATCGCTGCCGCCGCCGCCAGCGTCGATCGTGACGCCGTCAGCGCCATCAGCGCCGCCCAAACCGCCGTCACCACCGGTGCCCGTCTCGACGCCAGGGTCGGTGATGCCCGGAACTGCCGCGTCTTCTGTCGAGCACGCGCCGGCGAGCGCGGCGAGCGCGGCGAGCGCGGCGACAGCGGCTAGGCTCCAAGGGCGCGTCAGCGAACGGGTTGCGGGGCGACGCCACGCGCCTACCGGAGTGTGGGCCGCCATCGTCGCCGCCAGCCGACCGGCCATGGCGGCGACGCTCTGCGGCAGATTCGCCAATGAACCCGAGAAGGAGACGAACTCTGACTGACGCTGCTGCGTCGCACCCTCGGTTTTACGCATCTTCGACCCCCTCCGCAATCTCTACAAAGTCTCCTGCAGCCTAGTCGCCACCGGGGCGGTTGGAAATAGCCCCGTTGGCCGCCAGCGTCAGAGCCCGACGCAGCGACCTGCCTTTTCAGCAGCCCGTCTGTGACCCCCTCAGAGCGGCCCGTGACCGCCATCTGTTGGACCGCTGAGACTTCCGGTTCATGTCTGCTCTTCCCGCCGCGTGACGGCTGAGGTAACCTGCCTTTCGGGCTTCACGTCACGACGCGAGTCTGGAGCAGTGCTTTGAGCAATGACTTTCGCCACCATAGCCGTCCGACCAACCCTGGTATGCCTGACTCCAACGGCGGCAGCGGCGGCACACGCATCCCGTCGCTCACGCTGCTCCGCGGTGGGCTGCCAGGCCGCATGTTCCGCATCGATCGCGACGGCATCACCCTGGGACGTCAACCTGACTGTGACATCCAGCTCGACGAGGGAGGCGTGTCGCGTCAGCATGCGCGCATCACGCTCCGCGTCGGCGACGCGCTCCACATCCACGATCTGGAGAGCACCAACGGCACCTTCGTCAACGGTCGCAGGGTCGAGCGGCACCGCCTGCGCGATGGTGACAAGCTCCAGCTCGGCTCGCTGGTCGTGTTTCGCTTCAACTACCAAGACGCGCTCGATGAGGCCTTTCAGCGCCAGCAGTTCGACTCGATCACCCGCGACTCGCTGACGGGCTGTCACAACCGCATGTACTTTGACGAGTCGCTGCGTCGCGAGCTGGCCTGGGTGCAGCGGCGGCGTGGCGCCGTCGCGGTGGCGCTGATCGACCTCGATCACTTCAAGCTGATCAATGACCAGCATGGCCACGCCGTCGGCGACGTCGTCCTCCACGCCGTGGCGCAGGCGCTCTATGGCGCGCTGCGTACTTACGACGTGCTGGCGCGCTATGGCGGCGAAGAATTCGCTGTGCTGCTGCGCGACGCGGGCCAGACCGACGCGCGCACCGTCGGTGAGCGGCTGCGCGTGGCGGTCGAGACGCTGCGCATCTTGCATGAGCAGCGCTACATCGAGCCGACCGCGAGCATCGGACTGGCGCTCGCCGACGAGGTCGGGGCTGATTCGAGCGCAATCATGCGTCTCGCTGATCAGCGCCTCTACGCCGCCAAGGCCGCCGGTCGCAATTGTCTGTTCTGGGGGCCGCCGAGCGACCAGGGCGATAACGTGCACACCGAGCCGGTCGACGGCTACACCGCTCGGCAGGCCATCGCTCATCATCGGCAGCAAGCGTCGGGGCTGGAGGAGATCGTCGAGGTCGGCCCGGACGCGCCAGCAGAGAGCTTGACGCCGGGGGGAGTGGCGATGCGCGCTGGTGAGCGCCTGATCAACGGCCAAGCCGCGACGCTCGTCGAGGGCGAGCTCAGGTCTAGCGAGTTGGAAGCCCCGGACTTGGATGCATTTGATCCCCCCACTCCCGACGTGGTGACACTCCACCGTGGCAGTGGTGTTTCAAGCCAGGGCGCCCATGAGGCAGACGCCGAGGATGACGGTCGACGATCGGGCTAGTCGCCCGCCGGACTACGTCCTGTCCGCCGTCGGCGCTGGGTCGCACAAGGAGGCCGTGATGCGGAACAAGACGATCGGCGCTGTGCAGGCGTGGGTAGGGCGCGGGGCGCTCTGGGCCTTCGCGATGGCATGGATGGCGGCCTGCGGTGGCGGCGGTGACGACGTCGCCGTCGGCCTGACCGGCGGCGCCAGCGCGGACGGCGGCGGCGATGGCGGCAACTTGGCAGCCGGCGACGGCGGCGGTGGCGGCGTCGGCACAAGCGACGGCGGCGTTGGCGGGAC
>SXGT01889178.1_pt1 | contig 21545 bp, 18 predicted proteins | sample 3176221 | NCBI WGS metagenome assembly SXGT01 (sample SAMN11356862, study PRJNA531348) | freshwater metagenome | isolation source: freshwater sample F1-120 | place: China: Fuxian Lake, Yuxi | collected 2017-12-25
CGCCGATCAGGCCCGCACGATTCGCATTCCGGTCCACATGATCGAGATGATGTCCCGGCTACGTCGCGTCAACAAACAATTGCTCCAAGAGAACGGCTACGAGCCGACCATCGAAGAAACCGCTGACGCGGCCGGGGTCAGCCTGGAGGAAGCTCGGCGAGTGATGACGATCTCGCGGCAACCGATCAGCCTCGACCGGCCGGTCGGCGAAAGCGAAGACAGCTTCTTCGGCGAGTTCATCGAAGACCAAAGCAGCGACAGTCCCGCCAGCACGGCCGCCAGCGAGATGCTCAAGGACAAGATCGACAACGTCCTCAAGACGCTGACGTACCGCGAGCGTGAGATCATCAAGCTGCGTTATGGACTTGGCGACGGCTACACGTACACGCTGGAAGAGGTCGGCCGCATCTTCAAGGTCACTCGCGAGCGTGTCCGGCAGATCGAAGCCAAAGCCGTCCGCAAGCTGCAACATCCGGTGCGCAGCAAGCAACTCAAAGGTTTTCTTGAAGGCTTGATGCCAGTCGGGTAACCGCCCGTTGAGAACGCGCGGCAAAGAGTGAAGACCAGGCGAGCGGGGCGGCGTCAGCCCTCCGGGCTTGCTGTGCCAATTGCAACCGGGGGGCTGACGCCGCCCCGCTCGCCTGAATTTTTTTCGCAGAGTCGCGCGAATAACCAGTTGCGGCCGCTACTTCTTCTCTTCCTTCGCCGCCTCCGCTTTCTCGATCGTCCCCCAGAGGTGGCCGCCGACTTTGCCGTGTTGCCACGTTCCGGCATACAGGTCGCCGTCGAAGATGACCCGCGCTCCGAATGCCGCGCCCAAGCCGGGCAAAGTGGCGTTGGTGAGCGAGATCATCGGCGTGTCTTCGGCCCAAATCATCCGCAGGTTGAGCGGCAGTGTGACGTCGGTCTGTCCGAATTTGACGCGAGCTTCGAAGGTCCAGAGGTCGCCGTTGAATTTGGAGACCTTCTTCAACTCGTAACGTTCGGGATTGGCCGGCTTCGCGTCTTTGCCGACGACCGAGTAATGCCCAACCAGCACCGCTCCGGTCATTCGCTCTGAGAACTTCTTTTCCATCTCTTCCTGGTTTGGCTTCTCAGCCGCTTTCTCTTGGGCGGCAGCCGTGCCAACCAATGACGCTGTCGCCACGGACCCCAACCACGCTCGCCGAGATACACCATTCGCCGTACTCATCGTTCCATCTCCTGACTTGGGAAAGACACCATCGATTCCGCACATTCGATCGTTGTCGCCTGAGGCGATGCTCTTCTACAGGAGTGTGACGCGACACTCAGCGTCGCGATTCACGACGCGGAGCGTCGCGCCACACTACGGCGTCGCCGCCTTAAGTATCACCCACGAGTTCTCGAATCGGTTCGCCGGTTTCCACGAGATACAGCGGCCGGCCGGTTCGGTCGGGAAAGGACGTGTGTTGGTCGTCGATGCCGAGATGATGATAGACCGTGGCCGCCACGTCTTCGGGAGTCAGCGGACGATCGACAACGTAGGCCCCGTGTTCGTCGGACGCTCCAACCACGATCCCGCGCGGCAACCGACCGCCACCCATCAGCACGCTGAAGGCATGGCCCCAGTGGTCTCGGCCGGCGGCTTCGTTCATACGCGGAGTCCGTCCGAATTCGCCCATCGCGACGACCAGTGTCTTCTCGTAGAGACCACGATCAACCAGATCGCCAATGAGTGCTGCCAGCGCGCGATCGAATGGCGGCAGCAGCAAGTTGGCTCCTTCGGCCGTCGCGTATCGGTTCGCGGTTCCGTGATGGTCCCACGGTTGCGTGTTGACCGTGACGAACGTGACGCCGCGTTCCACCAGTCTTCGAGCCAACAGCGTGCTCTGGCCAAATTCGTGGCGACCGTAGGCATCTCTGACGCTCGCTGGCTCGGCGTTGATGTCGAAGGCGTCGCGGACTTGCGAGCCGGTCAGCAGATCGAAAGCGGTCTGATAGTTGGCGTCGAGATTCTGCATCGGCGGATCGAGTTCGCGGCGCAATGAATCAAACGTGGACAACAATTGGCGGCGGTCTCGTAAGCGCTCATAGGTCAGGCTGCTGGCGAGCGACAAATCGCGAACTCGATATTCGGCCGAGTTGGGGTTCGAGTTGACGACGAACGGATTTGCTCCGCCACCGAGGTACGCGGCGTAATGAAACAGATTGTCGGTCCCGCCGCGCAGGTGTGGTGCCGCCGCATACGCCGGCATTCCGGCGACATTCGGCCCGCGCAACGCCGACACTGCTGATCCCAGCGACGGTCGGCGTTGAATCTGATTGTCGGGCTTGTTGAAGTCCGGCCCTTCGAAGCCGGTCAGCATCCAGTGATTTCCCTTGGTGTGATCGCCGCTGCCATGCCGGACGCTGCGCAGAATCGCCAGTTGGTCCATCACCTGAGCGGATTGCGGTAGCGTCTCGCTGAAGAGGACGCCGGGGACTTTCGTCGAGATGGCTCCGAAAGGACCGCGAAACTGCGAGACCGCATTGGGTCTTGGATCCCACGTTTCCTGCGAACCAGGCCCTCCGCTCATCCAGAGGAGTATGACGCTGGTCCCTGCTCGCTTCGGATCAACGCGAGCACCGGCCGCCTGGGACTGACTCGCCAAGAACTGCGGAAGCGTGAGCCCGCCCAAACCAAGGACTCCCGCCTGCACAAAGTTGCGGCGAGTCCATCCTTCACAATCATTCGCGGAGTGTCCGGTGACTCTCATCATGGGCCTCAGCAACACATTCCAGAGGAATCAAAACAGGACTCCAACTAACGTCGAACATCTTACTTTCGATTCTTGATCTCTTCCCGGAGTTCGTTCAATTCGGCGCGCAAGCGTTTGAGTTCCTGTGCGAGTTCGTCATTCGATGCGGCCGCTGGTTTTTGTTTGCGAACCGGTTCCTCGTGCTTGGCCTCAGGCTCGGGCTGTTTGACCTTCTTCCGAGCGGGTGGTTCCTTCGTGGCGCGTTCGTGAGCTTCATGGACTTCCCGTTCCATCGCCTCGGCCTGCTTGGCCAATTCGTTCGCGATGTCATGCAGCCCGGCGGCATGGAGATTCTCGACGGCGACGTGAATGTGCTTGATTCGCCGAGCCGCGTCCTCGATTCCTTCATGCGACTTGGCCGGTTGCTTTTCGATCTGTTTGCCTCCGGCTTTCCGTCCGTGATGTTCCTTCAATTCGGCCAACTCGCGCTCGATGGCCGCTCGATGCTTGCGGAGTTCGGCCAGCCCCTCTTCGTTCTTGGACTCTTTCAAGGCGTTTTCTTTTTCAGCGAGCGCTTTCAAGCGGTGATGCAGTTCCTCGATCTCACCACCAGCGGGTTTGGCCGACTTTTGATCGTGCTTCTCGGCGGCCTGCAACAACTCTTTGATCGCGCGGCCGAGCTTCTCGGCTTCCTCGCGGCGGCCCTCCTTGTTGAGCTGCTCCGCTTCTCGATGCATGGCCTTCGCCTTGGCGCGAAGCTCATCCGCTTCCGAGGACCACGCGAGCGTCGCCACACAGACCACTAGCAACATCGGCACTAAGGTTCGCAGGAGGTTTCGCATTTCAGGGACTCCGGAAAAGAGTGGGCAAGGAACAGCGGAGGATCGTAATCGGAGTTGAGTCAGTCTGGCATCTCTGAAGGTCGAGTCAGCCCCAGCAGCGGCAGCGAGTCGCGAGAGATCAGCCTCTCGATCGCCTCTTGGTTGAGCCTCGGCAGAGCCGTCCCGACGAGCATGTCGTTGAGCTTTCTCAATCCGTCGAGCGTCGCGTTGACCGTCGTGAAGGGATAGTCGGTGCCGAACAACACTTTGTCCCAGATACCATATTCCTGCACGAGCATCAGGCTGTGATAAAGCTGGAACGGTCGGTAGTGCAGCGCGCTGAGATCGCAGAAGACATGCGGATGCTTGCGAGCCGTGACGACCGCCTCCCCCTCATACGGGTGGCCGAGATGAGCCATGATGATTCGCACTTCCGGAAACCGCGTCGCGACCACATCCAGATGCCGAGGCAATGTGCATTCGAGCGGCGCTTGGGCAACGAACGTCGTGCCGGTGTGCAGCAGCACGGGCAGGCGATGCTTGGTCGCGTATTGCCAAAGCGGATTGAGTCGCGATTCATCCGGCCGGAATCCGGCATACATCGACAACAGCTTGATGCCGCGCAGGCCGAGACCTTGGTGTCCGAACCGCAACTCGTCCTCCCAACCCGGTTGTGTTGGATCGACTGAGAGAAAACCGATCAACCGCGCCGGATCGGCGGCAACGTAGTTGGCAACGTATTGGTCATCGACCCACAGACCGCTCAGCTTTGCTTTGCCTCCGAAGACGATCGTGATCGTGTCGTCGGGTGCAGTGGCTCGATAGGCGTCGTAGGTGACAGTCAGGTCCATCTCGACACCGGCCTTCGCACGCTTGGCTTGATGGCGAAAGTCATCACTGAAGTGTGCGGGGGATTCCCAGGCGTGACTGTGGACGTCGATGATCATGAAGCGTCTCCGAGTTCGCGGCGTGACCAATCATTCTGGCGAGCGGGGCGGCGTCAGCCCCCCGGTTTGTCTGTGGCCATTACCGTCGCGATGTCAAATTCAACCGGGGGGCTGACGCCGCCCCGCTCGCCTGTTTCGTTTGAGATCTCTCACGACAGAACCGGCCACAACGACAAGACCGACTCGACGTTGCCGAAGTCATCGAAGAGATGATCCGGTTCCGACCTGGCGAGTTCATCGCTCGAATACGCGCCCGTCGCCACAGCGATGACGCGGGCTCCGATTGCACGGCCGCAGCGGACATCGGCGGGGGTGTCGCCGATCACCCAGAGCTTATCGGGTTCAATCGTTTGCGGAGCATGATGCTCAGCCGCCATCGCAAGAGCTTGTCGAGCGACATCATCTCGGTCTGCGTGCTCGTCGCCGTAGCCGCCAAACGCGAAGTGCTTGGCCAAGTCGTAATGCCTCAACTTCAGCCATGCCGCTTCGCGGTAGTTGCCGGTGAGTAATCCCATCCGCACGTCGCTGCGAGCGCTCAATCGGGCAAGCAGCTCGCGAACACCGGGGTAGACGACTCCTTTGCGATTGGCGATTTCGGAAGGAAGGACTCGCAGGTACGCCTCCTGCAACCGCGCGTGGGTCGAATCCGATTCTTCCAATCCGTGGAACCGAATCAGGTCTCGGCCGATGCCTCGATCGGTCCGCCCGGCCGTCGGGATGCCGTCGGTCGGTGCGGTGACGCCGAACGCGAGTTCCAATGCCCGTTCGATCCCCGCTTGCCCCGCACCGCCGGAGTGCAGCAGGGTTCCATCGATGTCAAAAAGGATGATGTGCATGGGCGAAATGTCCAAAGTCCAACTTCCAATGTCCAATGATTCAAACCTTCGTAGGTCATTGCGACTTGGAGCCTGTGCAATCCAACCTCGATTGTCTTGATGCCCGCAGCGGCGGACGGCTACCGTGCTGGGAGTCAGTGACATCCGCAGTTTGCCAGCAGGGAGATCTCGATGAGTGTTGTGGCCAGCGTCCAGGAAAGTGTCCTGCTTGCGGTCCTGCTGCAATTGGTGGTGATTCTTGCCGCGGCGCGGTTGTTCGCGGAGGTGTTTCGCTGGCTGAAGCAGCCGGCGGTGGTCGGCGAAATCGCGGCTGGGTTGGCCCTGGGGCCATCGCTCTTCGGACGGTTTTGCCCCGACTTGTCGTTGCGAGTCTTCGATCCGTCCGTGAGCGTCGTGTTCGAGATTCTCAGCCAACTCGGCCTGATCCTGTTGCTGTTTCTGGTGGGGTTGGAATTCGATTTCAGTCACCTCGGCCAGCATGGTAAGTCGGCCCTGTGCATTTCGCTGATGGGCATCGTGCTGCCGTTTGGGTTGGGATTGGCTTTGGCTCCGTTCATGCACCCGCACCTTGAGCGAACGGCGTCCGGCGAGCCAGTTTCGTTTCTGGGCTTCACGCTGTTCATGGGCATTGCGATGTCGATCACGGCGATTCCAGTCCTGGGACGGATCATGCTGGAGTTGAACATCACGCGGACTCGGCTGGGAGCGATCACGATCTCGGCGGCCGCGGTCAACGACGCTTGTGGGTGGATCATTCTGGCGACGATCTCCAGCATCGTGGCTGCACGGTTTCAGCTCGGCCAGACGCTGACCATGATTGGGGCGACGTTGGTCTTCGTCACGCTGATGCTGTTCGCGGCGCGCCCGGTGTTGAAACGACTGGTCCAACTGGCGCTGCGCCGCGAAGGAAGCGAACTGGGCTTCAACAGCTTCGCGGTGTTGCTGGTGTTGTTGTTCTTGTGCTCGATGGCGACCAGCCTGATCGGCATCAGCGCGATCTTCGGAGCGTTTCTGTTGGGGACAATGATCTCCGACGAATCGGAGTTCCGCGACGCGATCACACGGCAACTTCGCAACTTCCTGACGGTCTTCTTCCTGCCGATCTTCTTCACTTACACCGGATTGCGAACAGATCTGGGGACGTTACAGTCCGGGACGCAGTGGCTGTTCTTCAGCGGAGTGTTGGCCTGTGCCGTTCTGGGAAAGTTGGGGGGCTGCGGCGCGGCGGCGTGGCTCACGGGCTTCTCACGCCGCGAAGCCTTCGTCGTGGGAGCAATGATGAACACACGCGGGTTGATGGAATTGATCGTGATCAACGTCGGCCGAGATTTGGGAGTCGTCACCGACAGTGTCTTCTGCATGTTGGTATTGATGGCTCTGCTGACGACGATGATGACCACGCCGCTGGTGCTGCTGGGCATGCGCGGCACCGAGCTGGAACCATTCATCCGGAAAAGCGGTTTTCTGACGGCGGATCGCGACGAGACTTCCGCGTAGCCGCACTCGACAGAGTGCAGGCCACGCACGTTCTGGCGAACGGGGCTACGATCAGAAACACCCGCCAGCCGATCGCGCGAAAACCCTCGTTGACCGATCCATCGGAACGGGGCTACGTTCCCGCCTCGATGGGGTGGCTGGTGGAAATTCCGCGCGTGGGGCGGAGAGGTGCAAGGATGCGGCTCGTCAGCGTGTGTTTTCTCTTGGCGGTCATGTCGTTCGCTGTGTGGAAAGTTCGCGCGGCAGATGATGCGCCTCCCGTTGTTTCCGATGCAACCAAGCCCTCCTCAGCAGAGCGAGTGTTGCTGCTGCAGAACGGCAAGACCGTCAAAGGTGCGGTGCGGCAGACCACGGCCGGATATGTCGTCAACGTGCCGGGAGGGCAGTTGGTCCTGCCTTTCGATCAGGTGCGGTTCAACGCGGACGACCTGGAAGACGCTTACCGCCTGCAACGTTCGTCATTGCCGGAACGCCCGGTGTCGGCGCACATCGAGTTGGCTCGCTGGTGTCATACCAACGGATTGCCGGATCAAGCCTGCAAAGAATTGCGGGATGTCTTGCGGATCGAACCAGAATCAACCATTGCGCGGACCATGCTGCAACGGATCAACGATCAACTCTTGGCGACGAAGGAATTGCCTGCCGTCGCGGCTCGGAATAACGGACAGTATTCCATGCTCGGAGATCCCAAGCTGGGAGTGCCGGCCGACACGCTAGGCGGTTTGCCACGCGAGGCGGCGTTGGATTTCGTTGCCAAGGTTCAGCCGCTGCTGGTCAATCGCTGTGCGACGGCCGGATGTCACGGAATCGGATCTGGCAACCCGTTCGAGCTGCAACGGACCAAGCTCGGCAAGTCGCCCCCCAAGTCTCATTCGGAACGCAACCTGGCCACCCTCCTGGAGCACATCGACCGCGAGCAACCGTTAAGCAGTCCATTGCTGGTGAAGCTGCGCGGCGAAACAAGATCGAACGGCATTCGCCAACCGCACGGCGCCCTGTCGCGCGAGCAAATGCAGACGCTCCGAAATTGGATCGAAGCGATCTCCGAGAAACCGGAACCGATCGCACCGGTGAAATTCGAGTCCGAACCGCTGGACGACGGCACAAAGACCGAATCGCCGAAGCCCCGATCCGACGCCACGAGCAACGACGATGGCGACGACAATCTCTATCGCCGCCTGGTGCGCGAACTGCGATCGGTCGAGCAGAAAGACTAACCCGCCGCCCCGCTCACCTGATTCATGAGTCAGCCAACGCACCACCGGCGCATGAGTTTCTCGTAGAGCGCGGTTCCGCGATCTAACTGGTCCAGCTCAATCCACTCATCCCAAGTGTGAGCTTGTGCGATGTTGCCGGGGCCGAGGACCGCCATCTTCTTCAGCTCGGTCAACATTGCTCCATCCGTGCCGTAAGCCACGGTTTTCGGACACGGTCGCCCAGCCAGTTGCACCAGTTCCTGAATGAAGTCCGATTTCGGATCGACGTACAGCGGCATCGCGCCGCTGCGGAATTCAAACTGCAATCCACACCGCTCGGCAGCCTGCCGCGCGCGGTCCAACAGCAACTGTGGATTCTGACCCGGCATCGGCCGGTAATAGACCGAGCAGATGCTCTGCGGTGCGGTGATGTTGAAGGCGTACGTGTGATCGTTGATGCCGATGTTCCAACTGATCGTCGGCGGATCAAAATCGGGATGCTGCCAGGCGGGATCGACGAGAGTCTCGTCGTGGATCGCTTTCATCTCAACGAGGAACGGGATTATCGCGAGGTTCGCATTGAGTCCCTCACGCGTGCTGCTGTGCGACGCTTTGCCGATCGACGTCGCAAGAAACCCGAATGTCCCTTTGTGAGCGTAGACAACTTCCAGATTCGTCGGTTCGCCGATGATGCCTTTGGTATCGCCGGCAATCATCTCGCGGAACAGCGTCGAACTCTTCGCGACGGACTGAGCTCCGCCGTAGCCGATTTCTTCATCTGCCGTACAGGTGATGTAGATCGGCTGCTTGAGATCGGAAACTCGGATACGCTCGACCGCCGCAAGGGCGCAGGCGACGGAGCCTTTCATGTCGCAACTGCCGCGGCCGTACAACTTGCCTTCTTTGATCGTCGGCTCGAATGGCCCGTGCTTGTCGGTGAACCACGGACTGGCTGGCACGACGTCGGTGTGACCGAAGTACGCCAGCCCCCCCTTACCTGCCCCCAGCTTGCCGACGACGCTCGCCTTGCGAACGCCGTTCTTGTCGTCGTACTCCAATCGTTCGGTTTCAAAGCCGAGCTGCTTCAACGTCCGCTCGACATGATCGGTGATCGGCACGTTGGATTTTGAGCTGACCGAATCGAAGCGGATTAATTCGTTGAGATGTTGAATGGCGTCCATGTTGGAACTCCTGGGAAACCCGCAAGTCGTTGTGTGCATCTGGAATGTCCAATTACCAAGCTTCAATGACCAATGAATTTCCAAGCTCGAATGTCCAATGTCCAAATGGAGCACTGAGTCACGGCTTTGTGAAATCAGGTCAGCGATTCACTGAACTTTGGAGTTTGGATATTGGACATTCATTGGACATTGAGATTTGGACCTTGGTCATTCAGTGACGCTCACTCCAAAGATTCACAGCTTCAGCACATCGGCCATCGAGTACTGTCCCGGTTGTTGATGAGCGACGAACTTCGCGGCGGCGAGTGCTCCGTAGGCGTAGCTGTCACGGGTGTGGCTGCGAACGGTGAGGTCGATGGTTTCTCCCATCAGGCCGAAGACGATGGTGTGCTCGCCGACGTTGTCGCCGGTGCGGAGCGCGTGATAGCCGATCTCATTGTGAGGTCGCAGGCCCGGTCGGCCGCTGCGGCCGTGAACGTGATTCGTCTGCCCCATTTCTTCCGCGACGATTCGGCCGAAGGCGATCGCCGTGCCGCTGGGAGCGTCCTCTTTGAAGCGATGGTGCCGCTCGATGACTTCGACATCGACCCCTTCAGGATTCGTATTGAGGACTCGTGCCGCATCGCGCACCAGCTTCATCAGCAGGTTGACCGCAACGCTCATGCTGGGAGACCAGACGAGGGGAATTTGTTTCGCGGCCGCTTGTACGGCGGCCTTTTGAGCGTCATTGAATCCCGTCGTGGCCACGACCAACGGCAGCTTGCGAGCGACACACAGCGGCACGAGATGCTCGGTCGCTTCCGGCACCGAGAAGTCGATGACGACATCGACGGGCACGGTCAATTCGGATGCGATGAGAACACCCGTTTTGCCGCAGCCGGCGACTTCACCGGCATCTTCGCCGCAGCGTGGGCACTCTGGAGCATCGAGCGCGGCGACCAATTGCAGTTCGGCATCTCGAAGCGTACAGGCCACGATCCGTTGTCCCATGCGACCCGCCGCGCCATGAACCGCGACTCGGAGGCGTTGACTCATTGATGATCCCTTTCGGAAAGCGTGATTGAAGAGCGGCAGAGAGTAGCCGTGACTGCGCTGACTCGGAAGCGTCGGATTCCGTGCGATGTAGATGTAGGGTGGGTCGAGTCATCGAGACCCACCACGAACTTCGCAATCGTTGGTGGGTCTCGATGACTCGACCCACCCTTCTATTGTCTTTTTCATCGGTGCGGCGTTCTACTCTGGCGATCCTCAATCCACTTTTATCGAAAGGATTTAACGATGAAGCCCTGTTCAATAGTTTTTGCGCTCTCGATTTTGGTTGGCGGTTTCTGCATGGCGAAGTCATCGTCGTTCGCCGAGGAATCGGCCGCTCCGCCGAAGGCATTCATTGATGGGCAAGGGCCGGGGTGGCGAGATTTGGGAGAGGCGGACTTCGTCAACGTCAATTGCAATCCAGAAACCTGGACGTGGAAGGACGGATTGGCTCAATGCACGGGAACGCCGGTCGGCGTGATTCGGACAACGAAGGAGTTCACCAATCTCGAACTGGTCGCGCAGTGGCGGCATCTCAAATCCGCAGGCAACTCCGGCATCTTTCTGTGGGCGACCGAAGAAGGGATGAAGGACTTGAAGCCGAATGCCTTGCCAAAGGTTGGCATTGAAGTGCAGGTCTTGGATCTCGGATACGAAACGAATTTCGAGAAGTCGAAGGGCAAGCCTTCGGACTGGTTCACCAGCCACGGAGACGTGTTTCCCGTCGGCGGGTCCAAGATGAAAGCCTTCACGCCGCAGATCACTTACACGCGTGACGATGGCTCGACCTACGTGGTGGGCAAACCGGACAGCAGCCGCAGTTTTCCGACCAAGCGACTCACGAAGCCGGTGGGAGAGTGGAACCACTATTACGTCCGCGCGATCAACGGCGAGGTACGGCTGTGGGTTAACGGCTTGGAAGTCTCCGGCGGCGAGAACTGCGAGCCGCGCAAGGGCTTCATGTGTTTGGAATCGGAAGGCTCGCCGGTGGAGTTCAAAAGGCTGCGGATTCGCGAACTGCCGTAAGACATTCAAGGCGAGCGGCTGCGACTTTAATAATCGGCGACGAAGTAAGTCTTCAATAAACGGAACGTCGCCCGAGCACGCTGTTGGAATGTGGCAACATCGGGAGGCCAGCCGCTCGGCTTGATCTGCACTTGGAAGTAGGTCCGCTCGATGACTCCCTGCCGAGTTGGAAGTGCCACGTCCGCAGGTGGTAGGCCGAACTTAATTTCGAGATCCACCGGCTGGTGTCGTTCATTGGATCCCCAGATCGGCAGGAATGTCCCGCCGACGCGGACCACGACATGCCCCGGTGCCGTCTTCACCAGTTTTGCCTTTTGCTCGCGGACGAAGCTGCCAAACTTCAGCACGATCATGTCCGAGGTCACACACGCCAGGAAATTCCCATCGAGCATGTAGGTCGGTTCGGGTTCGGCTTGCACCGTCTCGGACTTGCCGCCGAGGAACTCTTTCTTCGACAACGCGGTCGTGCGATCGCGGCCTTTGTCTTTGGAGGTAAACAGTGCTTTGTCGGCTCGTCGGAAGACGTCGTCGAGCGTGTCTCCCTGCTCAATTTCCGTCACGCCAAACGAGACCGTGACCTTCAACTCCTTGACGGTGCTGAGTGTCGCATCGCGGATCGCTCGGCGCAGGCGTTCGGCCTTCTCGACGGCTTGTTTAAGGTCGGTGGAGGGACACATGACGATGAATTCTTCGCCGCCGTAGCGGCCGATGATCTCGCCGGAGTAGGTCTCGCTTTGCAGGAGTTTCGCCAGGCCGATGAGCACCTGGTCGCCGGTCAGATGCAGGTATGTGTCGTTGATCCGCTTGAATTTATCGACATCGAGAAAGATCAGGGACATCGGCTCCGGGTCGGAGTCGCGATTGAATTCCGAGATCAACGATTCGAGCGTGCGTTCCAATTCGCCACGATTGAAGACACCCGTCAATGAGTCGCGGGTGGCTTGCTTGCGGAGATCCTTATCTTCGGAGCGGCGGCGGCGGTCTTGCGTGAGATCGCGGAAAATCTCCGCGACTCCTTGCAGGCTGCCGTCGTGATCGATCAGCGGCACGGACATCAATTCCACGCGGATCCAGCGACCGTCCTGATGCCGCACTTGGACCTGCGCGGTTTGGGCTTTGCCGTTCTTGATGACCTCGCGCAACGGATGGGCTGAATCGGACAACGGGCGGCCCTGCTTGTCGGCGAACTCGACTTGGCGGCTAGTCCAGGTCTGATCCAACATCTTCGAAGCGGGTTGGCCCAGCAGGCGTTCCATGCCGGTGTTCCAGATGCGGAACTTCAAATCCGATTCGACCAGATAGAACCCGTCGTACATGCTCTCCAGCGTGTGCAGATACGAAAAGATGTGGCACATCGAACTGGCCTGCATCTCTTCGGCCAATTGAAAGAAGCCGGCACCGTTGTTGGGGGCTGGTGGTTCTTGCAGCTCGCGGCTGAACGGCGTTCCTTCCGCTTGAATCCAGCGATTCATCACGCTGACTAGATTACCGTCGAACCGCGTGCCCGCCGAGCCGGCCAGGATCGACAGAATCTCGGTATGTGACTTCGCCTCGCGGTAGACCTGCTTGTGCGACAGCGAATCGTAGGCATCGGCGATCGCCAGGATGCGGGCTCCCAGATGCAGTTCCTTGCTGCCGTGCTGACCGCTGTCGTAGTTCGGAGTCGATTGGTTGATGATCTCCAGCACTTCTTGATGGACTCGGCAGGCTTGCAGCACGTCGATGCCGACATTGTGCTGCAAGGCGAACAAGTCTTTCTCGGCGGGGTTCAGCAGACCGGGCTTGAACAGCACATGATCCGGCACCCCAATCTTGCCAATGTCATGCAGCAGCGATGCGATCTCCAGCCGGCGCAGAGAGACTCCGTCCCAGCCAATGAACCTCGCTAGCCCGGTCGCGAACTGCGCCGCGCGCCGCACATGCTGAATCGTCGCCGCATCGCGCAGCCGCAGTGCCGCGAGCAAACTCCGCAACACCGGCCGAGCGATCACGCCATCCAGAGCATCCGCGCTGGCCCCTGATGCCGTAGCGGTAGTGCTGCTGCGCGATAGTCGGAGCAGGTCCAACATCAATCGCGACGAGGCTGTCGAATACTGCTTGGCCAGACCTCCGCCGCCGATTTCGGGCGTCGTCGGGTCGAGCGTTGCTACGTCGTCAATCTCATTCCACACGTTGACCATCTCCTCTGTAGGTTCCGGCCTGTGGAACTTAGGTCACAGTTTCGCGTCGTCAAATTCGTTCTCGGCGGGAAACCTGTCGCCCATCGCCGGTCCCGCTAGAATCCCGCCCCAAACTCAGGTTTCCACCAATCAGCCGGAACGCGCTAGCGTCCGGTTTCCTCAAGGTTTTCCGATCATTACGAGAACCGGACGCTAGCGCGTTCCGGCTGATTTTCCCAAGGAGGATGACGTGCGCTGGTCCAAGACTCTGATCCCCACCATGAAGGAAATCCCGGCGGACGCGGAAGTCCCCAGCCACCAGTTAATGCTCCGAGCCGGCCTGATCCGTCAGCTCATGGCGGGCAGTTACACCTATCTGCCGCTCGGCTGGAAGGCGCTGCGAAAAGCGGAAGCGATCGTCCGCGAGGAAATGGAAGCCGCCGGGGCCATCGAAATCCACATGCCCGCGCTCCAACCGATTGACCTCTTCGTCCGCACCGGACGCCGCGAAGCGTTCGGCAACGTCCTCTTCAACTGGAAGCAACGCCGAGGCAACGGCGAGTCGCACTTCGCGCTCGGCCCAACCCACGAAGAGGTCGTCACCGATCTCATCGCGAAGCACATCAGCAGCTATCGCCAACTGCCGCTGAACCTGTTCCAGATTCAAACGAAGTTCCGCAACGAAGAGCGACCGCGGTTCGGAATCCTCCGCACCAGCGAGTTCCTGATGAAGGATGCCTACAGCTTTCACACCAGCCTCGAATCACTCAACGAGACGTATCAGGCGATGTACCGCGCGTACTGCCGCATCTTCGCCCGCTGCGGTCTCGAATACCTGCCGGTCGAAGCGGAGAGCGGTCCCATCGGTGGCGACGCTTCGCACGAATTCATGTGCCCCGCCAACAACGGCGAGGACCGCATCGTCCACTGCCGAGCCACCGGCTACGCCGCCAACCTCGAGCGCGCCGACACCGGCCGCACACCGCCAACGATCGCCACGTCCGCCGATGCGAAGCCGCTCACGAAGCTGCACACCCCCAACGTCGGCTCGATCGAAGCGGTCTGCAAGTTCCTCAAATGCAAACCGGAGCGAATGGTCAAAACGTTGATCTACTCCGCCGACGACAAGCCGGTCGCCGTCCTGATCCGCGGCGATCACGAAGCCAACGAAGGGAAGATCCGCCGAGCACTCGGGGTGAAGAAGCTCGAAATGGCGACCCCCGAAGTCATCCTGCAAGTGACCGGCGCACCGGTCGGCTTCGCCGGACCCGTCGGCATCAAATGCGAAGTCATCGCCGATCACGACGTTCCGCTCATCGTCAATGCGATCACCGGAGCGAACGAAGGGGACCACCACATCGTGAACGTGAACGTCGGCCGCGACTACTCGCTGACGACGACTCACGACCTCCGCAACGCCGTCGCCGGCGATCCCAGCCCGCATGGCGAAGGGACTCTCGAACTCGTGCATGGCATCGAGATCGGCCATGTCTTCAAGCTCGGCACGAAGTACGCCGTATCACTCGAAGCCAGCTTCTCCGACGAGAAGGAGCAGCGGCACCCGATCATCATGGGCTGCTACGGCATCGGCGTGAACCGCATCATCGCCGCGCTGGCCGAAACCAAGAATGACGAGAACGGCCTCATCTGGCCGCTCGCCATCGCCCCGTATGAAGTCGTCGTCATCCCGCTGCAAGAAGAACAACCGGTCCTCGAAGCGGCCGAGTCGATCTACTCACAACTGCGGCAATCGGGCGTCGATGTCCTGCTCGACGACCGCGCTCAGCGAGCCGGCGTGAAATTCAAAGACGCCGACTTGGTTGGTTTCCCGTTGCGAGTCGTCGTCGGCGGCAAAGGTCTGCAAGAGGGCCTCATCGAACTGAAATGGCGAACCGACGCTGCTCCGACGAAAGTAGCCGTGGCCGAAGCCGTCTCATCGGTTCTCAAACAACTCACCGAGCGACGTGCTCGAGAGTCAGCAAAGGTGCCGACATAGATGAAACAGGCGAGCGGGGCGGCGTCAGCCCCCCGGTGTATTCATTCGACCGGTCAACCGGGGGGCTGACGCCGTCCCGCTCGCCTGAGTGTGTTGGTTCGCGTTTCAATCACGAAATACAGTAGCGGTGCCAATCCTGTGGGAGACTTGTGTCATATGGCCATTCTTCCCATCTCCTTTCCGTCCGAGCGTGAGCGACTGCGCCGCCTCGTCGAAGCCGATCAAGGTTTGTCGTTTCGGGAACGAGTGCAGGCAATCGATGGATTGCAGGATTTTATCGACCAATTCGAGTTGAGTGACGAGGCTCGTGCGAATCGGGAAAAGCTGGAACATGAGAAACGAGCCGAGAAGCTAAGAGGATTGCGAGAATTCTTTCGGCAGCATCTTCCCGCTCAAGCTGAGTCTGATCCCACTTAAGCATCTCAACGACTCAATAGCCAGAATGAGTCGCTTCTTTGATTAACTTCCGATGACTTCCAAGGAGTTGTTCATGCTGAGAATCACGTTGGCTCGTTGCCTGCTTGCTGCACTGTTGGTTGTGATCTCATCTTTAACCGGGCTGGCGGCTGACGATGAAAAGCTGTTTGTCGCCGAACCACTCACGCAGCCGAAGGAATTCACTGGCGGCATTGAAGGCCCGCAGTGCGACGCGGCCGGCAATGTCTATGTCGTGAACTTCAAAGAAGACGGGACCGTCGGCAAGGTGACTCCGCAGGGAAAAGGGGAGGTCTTCGTCACGCTGCCGAATAAGAGCGTCGGCAACGGGATTGTCTTCGATCACGCAGGGGCGATGTTCATTGCCGATTACGTCAATCACAATGTTCTCAAGGTGGACATGAAGACGAAGCAGATTTCCGTCTTCGCTCATCAAGGCGGAATGAACCAGCCGAACGACTTGGCCATCGGGCCGGACGAAGTGCTGTGGGCCAGCGATCCCAACTGGGGGAATAGCACCGGCCAACTCTGGCGCATCGACCGGCAGGGGAAGGTCACGAAAGTCGCCACCGAGATGGGCACGACCAACGGCATCGAAGTCAGCCCGGACGGCAAGACACTGTACGTCAACGAAAGCGTCCAGCGGGGCATCTGGGCCTTCACGATCACATCGGATGGGCTGACGGACAAACGCCTGCTGAAACAATTCCCCGACCACGGCTTCGACGGCATGCGCTGCGATGTGGACGGCAACTTGTACGTGACTCGATACGGCAAGGGGACTGTTGCGATTGTCTCGCCGAAGGGGGAAGTGCTCCGCGAGATCGAAGTGCTCGGCAAAAGCCCCAGCAACCTTTGCTTCGGCGGCCCCGACGGCCGCACGGTCTACGTCACCGAGGTCGATCACACGCGGCTGGTCAAATTCCGCGTCGAACGTCCTGGTCTCGCCTGGCAACGCTGGCAAAAGAAGTGAGCAATATCATGCCTCGCACCATCACTGACGAAGAACTCCGTGCCTATCTCGCCGAGCAATTGCCGGCCGAGCGGATGGCGGCGATCGAACGAACTCTGCGAGATTCCGAGCCGCTACGACAACAGCTCGCCGCGCTGGCACGGGACACGGATCAAGGTGGCGTCACCGTCGGTGAAGTCTGGCGGCGTGGGCGTTTGAGCTGTCCGACTCGCAGCCAACTCGGAGCCTACTTGCTCAATGCGCTAGAGGACGCGCAGCGCAACTACTTGGATTTCCATCTGCAAACTCTCGGCTGCCGAGTCTGCAACGCGAACCTCACCGATCTGCAACAAGCCCAATCTGCCGCGCCGGAAAAGCAGCGTCGCCGCCGCAAATACTTCGAGTCCTCCGCCGGCTACTTGCGGCGCGATTAAGAGTAATCCTCTTGGGCGAGCGGGGCGGCGTCAGCCCCCCGGTGCATTTGCCACGGAACCGTGGGGCTGACACCGCCCCGCTCGCCTGCTTCATTTTTGCAGAAACTCCGCCAGCCCCACCGACTCTTTCACGTCGTCAAAGCTCAGCAGTTCATCCGCAAGCGAATCAACTCGGCCTTGATGCAACAACGATCTGGCCAGCTCGCGAACGGCGGCTCCAGCGGCCAGCAACGTCGCGACTGGATCGACCATGATCTTGAAGCCGAGTTGCTGCAATTCCTCCGCTCCCAGGATCGGAGTTACTCCCCCTAGCAGCATGTTCGCGAGTTGCGGATACGGAACCTCGCGACCAATGCGAGCCAATTCTTCTCGGCTGCGCGGCGCTTCGACGAAGCAGACGTCTGCTCCGAGTTCTCCGTAACGACAGGCACGCTCGATCGCCGCATCGAGTCCCTCAACCGCTCGTGCGTCCGTGCGAGCAAAGATCACGAAATCGGGATCGCGGCGAGCCTCCAGCGCCACACGCAGCTTGCCGAGCATCTCATCGACCGGGATGACCTGCTTGCCGGCGAAGTGCCCACAACGTTTCGGACTGACCTGATCTTCCAGCAAGATCCCCGCCGCACCAGCTTGCTCGAAATCGCGTACGGTGCGGACGACGTTGTGCAGATCGCCGTGTCCCGTATCGCCGTCAGCAACCAGCGGAATCGAAATCCTCGAAGCCATACGGCGCACTGCCTCAGTCATTTCTGAAAGAGTGACCAACCCGACGTCAGGCCAACCAAAAACGCTGGCCGATACGCCGAAGCCACCCAAGAACAACATCTCGCAACCCGCTTGCTCAAGTAGCCGCGCGGTGAAGACATCATGCGGAGCAAGCGTCTTGATGATCCCCGGTCGGGCCAGCAGTTCACGCAATCGGCGGGCGGTGGTCATGAATCTTCCTTCAGTTCGGCCGACAGCCGGGAGCCGATGGCCGACAGCCGTTGTCTCACTTTTATCCGTCGAGAATGTGAGATAACGGCATTCGGCTGCAGGCAATCAGCTTTCGGCCAGAGGAGTGCTTGCGAGCTTGCTCTTCGCGGTGGCGGCCTCCCATCATGCCGCCCCGAACCCGGAATTCCAATCAATGCGGAGATCATCCATGAGACTGTCGAATCTGTTCCGACTCTGTTTGTTGGTCCTCGTTTCATCGGCAGATAGTTCAGCCAATGCCGCAGAAGTTTGGTCGCGGTTCCGAGGCGAGGGGGGATCGGGACGAGCGACGATTGGATCAAAGCTGCCGACGGAAATTGGGCCAGACAAGCATGTCGTCTGGAAGATCGACTTGGCTCCGGGGCATTCGTCACCCGTGATCATCGGCGATCGGATTTACGTCACCGCCGAGAAGGACCAGCAATTGGTGACGATCGCCTTGGACCGCGCGACTGGCAAAACGCTGTGGGAGAAAGTCGCTCCGCACGAGAAGCTCGAAGCGGTGCATGGCATCGGCAGCCACGCTCAGTGCAGCCCATCTGCCGACAAGGAACGAGTCGTCGCGCTGTTCGGCAGTTGTGGGCTGTTCTGCTACGACCGCGACGGGAAGGAACTGTGGAACATCCCGATGGGACCGTTCAAGAACGAGTTCGGAGCGGGCAGCTCGCCGCAGATCGTGGACGATCGCGTCATCGTCTGTCAGGACCACGACACCGATTCGTTCCTCGCCGCGTATGACAAGCGAAACGGAAAGGTCTTGTGGCGAACCGATCGAGCGGAGTTTCCTCGCAACTATTGCACGCCGCTGATCTGGACGGTGAATGGCAAGAAGCAAATCGTGATCGCCGCGACGCTGCGAGTCGTCGGCTACGACTTCGAGACTGGCAAAGAGCTGTGGACAGTGCGTGGCATCTCGCGAATGGTATCGCTCAGCCCGTTCCTGACCGAATCGGGGACGCTGATCACCGGCGGCTGGGCGGCCGGTGGCGATGAGACGGAACGCATCTCGGTGCAGCCATTCTCGGTCGTCAAGAAAGATCTCGATAAGAACGGCAACGGCACGCTCGAAAACGAAGAGCTTCCCAAAGGGGACATCAAGCAACGCTTCCCGCAAGTGGATCGCAACAAAGACGGCTCGCTGACCGAAGCCGAGTACGAGTACTTCCGCACGCTGTTCGAGCAGGGCCAGAACTCGATCGTCGCGATCAAACCGGGGGCACAAGGCGAGGCGACCGAAACACACTTGCTCTGGAAGCAGCGAAAGCTGGTGCCGTTCTGCTCGTCGCCGGTTGCGGTCGGCGACTTCATCTTCACGGTCAAAGACGGCGGCATCTTCGCGTGCCTCGACCTGAAGAATGGCAAACACATCAAGCAGGGCCGAGCCTCCGGGACCGACGACTACTACAGCTCACCCGTGGCAGGAGACGGCAAGCTATTTCTGATCGACGAAGAGGGCCGCCTCACGGTTCTCAGCGCCGACCCCGAATGCCGCACGCTGCACACCGCCGACTTCGGCGAGAAAGCCTTCGCCACCCCAGCCATCGTCGGAAACCGCCTCTACCTGCGAACCAACGGTCACCTGTATTGCTTTGGCGAGTGATAACGAACCCAAACTCACCCACTCAACGAGGCCCAATGAAATTGCCACGAGAAGCACAAAACGGCACAAAGTTGAGATGAAGTGATTTCAAGTCCGTACCGCGACCGTTAGGGAGCGGCCCGCGATGTCGAACACAGGCCACTCCCTAACGGTCGCGGTACAGTGATCTCTCGGACAATCGGGTATTGAAATAGCTTTTCGTGGCTTCTTGTGTTTTTTGCGGCCAATTAGGTCGGAGCCGACACGATGACCTTGCTCGGCCGCACGACGCGGTCGTGCAGGACGTAGCCACGTTCGACCTCCATCAGCACCGTCATCGGCGGATGGTCGGCGGAGGGCATCTGCGTAATCGCTTCGTGCAGGTTCGGATCGAACGGCTGTCCGACACTGGGGATCGCCTTCGCATTGTTGCGGCCGAGGATCTCCTCGAACTGTTTGAGAGTCATTTCGACCCCCTTCGTCAGGTCTTCGAGCTTGCCCCCCTTCTGTGCCGCTTCCAACGAACGGCGCAGATTGTCGAGCCCCGGCAGGATGTCGCGGATCACCGGCAGCGCCGAGTACTTCGCGGACTGCTCGGCCTCGCGCTGCTGGCGTTTGCGGAAATTCTCGAACTCCGCTTGGACGCGCTTCCAACTCGCGAAGAATTGGTCCCGCTCATTCTGCAGCGCCGAGAGCACGGCATCCGCCGAGTCATTCGAAGCGACCGCTTCCGCAACAGCGGCAGCGACGTCTTCAGGATTGGAATCAGCATTCGTTGGCATTTGATTTTCGTCTGGCATGGGAATCAACGTAGGGTGGGTCGAGGCACGAGACCAACCGTTGGTATGAAACATTTGCCGGTGGGTCTCGTGCCTCGACCCACCCTACGGAATTACGAATTCTCTCCGGTGAACCAGTCTTTGACCTTATCGAAGAATGACGAGCGATGTTGGCTGACGTCCGCTTGTTCGAGCTCCGCCAGCTTCAACAGCAAGTCGCGTTGTTCGTCCGAGACTTTCTTGGGGACTTCAATGTGAACCTCGACGAGCAAGTCTCCGGCACGGCCGCCGCGCGGATCGGGCATGCCGCCACCGCGAATACGAAAGACTTCTCCGGAGTGTGTGCCGGGGTCGATGTGCTGGTCCTTCTTCCCGTCGAGCGTCGGGACTTCGATGTCCGCTCCAAGCACCGCTTGCGAGTAAGTGATCGGTACATGGCAGATCAAGTCTTGTCCGTCCCGCTCAAAGAGGTTGTGTTCTTTGACGTTGATCTCGACGTAAAGATCACCGCGCGGCCCGCCATTCATGCCGGGTTCACCCTCGCCGCGCAGACAGAGTGACATGCCGGTATCGACACCCGGGGGGATGCGTGCCTCTAGCCGGACCTTCTCAACCTTGCGACCGGAGCCGCTGCAATCAGCACATTTGTCGCGGACAATCTTCCCTTCGCCTCGGCAGGCCGGGCAGGTTGTCTGCATGCGAAAGAAGCCTTGCGACTGCACGACCTGGCCGTGCCCATTGCAGTAATCGCACTTCGCGGCCGTCGATCCTGCCTTAGCGCCTGAGCCGTTGCACGTCCCGCAAAGCTCTCGTCGCTTGATCTCGATATCGCGTGAACAACCCTTGGCCGCCTCAGGCAGATCAATCGTCAGCGATGCCTTGAGGTGATCTCCCTGAGTCGGCCTCGGCCCGCCGCCACGGCGACGTCCACCGCCGAAACCGAACCCCTCGAACAGATCGCCGAACATCTCGAAGATGTCGCCGACGTCTTGGAAGCCGCC
>SXGT01005590.1_pt1 | contig 21538 bp, 22 predicted proteins | sample 3176221 | NCBI WGS metagenome assembly SXGT01 (sample SAMN11356862, study PRJNA531348) | freshwater metagenome | isolation source: freshwater sample F1-120 | place: China: Fuxian Lake, Yuxi | collected 2017-12-25
AGGTCTGCATGCTGTCGGTGCGCCTGCGCAAACGGGCCGTGCCCGTGGCCTGGCGCGTGCGGTCAACGCCAGGCCATCTTGGCTTTGGTGTCCAACAAGAGCTGCGGAACCGCGGGCAGGCGTGGGTGCCGGAAGCGCGCGCGCTCCTGTGGGCCGCGGAGCGCTTGGAGGGGACGGCCCAACGGATGGGCTGGGGCCAACAGGCCGGCGGGTCGTACCGTAGGCGCCTGCCAGGCCATTGGACCGTGCCCCACGCAGGCGGCGCCCTGAGCACCGGCGAGGTGGCGGCCCGGATTCCTGCCGGCGGCCGCGGCGCGGCACTCTAGGGCCGCGGCGTCACGAGCAACAGCGGCACGTTGCATGCAACAGGCCAGCAAGAGCCGTGGATCATGGCGATGGCGGTCACCCCTCACCGGCATACCGTCCTCGATGACCGCATGCGCTGGGGAATCGAACACAGGGTCTCGGATTTGAAGAGCCGCGGCTGCGGTCTGCTGCCAAGCCCTATCCAAAAACCTGCACGCCTTGCACGGCGCCTGCTGGTGATGAGCCTCGCCCTGTACTGGGCCGTCTCCTGCGGTGCCTTTGCTGAGCATCAAGACGTCCCTCTTTCCGGCTGGGGTGCGCTTCCTCCGACGATCTTTGGCCTGGGCTCTCCCCCTCCCGCCGCTCTGGCCTATCTGGCCAGCTCATCAGGGGGAAGAATGACCAGGTTCAGAAAATTGACGGGTGGTAAGCCTTCCAGGTCAGGGCCGCCTCATGAAGAAACGTTGAGAAGCAGGCGAGGCAAGTGATGGTATGGTATGGATAAGGCTCACCAACGAGGGAGAGCCTTATGTCGCCAGCACTGACAGCGTTTTTAGATTTGTTTGGCACACTGGAAGACCTTCGTGCGCCGCACAAGGTGGTGCACGCGGTGGCGGAGATTTTGCTGGGAACATTGTGCGGAGTGATGGCGGGAGCGGATGGTTGGGAAGACATGGAAGATTATGGTGAAGCCAAGATAGAGGGATTGCGCGCGTGGCTTCCCTACCCCGGGGGCATCCCGCGCGACGACACGTTGCGGCGGTTTTTTCGTGCGCTGCACCCCGAGAGATTGCGTGAACTCTTTGTGGCAGTTGTGCGTCAACGGCTGCCAGGAACGGCGGATTCGCTGATTGCGCTTGCGGGAAAAACGCGGCGTGGCAGCCATGATGGGGCGAGCAACGCGCGGCATCTGGTGCGCGCGTTGGCGACGGAAGCGCGGCGGGTGCTTGGGCAGGGGGCGACGCAGGAGCAGAGCCACGCGATCACGGCGCTTCCCGATTTGCTGCGCATGCTCGACCTGCGCGGAGCAACGGTGTCGATCGATGCGATGGGCGGTCAGCGGGCGATGGCGCCGCACATTGTCGAGGGCGGCGGGCAGTATCTGCTGGGGCGCAAAGGCCATCAAGGCACACGGCATGACGACGTGCAACGGTTCGTCGAGAAACCGCCGGAAGGCGCAGCATTCCTGGCGCACGAGGCATCCGACAAAGGCCATGGACGTCTCGAAACGCGCCGATGCGCGGTCCCAAGCGACAGCGGTTGGCGGCAGGAAACGCACGGCGGGCCTGCGTTACAGAGCATCGTGCGCATCACGGCCACCCGCCGTCCCGGCGAAAAGACCAGCACGGAAACGCGATTTTCTCTCAGCAGCGATGCGCCAGAACCCGCAAAAATCCTGACCAATACGCGCAGTCACTGGGCCATCGAACACACGCTGCCCTCCACGCTCGCTAGGAGCTTCGGCGCGGAGGCATCACGCCTCCGCAAGGACAATGCTCCGCTGGCCATCGCTACCCTCCGCCCTGTCGCCCTCAACCTCCTCCTCTCCGCGAAGCAAAAACGCGAGTCCATGAAGCGATTGAGAAAAAAGGCAGGTTGGGATAACCATACCCTCAAGCGCATCCTCAGGTTTTCATGAGGCGGCCCTGCCTTCCAGGTATTTAGGTCTTGACAAATAGGAGAAATACAGGGTATAAGAACTAACAATATTCTCTCGTTTTGCGGTCATCCCCCAGTACATGTCATGAGTGCAGAGGCAAGGACGCCTATGATGTGCGCAGCACATCTCCCAACATTTCTGGCCCATGTCGCACGCCAGGCAGTGGTCTGTCCCCCTGCGTGCTGGCTGCGATTGCTGCCCTCACGCGTACCTCTTCTCGTCCTTAGGCGGGGGGACCTCACTGGCGGCCCAAGGCGCTAAGCGCCGGGCACCCGAGGATCCCCCCGCACCGCAGCTGATCCCGACACACGTTCCATACGTGTGCTCTCATCTATTTCTATACACATAGTGCACTTACGTGATTGGCTTCCCTCTGCCAGCCGGCATCTCAGGCGTCCTGAGACCGCCGCAGCGCACGAGGAACGTCAGTCTCCCTCATAGATCCATACCTATGCTGCCTGCACGCCCGTGGGCGCCATGGCATGGATAATGCGTGACCCGTGGAGGATCTTGCGATGTCTCGGAAAGCCATTACCCCCAAAAAGATGCCCTTTGCGAAGTATCAGCCATGGATTCCCGTGGTGTTGCACGACCGCACGTGGCCCAATCGCCGCATTGAAAAAGCCCCGCTGTGGTGCTCCGTTGATCTGCGCGACGGCAACCAGGCGCTCATTGATCCGATGGACGTTGAGCGCAAGCGGCGCATGTTTGAAGCCCTTGTGCAGATGGGGTTTAAGGAAATCGAAGTTGGCTTCCCGGCAGCCAGTCAGCCCGACTTCGACTTCGTGCGCATATTGATTAACGAAGACCTCATCCCTGAAGACGTCACCATTCAGGTGCTGACACAGTGCCGTCCGGAACTCATCGAGCGCACCTACGAGGCCATTGAGGGCGCCCCCCGCGCCATCGTGCATTTTTACAACTCGACGAATCCCTTGCAGCGCCGTGTGGTCTTTGGGCTGGACAAGCCGGGCATCGTGGACATCGCCACCAGCGCCGCCACCCTGGCCCGTAACCTGGAAAAATCCATTCCCAGCACCACGGTGCGCTACGAGTATTCGCCCGAGAGTTTTACGTTGACTGAGCCCGACTTCGCTATCGCAATCTGCGAGGCGGTCATGGACATTATTGAGCCGGACAATCAGGACAACAAGATCATTCTGAACCTGCCGGCGACTGTCGAGTGCTACACGCCGAACGTCTACGGCGACGTCATCGAGTGGTTTCTGCGCACCATTCGCCACCGGGATCAGGTCATACTGTCGCTGCATCCGCACAATGATCGTGGCTGCGGTGTTGCGGCAGCTGAGTTCGGCATCATGGCTGGGGCAGACCGCGTGGAGGGCACGTTGTTTGGTAACGGCGAGCGTACCGGCAATGTCGATGTCATCAACCTGGCCATAAACCTGTTTGCCATGGGGGTGGACCCAGAGCTGGACATCAGTGATATCGACCAGCTGCGCCGTATTGCTGAGTACTGTAACCGCCTGCCGGTGCATCCCCGGCATCCGTACGCTGGTGACTTAGTGTACACCTCGTTCTCGGGCTCGCATCAGGATGCCATTAAGAAAGGTTTTGCCGCCCTGCCGCCCGCGTACCAGACCTGGGGCGTGCCCTACTTGCCGATTGATCCCAAGCATGTGGGCCGGAGCTATGAAGCCGTGGTGCGGGTCAACAGCCAGTCGGGCAAGGGCGGTGTCGCCTATATTATGGAGACGGAGCACGGCATGGTGCTGCCGCGCCGTTTGCAAATTGAATTCTCGAAAACGATCCAGACGATCACCGAGGACACCGGCACCGAAATCAGCCCGAACGCCATGTGGCAGGCCTTTGAACAGACCTACTTCCCGACCCAGGCCCCGGTGCAGTTGATCCGGCACGAGGCGATGACGGACGAGGGCGGCGCCAAAGTCACCGTCCACCTCCTGGTCGATGGCCACACGCGTGCGGTGATCGGCCAGGGCAATGGTCCGATTGCGGCCTTTGTCAACGGTCTGAAGACGACCCTGGGGATCGAGATTGACGTGCACGATTATGCCGAGCATGCCATCGCGGCGGGTTCCAGCGCGATGGCGGCGGCGTATGTGGAGGTTGGGGCCGCTGACGGGACCATCCGCTGGGGGGTGGGTACCGACGAGAGCATCCTGGCGGCCTCGCTGAAAGCGGTCATTAGTGCGGTGAATCGTCTGCGCACGGCGGTGCCGTCCACGGAGGAGGCCTCGTAAGCGCCTAGCCCAGTCGGGGCGACCTGGCCTGGGGATGACCTACGGGGATAGGCGCTCAGCTGGGGCCGGATGTCCCTCCAGGGCGTGCGTGGCAGAGCGCGTGGCTCTGTCACATCGGAGGTCCGTCACACCCGCACCGCAGGCGGAGCCATCACGGTTGCCGTCATGGCGTTACAACGTATACTCGACGCCAAACATCAGGGCGTAACGTTACACGCTGGCAAACTCGGTGTCTGGACGACCCGTGTTGAGCGTGCCGAAGGTGAACAAGGCGAGGTGCTGCCCAACCTCATACTCGACGAGGCTCATACCTCGGTTGCTGTGATCGTCGCCCTGGTGTATCCAGCGCATGCTGAGGTTGAGCCTGTCCCATAGGCATGTCTGCATGTATTGCACAAGTATAGAGTTCTTGCGGAGCACAATGTCCGCTGGATCGGCCTGATCAACTCCTGGCGCCACACAGACCGCAAAGGGCTGACGCAGACAACCCGCGGCGTTGTGGTAAAACTCTGCCCCAGAGTGGCGCCGCCCGCCAAGGTATACGTGCTGCCTACGAGCACGGCAACCGTGTCGAGGTCACCGACGACGTTGCCCTCTGTGTAGGCGAGGAAAGCCTCCGAGACCGTCCAACTCGCAAAAAAAAACCGAACCGGGATGGTCGGGATTCCTGCACGGAGGCGATGAGACTGGCAATTGCGCTGGACGGCGTGTCATGTGTTCGGCCAGTCTCACCATGGTCAAAGACTGCCGTGCCTGGGCTTGTGCCTCCCGGGCGCTCACGCCGCGGAGTTGCAGCGGCAACAGCACATTTTCCAGTGCCGAGAGCACCGGCAGCATATTAACATTTTGAAAAATAACGCCGATGGCCTGGTTCCGCAGGGCACTGCGCTGATCGTCTGAGAGGGCGCTGACATCCTGCCCCGCCAGCCGCACGGTCCCGGACGTTGCACTGTCGAGCATGCCAATCAGGTTACACAGCGTGGATTTCCCCGACCCCGATGGTCTCCAGATGGCTACACATTCGCCCACCCCGATAGCCAGGTCAATCCCCCGCAGGGCCGTAATGCGTGTCTCACCTACGGCATACTCTTTGACGACCTGGTGCAGCTCAATGAGTGACACACGCCTCTCCGCGCCCGTATCTCTCCGGCTGGGCCATGCATGATGCGCCTTGGTGCCCTACTTCTGTGACATGTCAGGTCGGATAAATGCCTGATAGCCTGTCGTATCGATGACCGCCTTCATCTCGTGCCACAGAAGCGCCTTGCGTAGCCGCGTGGGGAGAAAGTGTGCGCCGAACCAGGCCTGCCACGCGCGCGTCCCATACACGATCGTGGGCTGTTGGCGCTGAATACATTTGATCACATAGCGCGCGATGTGCTCCGGTGGCGTCCGCAGATATTTCTGCGCAAACGCCGCGCTGGCCGCGGTTTTGGCGATAGACGTGGCAATGCCGCCAGGATGAACACAATGAATGCTGATCGGGCTGGTGTGAAATTCCGCCATCAAAGCGGCGGTGAAACCGGTCACGGCAAATTTCGTGGCCACATAGTCGGCATAGTTTGGTGGGCCAATCAGTCCAAAAACACTCGAGACATTCACCACGGCCCCGGCATTGTTCGCCACCAGCTGTGGTAAAAAGGCCTTGGTGCCATACAACACGCTATAAAAGTTGACCCGCATGAGCTGTTCACACGACGCGTCATCCAGCAGATACACGGGTTTGGCAGCCCCTTCAACCCCGGCGTTGTTGATGATGACGTGGGTGTTGCCGAGGGCACGCTGGACATGCGCCGCGAAACGATACATGGCGTCCTTGTCCGCCACATCGAAGGCTTCCGTATATACCGCGCCGGCTCGTATCTCAGTCACGAGGGCGCGCGTGGCCTCCAGGGCCTCCGCATCACAGTCATTGAGCGCGACATAGGCCCCTAATCTGGCAAATTCGACGGCATAGGCCCGCCCGATGCCCGATCCGGCCCCCGTAATGGCCACGACTTTGTCGCGAAAATTCTTCATGGTGTGTCCCCCTCTCCAGGCGTTGCGCGCGGCAGCGCTGGGACGGGAGGGCGCGGCTCGGGCTTCTCCCCCCACTGCGTGCGCTCGGTGTACTCGTCAATGACCGCGCAATCGAACGGGGTGCGCTTGCGCACGCCTGCCGCAGCGAGCGCGGCCCGCGTCTGTGGTATCGTCGTAGATAGGCTCTGCCAGGAAAAGATACGGGATGAGCGTGCGCACAAGGCTGCTCCCACCACGCTCTGTCTCGTCACGGGCCCTAGACTCCTGGGCGACATGCGCCTCTGGCTCCGTGCAGACAAACGGGGGGAGAGTGGGTTCGTACTGCTGCGCACGCCGGACGACCGCCCGGTCACGGATCCGCGTCAGCCAGTCACGTACCGTCGGGGTGTCGTCGCCTGACACCAATACGTCCCCCCCCCAACTTCCGATCCGGTGCGGCACTCGCCCGCTTGCCAGGCACCCATGTGGGCGCGATGCGATGTAGCCAGGGACGCGTGTGGGTCCAGGGGCACACCCCACGACGACCGCCACCGCAGACACGGGGTCGTCACCGCACGGACCGGACGCCCGTCGACCACGTGGAGGAGCCTGCCCTGTGTGTCCGTGCGTCAGAGGCCCTCACAGGCGACCGCCTTGGGCGCGGGGTCGTGCCGTCCCAGGGCATGCGGGATCAGGCGCCGCGGCTTCGCGTCTGTCCAGGTCTGGCGCGTGGGCGGGGTGTCGCGGCTCCACCAGACTCCTCCTGCAATCCCAAAACCCACTCAGGAAGCCGCACCGCCCGCGCGCTCACACGATCCCGCCCCTGGTGTTGCGCACGTCGGGCGGAGCAGGGCGCGTGCTCTAGTGTGTGGCCCTCTTCCACAGGGGCCCCACCCGTTGGAAGGCCCGGCGGATGGTTGCCTCACGGCGGCGCCGCCGCTCCGTCACGCCCTGCACGTTGCACACGGCCGCCGCCAGGCCAGTGTCCACCCCCCTGGGGGCTGGCCAGAGAGACGAGGCGCTTGAGGCACGAGATGCTGCAGGCGGTCACCGTGCGCGGCAGCCAGCCCGGGCGCGACGGTCTTGGGACGGTTCGCCTGCTGCGCCAAGCCCTCCACGCCCCGCGTGTGCAAGATAGGGATGACATTACGGACGGTTTGGACGGAATACCCCCCTCTGGGCCATGGGCTGCGGGGACTGCCGCCGGGCACTGGGGCGGACGATTGGGGCCCGCCGGCCACGGCAGGCGTCCGCGGGGTGGCGGTCGGCCTCCCACTGCCTACGCGCAGCCTCGGTCAAGGGGCACATCAGAGGTCGATCATAGGCAATGGCTTCCCATACGCAAGAAAAATGCGCCAAGAGCTTTGGCACTCTCTGTAGTTTCTGTCCAAAGATATCATTGTAAAAGAATAGAAACAGCTAGGAGCTTGATCGCACAGCTTTTACCGCAGTTGCTTCATGCCGTCACTCCGCAGAGTTTGGCACGGCCAGTGGCGCTCTTGGTGATCGCCTCCAGTCTCCCTTGTTCCCTCCATCTCTCGGAACCCTGTAGGGAGTAACTTGGGTTCAGTGTACGAGACTCAGATGGTAGCAGCCAATCAAACAGGCTGGCCCGCCTGCCTGGCACACCGCCTCTCAGGCGGATTCCTGGCACAGACCGTCTTGCCCCCGCGCAATATGTTGCAGCGGAATCCAGCGCAGGGCCTGTTCGCCGCGGACCTGCACACCCACGGCATGCTGGCTTGGATCGTCAGGGGTATAGCCCGCACGCATACGGCGAATCTGGCCGATACGCCCATCACGACAGCGGATTAACGGATTGACCAAGGCCTGAGCTTCCTGCAGCGTCATCATACACTCCCCGTGCGCGCGAGGCGCGAGGTGACTTGCCCTAACTGGCTGGAGAGACCGCCGCAGCGTACCTCTTTTGCGCCGGCATGGTCAAGCAGGCCACAATACGTTACACTGCCGCCATACACAGTCGCTGTGCCTCCCAAGATCGCACTGGTTGCTTCGATGACCCCTCTACGCATTCTCGTGGTGGACGATGAGCCCGACATCCTCGAACTCGTACGCTACAATCTTGCCAAAGACCAGTACGCGGTGGTGTGCGTCGCCACGGGCGAAGACGCCCTGGCGGCCCTACGCCTGGCCCTCCCGGCGTTGATCGTGTTGGATCTCATGCTGCCGGGGGTCAGCGGCTTCGAGGTCTGCCGTCGCCTGAAGCACGATCCGCGCACGGCGGACATTCCCCTCATTATCCTCAGCGCGCGCGGCGAGGAAGCCGACGTGGTCGCGGGTCTGGAACTCGGGGCCGACGACTATCTCACCAAGCCGTTTAGTCCCCGCATTCTACTGGCGCGTATTCGTGCGGTCCTGCGGCGGCCCCAAGCGGAAGCCAGCACCACAGATGCGGTGCTGCACCATCGGGCCTTTGTCATCCATCCAGGCCGTCATGCAGTGCTGGTCGCTGGCCAGGCGGTCGCGCTGACCATCTCGGAGTTCCGTATCCTCCATCTGCTGGCTCGGCGGCCCGGCTGGGTGTTTACACGCAACCAGCTCCTTGCCGAGATGCAGGGCAGCGAGGCCAACGTCACGGAGCGGGCCGTGGATGTGCACATCGTGGCCTTACGGCGTAAGCTGGGGGCAGGCGGCGAGATGATTGAGACCATTCGCGGCGTCGGCTACCGCCTGCAGGAGTGACCTATGCGGGATCTCTCACTCTTTTGGAAGTTGTATCTCAGCTATGTGTGTGCCATCGTCCTGGCGCTCGGCATTCTGGTCGTAGGCGGCTATGTGGTGCAGCACTTCGGGGCAGCGTTCCTGGGCTCAACGACGACCGAGTCCGTGGCCTCGCCGTCGTTGAGCTTCCAATCCCTGGCCTTAGGTGGCGGGGTGCTGGCCGTCTTGGCGGCGGGGCTGGGGCTGTTTACCTCCCGACGTCTCAGTCTGCCGCTGCAAGGGATGCAGCGCGGGGCAGAACGCTTTGCGGCGGGCGATTTCTTCCATCGTCTGGCCATCCCGGAAACCGCAGAACTCGCCAGCCTGGCGCGCACCCTCAACCGCATGGGAGCCCAGTTGGCCGAGCAAATCGCCGTCATCACCCAGCAACGCAACGAGCAAGAGGCCATCCTGGCGAGCATGCATGAGGGCGTGCTGGCCTTCGACACACAGGAGCGTGTGCTGACGATTAACCCGGCGGCTGAGGCGCTGCTGGGGGTGGTCGCGGCGCAGGCCAAGGGGCATACCATTCAGGAGGTGGTCCGCAATGTCGCCCTGCAACGCCTGCTGGTAACCGCGCTGCATAGCCCCGATCCTACCACGGTTGATATTACCCTGCGCGGAGCTGGCGAGCGCTACTTACAGGCTACCGCCACGGCCTTACGCCATGCCGCGGGGCATGACCTCGGCGTGCTCGTCGTGCTCAACGATGTGACCCAGCTCCGTCGTCTGGAGAACATACGACGGGATTTTGTGGCCAATGTGTCGCATGAGCTGAAAACGCCGATCACCAGCATTACGGGCTTTGTCGAGACGCTGCGTGATGGCGCGATGTATGAGCCGGAGCACGCCGAGCGCTTTCTGGCGATTGTGGCGCGGCATGCCGAGCGTCTGCACGCCATTATTGAGGACTTGCTCACCCTGTCACGTCTGGAACACAGTACGGATGTCTCGGACATGACGCGTACGCCGACGGCGCTGGCGGAGGTGATCGACGCGGCGCGGCTGGACTGCGCGTCCCAGGCCGAGGCGCAGCAGGTGACGGTGGTGCCGACGTGTGACCCGGACTTGCGGGCGCTGCTCAATGCCCCGCTGCTGGAACAGTCGTTGGTCAATCTCCTCGACAATGCCATTACCTACAGCCAGCCGGGCAGCACGGTGTGGGTGACGGCGCAGCGCGTCGACGCCGCCTTGCACCTGGTGGTGCGTGACGAGGGCATTGGCATCCCACAGGAGCATCTGGAGCGTATTTTTGAACGCTTTTATCGTGTGGACAAAGCCCGCAGCCGCGAGCGCGGCGGGACGGGTCTCGGGCTGGCGATTGTCAAACACATTGCCCAGGTGCATGGTGGACAGGTGACGGTCAGCAGCCGGGTTGGTGAGGGCAGTACATTCACGGTGCGTGTGCCGCTCGACGGCATCCCGCAGGCGGGGCATGAGGCAGAGAGACCGAAGCAGGCACGACTCCCAGGCCCCGCTGCGACAGCGCCATCCTCCTGGTCAGGTCGGGCACCAACGTAGGAGCCAGGTGGCACAGGAAGCGCCGCATGGCAGGGCTCTGGGATGCGCGAGTTCCTTGCCAACTGTACTCGTGTGGTGTCCGCCGTACAGGCGGCACTCATCATGGGGTCGTACATGTGTAGGACAGCGGGAGCCACCCCCTACACCATGAGCAGGGTTGGTGTCTCAGCCCTGTACACCCACGGAGAACATGATGCAGAAAAAACCGCTTGTACGCTATGTTGCCTCTCTACTCATCGGTCTGAGTCTGTCAGTGACTCATGCCGCATGGGCCGCCAGTTTTACCATAGACTTCGAGAGCTTGCCGATGCTTAGTACGACCGATCAAAATCAGTCCCTGACGGATGCCAATGGTGGGAGCAACACCGTCCAGGGGGTCATGTTCACGAGCCCTGGGTTCCGCGTGATTGGGGATGACTTTCGCATCGGTGGCCCGGCGCCTCGTCCCGCGATGGGCGTAGCACACTCTGGCCACTTTTTCCTGAACAACGGCAACACCCCGAACGATGACGTGATCATGACCACGACGAGTGTGTTGACGGAAGCCTGGTTTGGCCGGAACGAATACTATGGCTATGGTGGTGGAGCGAGTGCCGTCACCATCACGGCGTTTGGGATAGGTGGCGACCTTGGCTCGGTCACGGTCAACACGCCGGATACCTTTCCTTCGACCGGGAACCTTCCTCCACCAGATGACTTGTTTGGCAATGGACTGCCCGACCCCATGGTGCAGATGGATACCAGCAGTGAGACATTTAACTCAAGATAGATTCGCGAGCTTTCCAGGCAAAATAACTGCTTGATTTCGCATAGGTTTTCTTTCTTCAAAATATCTCAAGTTAAGAGTCTCCCAGCAGTTTCCTCAACCTGTCGGGGATCACGGGTTATCGTATCAGCCGGGTGGAAGTCGGCGCCTTGAACGGCGATTGGGTCGGTGACGATTTTACCTTCACGACGTTGGCAGGGGTGCCCGAACCGAGTAGCCTCACCCTCCTGAGTCTCGGCATGGCAGGGTTGGGATACCTCTGGCGGCGCAGAACGCGCTGACGCTTCCCCGGAGTATGCCCCCGCTTTGCCTGCGGTGTGGCATAAAGGTGGGGCCTTGACGCCGAGGCCCCACGCGTGTAGTCTAGGCTAGAGACATCGCGGTGACCCCATCCTACCAAGGAGCTTTGCATGGCTATCAGCATCCGTACAACCTACGATATTGATGTCACCGACGTGGAGTACCTGCGGCACGGCGACAAGCCATTCTTGGCGCGTCTCTACAAGCCGCGGGGGACTGGCCCCTTCCCGCTCATCGTCGAACTACACGGTGGCGCCTGGACGAAGGGCGACCGTCTGAACGACGCCGTGCTCAACGAAGCCCTGGCCAAAAACGGCATTGTGGTCGCTGCCCTCGATTTCCGCATGCCACCAGACGGGCCGTATCCGGCCTCTATGGCGGACATTCATTACGGCATCCGCTGGTGTAAAACCCAGGCCACGGCCTGGGGCAGTCGTCCAGACTGGGTTGGGGCGACAGGCAGTTCAAGCGGTGCGCATCAAGCCATGCTGCTCGGCATGCGTCCGCACGATCCACGCTACGCGGCCCTGCCGCTGCCGGCTGGGGCCCCGGCGGTGGACGCCAGCTTGCGCTGCGTCATCCTGTGTTCGCCCGTGATTGACCCCCTCGGACGGTATCTGTATGCCAAAGGGCTGCGTCAGGATTGCACCCCACCAGCTGGGTTTGGCGAGCGCGTGGTGCCGTCGCATGATGCCTACTGGCAGACCGAAGAGGCCATGGCCGAAGCCGCCCCGGCCCGTGCCCTGGCACGTGGAGAAAAGGCCGTGTTGCCGCCGGTGCTGTACCTGTCGCGTAGCCACGAGACCTCCCATCCCCGCCCGGACCTTGAGGAGTTCGTCCGGCAGTACCGTCTGGCTGGTGGTCAGGTGCAGTTAGAGATCTTTGACGGCGAAAGTGATGGCTTCCTGACCAAGAGCATTGCTTCACCAGGAGCCCAGCAGGCGCTCGACCAGTTCATCGAGTTTGTCCACCAGCACATGGGGTAAGCCCCGTGTCAACTGGCGTCAGGGAGGTCCATACACCATGTCAACACGCCGCCACGTAAACGAGGCGGCGTGTGCCTACGGAGGCGTATGCTGAAGGCCTCTGCTCTTTCAACAACCGCGGCACGTTCCAGGGAGACTCGTCGTGCAGCCTGCCCCCCCGTATCGGATTTCCACCGAGGGCTGATTGACGCCTGTGCGGCACAGGGATCAGGCAACCCGTACGAGCGAGACGGCCCATCCGCAGTTCCAGGCCGGGAAAATTGCTCTTCGCCTTGCCCGCTCGTACATGCGTGTCCATCAGCTGGGGCTGGCTCTCGTGTGAGAGGACGCCCCGACGTACGAGGAATCCCACGTGCGCAGGCTCCATACGCTGGGCTGGGATATCACGCAAGACACAGTATGACACATATTCGTTCACAAGGCTTTCATGCAGTGCGTCAACCGGCCATTCCTCTGCCAGCTGAAGCAGGCAGCCCCCTGGCCGGGCTTTCTGTGGAGGTCTGTATGGCAGACATTCTTGGCATTGGCATGACCCATTTTCCCGGCCTGGTTGGCACCGATGCCCGCGGCAGTGCCAGCCTGGCCCGGGTGTTGAAGCACAACACGCGCATCCCCGTGGCCAGGAAAGACCCGTGGAGTTGGCCGGAGGAGATGCGGCGTGAATTTGGTGACGATGAAGGCTTGACCGCATCGCTGGCGCATCGGCAGCGGCTCGTAGACGGCTTTCGCACGCTGCGAGCCGAGATTGACGCCTTTCAGCCGGATTTCTTGCTCATCTGGGGTGATGATCAGTATGAGAATTTTAAGGAAGACATCATCCCGGCTTTTTGCGTGCTGGCGTGGGACGAGGTCACCTGCCAGCCCCTCAAGCGGCGCCCCAGTAACGCCTGGGGCGAACCACAGGACACGGTGTTTCACTACGCGGGCTGCCCCCGCGAAGGGCGCTACCTGGCCGGCAAGCTGCTGGAGCAGGGCATTGATATGGCTTACGCCTACAAACCCCTGCATCAGGAAGACGGACTGGGGCATGCGTTCGTCAACACCATGCTGTTCCTGGACTATGACCGCACCGGGCTACCGTATCCGGTGCTACCGTTCCAGGTGAACTGCTATGGCAGCAAAGTCATCCGTAATCGTGGCGGTTCGGAAGAATTTAGCCCTGAGCCCGATCCGCCAGGGCCCTCGCCCAAACGGTGTATGGAAGTGGGCGCGGCCACGGCGCGGGCGTTGCAGGAGAGCCCGTGGCGCGTGGCGATGATCGCCTCGTCGAGTTGGTCGCACGCCTTTCTCACGGAAAAAACCTGCTGGCTGCATCCAGATATGGAGGCGGACCGTGCCAGGTTTCACGAGTTCCGCAACGCGGATTGGGACGCCTGGCGGCGTCTCACCACGCCGCAGATCGAGGCCTCAGGTCAGCAGGAAATGCTCAATTGGTTCTGTCTCGCTGGAGCCATGGAGGCCCTGGGGCGTAAGCCGCAGATCGTGGATTGGGTGGAAAGCTGGACCAATAATTCCAATAAGTGTCTGGCGCTGTTTCAACCCTAGAGGTGTGTGGTGGTACGGCGGCCCCAGGTCAACCGCCTGTGCAGTCCGGTGGCCTGGGGCCTGTCCGTTTTCGGTCAGTCCGCCGCCGCCAAGGGCGCTGTCCCTCGATACATCTCTGGCAAGAGTGCGTCACGCCATGCCACCCCTTTGGGCAACACTTGCTCGATGGCGCGGGCCTGATAATAACTGGTATCTGTGCCTAACGGGTCTCCACCCTCGTTGACCGTAGTGATGGCCTGGAGGAGCAGACGCCGCGCCACGATAATGGCCCGATCTGCTGGCCCCAAATGCTCTTGCGAGCGATCCACCACCGGCCCCATAGTCTCTTGGACCGCGCGGTCCTGCGTGTTAATCCCGTCAATGCCCGTATACGTTTCGGTCTTCTGCACCTGACGATCCAACAACCAGTTATTGGTGCGATTGCGGTACGAGCGGAAGGTCGTCTGGTCCACGTGATCTGGGCCATTGCCACTACCGTGCTCCAGCCGATCCTCCTCGGTGAGCGGCTCATCACCATAGCTATACATCCCGTTCCACACCATACACGAGGTATCATCCATCGGTACCCAGAAATGGCCGGCAATTTTCGTGCGTATGCCGCTGCCCTGGAGGCGGAATTGCTGGGGGCGAATCTGGGTGAAGGGCATGATGTAGTGGGTGTACCGATAAGCGCAACCGTCGTAGCCAAGCCGTCTTCTCCTGTCTCACATACGGGTATCCCGCGAACGCCGACCATAACGCGGCCAGAAACCTGGCCACTAGGGGGCTTGTAAGCGCCCCTGATTTATGCGCGCCAGTCGGGAGCCAACTGGCTTTCTCCTGGTAGTGCAAAGCTGTGGGACTTGAGTCCCAGTAGTTGCTTACGGATCAGCATGCAGGGTTCTCCTTCGATGTTGCCACACAGCGCTGTGCACGACGGTGACGGGAGGGATATGGCACGGCGCGCCACACGAGGTCACCTGCGGACGAGTGTCGCGAAGTGCTCCGGGGGCGTCAATGCCAGAGCTACTGAGAGGGCGTCTGTGGCGCTGGCGGAGGCGCCGCTGGTGCAAGCGACGGTGTCTCTGCCGCTTGCTGACGACGCGCCAATTCGGCTAACAGGACATCCACCTGCGCCAGTAACTGGGCCTGGCGTTGTTGCCACTGCTGCTGGACGTGCAGTGGATCAGGGAACGGGCGCTCTGAGAGAGGTACGGGCAGTTCGGCCACCGTTTTGCCCATCGGGGGCTGCAAGGTGAGCTGGGCCAGGGTCGCCAGGGGTCGGTCGCGCCAAGGGTTGTACAACGGGTCACCAAAGAGGACCATACGCCAGCTGAGATAGCGCGTTGTGAGGTAGTAGGCTTCCACCAGCGTATACTTCCCTGTCAACAAGAGTCCAAACAATTCACTGGGCAGCGGGAAGGCATCCAGGTAGGGCTCATTCGTAGGCCCCAGCGTGACCGCAATGCCCCGTTCCAGGGCGTTCTTACACCAGCCTTTCTCCTGCGGATCGTGGACGCTGATCGCTTCCCCCGAGGCAATGTGATACCCCAGCGCACCGGGGTTGAAGGTGAAGGCATCTTCATAGGCGCGATAGCGATACCACCCGACATACACCGCGACGTGAGGCGCCTCGCCTGGCTTATGCAATGTCTGGTCCGTCTCTTCCAGCACCACGTGATAGGGCGTCACCTGACGAAACAGCGCCGCGAGATCCCGCAAGTTCTGGTCATAGGCCATGGAGCTCCACGGTGTGAGCACGCCCTTTAAGCCTCGAGCATCAATATATACCGTACCGTTGAGGCCATGTTGTTCAGCGGCGATGGCATCATCGACCATCTGTTTGGCCAGGGCCGGGGTCGGGGCGTCCAGACGGCTGACCATGAGCAGCGGCATCTCCGCGTCCAGCAGCCCTGTCCGGAGAGGAAGGGTGTAATACCATGGGTTGAGGCTCCGACCTTCTGGACGATACCCCAGACCGTCCACCCAGAGGAGACTCAATTCACTATCGACGCTCGCATCGCTATCCTGATGCTGTAGCGTTTGCACCTCGGCGGCGGCCATCTGTAAGAGACCCTGCAAACCGAAGCTCGCTTCCGTAATGCGGTAGGCGTGCTGCCGATTGACCTCTGAGGGTGTCGCACGGAGGGCATCCAGCATGGCGCGTATGGTGACAAGCTGCTGCTGTAATTTGGCAATGCCATCTTGAATGTGTGGTGGCACGGTGACCGAGACTGACTGCAGCGCTTGCAATAAGGCGGCTTGCCCGCCGACCCGCTCCGCCAGGGTGGTCACCTCTTTGGTCATCTGCGCCCGCTTGCTCATATCCGGCTCATTCTGCATCTGCGTGGCGCGCTGGTTCAGCACGGTCTGCAAGCGTTCGAGCCAGACGGTGGCCTGCTTGGCGGGCTCTGGAGGCGTTTCTCCACTCTGTTCCCCGACCCCCAGTGTCGTCGCCAGGGTCTGTAAACCCTGGAGCGCCTGGGTAAAACGCTCGTGCGCATTGTCCAGCCACAGACGCTCTTGGGGCGTGGATTGCAGGCCCTGGACGCTTAAGGGCATGCCATAGACAGTTACTAAGGTGCGTATCTGGGCGGCCAGGCCGCGTTGGATGAGCGCCTGGCGCAACGGCTGGGCAATCTCCTGCTCATACTCTTGCCGACTGATCGTGTCCCGCAGTGGTCCGAGATCGAGCGGAATCACGTGGGTCTCGGGGACGCCCCGGTGCTGGGCGTAGTGGTGCCCCACCTGCACACTTTCGAGGCTACTGCGATTGACCACCACCGCTATTTGCTGCGGGGTCAAGGCTCCAGCGCCTGGTGCCAGCACTGCAAGCACTATAATAACGAGCAGATATGTCAATACAAAACACGGTTGCATAGGCGTTCTTTCTGTGGACGCTGTGCCTGGTACGGCAGGCGAGGAGAGCCGAGCCACGTTGCCGCTGAGGACCTGGCCCAAGAAACCAGTTACGTAGGGAAGTCCCCTGGAGCATAGCACCACGCCCAGGGGTTCCATGTTACGGGACCATGAAACTGTGGAGCCGTGCGATAGTGTCACATGTTTCCTCTACCAGGGTGCGCACGAGATCCCTGGCGGGCAGTCGCCGTGCCAGTGAGCCAGCCTGACCCGACCAGCCGGCAAGGTAGTCCGGAGAACCGTCGCGGGCACTGGCCGCACGGAGCGGTGCCATCAACTTTTGCTGTACCGGGAACGGTAAGAGAGGGAAGGGGGCACGCTCATCGCGTTCGATCAGCATGTTCCGCACACCGCGCGTAGGCTTGCCGGAGAACACCCGCGTGAGCGTCGTCTCGTCTCCGTCCATGTGCATGATCGCTTGCCGATGCACCTCCGAGACACCGCTTTCCGGGCAGAGGAGGAACGCGGTCCCCAGTTGCGCGGCTTGGGCGCCCAGTGCCAAGACGGCAGCGATCGCGGTGCCGTCCATAATGCCGCCGGCAGCGACGACGGGGAGGTGGACCGCTTGCACGATCTGACGCACCAGGGCCAGCGTGCCGGTCATGACGTGCTCAGGGACATGGAGGAACGTGCCACGATGTCCTCCCGCTTCTGCGCCCTGCGCAATGATGAAATCGACCCCCAGCGCCTCGAAGTGCCTGGCCTCGCGTACGCTCGTGGCTGAACCGCCGAGCCGCACGCCAACGCTACGGACACGTGCGAGCGTCTCGGGCGCCATGTCCCCTAAGTGGAGCGTGAGGACCGCTGGTCGCATGTCGCAAATGGCTTCGATTTGCTGGGCACGGTCGGGCGCGTAGGCCGGCGGAATGCGTGCAGGGACGGGTAAACCCAGGCGCTCGAAGTCGCCACGCAGCGCCGCGATCGCTTCCTGCTGCTGCTCCTCTGGCGGCTCAATGGGCGTCGGGGCTGCGAACAGATTCACCGCGAAGGGTCGGGAGCTGCGGGCCCGCAGGGCGCCGGCGTCTTCTCGCATGCTATCGGGTTCCGTGTACGCGTGACCGAAACCGCCCAGCGCGCCGGCCTCACACACTGCCGCCACGAGCTCGACGGTCGTTGCCCCCGCCATCGGTGCCTGCACGATGGGATGGTCGATCTGCAGCATCCTACACAAGTCAGTCTGTAAGGTCCGCATTGCGTATGCCCTTTGCTCTTCGTTGAGACGGTCACGTTCTCATGGGCTCCACTAGCCCCGACGCCGATGTGCCCGGCATCCCCAGTACTCTCCGGCGCCCTGCAGGTCTGCCACCCCCGACGCCGTGGGCATCACGATCAGCGCAGCCGCGCCCTGGGACGCCGTGCCCCGCGGGGGACGCTCCTCAACCCGTTTGCGCTCTCAGCTGGTTCTTGGCGCTGAGGAGTGCGTACCAGGTGCCACACCATCGCAATACGCCCGCAAGAAGCACGCGGTGTGCGACGCCTCCAGATGCGCCAGCAGATGCGTGGGCGGACCGGCGATCACCAGCTCCCCCGAGCCTCACTGCCTTCCGGGCCGAGGTCGATGATGTCGTCGGCCTGACGGATGGTGCCTGCGTCGTATTGCATCACCATAAGGCTGTTGCCCTGCTGTTGCAAGCGCTGCAAGGTACCCGGCAAGCATGTATGGTGACATAACAGCCTGTGTCGAGACTCCAGAGGGATGCAGGTCGTACGTGGTCAAACACCTCAGCCTGTGACGTGGTCGGGGAATGTCATGGGCATCTCGTCCCAGAGATGCCCGTCGAGTAGGCGCCCAGCCCGCTTCTTCCGCACTCCACCCCACTGCTTCAAGAAAAAAGGCACCCTGGCTGTCCTGCACTGGTCACGGATGTCCCGCACCCACGCTGCGTCCATCGGTCGTGCGCTAGGGCCGGATTCTCCCCCCACAATGACCCAGTCAATCTTTGCCAGATCCAAAGTGTGTAAAGGACCAAGCAAGGGTTCCAGCGATAAGAATTTGCGTGCGGCGCCGGTCTGGCGCAAGTGGCCAATACGCCAGGCGTACTCCGCACTCTCCACACTCACCCCCATCCAGACATGTGGCGACCAGGGCAAGTATGGGCTCAATTCTAGCAAGCGCTCAGCCCGTTTGGTGAGGATCTGGAAGTAATGCCACGAGGCCTGGGCCATGACCGCGAAGACCCGCTAGATGAAGGGCAACGGCACGTCGCGATGGAACAGATCGCTCATGGAGTTCACAAAAATGGTCCGTGGCCTCTTCCAGTGCAGCGGTGCATCGAGCAGGCGCTCGTGCATGGTCAGCGCAAATCCAGCGGCATAGTTGGGCTGCCCCATGGCCTGGAGCCGACGCGCCAGCCGTTCGGCGTAGCAGAATTTACAACCGGGGCTGATTTTACTACACCCGGTGAGGGGATTCCAGGTGGCCTCGGTCCATTCGATGGTCGTCTTTGCGGGCATCGGTCACCTCGATAAGATATGCTGGGCAATCCGCACGGCCGTTGACCCTTTACGCGGGTTCGAGGCCGCAAAGCACAGCAGGTAGAGCGGCACATGGCGCGAGTTGCGTAGCGGCAAAGGCTGTGGCGCGACGTGGGGAAAGACGGTGCGCAGCCGCTCCAGCCAAAACTGCGCAATCCTTGCAAAATCGGCGTCTCGGATAGTCTCTGGCTGATCCCCGAAGAGATTTTGTTGTTCTGAAGGACGGTAGAACGCTTGCTGCCATGCTTCTGTGCCAAAAAGAGCCGTGAGACGGTCTGCCCATGGACCTTGAGGCAAGCGCTCGCGGAGCAATAAGCGATTGACCCCAATCCCCAGGGGAAACAAAATCCACAAATCAATGCCTGGTGTGGCAGCCATCGCGGCAATGGTCGCCCATTGGACTTGCATCCCATAGGGATAGAGAAAGACTACGGCACGATTCCTGTGCCAGTCCGTATTGCTGCACCAGCGGCGCAGGTACACATTCGCGTCATCAGACACCACGGTGATATGCGGGGCAAGGGCTGGGAACGACTCGCGCAGACGAGCCAGGGATTGGACATACGTTGCCGAACGTTCGATAAAGACATACTCAGCAAATGGCGGGGTTGTTTCAAGGGCGATAGCGGCGCTCCCTTGGCGGAATGCCCCAGCCTCTGGATCGACATTCACATCAAACAACGCTCCCTCTTCCTCCCTGTCCACCGCTTCGTCTTGCCGAAATCCAGTGCCTGCAAAAGCGTCGACGTAGAGGGTATGAAAATAGGCAGCGCGCGGATTGCTGGTAAAGATCTTGGTATAGGCGGGTAGATATTTCCTCAGGCGATTCAACTTCTCTTCAGTCCATGGGCCGCCAAACTGATGCTCAACCATGGCAAGATGCTCCGTGCTGTCTGGATACACAATCCGTACGAAGGTGCGTTCAGTGCCCTGGAATATAGCACGGAAGCACGCGACATCGCCTGGATGCCGGGGATGGCATGACGACCGCCGTTGACTACCGGGCGCCAAGACTCTCACAGGATATGATTTCCCCCAGTTTCTGACGACATGACACCACAGAGCACGGGCTCTGGCGGATGATTGATGACGTTCGCAGGAGGCCTGTCAGGGCAGCACGCTCCAATGTACGCTGTCGAGTATCGGGTAGCATGGAACTTGACAACTTCTTATCATCTCATGCCTCATGAACTGATGCTAGACGACTCCCATATGTGGTGCCCGGGGAAGGTAGGTGTGGAACGGCGGGAGGTGTCGAATACCGAGTGAGACGTAGCCCAAAAGGTTCTACGGTTATGGCCAAGGTCTTCATATCTTATCGACGTCAGGACACGCTAGGCATCAGTGGGCGTATTTATGATAAGCTGACAGAATGTTTGGGGCGCCATGAGGTATTCCTGGATTTCGATAACATCCCTTTGGGTATTGATTTTCGCAAACATCTTCAAGATGCGCTACAACAGTGTGATATCCTATTAGTAGTTATAGAATCTCATTGGCTTAGGCATAAGGAAGGAACGGACGTTGGTAGACTGTGGGATCCTGTCGATTATGTGCGGCTTGAAATTGAAATAGCCCTCAACCGCGACATACCCATCATTCCCGTGCTTATTGGCGGAACCTCCATGCCACATCAGGAGGATCTACCGCCGGAAATCCAGCCACTCATTTATCGCCAAGCTATATCTGTCGACATGGCACAGGATTTCCACACTCATATGGACCGATTTATCACTGGTGTCAAGAATCTTCAAAGTGCCAACGCGTATTCCACCACCTATCCCGAAGTGCCAACACCTGCTACGAGTCATCAAGACCACAGAATACGAAGGGTCTTGCTCTCCATCAGCACATTGCCAGTCTGGATGTCTGTTATCCTATGGGGGGTCATCGGATCGATTTTAGGAATGATGTCACATGCCATTCTAGATGGCTATAAAACCCATGCTTATAATACATATGAATACAGTACCAGGGATTGTTTTCAGATATTTTTTATATCCGACATTCCGCATATCCCTCTCCGATTTACGTCATTTTTTGTGTTGTCTGAGAGGTGCGTTACAATCTGCGCATCATCAGAGGAGATTGTCATGCCCGATCCCCCTCCTTCCCGGAGTCAAGTGTTAGAGCACCT
>SXGT01071335.1_pt1 | contig 21538 bp, 27 predicted proteins | sample 3176221 | NCBI WGS metagenome assembly SXGT01 (sample SAMN11356862, study PRJNA531348) | freshwater metagenome | isolation source: freshwater sample F1-120 | place: China: Fuxian Lake, Yuxi | collected 2017-12-25
AGCGGTTAGATAGCTTTCTCGACCAGCGCCGCTAGGTGGGGCTTTGACTTGTTCCCAGCCGATATTAATGATGCGATCCACCGAAGCGACCAAAAAGCCCTGGATGGAACGATTATATTCGGTGACGATGACATAGCCGCTCTCTTCTTTGGGTAATTGCCGCATACCGATCGCCATCGACAAATCCAGCACCGGGATGGTTTTGCCGCGTAAATGAGCCACGCCGCAGATCACCGAATGCGAATTGGGGATTTGCGTCAGCGGCGGACACTGAATCACTTCCTGGACTTTGAATACGTTGATGCCAAAACGCTGGCGGCTTGCCAGCTTAAACAACAGTAATTCGAAACGATTGTGGCCTGCCAGTTTGGTGCGCTGATCAACCCCGTCTAATACTCCAGCCATAAGACCTCCTAAAAAGTATAGAAATAATTATAGCCACTTTGCCTGGGCTGGCTGGGTTAATTTTTGGTATGGATTCTGCTTGTTTATGACAAAAGTCAACAAATCGACGCCTATTATGAAAACGCCAAAATTATCGCTATGTTTGATGCTGGTTGCCAGTCAGGTGGGGGGGGCGACGACTCAATCCTTACCGGCTATTCAGGATGCGGTGGTCAATTATGTGCAATCGTCCTTGGAGGTTGGTGGAGAGTATCAAATTACTCACAGTCAACTTGATCCGCGTCTGCAATTGGCGACCTGTGAACAAGCTTTGGAGGTTTTTGTGCAATCCGGCGTAATAAAGCCGGGAAGGAATACTGTTGGGGTACGTTGTAACGGTGCAAACAGCTGGACTATTTACAATACTGTATTGGTTAAATCTTTTGTCAAAGTGTTGGTTTTAACCCAGTCCTTAAACCGCAACGATAAAATCAATACGGAGGCTTTAGCTATCGAGACGCGCGATGTGTCCCTGTTGCAGCCCGGTTATATCAATGATCCAAGTGTTCTGATCGATAAATTGGCTACCCGTCCGATACCGACTGGCAGTGTGATTTATAGTGCTTATATCGCAGAGCCCAGGCTGGTCAAGCGAGGTGAAAGAGTCAATATACAATCAGGAGCACCGGGGCTGGTGATTACCTCGGCGGGTGTTGCCATGATGGATGGCGCCAAAGGGCAAAAAATCAGTGTCAAAAACATCTCGTCCAATCGGGTGATTCAAGGCACGGTGATGTACCCTGGCTTGGTTGCTGTGAATTTTTGAAATTTTGCTAAAGAATTGAGGTGCCATGCCGCTATCAACCATAACTAAAACCTTTATAGGAATTTCGACATGGCCATTCAACCGATTACAGGCAACGCGATTAGCGGCAATGCACAAACAAAATCAGTGGCTAAAAAAGAGTTTGATAGCAAAACTCAGACTATTACCAGCCCTGTAACAGATGATGATACGGTTAAACTGACCAGCGCAGCACAGGGCCTTAAGCAAGCCAATGCAAGTGGTTCAGAGCCGGTGGTGAATGAAGCGCGTGTTGCGGACATTAAAGCCGCGCTAGAGGCCGGAGAATACAAAATCAATCCGGAACGTATTGCAGACAAAATGCTGCAAATGGAACTAAAACTACCTAACAGTACTTGACGCCATGATAGAAAAAACTTACCCGATTACAGAAAAACTATTATCAAACGGTCTAAAGCTGACCCTTAATTTGCTTGAGTTGCTCAAGGCGGAATGCCGACAACTCAAAGCCAAGACCGATCCGGCTTTGCTCGCCACCCTGGCCGAGAGTAAAAAAGAGCAGGTCAACCAGCTGGAACAATTTTCCAAACAACTGGGTCAGGTACTGGCCACTGAAAAATTAGTCGTCAATCAGGAAGGCGTACTCAGTTATTTAGCCAAGGCCAAGGCTGCTGGCATCAATATTTCCGAATCATCCAATTACTGGCTGAACATCACAAGCCTGTCAAAAACCTGCCGGACTCTTAACGAGCAGAATGGTGCCAGCATCGACCTGCTGAGTCGTCACGCCCAACGCTCATTGCAAATTTTACGCGGCAAAACCTTGCTGACCACCACTTACGGACCGGATGGCGCCACGCGTAGCGAGCTGTTTTCACATACCCTCATTTCGGTGTAGACTGATTAAGGACAATACACTTAGATTTGGTTTGGTATGTTTAATAAATTGAAGAGCTTATTTGGCAAAGTTGAAGCGGATCAGCAAACGGAAGATGAAGATGATTTATCCAATTTCCAAAATCCCAATTTCATCACCGATCCCGACAGAATCCTCAATTTATTAATCGAAATCGAACAAAGTTCCCCGTTATGCGCGGTTCATGTGGATGGCGCATCCAATGATTACAGTTCCTCGATTCTCGGCATCAAAGCCGATAAAAACCTCATCATGCTGGATGAGCTCAATCCCAAAGAGGGTAATGAAGAACTGCAGAAATCCAGGTCACTGAAGCTATCCCTATTTCATAAGGGCATCCATTTATCCTTTAATCTGGTCAATCTGGAACTGGGTTATTCGCGAGGTATTACCTATTACAAAGCCGAATTGCCGGAACGGATTTTTTACCCACAGCGCCGACGTTCGCCCCGCATAGAAATTAGCACCGTCAACATTCCGTTTAGTGGCGTTTCCGAACGAACAGGTTTATCTGTCAGCGGCTATTTGTTTGATTTATCGCGTGGCGGCGCCGGTGTCGAGTTATCAGCCAACAGAGCCCGGGTTCAGCGTGGCGATCGAATCAAGAATTGCCAGATAGAAATTGACGAATATCTGGTGGATTTTGATTTTCAGATCCGATTCGCCAAGCCACCGGTTGTAAACTCAACCAAGTTTCAAATCGGCGGATTTTTCGAGAATTTATCCTCCAGAAGCCACACCAAGCTATCGCATTTTATAGCTTCGCTGGAACGCGTTGAAATCAGAAAACAAAAAGCCGAATAATCGCGCTGTGATAAAATGACCACCCAAGTCCCGGTAGCTCAGCAGGATAGAGCAGCCCCCTACTAAGGGGCAGGTCGGACGTTCGAATCGTCTCCGGGACGCCATATAAATCAATACTTTACTGGTTAATTGATTTTTCATAAAACTACCATGGGACACTCATGGGACACTTGGAAATAAAACACCCCAACAAACGACCACAAAAAAGCCGGTGATTTGTCCGGCTCTAGTGATTTCAATATGGGCTGATGTTCAGCGTGTCTTAGACATATGCTTAGCATCTGAGACTATACGCACCATTGCCGACACCATCCCCGCTTGGCTAGACAGTCCCCACAAAATCGGGCTAACTGATCGTCTGATGGCTGGCTTGATTTATCATCCCCTGCCAGTATCGTTGCAAGTGCGTCAAGTGTGGCCTGAATATTCGTTGCCTCAGTTTCGGCAAATTCCGATAAGTTTGACAACCATTCGAGTTTTTCAGTCGGTAGCGACTCTTTGACGGCCTCAAACAGTTCCAGCATGGCATTGGATGAATTGGCAATCATTTCACACCCCCAGCAACTGAAAGACTATGGAAAGCGTTAACGGTTTCTTCAATATCTTCAACCTCGGCAATAGCCGATTCAATAGCCGCCGCGGCGATATGGTCTGCAACCACGTTGCCTTCAAGCTGGTTGATAAGCAGCAATTTAAGAACGCCTTTGGCTCTTGAGGTCATCGCGCCGACGGCATCGACAAGGCCCAAAGGCGTCGTAATGTCTCCGCCTATACGGTGGCTGAAATTGGGTTGGATTTTGTTTTGTTCGGTTTCTGTGGTCATTGCGGTTACTCCATAGCTAGAGATGAAACGCCGCTTTGTTTTCCACAACTGGGCGGCGTGGCTAAATGGGGTGGAAATACCGTGCTATGGAGACGGTCAGCGTAAGGCTGCCCAAATAACCACGCCATAACAAAAAGCACGACATAGCCGCGCAGAGTGACGGGCATAAAAAAGCCACTGGTGATAGTGGCGCTTTCCGCCATAGCAAAACGGGTTTCCACGCCCGGCCTTACTGCTGTAAGACGGTTTTATTCTGCGCTCAGGCTGGTGGCTGTGTCAAGCGGTAAGAGCCGGTTTTACCCGGCTCAAGTGTTACATTATCACATTAGTGCTAAGCCTCCGTGTTCATCGAATATTGGCGTATTCCTCGGCGTCAACAATTATCCGAAGTTCACTTAAAAGGCGATGGTACGGCCAGTCGTTACAATCTTGCCCGGTATCTTGGGTCACTGTTTGTTTTAACCAGTCTATGGTGTGGACTTCCAGCTCAGCATCATGACAGCCGCTTAAATCCAAGCCCAACCCTTGACCGACTAATTCCCTTATCCGTTTGTTCACGGTTTCAATGTCGATTTCTTGGGGCTTTTGTTCGAGTTTTTCCAATCGGGTTTTGATACTCATGATTTTTTCTCCAATGCTTCGATACGTTTCTCTAAATCGTTGCCTTCAATGACCTTGCCGACGGCTTGCAAACACCACGTTAATTTAGTGGCGTCCTGAACATCGACCAAGCCGGAACGCGCTTCACGGTACACCTTTGCCATTTCGCGCTTTACATCGGCCAGGGTGTCCAGTTTGGCCCGGTAGCGCTGGCCTCTTTGTGGGGGTAGGGCTTCCACTTCACCTGTTGCGCCGTCGATTTCGACGGGGTATTTATTGCTCATTTTTCACCATAACCAAGGCATTATTTTTTGTCTGAGTGCAGATAGAGCAGATAAATGCCATTTTTAGTAAAGTCCTCACGGAAAAAATATAAGAAAACTTTAGGAAAACGGGCTTTATCTGCACTATCTGCACTCGCTTACCAACCGCTGGCGGTCTTATAGTTGCCTGAATAGCTGGCCTCCTTAACAGCAAGGCCTGCCCAAAGTGTTAAACCGCTTGACCTGCGGCTATTGAATCCACGCTCACCAAGCCGCCGACCAAGACTAATATTACTTGCTGGCTTCAAGCCGTTATCTAAGCACCATTGCTTATAATTGCTGTAAATATCGGTTGATGATGTTTCGACGGTTGGTGACTGTCGGCAGCACTCAGCCAGCCAACGCCCGACCAAGTCCTGTTCGTCCTGATAGTCGCCTGTTGCTTGCTTAATGGTGGTAGGTACATCAGCCAAACCGCGCCGCTGCCACTCAAGACAACCCTCAACCATCCACGCCAAGATGTGCGGGGCTTCGGCTCTGAGTTTGTCTAATAGCGCCGGGTCGCGTTGTTCCGGTGTAAACGTCCTTTTGAACGGGACCAATCTAACTCGCCGCCATATTCCGTAGTCATTACCTTTGATGATGGGCTTATGATTGCCAAGCATCATCAGCTTGAATTGTGGCGTGAACTGGATAGGTGCTGCGTAAAGCTTACGCACGGTCATGGTGTCGCCTGCCACAAGGCTTTTAATCAACGATTCGGCCAAAGCCGCACCATCTTCGGTTTCGGAACTCATAGCCAGCCTTGCGCCAATCAATTCGGCAAGGTCAGGCGCTGCACCACCCGCCTGTCGTTTCGATTCGGTCAAAGTTTCGGCGGCAATTGCTCTGGCATAATCGCCAAGAATGAAGCGGATGGTGTCAGCCATAACGCTTTTACCGTTCGCCCCCAGGCCAAAGCAGAAAACAAAGATTTGCTCGGATGTGGAGCCGGTCAGCAGGTAACCACACCAGCGTTTAATCCAGTCGACTAACTCCGCATCATCACCAAAGATTTGCGACAAAAACACCAGCCAGCACCGCGCATCTTTAGGGCTGCCCAATTGCTTGACGTTCAACGACTTGGTTATAAGGTCGCTTTGTTGTGCAGGACTAGTTGCTCCGGTTCTCAGGTCAAGCGTTACCCGGCCATTATCAAGGCCCAATCGGAACGGGTCGGCATCGACTAACGCCAGCGGTAGACGTACAGAGTCAAAATCCCTCAATAACGAAACAGATGCTTCAATGGTGCGCTCTTTCTGTGATGAGCGAGCCCATTTAGCAAAATGCTGTGCATCAGCCAAGTGTAAGCTGCCCTCGGCATAAATCTGCTGCGGCAACTTCGCGGCTAAGGCTCGAACCGCTGCGCCGTCAACATCCCACATCCACGCACCATCGCGCCAATGTAACCAGGCTTTGGCATCGTGGACATAATGCAGGTTTCCGCCGTGAGTATCTAGCAGCCGGGTAGCGTTGCCGAGTTCCGATAGAGGCCTAGTGTTTGCTGTGCCGTCTCGAACATCAGTGCCAGATAACGCTGGAATTGCAAAGGATGTTTGCACGGTTGGCAATGCTTCAAATGCTTGCTCAATTTCCCGACGTACCGCCTCTAATCCGGCAGATTGCGCCAAGTCGTTAAAGTCGCCGCTATTGGGTGGAAATGTCGCTGTAGCGTTCACAGCTTGCGCGGCTTCGGTTGCCTTTGTGCGTCCAGGATTGCCATCGGTTTCGGTGTCATCGTCGCCGCAAATTAAGAGCCGCGCCGTTTGGTAACGCTTCCGCAAATCTTCGGCAACGCTGCGCAAATTACCCGCCGAAAAGCACACACAGACCGCATAGCCGCTTGCCCTATGCAAACTGTCGGCCGTGGCGAAACCCTCGCAGAGCAGCAGCGTAGCGCCGTTTTCCGGCGTACCCAGCCATACGTGCCCACGACGCATACAACCACCGCTATAAAAGCGTTTTTGGCCGTTTGGTGCGATACGTTGCAGACTTTGCAATTCACCCTGAGAGCCATAAACCGGCAATAGTAATGCTCCGTTGCCATCCACGCGAGCCATATACGGCTTGATACCTTTCATCATCAAATACGGATGCGTTTCACTGGCTGGGGTTGCTGCTTCCCATTCCATAAAAGCTTTTGTCGCTGTCTGTTTATATCCTGCCTCTCGTTCTTTCTGGGCTGCTTTCCTTGCTGCCTTGATACTGCGATTGAAGGCGGCTTGCTCGGCAGAATTTAAGATATTATCCTGCTTTGCTTGCCAAACATGCTGACTGCCAGAGCGCCAGCAACCAAACGCCGCGCCTTGTTTATCAGAAAATAAATGCACCCAGCCGGACAAGTCAGAGCGTTTACCGTTGGTGGAAAATCGCGTGGTTTTACCGGGCTGGATATTGTCGGGCGGGTCGAAACTCGCCGCTTGCATAGAGTCGCGCAATGATTGCAGCATCAATTCCACCTTAAAGCCAGTTGCGTACAATCTGCTTATCTTCGGCAGTAAAGCTGTATTGGCCTGGATAGCATGCGTTGCCGTCCTTGTCGAAACGCTCTACACGGTCACACGGAACCGCCAAGCCTTTTCTACGTAAACCTGCTACCAATTCAGGGCCGTTTGAGCATCCGGCGATAGCATCCAAGTTTTCACGCATAATTGACCTAATTAATAAGGCATAAATCACCCTTTTTTCACGCAGAGACAGTTTCATTATTTGCCCCCTTGGTTTTGTTTGTCGACGCATGCAAAAAACGCATTTTCATCAATCAGGACGCGGCGGCCAACCCGCTTAAATGCACTGGCAAAGCCATTAGTTTTTTCATTGAAAATCAGATGACGCAATCCGCCTTGTGGCGGCCATGAGTGATGTTTGTTCCAGTCTGGAACCGGGATTAAACGACTTGATGTTTGTGTTGTGTCTCTCGACATGCTTACTACTCCTTTCATGTTTGGTGAAGTTTCGCCTGCCGTTGCCAGCAGGCGCGAGTAGTTAATCAAAGCGGTCTCACGGAATAGCGGCATTCCGTGAAAGGTGGGATAAATTATTTTTTCAAGCCGCTTAAAATGTTTTCAAGGCGTCCAAAGGTTCTTTTTTTTTGATTGTCTGGATTGTCTCCTCGCTTTGTGAAGCTAAAAGTCTTTGCATTACAATCAACGTCAGAAAATAGCACGCCAGTCGGCTTATTAGTCGATTCATACATGTCAGCACATCTATCAGCATCTTGTAAGACAGCCAATACATCATCAAAACGATAGCTTCCAATTGATTCGCAGATAATTTTGATACTTGCGGCCGGTTCGTAAACCTTGCCTTTTTTTGTTCGGCCGCCCTCGGAAAATCCAGCGCCTTTTGCTGCAAGCTCTCCGGCTAATACTTTGACTCCTTCCATTTTGCCTAGCTCAAGTGCATAACGAACATGCGACAAAAAATTCATGTCTTGCAAAAAGCCAATAGAGTCTTGAATAGTCCCAGGAACAAAAACCTTGTCTATATCTGCCTCTGTTGCGAATTGCTGTAACAGCTCTACAGGCACCCCTTCAGATAGGTATTTTTTAATAATTTGCTTTAGTCTGATATTAACAATCTCTGGAACCCATGCTGGCAATTTGCCTAAAACCTTTTCAATGTTGCTTGATTGTTTCGCCGAACTTTCATCAAGCCAATTTTGCATGCAATTTAAAATATCATCGCTGATTTCGTTATCCATCACACGCCCCCGAAAATCTTAGCGTTCATCGATAAACCTCCCGCCGATAGACGGCTTAAAGAATCTCAACACAAGCCATATCTTCTTGAATCAAGGCTTGCTCAATGGCCTGCTTGTTATCGATCAATGCCTTGATGGTTGCAGCTTTTGGTTGATTGCCAATTTTCAACCAGATGACTTTAGGCGGTTGCCCGTAGAGCATCGCCATGTCGAAAAAGTCCGCGTCTTTGGTGACAATCACGAAACTATTCTCTATGGCGTATTGCCAGATGATTTTGTCATCGGCATGCTCAAGCCCTATTAGCGCCACTTGCGTTGATTCCGGGTAGCTATCCTGAATAAATGGCACTATCCGGCGTGATAAATTCTCATCGAGCAATAGCTTCATAAAGCTCTAATGATGCTGGATTGGCGCTCTCTATCCGCTGCAAACAACAAGCAGGCAGTAATATCGTTGTTATTGATTTCTGGGAAGTCGTCGATAATTTCGGTAGGACTCATACCGCTGGCAAGCCAGGACAGTACATCATAAACCGTAATGCGCAATCCCCTGATGCAAGGCTTTCCGCTCCGTTTTCCCGGTTCAATGGTGATGATGTCGTGATAGTCGATGGTCATTGGCTGCGCTCCTTATTATTCCTGTGGGTTACTGGTAGGCGGCAAATAGCCGGTTGTTCAAGCTGGCTAGCACGTTGCTCACGTGACTGTCTGACAGATGGGCATAGCGTTTCACCATGGCTAAGGTTTTATGCCCTAACACTTCGGCAATTTCGGCCAAACTAGCGCCGTTCATGGCTAAATAGCTTGCGGTGGTGTGTCGAATGTCGTGCCAGCGGAAGTTATCGACTTCGGCTTGCTTCAAAGCGGTTAGCCAAGCTTTCTTGAGTTCAATGGGTTGCTGTGGGCATTCCGGAGAAGGGAAAAGCAATTGAGTATCGAGCCGCCTAACCTTGTTCAACTGTTTGACCAATTGCAGCGCTAGCCCGGTTAATGGAACCCGCCGCCGTTCGCCGTTTTTGGTGCTATGCAAAACAATCGCACTTTGTTCCAGCATCACCACACCCCACGCGGTTTCGGCCGGTGGTTTAGCTGGTGCTTTCCAGTACAGATTCATTAATTCACCTTGTCTCATCCCGGTTGATAACGCCAGAATGAAAGCCGGATAAAGCAAAGGGTTTGCTGATGCCTTACAGGCTGCCGTCAACCGCGCCCGCTCATCATCATCAAGAAAACGGATTCGGCCCGGTGGTAATTCCGGCATTTCGACACGCTTATCCCTTAACGGCGATTGCTCTAGCCAATGCCATTCGTTGACGGCATATTTCAAAACATTCTGAATCACGCCAAAGTATTTTTTGATGGAATCCGCCGAAAAGGGCTTACCCGTCTTGCTGGTTTTCTTGGCTAGAGTGTCCCGGCATTGCGCAAACATCGGGCTTGATAGGTCTGCCATCACATGAACGCCCAACGCATCGCGCCACCATTGCAAAATTGGACGCCGGTTGCGCTGTTCCTTGGTGGTAAATTTGATAGGCAGAACATCCGAACAATAGCGGTCTATTGCATCTGCAAACGTGTGCTTTTTGGCTTCTGTGGTTTTGAAGTGTCGGCCTTCTTTTATGGCCGCTTCGGTCAGTTGTGCCCATTTTTTAGCATCTGTCAGTCGGTCAAAACTGGCGGACTCTACCGGGTAACCTTTAAGCCGAATTTTTACGCGGTAGGATGATTTGCCGGTTTGGTCGGTACGTTTTTCGATGGTTGCCATGATTACCCTCTTGGGATAGCAACCGGCATTTTGATATGATGCTTTCAGCCATTGCTTAACCCGTCATGTTAAGTAAATCGGTCAGGGCTTGATGATGTTGGTAGCGTCATCAGGCCCGTTTTATTTGTGGGGTTGAGTATAGCATTATGCTGTCCCGCGGGACACTCATGGGACACTAAGTCACAAAAAACAGGCAAAAACCACAAAACACCACAACAGAAAAAAACAATAAGATATTGATTTATATTGTTATTATTTATTATGGCTTGTTGTGGTTTTTTGTTTTATTCGCCCTCCTAAGGGGCAGGTCGGACGTTCGAATCGTCTCCGGGACGCCAATAAAATCAATTATTTGATGGTTTTTAAGATTGTGTATTTTTAAAAATGTCGCAATTTTGTCGCACTCAGAAACAAAACACCCCAAAAAACGACAACAAAGCCGGTGTTATCTGGCGACTGTTTTTGTAAATATCCAACGGAATCCCCGTTAAAATTGACTGGCTTAGGCCGCTCTCACTTCATCTAACAAATCCGGATGACGGTCTAAAACTTTGAGTAATTTCACTAGCGCCAAAGGTGGCTTTGTCTTGCCGTTCTCGTAGCGGGAAAAGGCATTGATACCGCCGCCGAAAATTTCCGATGCCTCCTGTTGGTCGAGCGCCAGTTTTTTGCGGACGCTGGCGATAAAGCTAGGGTCAACAATCGACGCATTGACCTGTTTATTAAATTCCATCATCAAAGTCATGGTGCGCCGTGATTCTTCGGCATCGGTAATTACTTCATCACAGGCAGGGCAAAACTCGCCAGCCACTTCCGGGATAATTGTTGATTCACCTTTATAGGTGTAGGGCATGTCACGGGTATCTCGTACTAGTTCAGCAGCGCCACAAGATGGACATTTCATAATCACAGCTCCTTAAACGAAACAATCAGAACGTCATCAACCACTGTCAGCTTGAGATAAACTTCACCTGCCGCCGTTTTAGGCCGATAAACATCTTGCCAAACTCTATGGTCGGCATGCGTAGTCATGCTTTTGTAGAAATCCGCTGGAGTTAAGTCCTGGATTACCGCCAGCATGCCATCAAAATCAAATCCTAAAGCAACCGCCCCCTCTCGGGCTGTTTTGGTCGTCCTGACCTTGCCCTCTGCAATCAAAGCTTTAATGACCGACAATTTACAATGGGGAGTTTGTTTTTCCATGCCTCAGATACTAACCTAATTGGTTAGTTCAAACAAACTCATTGTTGGCTTCTGACAATCATGACTCCAAGCATGATTTGCGTATATTGAAGCCTTAGCGCTGCATGAAATAGGCGTTCACGCGATGCAGTTGGGCAAGAATGATGCGGAATTCCAAGCGATATTGAAGCCTTGTTTTTAAGGCGAAGTTATTTTTAGCGAAATCCTGAGCTTTGCGCCGGTCGACACTGATCGCCCTGCTCCTCCCAAACTGTCAGAATCTTGACTTCAGCAAATAGCGGCAAAGCATTGCCGCCTTGGCAAAAATCGAAAATCTCGACAAAAATCCGCCATCACAAAATACTTATTCCCTTGAAACTTAAGAACTAATTTTTCTGGCACCAATCCTGCTTATTGATTAAAAACAGGAGGTGGCAACCATGTCTATCAATTTCAACAACGCTTTGGGAATACATCCACAAGCTTTGGCTTTACGCGAAAAACGCAGCGAAATTCTGGCTGCCAATCTGGCCAATGCCGACACGCCCGATTACAAAGCGCGTGATCTGGATTTCAAAGCAGTTTTATCGCAAACCATGCATGCGGATAAACCGTTACAGCAAACCCGCGAAGACCATTTGCCGGATCAACAAGCTATCTTAGGTGCAGACTTGCTGTACCGAAATCCGCAACAAGCCTCGCTGGATGGTAATACGGTAGAAACCCACATTGAACAAGCCAAATACGCCGAGAACGCCGTGCAATACGAAGCCAGCTTGCGCTTTATCAACAATAAATTCTCAGGGCTGATGTCAGCCATTCGGGGAGATTAGTCATGCCAGCTTTTGACATTTTCAACATCGCCGGCAGCGGTATGAACGCGCAAAATCTCAGATTGAATCTGGTCGCCAGCAACCTATCCAATGCCAACAGCATCAGTAGCAGCATTGATGAGGTCTACAAATCCAGACAGCCGGTTTTCGCTGCGGAATTAAAAAACATCATGGATAAAAATAGCGCTTCATCAGGGGTTGATGTACTGGGCGTGGTGGAAAGTCAGGCGCCGCCCATCATGGAATACGCCCCCAACCATCCCATGGCGGACGAATTGGGTTACATCTATAAACCCAATGTCAACTCCGTTGAGGAAATGGCCAATATGATGTCGGCTTCACGAGCTTATGAGAATAATGTCGAGGTGTTAAACACCGCGAAAAGCCTGATTTTACAAACCCTGAAAATGGGACAGTGAGGAATAAGCCATGACCACATCCAGCGCAATCGATACCTACAAATCCTTAGGGTTGGCCACCACCGACACCACGGCGACACAAAAAAAGCAAAGCCTGGGGCAGGAACAGTTTTTAAAACTGCTCACCACACAATTGACGCATCAAGATCCCTTAAAACCCATGGAAAATGGCGAATTTCTGGGACAAATGGCCCAATTCAGCACCGTTTCCGGGATACAGGATTTGCAATCGTCCTTTAAGGATTTCGCCACCAGCATCAGTTCCGATCAAGCCCTGCAGGCGGCCAGCCTGGTGGGGCGTTACGTTTCCGCCCCCAGCAAGCAAGCCCTGTTAGCGGCGGGCGGCAGTGTCTCCGGCGATTTTGAGCTACCTTCGAGCTCGACCAGTGTGACCTTGAAAATCCTCAGCCCGCAAACCGGCGAGGTTATTCGCGATATTGATATGGGCTCTCAAGCGTCCGGCACGGTGCCGTTTGCCTGGGATGGCCTGGACAATAACGGCGAGTTGGTCAATCCGGGCGTCTATAAAATTGACGCCCAAGCGCAAATTGACGGCAATAACACGGCATTGACGACCAACATCAAATCTCAAGTCAAAAGTGTCACCATGGGTAATAGCGGTAACGGCCTGCAAGTCAATCTGAATGGTTTAGGTGCAGTCAAATTTAACGAGATCAAACAAATTCTGTAATCAGGAGAAAGCGTCATGGCCTTTACAACAGCACTCAGCGGTTTAAATGCCGCATCCAATAATCTGGCGGTAACCGGCAACAATATCGCCAATGCCAATACGGTGGGTTTCAAAAAATCCCGCTCGGAATTCGTCGATGTTTATGCCAGCAGTCTGGGCGGGGTCAGCAGCACCACACCCGGTGCGGGTGTTCGTGTATCCAATGTCGCCCAACAATTCAATCAGGGAAACTTGCAGTTCACCGATAACAATCTGGATCTGGCGATTAGTGGCGAAGGCTTTTTTACCTTGGCCAAAAGCCCCAGCGAAGTCAATGACTTGTTCTATTCCAGATCGGGCGAATTCAAACTGGACAAAGAAGGCTATATGGTCAACAACCAGGGCGCTGCGCTGCTGGTTTATAAACCGAATGGCCCCGCCGTCAAGGATGGATTTAGCGTGGGTGTCACGCAACCGGTACAGATCAACACCTTGACCGGCCTGCCCTCTGCAACCGATAGAGCAGATATCGTTGTGAACGTTGACGCTAATGCCACCGCAATTCCAGCAACCACTGTATTCAATCCGACCAATAGTGACAGTTACAACAGTCAAACTTCGGTCACGGTTTACGATTCGCTGGGCTCGCCGCATATTATGACCACTTACTTCCGCAAATCCGCCGCTAACAACTGGAATGTCTATCACTACATGAGCGAACCGGCGACACCCAGCACCCGCACCTTGGTGCCGGTCACTGGCGGCAATGTCGATGGTTCTGGCACCATGACCTTCGATTCCGGAGGTAAGCTGACCGCACCGGTCAATCCGTTCACGTTGGGCAGTTACAGCATAGTCCCGGCCACCGGCGCGGCCGATATTACCGTCACAGCCATGGATTTTTCCGGCTCTACCCAGGTTCAGCAAAAATTCAGCGTCAACGCCATGTCGCAAAATGGTTTGCCCGCCGGTCGCTTGACAGGCATTGACATTGATGATGAAGGCGTCATTTTTGCTCGTTTCAGCAATGGCGGCTCACAAACAGTCGGCAAAGTCGCATTGACGCGATTTCCCAACAACAATGGACTTGCCAAACTCGGAGACACCAGCTGGGGACAAAGTGCCAATTCCGGCGAGCCTATTCGCGGTGAAGCGGGCTCCAACAACTTTGGAGGCATTCAGTCCGGTGCGTTGGAAGCATCCAATGTTGAGTTATCGGCGCAATTGGTGAATCTGATCGTCGCTCAACAGCATTATCAAGCCAACGCGCAAACCATCACCACCGAAAATTCAATCATGCAGACCATCCTGAACATCTAACGGAGCGTCACCATGGACCGCAGCTTATATATCGCGATGAACGGTGCCAAGCAGACCCTGCTGGCGCAAACCGCCAACAGTAATAATCTGGCCAATACCCAGACCACCGGTTTTAAATCCGATTTTGAGCAATTTCGGGCCATGCCTGCTTTCGGGCCCGGCTACCCGTCACGCGTCTATACGATGACGGAAAGACCGGGCTCGGATTTTTCCCCGGGCGGCATGCAAACTACCGGGCGTGAATTGGACATTGCGATTAACGGCAACGGCTGGTTTGCGGTACAAGCCCAGGACGGCAGCGAAGCCTATACGCGAGCGGGTGATTTACGCATGACGCCGGAAGGGCTGCTGCAAAATGGCGCCGGTCAACAATTACTCAGTGAGCAAGGCCAACCCATTTCAATCCCACCGGCGCAAAAGATTGAAATCGGCCGCGACGGTTCCATCAGCATTATTCCGCAAGGCTCCAACGCCACCACCCTGGCTTTAGTAGGCCGAATCAAACTGGTCAATCCGGGCAATGATAATCTGGAAAAACGTGAAGATGGCTTGATGCATCCGAAACAAGCCGGGGGGCAACCCATCCCGGCGGACGCCAATGTCAATTTGTTCCAGGGCGCGTTGGAAGGCAGCAACGTCAACGCCATGTCTGCACTGGTCGAGATGATCGAATTGTCGCGCAACTTTGAAATGCAAAGCAAAGTCATGAAAACCGTGGATGAAAACGCCGGAGCCAGTGCCAAGCTGATGCAAATGGCATAATATCTGCATAACTCCTGATAAGACAAAAAAATGTCAGTCAGGAGGTTGTCATGACAGAGCGTGCACTATGGGTGGCCAAAACCGGCCTGGATGCCCAACAAACCCGGATGGCGGTTATTTCCAATAACTTGGCCAACGTCAATACCACAGGCTTCAAAAAATCCCGTCCTCTGTTCGAGGATCTGGTCTATCAGAATATTCGTCAGGTAGGCTCCCAAACCACCCAGAACACCCAACTCCCTACCGGCTTACAGCTAGGCACCGGCGTCAGAACCGTGGCTACCGAAAAGCTGCATACCCAAGGCAATATTCAACAAACTGAAAATTCACTGGATGTGGCCATTAATGGCCGGGGCTTTATTCAAGTTTTGATGCCTAATGGTGACATTAATTACAGCCGCGATGGCTCGTTTAAACTCGACTCCAACGGCCAGTTGGTGACTGCCGGTGGTTTGACGATCGAACCTAACATCACGATTCCGCAAGATGCGCTCAGCATCAGCATCGGTCGGGATGGCAGCGTGAATGTCACCCAGCCCGGTAGTGCAGCATCCAACAACGTCGGGCAAATCCAGCTGGCCGACTTCGTCAACCCCACCGGCCTTGAACCGGTAGGGGAAAATCTGTTTAGGGAATCCGTCGCCAGCGGCCCGCCCATTATTGGCACACCCGGCGAAAACGAATTGGGTATTGTCATGCAGGGCGCCCTGGAAACTTCGAATGTGAATGTCGTGGAAGAACTGGTGAACATGATTGAAACCCAGCGCGCCTACGAAATGAACTCGAAGGCCATTTCCACCACCGATGAAATGTTGTCGTTCGTCACCCAGCAACTTTAATGAGGACAGCCGTCATGAAAGCCTTGATGTTATGCAGTTTTTCACTTGCGCTGCTGGCCGGTTGCGACACCATGCCGCAACGCGACCCCGATTTTTCACCCGTGCAACCCGCCGATTTGCGTCCACCACCCGCCAACAGTGGGGCGATTTTTCAATCCGGCTACGACATGCGCCTGTTTGAAGATCATGCCGCACGTCGGATTGGCGATGTGTTGACCATCACCCTCAACGAAAGAACCAATGCCATCAAAAAAGCCGAACTCGGTACGCAAAAAGACACCTCAATCAGCGTGGAAGCCCCCTATTTGATGGGCATGAATCCCGCCACAGTGTTAGGACGTGACATTAAAACCGAAGTGGCAACCAAACAAAGTTTTGATGGCCAGGGTGATGCGCTACAAAGCAATCAGCTCACAGGTTCCATCAGCGTCACCGTGGTCGAAGTGTTACCGAACGGAAACTTAAAAGTCCGGGGCGAAAAACGCGTGGCCTTGAATGACGGTAGTGAATACGTCCGCCTGTCCGGTATCGTCAGACCCATTGATATCGATGTGGCAAACATTGTCCCTTCCAGCAAAGTGGCGGACGCCACCATTATGTATACCGGTGACGGCGCCATGGCCGAGTCCAGCAAAATGGGCTGGCTGGCGCGCTTTTTCAATAGTCCGATCTTTCCTTTCTAACGGAGAGCCGACATGAACAAACTCATTTTTCTGGCCACCCTGTGGCTGGCATGCAACCCGGCTCAGGCGGAACGCATTAAAGATATCGCATCGGTGAACGGTGTGCGTAGCAATCAGCTGATAGGTTACGGCCTGGTGACCGGACTTAATAATGACGGCGACAAAACCCGTTTTACCGGCCAAAGTTTGCGCAACATGATGGGCAAACTCGGCATGACTTTGCCGCCCGGTATCGATCCCAAATCCAAAAACGTGGCTTTGGTAAGTGTGCATGCCGATTTGCCGCCCTTCGCCAAACCGGGTCAAAAAAATGACGTTACCGTATCGTCCATAGGCGACGCCAAAAGTTTGCGCGGCGGCTCGCTGTTGATGAGTCCGTTGCGCGGTGCTGATGGCAATGTCTATGCCATCGCCCAGGGCAATCTGATTGTCGGTGGTTTGAGTGCCTCCGGCGCGGATGGCTCAAAAATTACCGTCAATAATCCCATGGTAGGCCGGGTGGTCAATGGCGCCACGGTAGAACGCGCCGTTCCAACCGCATTTGAACAAAGTGGCGATCTGGTCTTCAACCTGAATAGTTCCGACTTTACCACCGCCAACCGCATGGCTGCAGCCATCAACAAAACCTTAGGCGAAGGCACGGCTCAAGCCTTGGATGCCAGCTCCGTCACCGTTAGATCGCCGGTGGATATGCATCAACGGGTAGGCTTTACCTCTATGATCGAGAACATCGAAGTGGCGCCGGATGATGCCCCTGCCCGGGTGATTGTCAATTCCAGAACCGGCACCGTAATCATCAACAGCAAGGTTAAAGTACAACCGACCGCAGTTTCTCACGGCAATATGACCGTCACCATCAATGAAAACCCACAGGTCAGTCAGCCGGGAGCTTTTTCTAATGGCACGACCGCGGTTACACCTCAATCGGATGTGTCGGTCAAAGAGGATAAAAACCACATGTTTGTGTTTAACCCCGGGGTTTCGCTGGATGAAATCGTCAAAGCCGTCAACAGTGTAGGGGCCGGACCCAGCGATTTGGTGGCGATTCTGGAAGCGTTAAAATCCGCAGGCGCCTTACGTGCCGAGTTGATTGTGATTTAAGGCGCTGGATTAAATGCTGACTGGCGCTTGCAATTCAGGAGATTGATATGACTAACCTCGATACTAGCTCCGTATATACCGATATTAACGGACTGGCCAAACTTAAAGTAGCTGCACGCGAGCAATCACCTGCCGCGCTCAAAGAAGTGGCCAAGCAATTTGAATCCGTTTTTTTGAACATGGTGATGAAAAGCATGCGTCAGGCCAAACTGGCGGACAGCGTCATGGACAGCAAGCAAAGCGAATTTTATCAGGACATGTACGACCAACAAATGGCGATTCAGCTATCCGGCAAACCCGGTGTGGGTTTGGCGGACATGATCGTCAAACAACTCAGTCCCAAACCCAAACCCGATGAAGACGAGAAAATGCAGGCGGTCGATTATTTGAATCGCGCATTGGCCGGCGGCTCAAGCTCAACGGCGGCCAATCATGCCAACGCTGCTGAAAAAACCGCCAAATCATTGGATCCTATGGATGAATCCGGCTTGAACCGCTTACAAACAACCCTGGCACGCATGGAAAGAAGCCAACAAAACCTCAACCGCAACTGGCAAGCCCTGGAATCCAGCTGGCAACCGCAAGTAGATCGCAACCAAATGTCGGTGAATAAACAAATGTTCATGAACCAATTACTACCGCATGCGCAACAGGCTGCCGACAAACTGGGCGTGGACGCCAACATCCTGCTGGCTCAAGCGGCGCTGGAAACCGGCTGGGGACAATCCGTCATCAAAAATGATCAGGGTAAAAGCAGTTTTAACCTTTTCAATATCAAGGCCGATAAAAGCTGGTCAGGTCAGCAAACCCGGGTTTCCACGCTGGAATATGCCGAGGGTATTGCCAGAAAGGAAATGGCTGGTTTCAGAAGTTACGACTCTTATAAAGCCAGCTTTGACGATTATGTAGACTTTATCAAAGCCAATCCACGTTACAGCGAAGCCTTGAAAAAAGCCGACAATGCCGCGCAATATGTGCGTGAACTGCAAAAGGCCGGGTACGCCACCGACCCTCGTTATGCGGAAAAAATCATGAACATTTACCACAGCCAAGTCAGCGCGCATTCACCCGCTAACGCGGGTTAGGAGGGGTTATGTCAATCGGTATACTCAGTTCAGCGCTATCAGGTTTAACCGCATTCCAACGCTCACTGGAAACCACCAGCAACAACATCAGCAACGTCAACACCGAAGGTTACAGTCGGCAAAGAGCGGAACTGACCAGCCTGCCCGAGCAGTACACCGCCAGCGGTTATATGGGTTCCGGTGTGCGTGTCGACAACATCATGCGCAGCTATGACCAATTCATCAGCAGCCAGGTGCGCGCCAGTACTTCGGCATTCAAGGAAGTGGATAGCTACCATCAATTGGCCTCGCAAATCGACAATCTGACTGCGGATGAAAGCACCGGGCTGTCACCTGCGTTGAATGAGTTTTTCGATGCCGTGAGTGATGTCGCCAATGATCCGACTTCAATCCCGTCGCGTCAGGTCATGCTGGATCAAGCCGATGCGTTAACGCATCATTTCAACAACATGAGCGATCGTTTTAGCGATTTACGCCAACAGGTAAACTCCAATCTATCCAGTGCTGTGGAAGAACTGAATGGCTACGCCGCTGCGGTGGCGAGACTGAATCTGAAGATTGCGGATGATATTGGCCGGGCCTCCGGCAAACAATTGCCTAACGAGTTAATGGATCAACGGGATGTATTGCTGAATAAAATTGCTGAAAAAGCCGATATTTCTGTCGTTTCTCAACAAGACGGCACCGTCAGCGTATTTATAGGGCAAGGACAATCGCTGATCATGGGTGGTTACTCGGCCACGCTGTCTCTGGCCGATTCCAAAACCGAACCCGATCGCAAACAAATTCTGCTAAATAATCAAGACATTTCCAAACTACTGTCCGGCGGCGAAATTTATGGCAATCTGCGCTTTAGAGATGAAGCACTTGATCCGGCGCAGCGCCAATTAGGTTTGCTGGCAACCGGACTGGCTACCGAATTTAACCGCATTCACCAGTCCGGTTTCGATCTTGTCGGCAATACCAATGTTAAGTTCTTTGACTTGGGCGCACCGAAGGTGCAAGTCGCCAGTAAAGCCCAGAGTAGTACGCTGGTGGCAACAGCCGCTTTTGTGACGCCAACCACGGCCACAGACTTGGCGGCCAGCTATCGCCTGGATGTGACCGCTACAGTACCCGCCCCCACTTACACGCTGACCAATTTAAGTAATAACCTCAGCACCCCTGGTTTGGACGATACCACCCTGGCTGCGCTAGCCCCCAACATCGGTTTTAGCGTCAGCTTTAGCGGCACGCTGACCGCAAACGACTCATTTCAGTTCAGTCCGGTGTTCGATGCCGCCAAAAATTTTAAATTGAACCCGGCCATCACCACACCCGGTCAAATTGCCGCCGCCAGCACTGTGAATCTGAAAGGCGACAACAGTAACGCCTTGAAACTGGCGAGCATGGAGTCAAACAAATTCATGTTGGGCAGCACCCAATCCTTAACTACAGTGTATGACCAGCTGGTAGCCGATGTGGGTTCAAAAACCCACACCGCTTCCGTCAGTCGCACCGCTCAGGATGTATTATTGAATCAGGCTACAGGTGCACGGGAAAACATCGCCGGGGTGAATCTGGATGAAGAAGCCGCCAATCTGATCAAATTTCAAAATTCATATCAAGCCGCTGCAAGAGCCGTATCGGTGGCCAATTCACTTTTTGAGACTTTAATCGGGGCGGTTCGTTAGGAGATTATCATGCGTATTTCATCCAACTGGCATCAGCAGCTTGGCGTCAACGCCATGTTGCAACAACAATCCAAACTGAGTGAGACTCAGCTGAAACTATCTTCAGGCAAAAAATATTTGACGCCTGCCGAGAATCCCGCAGCAGCCACCAACTTGATTGATCTGCAGCAAAACATCAAGGAAAACCAACAGTATCAGGTCAATATCGATGTAGCCAAGCAACGTCTGGAATTACAGGAATCGGGGCTATCCAGTGCCACGGATACCTTGCAGCGCATCCGGGTGTTGACCGTGCAAAGCTTGAACGACACCAACACCGCAGAAAATCGGATCCAGATTGCCTTTGAAATTGATGAATTAAATGAACATTTGCTGAGTATCGCCAATACCCAAAACGCCAATGGTGAATACATCTTCTCAGGCTACAAAAGCGATCAACCGGCTTACAGTTACGATAGCACCACCGGCTATAGTTTTGATGGCGAAGCGAATAGTCGACGCAGCATCACCATCGGCCCCAACGATCGGGTGGTCAGCGACGGCGATCCCGGCAATCAGGTGTTTGGCGAAATACCGGTTCCGCCTCCGGTGCCTGCGCAAACGCCCGGTGGTTTCAGCAATATTTTCCAGGCGATTGCGCAATTATCCAGCGATTTAAAAGCCAATAAACCCAATTCGCATAGTCTCACTGATCTCGATCAAGCCATGCAAAGGATCGACACCACCCGGGCATCAACCGGCGCGCGTCTGCATGCCCTGGAAAATCAGGAAAACCTGAACGCGGAGTTTATCCTGGACAACCAGACCACCGCTTCCGAAATGGGCGATCTGGATTATGCCGAAGCCATCAGTCAATTCAATTTACAGCA
>SXGT01344701.1_pt1 | contig 21533 bp, 15 predicted proteins | sample 3176221 | NCBI WGS metagenome assembly SXGT01 (sample SAMN11356862, study PRJNA531348) | freshwater metagenome | isolation source: freshwater sample F1-120 | place: China: Fuxian Lake, Yuxi | collected 2017-12-25
CGGGACGTCGGTCAAGAAGGAAGACGAGCTGTGTGCTCAAGGCTGCCGGCCGATCCGGTACGTGCTCTACATGCCGGCGCTGTCAGCGATGCGATACAACGAACCGATCAAGTGTCTGGTGGAGAGGCTCAAGGACAGGGGCAAAACGGGTAAAGAGAGAGTAGTCGCAGCGATGCACAAGCTGCTTCGCCAGGTCTACGGCGTCCTGAACAGTGGCCAACCCTTTGACGAAAAGAGGTCTCTTTCGACTTGACTCCAACACAGTATCTACTCTGTGTCGCCCCTTTGGGGGCTCCAATTACCGAGCCGCCCTTTGGGCGGAAGGGGATGGGACAACGCACCGACAACCCGAATCGGTCGATTGTTGTCTGGCGCCTCGGAGCTGCAAGCCTCCTTGGCCTTCCGATTTCACCGAGACGGGACAGCATTTTAGAGCCCCGGAGGGGCGAAACAGAGTAGCCGCGGGTGCAGCCGGACCCGATCAGGGTCCGGCAAACCCGTCGGCGGCGATCAGGGGCCGGCAAACCCGTCGGTCGCCGCGGCGTGCGGCCGGACCCGATCAGGGTCCGGCAAACCCGTCGGCGGCGCTTTGAGGTGGCGGCCGGCCTGAGGGTCGGCGGTTGAAGGGATCGGCATTGAGGGCCGGATGGTGTTATAGTGTGCGGGCTTGCAGGAGGCGCGGCGCCGCTCAGGGGTCGCGCGCAGGGTGAGGGGCGGGGGATGTTCGGCTGGTTCAAGTCGCCAAGGCAGAAGGCCGTCGATCTGGTCGGGGGGATGCACGGGGTTTCGACCAAGGGCATGGAGCCGATGAGCGAGGCCCAGGAGTGGCTCGACGAGCTTGACCCCAAGGATCCTCGCCGCCAGAAGGTCCCCGAGAGCCTGCTCAAGGCCGATTACTTCCTGATCAGCAGGCCGCGCTCGCAGGGCTTCGTCTTTCGGATCACGGAGACGCACGTGGAGATCCGGCTGCCCTTCGAGTTGGAGGTGACCGGCGGGGTGCGGACGCCCAACTCGCACCTGCTGCGGGCGCTGCCCATCCGCGCGCTGCTGGCGCTGGGCGATCAGCGCGCTCAGAAGGTCCTCCAGAACCTCAGCGAGGACGCCCGCCAGACCTTTCAGGATCACCACCGGACCTGTCGGATCTGCTTCAAGCGCTTTGCCCCCAAGAAGTACCCCGGCCACCCCAGCCAGGGGATCCTGGGGCCGCCGGCCTCCAGGTTCATCACCTGCCCGTCGTGCGAGGCCAAGGCCAGGGCGGCCCAGGCCGCTGCGGGCTGAGAGTGCCGCGCTCACTCCTCGCCTCTCCTCCGACGTGCCGAACGCAGGAGCCCCCTCGATGTCGACGCCAACCCCTCGGCCTCACCTGACGATCTTCGCCACCCGCGCGCTGCGGGACGCGGCGCTCAAGACCCCGAAGCGCCTGTGGAAGGCGCTGACCGGCGAGGGCGCCCAGCGCGAGCTGTCGACCCTGTGGCTCAAGGCGGGGCGGCTGGCGTCAGCGCGGCTTGGTGAGCCAGAGTCCTTTCAGATCAGCCACTTACCGGACGATCTCGGCGAGGGGCTGGAGGTCGTGATCGTGGGGATGCCGTCGCCGGAGAGCCCTGGGGAGGCCTATGCGGCGATGGTGGTCTATCAAGCGCCGGAGCGGGGCTGGTTCATCGTCAAGCGGCCGGCGAGGGCGCGCTATTTTACGCTGGAGCGCGGCTTTGACGTAGAAGATGGGGGGGCGCGGGCCTTCGCGTGCGAGTGGTTCAAGGATGGGCGGCGGTTGAGGCTGTCCGAGGTCGCGCGGCCAGGGCCCGAGGGGTTCTTGCTGGCGGTGGCGCGGTCCATTTTTGCCGCTTCTTGAGGCGCTCTTTGCTGACACGGGCGACCGTTGACATTAGGGTGGTCGGGCAACCGGGGAAATCGCGAGGATCTCTGCCCAACCAGGAGGAGTCTGGAGTCATGCTCGATCGATGGAAGCTGTCGGTGGTCCCTTGTGCGGTCGGGGCCGCGTTGATCTTGTCGGGCTGCCCCGGCGTCACGCCGCCGAACATCAAGTCCGACGACAAGTCCATGCAGGGGCTGGCCGGAGGCGAGGGATGCAACGAGGCCGATCTGCTGGGCAAGCAGAGCCCCTACATCGTCAACGCGGGGGACGACGTGCGCGCCGACCTGGAGTCGGCGATGGACGAGGGGGTCGTGATCGTGCGCTATGGGTGCGACAAGATTGAGATCATGGACGACTGCCGGCTCAACGGGGGCTCGTACGGCTACTCGAAGATCACGCAGAAGACCAAGGTGCTGGAGATGAAGGACGCGGCCTCGGCGCAGGCCAACCTCGGGGGTTCGATCGCGGGCGATCTGTCGGCGGAGTTCGAGATGGGCCGCAGCCTCTACGTGCAGTACGCGTGGGTGGGCAAGAAGAAGACGACGGTGCGGACGGTCCAGCGGGCTGAGCTGGCGGGCTCGGAGTGCGGGGAAGCGACGCACTTCGTGCGGGGGGCCGATCTGGGGGCCTTCGTGATGCAGACGGCGTCGTCGGCGGAGGTGGGGGCCAAGGTGGACTTCTTCGGCGAAGGGGGCGGCACCGAGTCGTCGAGCAGCAACAGCACGCGGGTGACGGACGGGGATCACACGCGCTGCTCGAACAACGTCGAGGGCAAGCCGCCGGCTGGGTGCAGCGCGCTGATCCGGCTGTCGTTGACGCCCATCGAGGACGGCGCCAAGGGCCAGGCCGTCGCCCGCAAGGAGCGCGGGACCGAGGCGGAGGTGGGCTGCCGCGAGGGTTACGTGATCAACAACGACGGGATCTGCGTCAGCGCGCAGGACGCCGAGACCTTCATGTGCGAAGAGGGCAACTTCGAGCAGTGCAACGCGCAGTGCGGCAAGGGCAGCATCCAGAGCTGCGGTCGTCTGGCGAACCTGCTGATGAAGAGCGTCGACGACCCCGAGCTGGAGGCGACGTTCTTCGGGGGCGCCGAGGACGCCGAGGCGCAGCTCTTCGCGATGCTGGCCAACTACGCCGACAACTTCGCGCTGGCCTGCGATGAGGGCGAGGCGGACGCGTGCACGATGGCGGGCTTCGGGATCATGGCGCCGCTGATGCAGAGCGCCGAGCCGGATCTGGCGCTGATGGGGCCGGCCGTCGCGATGTTGGAGCGCGGCTGCAGCGGCGGCGAGTCCTTCTCCTGCACGCTCCTGGCGGATCTCTTCCTCGGAACCGAGGCGGAGGTGCAGGCGGTGATGGGCATCAAGGGCGGGCCGGTGCGCTACTTCTCCTTGCTGGAGTCGGGCTGCAACAGCGGCAATGGGCAGGCGTGCCTGACGTTGAGCGAGGAGTACGTGATCGGGGAGCACCTCAAGACGAACGGCGAGAAGGCGGCGGCGCTGGCCGAGCAGGCTTGCTACGGGGGTCTGGCGATGTCCTGCATGATGTCGGCGGGCCTCCAGCTCGGCGAGGAGCTGTGCAACGAGAACATGAAGGAGCTGGCCCAGGAGGCCTCCGGGGAGGAGTCCGAGCGCGCCCGGCTCGTGCGCGAGCGCATCTGCGCCGTGGCAGGCGAGCTGGAGATCGACGAGGACAACCCGGCCGCCGTCAGGCCCATCATCGTCCGGGCTGTGGACTTCTTGCAGCGCGCCTGCGATCTGGGCCAGACCAAGGCCTGCGAGGACGCCGAAGAGGGCCGCCAGATGCTGCTCGAGATCGACGGCCAGTGACGGGGGTCGCCGTGGGGCTCAGGCCCTCGGCAGGGTCAGGGTGAAGCGGGTCCCCCCGCGCTCGTCCAGCGGGGACTCGACGATGATGTCGCCGCCGTGGTCCAGGACGATCTTCTTGACGATCGCCAACCCGAGCCCGGTGCCGTCGCTCTTGGTCGTGAAGTAGGGATCAAAGAGGCTGCCGAGGTGCTCCGGCGCGACGCCGGGGCCGCGATCCTCGACGACGATCCGGACGCTGCCGGGATCGCCGCGCTCCACGCGCAAGGTGATGGCGCCCTCGGCGGGCAGGCCCGCGCGGTCGATGGCCTGCTGCGCGTTCTCGACGAGGTTGAGCAGCGCGCGCCGCATCATGGTGGCGTCCACGCCAGCGGTCAGGGGATCGCCCGCCGCCGCTGCGCGGGCGCGGCCCTCGTGCGGCTCGCGGTCGCTCTCCGAGCCAGGGTCGAGGCTCTCGTCCAGGTCGTCCGGGGCGGCGACGTGGGGGGCGAACTGAGGGTTGGTGCGGATCAGCTCTCGGAGGAAGCGCTCCACGTCGGTGGGCTCGGGGTCGACCCTGGGGAGGCGGGCGAAGTCGCTGAACTCGCGCACAAGCTTGCGCAATGATTCGACTTCTTCGGAGACGATCTCCATGGAGTCGCTCACGAGCCGGCGGTAGCGCTCGGGCTGGTCCTGGTAGTCCTCGAACTTGCGGTCAAGCTGCTGGACGGCGAGCAGGATGGGGGTCAGGGGGTTCTTGATCTCGTGGGCGAGGCGGCGGGCGATCTCCTGCCAGGTGGAGACGCGCTCCAGGTAGGCGAGCCGATCGCGGCTCTGTCGGATCTCGGCCACCATGCGGTTGAAGGCCTCGGTGAGCTGAGCGATCTCGTCGCGGCCCTGCACGGGGACCTGGACGTCGAGGTTGCCGCGGCCGACCTGCTCGGTGGCGCGCGCCAGTCGCCCGAGGCGGCTGGTGGTGGCCCTGGACCAGAGGAAGCCCGCCAGGAAGGTGACGGCCAGCACGGCGCCGGAGAAGGCCACCAGGGTGCGGGTGTAGCCGGTCGTCAGCGAGGCCTGCCGCCGCTCGAGCTGGTCGAAGGTCCGCCCGAGGTGGCCCAGGTCCTCAAACTCGCGAAAGAGCGCCCAGGGGACGACGTAGGTGACCGTCAATTCGAAGCGGGCGCCGCGCTCTGTCCTGGCGATGGCGCCCTGGGCCTTGGTCCGCCAGCGATCCTCGGGGAACTTGTCGCGGCGGTCGAGGCGCAGCGGGGGGGTCTGGGCGCCGTCGGCGGGGCGCAGCTCGATCATGGCGACGTCCATGTGCGGATCGGAGACCTGCTCGATCCAGGCGGCGAGCCAGGTCTGGAGGGCGGCCGGCGCGGGCGGGTCGGCGTCGAGGAGGGCGAGGAAGCTGGGGTCGTGGGCGAGATCGCGGGTTTCGAGCACGACGGCGCGGCGGCGGACCTGGATGTAGCGGCGGTGTGTCTCGACGGCGGCCTCGAGGCCGCCCTCCAGGCGGGCGTCGAAGCCGATGGCGACGGTGTCCTCCAGGAGCCTGTCGGCCACCAGCGCGCTGACGATCAGCGGGATCGCGCTGACGAGGAGCATCAGCGCGACGACCTTCCATTGAAAGCGCTTCAAGTTGGCCCTCGACCACTGCAATGACGGGATCAAGACAGGTGGATCGGGGCGCGAGGTCGCGCGCCCGGCCCCCAAGGTGAGCATAGGCCGCCCGGCCCCCAAAGATCCAGCCCGCCGGCCCGGGCGCTTCGGCCGCCGCCCGCGCTCGAACCAGCCGCGTTTGAAGACCTCAGCCGTCGAGGGCGGCTGCGAGAGCGTGGATGTCGAGGAACATGGGCGTCGGGTCGCCGTGCAGCCGCCCTTCGCGGAGGCCCTCCAGAGGGACGAAGCCGAGCTTCTCGTAGAACGCGACGGCGTCGGGCTTGGCGTCCGTGACGACGCCGAGGCACCCCGCCGTGTCGCGCTGAGCCAGCGCAAGCAGGAACACATGCCGCAGGAGCATCCGGCCGATGCCGGCTCCCTGCGCCCCCTGATCGACGCCGAGGCGAGCGAGCCGCAGGACGGGCAGCGGATAGGAAGGCAGGCGCCGTCGCAGCCTGGCATCCGGCACCTCGCGCCGCTCAAGGCTCCCCACCGCGACGGTGGCAAAGCCCATGATGCGCTCGCCCGCCAGCGCCACGTAGGTCACGGCCAGCTTGAGCTTGAACTGGTTCTGGCCGGCGTAGTGCTCAAAGAAGCGGTCCAGGGCGGGCTCGCCGCACGAGAAGGCGCTGCGATCGTCGGTCGGCCTCAGCGGCCGGATCTCAATCGCCACGCATCAGCTCTCGAAGCTCGGTCGTCGGGGCGGGCGGTGCCTCAAGTTGGTCGATGACGCGCGCGAAGCCTTCGTCGTCGAGCAGCAGGCGGGTCGGAATGAAGGCCTCGTCGGGCAGCTCGCGGCGCGACTCCATGAAGAAGAGCAGCGCCTGCTCGACCACGAAATTCTTCTTCAGGCCAAGCTCCTCGGTGAAGCGGTCGAGCTTCTCCTTGGTCGTCGTGGAGATGGTGGCAGACACCTGGGCGTTTGGGGTGCTCATGTTGATCTCACTGGTACATGGAAGACCATGCTTGACCATGGAAAAACTAGCGTCCATCTGACCCGTCGTCAACCCGTCAGGGGGGCTTGAGGGTGAAGGGGGCGGTCTGTGCGCGGAAGGTGCGCTCGGCCTTTCCGGGGCGGATGTTGGTGAAGAGGGAGACGAAGGTGCCGAAGAAGCTGCGGTCGCCGGTGGCGAAGGTGCTCTGGCCGCCGCGGCTGCGGGAGATCCAGGCGCGCAGCTCGGCCTCGTCCTCCTCGCTCAGGGGGTTGATCTCGACGAAGAGGTCGGCGTAGTAGCGGCCTGGGGGCAGTCCGCGGGCGATGAGCAGGGCGTCGATCTCGGCCAGGTGGCCGATGGCGCCTTCGAGGTGCTGGCTCTTGCGGGTGGTGTCGCCGCCGTCCTGCTGGAGGACGAAGTAGACCTCGTCCCAGAGCTCATAGACCTCCAGGAGGCGCATGGCGGCCAGCGCGACGGGCTCGCCGTCTTGAACGCGGCGGATGTAGACGCGGTAGTGGAAGCGGTTGAGCAGGCCGCTGCGCATCTTCTCCTTGACGGCGCTGTCGAAGAAGTCGGTCAGGTGGAGATCGCAGCGGACCTCGGAGCCCTTGTGGGCGCTGCACTCGATGGGCTTGCTGGCGGGCTGCTGGCTTGAGGCGACGGATGACCACAGGCACACGAGGGCCCCGAGCAGGGGCGTGAGCCCTGTCCTGCGGGGTGGTGCGTGCTTGAGGTCGTCGATCGTCATCGTCAGGGGGTCGCTCCCGTGGTGTCAGAGCGGGGCCAGGGCCAGGGCGTTGGCGAAGCTCAGGCCGAAGATCCCGATGGGGGTCTCGGCCTTGAAGCCGATGTTGAAGGTCATGTCGATGGGGAAGACGGAGGCGTTGGGGTCAAGGACGGGATCGACGGCGAGGTTGACGCGCCGGTCGCCGGGCAGATCGCCTGGGGTGGTCATGCCGAAGAGGCCGGCGGCGACGAAGAACTCGACGCGGTAGAAGGGTGCGGGGCCTTCGATGATGGGGACGCCATATTCGAGGCCGAGGCCCGCCACGACGGTTTCGAAGGCGAGGTTTCCGGCGCCGGTGTGGAGGAAGTCGGGGGAGCCGATGGCGGAGAAGTTCAGGCCGAGGTCGCGGGAGGGGACGAGGGCGGAGGCGTCGCCGACGAAGAAGCGTTCGAAGAAGGGGGGCTGTCCGAGGACGATGCCGCCGAAGAGGTCAAAGCGCAGGACGTGACCGGCCTGGGTGATGCCGAGGGACTTGTAGAGGGCGCTGCGCAGGACGAGCTTGAGGTAGTCGTAGTCGCTGCCCATGAGCGCGGAGGAGCCCTGGATGGAGAGGTTGAGGCGGTAGCCGCTGGTGGGGACGTAGGGGCTGTCGCGGGTGTCGTGGTCGAAGGTCATGCGAAGGCTGGTGTGGAGGCTGCGGCCCTGGTCGAGGAGGTTGTCGGTCAGGTCGGGGAGGTCGGAGCGTCCCTGGAGGGTCTCGACGCCGAGGTCGACGAAGACGCCGAGCAGGGGTGCGGCGTAGAAGCCGGCGCCGAGCTCGCCGCCGAGGCGTTCGAAGTTCAGGGAGAGGGGTTCGGCGCGGCCGGGCGGCAGGGGTGTGTTGTCGGCGACGAAGAGGGATTCGCGGCCGGAGGCGTAGTGGGCGAGGCCGGAGAGGCGAAGGGGCAGGGCGAAGGCCTGCGTGTCGGCCAGCAGGAGGCGCGTGGCGAGCTGGTCGCGGGAGGCGACGAAGGCGCCGCCGAGGGTCAGGCCGCGGCCCAGGAGGTTGCCCTCGACGATGTCGACGCCGCCCCAGGCGCCGCGATCGCCGCTGACGCCGACGAAGAGATCGGAGAGCAGGATGGTGTTGCGCTCCTCGACGGTGATGACGAGCAGGACGTGGCCGCGGCGCTGGCTTTTCTTGAGGCTGGGGGTGACGCTGAGGAAGTAGCCGGTGCCGAGCAGGCGGCGCTTGACGATCTCGAGGTCGAAGAGGCCGAAGCGCTCGCCGGCTTCAAGGCCGATGATGGAGCGCACGAGGTCGGGGGAGGTCTTGTCGAGGCCGTTGATCTCGACGTCGTCGAGGACGTACTGGATGACGGGGACGCGGCCGGAGGGATCGCCGAAGGGCTGCGCGGCGGCGTCGGTCGTGGTCAGGGTGAGCGCCGCGGCGAAGGTGAGGATGGCGAGGATGGGGGCGATGAGGGAGGCGCGAGGTAGAAAAAGCGCTACGGCCTTGACTTGATTTGTGTTTCTGGCTGAAGTACGGTCCCTCCGCTGCTCGCCTCTGGGCAGCGAAAGAGGTCCCCAAGGTGGGATCACCCCTTCAGGAGATACAAAAGTGGCTCTGACCAAGTCCAAACTCATCGATACCATCGCTGAGCGCTCCCGGCTGCCCCGCAAGCGCGCGGAGAAGGTCGTCAACGCCATCTTCGACGCCATGTCTGACGCCTTGATTCATGGCAACCGCATCGAGATGCGCGGCTTCGGCAGCTTCTCTGTCAAGCACTACGACCCTTATGTTGGCCGCAACCCCCGGACTGGTGACGAGGTGGACGTCCCGTCCAAGCGCGCCATCAAGTTCAAGGTGGGCAAGGAGCTGCGCCAGGGCGTCAACCTCACCGATTGAGCCTCGCGAAGGGCCGATCTCGATCGCAGGTCGGCGCGATGAACGCGAATCCGGAGGAGCATCAGGGGGCGCCCCCTGAGCCAGGCAGGAGGGCGTCGAGCCTGTATGCGGCGTAGTGGCCTGCATAGAGGATCACGAGCGCCGGGCCGTGTCCAGCGCCTCCGGCGGCGTCCACCACCGCCTTGACGGGGGCGCCCCATTGCTGCTCGCCGTGGTTCTTCATCATGCGCACGACCTGAAGGTCGGAGGTGCGGCAGACGAGGATGTCGCGGGCGTTGACGAGGATGGCGAAGCGGCCGTCCGGGGTCAGGGCCACGGCGTGCTCGCTTGTGGCGTCCGGGGGTCTGAAGCTCCTCGTGCCGCTGGTGTCGGGGAAGTGGTGGACCATCAGGGAGCGCTGGTCGGTCCAGAAGGCGGCCACGAAGGCGGCGCGCTCGGCGTCCCAGGCGGCCAGGGCGATGTCCTGGGCGTTGGCGGCGATGTTGATCTGGCCGATCTCCTCGGCGGGCCTTGCGCGGTTGCCGACGCCCCACTGGCGGCTCTTTGCATTGCGTGATGTGAGGAAGACGTCGCCCTCCAGGGTCAGCGCCTGGACCTTGTTGCCGCTGGGCAGCGCGATGGGGCCGAGGGCTTTTTGCGCCCTGGCGCCCCGGCTCAGGTCGATGAGGTCGATGTGGGTGTCGTCGCGTGCGGCCAGGAGGTGGCGGCCGGCGTCGCTGAAGGCCAGGGCGCGGACGGGCGCGCCGGAGAGGGTCGGCGAGGCGATGATGGACTGGCTGGCGAGCCTGACGAGGGTGACGCGGCCGAGCTCGTCGCCGAGGGCGATGGAGCGCCCGGCGGGGTCGGCGGCGACGGCGGTGGGGCGGTGGAGCGGCAGCGGGCCGCTGCCGACGAGGGGAGAGCCGCGCTCGTCGAGGCGGGCGAGGGCGGCGCGGGCGGCGTCGACGTAGAGGTTGCTGGAGGCCGTGGCCTGGGCGATGAAGCGCTCGTAGTGGCTTCTGGCCAGGGCCCAGTCGCCCTTCTCCTCGGCCAGCAGGCCGAGGGTGAAGGACATGTCCTCGGCGGGGACGAAGAAGGTCGCCGAGCCCAGGAAGGTCTTGAGCTCCGGGTCGAGGGTCAGGCCGCGCAGCGCGTAGGCGCGCGCGAAGTCGTGGTGGCCCTGGCGCTCAAGGGCGACGGCGAGGCCGAAGAGGGCGTGCAGGTAGCCCTCGTCGAAGGAGAGGGCCTCGCGCCAGTGGGAGATGGCGGTGTCGAGCTGGCCGAGGGCCATGTGGATCTCGGCCAGGTTGCTCAGGGTGATGTGGGGGCTCTGCGCGTCGGGCTCCTGGGCTAGGGCGCGGTTGTAGGCCTCGGCGGCGTCGGCGTAGCGCCCCATGCGGGTGTGGCAGTAGGCCAGATCGAACCAGACCGCGGCGGCCTCGACGTCGAGGAAGGTGCCGCGATCGATGATCCGGGTCAGGCGCTCGGCGGCCCCGGCGAAGTCGCCCTTGCGCTCGATGACGATGGCTTCGAAGAAGAGGGTGCCGTCGGCCTCGGGTCGGGCGGCGCGCAGCCGTGAGAGGCGGTCCTCAAGCTCTTCGAAGCGGCCCTCCTCGGTGGCGCTCCAGGCCTCGTTGAGGAGCCGACTGAAGGCCGGCCTGTCGGGATCGTAGATCGCCTCCCAGAAGTTCTGGGGGTCTTCCTCGGGGGGGGGCTCGTCGGCCAGCGCGAGCGGTCCCGTGCACAGCAGGGCGAGCAGGGCGAGCGCGGCGGCGAGCGGGGGAGGCTTGGGGGGGCTGGGGCGCATGAGATCCTTGGAGCCTGAGCGATGTCCTACCTGAGCGATGTCCTGGCTGAACCCCGCGCGCCACGGGAGAGATTCCCGTCGGTGGTGTGCGCCGTCGGCGCCGGGCGATCCTGGCATCGACGATGTCTCCGACGGCGTCGGCCATCCAGGCGAGGCTATTGGCAGAAGGCCCCCTCGCAGACTTGAGCGTCGCTGCACTGGTTGTCTCTGACGCACTCGGGGTTGCCGGTGTCGAGGCACACGCCGAAGACGCAGCTCTCCGGGCCGGGGCACTGGTCGTCCTGCTGGCAGCCGTCGGGGTTGTTGCACAGGCCGCCGTCGCAGACGACGCCGGGGAGGCCGAACTGGCACTCCTCGTCGGTGGTGCACGTCGGCGTGGGGTTGCACTGGCCGCCGATGCACTCCTGGCCGCCCTGCGCGCTGGCGTCGGTGGTGAAGGCCACGGCGTCGGAGCGGACGGAGAAGGCGCTGGCGTTGCGGCCGGGGGTGGCGAGCCCGAAGCCGCCGTCGCGGGTCTCGACGCCCTGGGTGGTGATGTTGCCGAGGGACTGGCAGTCGGCGCAATGGATCTCGATCCGGTTGGAGTTCTCCCGCAGGACGATCTGGGCCGAGACGGCGCCGCCGTCCGCGAAGTGGGGCACGGCGTCCCACATGACGACGAACTCGCGGTTGGGAGCCTGCCCCTGGAGGCCGGTGACGACGCGGCCGCCGGCGGCGGGGTTCAGATCGGTCCAGAAGGCGGCCACGAGGTGGTTGGGGTCGCCCTGCTGGGGGATCTGCTGGCCCTCGCAGCAGCCGTTGCCGACGGTCGAGAAGGCGATAAAGCCGTTGGATGACACGAAGATACGCGAGAAGGACTCGCCGAAGATCTGAACCTCGAAGCCCAGGTTGATCGGAGCGGAGAGCTCATCGTCCTGGTTGACGGCGACGGTTGTGGGGGTGGGCCGCAGGCTGAAGGGGATGCGCTCGACCTGGGCGTCGGGCTGTGTGTTGCCCTGGCCGCTGCAGTCGGCGTCGGTGGCGCAGCCGAAGGCGGTCTGGCACTGGCCGGCTTCGCAGATCAGGTCGCCGCCGCCGCACTCCTCGTCGCGCAGGCACTGGACCTCGTCGGGGACGCAGAGGCCGTCCTGGCAGGTGAGGCCGGGGGGGCATTCGATCTGGTCGTTGCACTCGGGCTCGAAGACGCACTGGCCGCCCTGGCAGCGCTCGCCGGGGAGGCAGTCGACGTCGTCGCGGCACTGGGGCGTCTGGCAGACGTTGTCGAGGCAGACCTGGCCTTGGCCGCAGTCGGCGTCATTGCGGCAGTTGAGGTTGACGCAGGCGAAGTTGACGCAGCGCTGCCTGAGGCCGCAGTCGGCGTTGTCGCGGCACTCCACCCCGACGCAGGCGCCGTCCTGGCAGATCTCGTTGTCGTTGCACTCGTCGTTGCTCTGGCAGCCGTTCAGGTCGGGCTCGCAGAAGCCGAACTCGCATTGGAAGCCGGGGCCGCAGTCGACGTCGACCTCGCACTCGGGCGGCGGGATGAAGAAGCAGGCGCCGGCCAGGCAGGCCTGTCCGGGCGGGCACTCGCCGTCGCGCACGCAGCCGCCGGGGTTGCCGCAGATGAAGTTGATGCACTGGGTGCCTTCGGGGCAGTCGTCGGCGCTCTGGCAGAAGAGCGGGGGGAGGCAGCGGCCGGCGGTGCAGGTGAAGTTGTCCTGGCAGTCCTCGTTCTGGGTGCAGGAGGTGGGCTGGCAGAAGCCGGCGTCGCAGCGCTCGCCGGGGTCGCAGTCGCTGTCGCTGGCGCAGCTCGGCGCCGAGATGCAGACCCCGTCGCCGCAGACGAGGCCCTGGGGGCAGTCCTCGTCGCCGAGGCAGCCCGTGACGTTCGAGCAGCGATCCCCGATGCAGACCTGGCCCTGCAGGCAGTCGGCGTCGTCGCGGCATTCGACGTCGTCGATGCACTGGCCGGAGAAGAAGTCGCAGCGCTGGCCATCGGGGCACTCGCTGTCGTTGCGGCACTCCGGCCCCGAGACGCAGAAGCCGCCGATGCAGGAGGCCAGATCGCCGCAGTCCTCGTCGCGCTGGCACTGGCCGACGAAGACGCAGGCGCCCTGGAGGCATTGCTGGCCTTCTTCGCAGTCGACGTCGTCGCGGCACTCGATCGGGGGGTCGGCGCAGAGGGTGTTGATGCAGATGAGGCCCTGGGGGCAGCCGGCGTCGTCGCGGCAGCCCTGGCGGCAGGCGCCGCCGTCGCAGATGCGGCCGCGGCCGCACTGGGTGTCGTCGCGGCAGGGCGGTGAGGGCTGGCAGATCGTGTTGCGGCAGATCAGGCCCTGTCCGCACTGGGCGTCGCTGCGGCAGCCGGCGTGGCAGAAGCCGCCGTCGCAGATCTCGCCGGGCGGGCAGTTGATGTCGCGGCGGCACTCGGGTGGCGCGTCGACGCAGAGGAAGTTCTGGCAGATGAGGCCGGGCGGGCAGGCGATCTGGTCGCTGCACTCGGGTTGGAAGACGCAGACGCCGTCGACGCATTGCTCGCCATCGCGCGGGCAGTCGGCGTCGATCTGGCACTGCGGGGGGGCGTCGGTGCAGATCCCGCGGGTGCAGACCTGGCCTTCCTGGCAGTCTTCGTTCGTGGCGCACTCGGGGTTGAACTGGCAGACGCCGAATTCGCAGGAGGCGCCCTGGGGGCAGTCCTCGTCCACGCGGCAGTCGGGCTCGGGGACGCAGAAGCCGAACTCGCAGGCCAGCCCGGGGGGGCAGTCGGCGTCGAGGCGGCATTGCGGCGGCGGGATGTCGACGCAGACGCCGGCGAGGCAGGACTGGGTCCCGGGGCACTCCTCGTCGCTCTGGCAGCCGCCGGGGAGCTGGCAGATGCGGTTGATGCACTGCATCTCGGGCAGGGGGCAGTCGCCGTCTCTCTGGCAGGTCAGGGGGGGGATGCAGCGGCCAGCGACGCAGGAGAAGTTGTCCTGGCAGTCCGCGTCCTGGGCGCAGTCGATGGGCTGGCAGCTGCCGAGATCGCAGCGCTCGCCCTCACCGCAGTCGTCGTCGAAGCGGCAGTCGGGGCGCGCGACGCAGACCCCGTCGGCGCAGACCGTGCCCGGCGGGCACTGGGCGTCGGAGCGGCACTGGGTCAAGGGGCTGCATCGATCGCCGAGGCAGATCTGGCCCTCGGGGCAGTCGCGGTCGCTGGTGCAGGCGAGCTCCTCGACGCAGACGCGCTGGATGAGGTCGCAGACCTGACCCTCGGGGCAGTCGCCGTCGCGATCGCATTGCCCTTCGGAGACGCAGCGGAAGTCCTCGCAGCGCTCGCCCTGGGCGCAGTCCTCGTTCGAGAGGCAGTCGCCGTCAAAGACGCAGCGCCCGTCGCGGCAGACCTCGAACTCGTCGCAGTCTCTGTCCAGCAGGCACTCCTGTGGCTGGCCGAAGCACTGGCCCCCTTCACACACCTCGCCGGGGGGGCAGTCCTCGTCCACGCGGCAGTCGAAGGGCGGCGGGGTGCAGATCCCGTCCTGGCAGGTGAGGCCCTCGGAGCAGTCTTGATCGATCCGGCACTGAGGGGTCGGCGGGACACACTGGCCGCGGACGCAGTCGAAGCCCGGTGGGCAGTCGTCGGCGTCGGTGCAGTCGGGCGCCGTGGTGCACTGGTTCCTCACGCAGACGAGGAGGCCGGGGCAGTCCTGGCTGTCGAGGCACTCCAGGCCGTCGTCGACGCAGATCCCGCGCTCGCAGATCAGGCCTCTTGGGCAGTCCTGGTCGACCTGGCACTGGGGCCTGGGATCGTCGACGCAGGCGAAGTTGACGCAGACGAGGCCCTGGGGGCAGTCGCGGTCGACCCGGCACTGGCCGTCGAAGCGGCACTGGCCGTCGACGCAGATCTCCCCCGGCGCGCACTGTCGGTCGGAGTTGCACTCGGGCGGGACGGCGACGCACTGGCCCATGACGCAGCGGCCGTCGGGGCCGCACTCCTGGTCCGAGCGGCAGCCGACGAACTCGCACAGGCCCTCGACGCAGCGCTCGCCCTGTCCGCAGTCGCGGTCCTGGGCGCACTCCGGCGGCTCGAAGAAGCAGATCCCGTCGACGCACACGCCAAGCCGCCCGCAGTCGCTGTCCTGGGTGCACTCCGGCGGGGTGAAGAAGCAGCGGCCGTCGATGCAGGCGCCGTTGGGGCCGCACTCCTGGTCCGAGCGGCACTCGGGCGGATCGAAGAAGCAGGCGCCGTCGACGCAAAGGCCCTCCGGCCCGCAGTCGACGTCCTCGAAGCACTCGGGGGGCTCGAAGAAGCACTGACCTTCGAAGCAGATCCCGAACTGACCGCAGTCGGCGTCGTCGCGGCACTCCACGTCGCCGAGGCAGCGCCCCTCGACGCAGAAGCCCTCGGGGCACTCCTCGTCGCTCTGGCAGCCCTGACGGCACAGCTCCCCGTCGCAGAGCTGGCCTTCGGGGCATTGGTCGTCGCGCTCGCAGATCTGGGCGCAGCCGCCGTCGACGCAGGCCAGGCCCGGCGGGCAGCTGCAGTCTGCGTCGATGCACTGCCCGGAGACACACTCAAGGTCGGCGCCGCAGTCGCTGTCCGTCACGCAGGTGTCGTCGCGCACGCACAGGCCCTCGTCGCACAGCCGCCCGGGGCCGCAGTCGGCGTCGACGAGGCAGGGGTCGCCGATCGCGCAGGCGCCGTTGAGGCAGACCTGCCCCTGGCCGCACGCGTCGTTGCTCTGGCAAGGCTGGCCGATGCCGGAGCGGCCGCACCCCAAGGCCGCAAGGGACAAAGACGCCAGCGCCCACAAAGAGGCCCGCGCCGCCCTCAAACGCCAGATTGTCATGGGAGTCCTCGCCCTTGCTGCCCACTGATGTAGCGATGTCGGCTCGCACCGCCTCGCCCTGCCTGCCCGCGTCGTGGCCCATTGTATCAAGAATCGGGGGGCGACGGCAAACAAGGCGGCCAGAGCGCCCCACGCTCCTCGCACCGCCCCTCACGGGACGGGCTCGTCGGGTGGGGCTTGGAAGCTCGGGGTGGGCTGCGCCCGGTGGGCGCAGGCCAGCGGACGGCCCAGGTCGACACCTGGGGGAGCGAAAATCCCAATCCACAGGCCCACTTCGACGCGCTGATCCTCCCTGCGACTCTCTGGCGACCGCGCGCCGGGCTGCGACCGACAGGTCGCAGCCCGCCCGGGCATCCAAGCCCCACCCGACGAGCCCGTCCCCCGCAGGGGGCGGTGCGAGGAGCGTGGGGCGTTGGGGGGTGACGGCAAACAAGGCGGCCAGAGCGCCCATCGGCTTGAGGGGGTCGGCGGGCGTCAGGGCTCGCAGGACCAGCGCCCGGCGCGCATCAGCTCGTCGAAGGCGCTGACGTAGCGCGCGGCGCGCTCGATGTTCTCCGGGATCACGGACTCGGGCGCCGGGTCGGGCTCTCCGCGAAGGTCGGGATCGAGGTTGTCGGGATCGAGGTCGCCGGGAGGGGCAGGTGAGGCGCGCCGTCTGAAGTCTGGGCAATGTGAGAAGATGGCGCTGAAGTCGGCGTCGCTCAGGGCGTCCCGCCACCCGGCGTGGATCTGGCCAAAGGCGCACACGACGTCCTCGGCCATGAAGCCTTCGTCGCCGGGTCCAACGAGGGCCCGCCAGCCGAGCAGCTTGACGCGGTCGTACTCCAGGCCCCGCTTGGAGCCCTTGCGGGCGTCGTCGAGCAGGTCCTTGAAGAGGCCGGCGAGCTGCGCGACGCGCCTGGCGTCCTCGGGGTTCTCCTCGGAGCCCTTGGCCGGGGGAGGGGAGAGGGCCAACAGGAGGGCCATGTAGAGGCGAGCGCCCTGGACGAAGTCGGTCTGGCGGCTCTGGGTGCGCTGGAAGGCCTCGAAGTCGTGCAGGACGCCCGGGACGTCGCCGAGGATCCAGAGGCGGGCGTGGTAGAAGTAGTACTGGGAGCGGTAGAGCTCCTTGCTGACGACCTTGGGGTCGAGCTCCTTGAGCTGGTCGTAGCCCTCCTGGGTCTGGCCGTAGAGGGCGCAGAACTCCTTGGTGGGGCCCTTGCGGGCGCGGGTCAGCTCGACGCGGCTCCAGAGCCCGTCGTAGATGCCGGGGCGCACCCAGCCGAAGTAGAGGGCCTGGCCGAGGTCCTTCTGGGAGTAGTTCAGGCCGGCGTCGCGGGCGTAGGTGATCTCCTGGGCGACCTGAAGGGCGATGGAGCGGGCCAGATCCGAGCGCGCGCTGCGCTCGGTCAAGGTGTCGTCATTGCTGATCTTTGCGTAGACCTCGGCGGCCTCCTCCATGCGGCGCAGCTGGACGCTCAGGTCGATGGTGATGGGCTTGAGGCTGGGGTGATCGGGCAGCTCGTCGCTGGTGTTGGCCTGTCCGATGATGATCTTGGCCTGGACGGGGTAGTGGGACAGGGCCAGGCAGCCCTGGTAGTCGAAGAGGATGCGGCTGAAGGCCGAGGTCCGCGGGACGCTGGGGGGGAGGCGCTCGGCCAGCGCGTCGGGGATCTTCCGGCCCGGGCCCAGCAAGAGGACCTTGGAGCAGGGCTCGCCGGGCTCGACCGTGTCGCTGGTGCGGACGAGGTCCTTGATCTCGGCCTTCATCGTCGAGACGTCAAAGGGGCGGGCGACGTCGAGCAGCAGCACGGGGGGCTGCAGGTTGAAGCTGGTGTCGACGAGGTGGCAGTTGAGCTCAAGGCGCCGCTCGCGGGGGACGCGCAGGGGCTGGGCGCAGCGGCGCGCGTCGACCTCGATGTCCTTGGGGCCGGGGACCTTGTGGCGGGCCATCGAGGGGGTGGCCACCAGCGCCTCGCGCTCGGCGACGTTGATCGCGCCGTCGGTCTTGGCGCGGGCCTGCTCGGCGGCCTCCTTGCGCGCCTCGCGCAGCGCCTCCTGGGCCTCGGTGTCGACGATCTCGGTGGGCAGCAGCCCGATCTTCTCCAGCGGGTCGGGCAGCGCCCCGACGAAGCCCGCGCCGCACACCGCGCCTGCGGCCAGCACCAGCGCGGCGAGCCCCGAGGGGACAGCCCAGGTCAGCGGCTCCGGGCGGCCGAGCAGGGCGACCTCGGCCGGGTCGGCGTGGGCCTGGAAGAGCCGGATCTCCAGCGCCTTGGCGAAGCCGTCCAGGCGAGATCGGTGGCAGCTCAGCGCCCCGTCGTAGCGCCGCAGGGTGGTCGTGACGAGGTTGAGCCCCCGGCCGATCTGCCCCCCGTAGAGCTGCTGCCGGGTCATGATCGTCGGGTCCGCGTCGTGGATGCGGATCAGGATGGACTCCTCGCCGGTCAGCTCGACCCGCTGGCGCACGTCGATGGCGAGGCGGGCCTGGCCGGTGGCCTCCATCGAGCGCTGCAGGCCATTGCGCACGAGGTTGCGCACGGCGAGGTTGAAGTCCGAGCGCAGCATCCGGGCGTAGAGGCCGGGGGGGATCTGGGGCCGCTCGATCTGCGCGTCGCCCAGGCCCAGCTCGCGCACGACCCGCTCGATGGGCTCCTCGAAGATCTCCGCCGTCAGTTCGAAGCTCAAGACCGAGTTGCGCAGCGCCTGGAGCCTGGGGCGGAACCAGCCGTCCAGGACGTCGTCGGCGTGGCGCAGGCGCCGGTGCTCCTGTCGCGTGAGCGTGGAGCGCGCCCCGAGGCCCTCGGCCACCGACTGGATCTCCTCGCAGGCGTTCCTGGCGCGCCGCATCATCACGTCGCGGCCGAAGTTCAGGTGCACCCGACCGGCCGCCCGCCGCAGGCCCCCCAGGTAGCTCTCCAGCTCTCCGACGAGGCTGGGCCGCCCGATGGCGCCCGTGACGGCCTGCTTGAGCATCTCGACGTCGGTCTCGTCGACCTTGTGCAGGGGCTGGTCGGCGACGGTGCGCACCAGCGGCAGGCGGTGCTTGATCAGCTCGTGGTGCAGGTAGCCGAGGGTCGTGACGAACTGGGGCAGATCCACCTCCGGGGGCGGGTTGCGCACCAGCTGCTGGACGGTCATCCCCCGGCGCCAGACGGCGAAGGTCACCGCGGCGGCGATCACGGTCAGCAGGAAGATGAGCGTCCAGAAGATCACGGGTGATCGGGCCAGCCTTGGCTCCGGGCGGCGCCGCCCGGAGTCGATCCGCACACCAGGTTGCCGCGCTCGACGCTTCGCGCCGACCGGCGACAGGCTACCAGAATGTTCCCGGGCGCGTTAGCCATTGAGCAGCCCGCGGAGCGCTTCGGAGATCTTCGACTTGTCGAAGGAGGCCACCACCCCGATCCGGCCATAGAGCCTTCGCAGGTTCTCCTGACGCCGCTCGGGCAGATCGGCCACCAGCAAGGCCGGCTGGGCGTACCCTCGCTGGCGCAGCTGCTGCAGGATCAGGTAGCCCTGGTTGTCGATGGTGTAGCGCACCGCCGCCTCCAGATCCCCGCCGAACATCCCGTCGGCCACCTCCTCCACGTCCCCGACCAGCACCTCGCGCGGCACCCGGTCAAAGCGCAGATCCAGGATCAGCACGTCCGGCACCACCCCCTCGGCCAGCAGCCCCAGAGCGTCGTCCAGCGAGCGCGCCTGGTGGTAGACGAAGCTGTCCAGGTAGCGGCTGAAGAAGCGCAGGTACTCGTCCCCATCCTCAATGATCATCAGCGTATACATCGCCACACTCGCATTCACTTAATCGCTAAATCGATCTCGCAGATCTCGCACTGAGAGCCCAAGGTTGTTGAAGCGCAGCTGGACCTTGCGGGCGTTGTGCCGCGGGTTGCCCTCCAGCATGTGGGCCGCGATGCGCTCGAAGTCGCCGCCGCAGCGCACGTAGAGCTCCTCGAAGTACTGGCGCTCGACGTCGCGGCTGGTGTTGTTGAGCGTGTCGTGGGGCTTGAGCTTGATGATGCAGCGCTGATCCTCGGGTCGGTCGTGGGCCATCGAGGCGCGGCGCGACAGGTCGCTGGCGTCGATGAGGCTGCGCAGCACCTGGGCGTCGATGCCGACCACGGGGCGCTCGCCGACCCGGCCGGCCGCCAGCGCGTCCGTCAGGGTGAAGATCAGCGCGTTGGCCAGCACCATCTCCAGCTGGCGGGTGTTGCCCGGGAAGCCGTGCTCCTCCAGCCCCTCCCAGGCCAGCCCCGCGATCTGGAACCAGATCCGCCCCGCGTCCTCCTCATCCCGCAGCGCCAGCTTCGGGCTGAAGGTCACGGCCGGCTCCAGCTCGTCGCCCTTGAGGCCGAAGAGGCGCCCGAAGTCGGCCAGCAGCCGCCGGTTGCCCGGCGAGCTGAAGATCTTGCGCACCAGGAAGGCGCACAGCCCCCTGAGATCCTCCTTGCGCTCGCGCAGCGGCGGCAGCACCACCTTGGCCGCCGGGTTGAGCCGCTGGTACAGGTCCGCCCGGAAGCTGCCCTCCTGCACCCGCTCCTCCAGATCCTCGTTCGTGGCCACCACCACCTTGACGTCCACCGGCCGCGAGCGGTTCTCGCCCAGGCGCGTCACCCGCCTGTCCTGCAGCACCGCCAGGAGCTGCTTCTGGAGCTCCATCGACAGGTTGCCGATCTCGTCGAGGAAGAGCGTGCCCCCGTTGACGTACTCGAACTTCCCCTCGCGGTTGACCGCCCCCGAGAAGGCCCCCCTGGCCGTCCCGAAGAGCTCGGCCCCGACGAGGTTCTCCGGCAGCGTCGCCAGATCGATGGCGCAGAAGCGCTGCCCCGGCCTCGCCTGCGGGTGGATGAACTGCTCGGCGAGGTAGCTCTTGCCCGTGCCCGTCTCGCCCAGCAGCAGGATGGGCTGATCGCCCTGGGCGAAGACCTCGATCCAGCGCCTGATCCGCGCCATCGCGCGGCTCCCGCCCCAGTAGAAGGGCCCCTCGTCGCTCTGGCTCGCCCGGTTGAGCCGCCTGGCCCGCTCGATCTTCGTCGCCACCGACTGGGCGCTGATCTCCTCGTCCTCGAAGAGCTGCGTGTACTCCTCGTTGGCCAGATCCGCCGCGATCTCCGGCTCGTTGAAGGCGATGGACCGGTTCGAGGTCATCAGCACGATCGGCAGCTGGTTGTGCCGCCGCCGCAGCCGCCGCATGATGTGGAAGCCCTGAAAGCGCCTCAGGGACTCCAGCTGCGCCTCCGACCGCTGACCCTCGGGGGCCTCCGAGCCCGGCAGCCCTCGCTCCGCGATCAGCGACCCCTCCGGCAGATCGAAGTGCACGTCGAGCAGCACGACGTCGATCTCGCCGCCGTAGCGCTTGATGATCTGCGAGGCCTCCGACCAGTCGTGCGCGTGCTTGAGCGTGCAACCTCGCCGTTGCGGGCACTCCCAGCAGGGGTTGGTCAGATCGCAGTTCGTCGCGTACTCGTAATGACGCAGGAACTTGTGCGCCAGCCGCACGTAGTTCTCCGAGTCGTCGATCAACAGCACCCTCAGCGACATCTCGACCTCCCCGCTCCGCTCGCCCTCAGGGGCCCGACTTCAACCCCCTGAGCGCGTCCCCGATCCCAAAGAGCGCCGCCCGCAGCCTCTCGACGTCGATCCCATCCAGATCGCCATCCTCCAAGGCCTCCCGGAACCCCTCCAGCACCTTGAGGTGCGCGTCGACCTCCTTCCTGACCGGCGGCTCCCTCAACCCCGACGGCAGCGCCTTGAGCGCCTGCGCCCAGATGTCCCGCGCCGAGCGCGACCCGCTGCGATCCACCCGCGTCTCGAAGATCGCCTCCTGCAGCAGCTCCAGGTCGTCCTCGTCGATGTCCTCCCAGTCCATGTTGCGAGGCATCAGCTCCAGATACTTGACCAGATCGTGCAGCACGTCCTCAAGCCACCGGTTCGCCGCCTGCTTCTCCCACTCCGACCCCGCTCCCCATCCCATGCGACCTCCTCACGCTGCTCTCCAGAAGGCCTTGACTTACACCCTTTGAGCCCCCGCACACAACACACAACCCGATCCGAGCCGGGCGCGGCGTGGATC
>SXGT01110157.1_pt1 | contig 21527 bp, 26 predicted proteins | sample 3176221 | NCBI WGS metagenome assembly SXGT01 (sample SAMN11356862, study PRJNA531348) | freshwater metagenome | isolation source: freshwater sample F1-120 | place: China: Fuxian Lake, Yuxi | collected 2017-12-25
ATCGGCCGGGGCCCGACGATGGCGTTGAACGGATCGTGCGGCAGCCCGGTGCCGTTGGCGGGTCGATAGAAATGGGCACCGTCGCCTGCCATGACACCTCTTCCGGTCGGCCTGAGAAAGCAAAAGAACCGCCCGGGGGCGGTTCTTGCTTGTGGTCCCGACTGGGATCGAACCAGTGACCTTCCGCGTGTGAGGCGGACGCTCTCCCCCTGAGCTACGAGACCGGGGAACGAGGACGAAGACTAGCACGCGCCTACCGGCTAGCTGGAATTGCCTGGTCAGGGTGACGCCAGTTTTCACGCATTCCGGACTGCCCGAAGACCCATGCGGGGGTAGACATAAGTCACACCACCCAAGAGTGAGGATTGAGATGGCACGACATCTTGCAGTTCACGTCGCATCGGCCGGCGCAGCGCTGGAACTCGCCGAGGTGGACACCACCTCGCCGGGTCGCGATCACGTCCGTATCGCGGTGCAGGCCTGCGGCGTGTGCGGCACCGACCACGCGTTCGTCAACGGCGCCTTCCCGGGCCTGAGCTGGCCGCTGACGCCCGGGCACGAGATCGCCGGCACCATCGCCGAGATCGGGGACGGCGTTCAGGATTACGCAGTCGGCGACCGGGTGGCCGTCGGCTGGTTCGGCGGGCACTGCGGACGTTGCGTGCCGTGTCACCGGGGGGACTTCATCCATTGCGAGAACGGTCAGATCCCGAGCTGGCACTACCCCGGCGGGTACGCCGAGTCGGTGACCGTTCCGGCCAACGCGCTGGCCCGGATTCCCGACGAGCTGTCCTTCGCCGAGGCGGCGCCGATGGCCTGTGCGGGCGTGACGGTGTTCCACGGATTGCGAGAGACCAGGGCCAAGCCCGGTGACCGGGTCGCGGTGCTCGGTGTCGGTGGTCTCGGGCACCTGGGCGTGCAGTTCGCCCGCGCGATGGGCTTCGAGACCATCGCGATCGCCCGCGGCGCGGACAAGAAGCAGGACGCCCTCGATCTTGGTGCGCACCACTACGTCGACTCCAAGGCCGGCGATGTGAGTGAGGCGCTGCAGGCCCTGGGCGGGGTGTCGGTGGTGCTGGCGACGGCCGCCAACTCCCAGGCCATGGCCGACACCGTGGGCGGGTTGCTGCCGCGCGGAGAGCTGATCGTGGTGGGTGTGACGCCGGATCCGTTGCCGGTCAGCCCGCTGCAGCTGATCACTCCGGGCGTGAGCATCACCGGCCATCCGTCGGGGACCGCACGCGATGTCGAGGACACCCTGAAGTTCGCGGTGCAGTCCGGGGTGCGGGCTCGTATCCAGGAACTGCCGCTGGCCCAGGCCGCCGAGGCGTACGCGGCGATGGACACCGGCAAGGCCCGCTACCGGATGGTGCTCACGGTCTGAGAATTCGCGCTGACCAGCGGATGGTAGGCCGCTAGGTTCGTTGCATGATCCTTCGAGTGTTCGCGGTCGCCGCAGCGACCGGGGCCGTTGCGACGTTCTGCGCGGCTCCCGCTGCCGCGGAGGACTTCGCCCATTTCACCTCGCCGAGCGGGAACGTCAGTTGCATTCTGGACTCCGAGTACCTGCGGTGCGATATCGCCGAGCGGGACTGGGCTCCCCCGCCGCAGCCGGCGGACTGTGAGTTTGATTACGGCCAGGGCATCGCGCTGTCGCCCGGCGAGCCGGCGGCCTTGGTCTGCGCTGGGGATACGACGTTGGGCGGGCCCGACGTACTGGCCTACGGCCGGTCGATCACCCGCGGCACGCTCAGTTGCACCAGCGCGGAGAGCGGAATGTCCTGCCGAGACACCGGCAGCGGTCGCGGCTTCTCGCTCTCGCGCCAGGTTTACCAGCTGTTTTAGCGCCGATTGCCGCGCGGTTACAAGTGATTTGTAGTTACTCGTGTGGTTGGACTAATGTTCCTTTCCGCACCGGGTGACGATCTCACCCGAGGCACGCGGACGTGGCGCAGTTGGTAGCGCACAACATTGCCAAGGTAGGGGTCGCCGGTTCGAAACCCGTCGTCCGCTCGAAGGTGCAGTGGCATCAACCCCAAATGGTGGAGTGGCCGAGTGGTGAGGCAACGGCCTGCAAAGCCGTGCACACGGGTTCGATTCCCGTCTCCACCTCCAAAGTTTCGACCCGGCGCGATTAGCTCAGCGGGAGAGCGCTTCCCTGACACGGAAGAGGTCACTGGTTCAATCCCAGTATCGCGCACCACGTTTAACCTGCAATAACCGGCCATTGGGCACCGCCCGGGACCTCAATGGGACCTGACGCAGCGAGGCCAAGTGACTGTCGGACCCGAAGAACCCGAATTCGATGTCGCCTTATCGTTTGCAGGTGAGCAGCGCGACTACGTGCGGGCGGTGGCCTCCGAGCTCTCGAAGCATGGCGTCAGTTATTTCTTTGATGAGGAAAACGAAGAGCACCTGTGGGGTAAAGACCTCGCGGCGGAGCTCCAACGCATCTACATGACAGCCTCAAACGTGGTGGTCATGTTCGTCTCGGAGGCCTACGCCAACAAGTCGTGGCCTCGACACGAGCGGCAGTCAGCGCTGTCTCGGGCAATCGAGTCCCGACGCGAGTACGTCCTACCGGTCAGGTTTGATGACACGTCATTGCCGGGCCTGAATCCGAGCATGAGCTACCTCCAGTTGCAAGGTCGTTCGCCTGCCAAACTTGCAGAGAACATCATGCGGAAGCTCGTCTTGCTGGGAGGCCGAATCGAGCCGGCCAAGCCCGCGTTTCGCGTGAATGACGGTGGGGACAATGGCACCTGCCGCATTGTGGTCAAGGACGAGCACGGCCAACCTGTCGAAGGTGCTTCCGTACTACTGATAGCACCAAACGGAACTTCCACGGCGGCTAAGACGGACGTCGACGGTGCAGCCGAGGTGGCCGCAGCGGTCCGCAGATCAGTGTCGGTGTTCGTTGCCCATCCCCAGCACCGCGCAGCGTTCTACCGCCAACACGACAATGGCACTCACCTTGAAGTGACGTTGCCACACGGCGGCACCATTCAAAGCGTAATAATTGCACGCGAATCCGGACACATCCCAGGCTTTGGCCCACGACTCAACCCGCACGGTTCAACCCACGATGCAGACGGTGTCCGCCCGCGTGGAGGTATGTACCTCGACAATGGCTCTGTCGACGGGCTGACCCAACAACCATTCCTTTTTGCCGTTGGACGCCCAATGATGCTGGAGGACAGCCACGGAAAGCAGGTACGCGCAACCTGCGTCGGCTACGTGGGCCGAAGCACGCTGTGGGAGTACGAGTACCCCGCCCAGTAGAGCCACGCCACTCAAGTCGCGGCGGCCAGTGCGTCCATCTTGGCGATGATCGCCTGCAGCGACGGACTGGCCACGCCTTCGGCCGACAGCGCCCTCGCGGCGTCGGCGTACTTCGCCTCGGCCTCGCGCACCAACGGCGGCACGGTGTAATCCGTCATCCCGCGACGCTCGGGTACAGCCAAGCACCTGCATGAATCATGGCCACGGACAGCGCTTTTCGATGACTTGTAGACAGCTCCACGACCAGCCATAACCAAACACCAAGTGCAGGCGGAATATCCGCAATGACGGCGGTACCGAACCTGTTCGCGGGAAGCGTTGTACGCCACCGTCTCGCGCTGGGCATCTGCGATAGCGCGATGGACGGACCCTTGCAGCTGCGCAATTGCCGTCTGCGCTGTCGTGGCCGTATTCACCGCCCAACTAATGCTCGCCGCGATCCGCTCGGGTGCGATGAGATCGGGTGGCACGGTGGCGGTGAACTTCTCCTCGGGTGCTAGTTCGCGGTACCAGGTCGCCGTGTCATCGGCAACGATTCCGGCCCAGCCGGTGACCACGCCCGGTAGGTGCTCCTGCAGCGCGGCGATGATCGCTTGTGGATCAACAGGTTCGCCATCGCCAAGGTCGGTGGCCAGGATCTGCCAGAGGTGCAGAACGTCATCTGCGGCGATGGCCTGAACCTGCTCCAGGGCAGCCTCGAGCTCGCGGATAGCGTTGTCCAGCGCGGTCATTGGGCTACCTCGACCTTGCCGTTGGGATGCACCCGCAGCCGGATGTTGCGGACCCTGCCACCGCCAGGACGCGCCCAGGGCGGCACCCGCCAGTCCTCGACTACGACGGGCTGGCCAGTGCGGAGATCGGCCAGCAGCGGGGTCGGCTGTAGCTGGCGGGCTATCTGGTCACCGCCTAGTAGGACGAGCCGTCCACCGCGCCGGGTGTAGTTCTTCTCCTCGCGGGCCAGCAACTCGTTGTATGCGTTCGGCCTGTCGAGGTCTTCGTCGTCGTCATCCACCCATGCCATCGCTGGCCTCCTCGTCAAGCCGTTCCTGGTGCCGCCGCCAGCGTTCGTGGGCGGCGCGCTGCTTGGTCTTGTCCTTGGCCACGCCAACACCGACGCGTACGTTGCCGATGTGGAACGCGATGGCCTTGTCGAGCTGGCGTAGCTCGTTGGACAGGTTCACCAGCACACCCGTGCGCTTCTCCCCTGCCAGTTCGGCGTCGAACACCTTGGCCAGCTTGTCGCGGCGGTCGGTAGCGGCGACCGCGGCATCGAGCGCATGGGTTTCCTGCTCATCCCAGCGCAGTCGCTTGCCCAGCTGCTTGCTGGCACGTTCTAGGGCGGCGTCGAACTCTTTGCGTAGCCGCTGACCTGCAGATTCAGTCATTTGCGGGCCTCCGTTCTGGTTTCACTGCATTGCACGGAAGGTGAGAGCGCCAAAGCCTACCGGGGCGGTGGGGTGGGGGGAGGGGGGTAGCCGGGTGGGGTGTCATTGGTTGTGTCACAACATATCTCAGCATCAACTAACCTCCATCGGTTACGTGCTGGCGGGGGGCGTACCTAAATCCATCCGGTAGGGACACTCGACCGATGGTGTTGCTGCGCAACGGCTCTGACGTACCCAAGCCTCGCCCTACCTTGGCCTGCCACTGCGTCTTGACCTTGTGACATGAGCGGCATACACATTGCAGCTCGTCAATGGTTAACGCGCTGGTGCGCAGGACACCACCTCGTGCCGCCAGCCCATCGATGTGGTCGAGCTCTTGGTATTGACCTGTGCATCCTTCGTACCCGAGCTGGCAGGTATCCCCATCCCTACGGCGCACCGCCCTACGCACAGCGATGGGTACATGATCGCCTGAGCCTTCTTGCCCTTGCCATGTCATCGAACTCGACCTACTTACGTGTTGCGTCTCATTGGTTGCGTACCAACCACTCTCGGAGGGTGTGCCAGGTGGTGGGTGGCGAGGGACCCCCACCACCTGGCCCTTGATGGAGCAGGTGTGGCAGCCAAAGCTGGCCGAGCAAACCAGCGGCGCACATCGCCCTGCCCCATGTCTATTACGGTGCTGCTGTGCGGTTGATCTGCACAATGGCCTCCGGATGCGGGAATCCGAAACCGACACGTGCAGTAACCCTTACGGCCGTCCGGTCACTCGAGAAGAACGCGCTACTATCCAAAACCACCTGGACGTTGCGCCGGATGACCACGAAGGCACGGTCCTTGGGGATGCCGTAGACGGTGCCATCGTTGGGCGCGTCGGGTGACACCAGGAGCTTTACGCCTGCCACCACGCGTCCACCGGGGACGGTGACATCCCTCTGGAGGAGCGGTTCGTTGCTTCCGGTTGCCTTCTTCAGCTTGGCCAGTGCCAGTGCGGTTGCCGGATGCGCCACGAACGTATTGACCTGTGCACCCACAGATTCAGCTGCCGTGATTGCCTCGAGGAATGCGTCGGTGTTGGCGTACGCGACACCCGCGTATGTCTCGCTGGGCGTGATGCTTCCCAGACCTGCCGGGCCGTTGGCGGTGGCTGCGGCGAACCAAGCGAGATCGATCTTCCGAACGAGGCTCTGTACCAGCCGGTTACCGATCACGGTGCTGGCCTCGGGGCTGGAGTCTTCGATGAGCTCGTTCGACAGAACGGACAGCGCCGCGACCTTCTTGGGGACTACGACGACCTCATCGAAGTCGGCGTCATCGACGGGGATCTCCGATCCTTCCGGCACCCAACTGGCGTCTGGGTCGCCGGTGATGACCGGGATGCGGAATTCGGTGGAGTCCGTCTGCGCGACGGTGGAGGCCTGGAACGCGACGGACTCGAGCGTCAGGGGCTCGATAATCAGCGGGCCTACGTCTTCTGGGCGCAGGATGGATGCGGCAGTGGCAGTAGTTGCCATGGGAGTTGCCTTTCTGGGCAGGAGGACTGGGGTTGCGCCCTAACGGGCCACCCGGTCTCGACTGCGTCAGTCAGGCCGTGCGTTGCTCCAATGCCGATGGAAGTCAGCGGGTCGGTGGGGGTGGCTGCGACAGCCACCTGATCCACCCGACTCGCTGAGTATAGCTCTCGTTACCTAGGTTCTGCGAGCGTGCTGCTGCAGCGCACCACCCCAGCTCGGCGCAGCGTCGGCACCGTCGTATTGCCGGGTAGTCCCGGCGATGGGGTTCGGCTGCGGCTTGCGGGGCAGACCCAGCTCGGCACGGGCGGCGTCTATGGCACCGCCCAGGGCGGCGTAGTCGATCACGCCGTCCTCGCCCACGTGGTCGGCCACGGAGACGCCGACCGCTTTCACGAGTGCAGGTTTGAGCCCCAGCGCCTCGGCCTCGCGGGTGAGCACGCTGTCATAGAAGCCGTCCAGGCGTGCCTGCAGGGCATCCCGGTCAGCTTCGGCCTGCTCCAGCTTTGCGCGCACACCCTTCTTCTGCTCGTCGGTGCCCTCGGGGATCTCGGGCGGTGCGGGCGGTGGTGTGGGCTCGGAGGCTGCGGCAGCCTGCTCCGCAGTCACCTCTTCTGCGGTGGGTTCGGTTGTGGTGGTGTCGATCTCGGTCATGAGTTATTCCCTTCTTCTTGGTTGTCCGGCCACTGAATCCCTTGCCAGTAGTCGTCGTCGTCCTCGATGGCGTGCCAGGCGTTTTTGTCCCACCATCGGAGTGCCCAGTCCTCGCCTGTCGCCAGCTCCAGCTGCGGCCATCGGCGGCAGCGGATTCCGTTGGTGCGGTAGGACACCAGCGTGACCAACTTGTCGGGCAGCGCGAAGCCCAGGTGTGCCAGTAGCGTCCGCTCTGCGGGGGTGGTCCGGCGGGGGCGGTAGATACGGCTGAATGCCGGGGTTAAACCCTGTGCATACTGGCGCATCAGCTCGTGATCAGCCGCCTGGCGGGTGTCCTCGGCGTCCTGCAGGTCGGGCGGCAGGTAGTCGAACACGAGCCAGCCGCGGTAGCGGTCAGGACGGTGCGGGCCAATGGAATTCGGTTCGGTCATGATTCCTCCTTGAACTTGTCGATGTCGTCGGCCAACTTGGCCAATGTGCCGGGGTACAGCCCTTCTAGGAACTGCAGGAGTTGGACTCCGATGCTGATGACGGCCAACGCGTCTACGAAGCCGTACTGGTTGACCCAGCCGTCGATCATCTCGAGGGTCTGCTCCATCGGCACATCTGTGCGTGCCAGGAGCAGGACATCCGAGATAGCCACACCGCGAGCCTCCTCGGGCGTAAGCGTGGCGTCGGCCAGGCCTTGCTGGGCGATCCCCTCAGCGTGGAGAAACTCATCAACGACAGCACCGGTGTGCTGTCCCGACAGGCGGATCAGGGTGGACAACACCGTCAACACCACGCCGGGGTCGGCGGTGCCGCCAGGATCGACCACTGTTGGCAGATAGGGAAAGTCGCGGCTACGTGCGGCGGCCAGCAGGTCGCTGGCCACCGTTTTGAATGGGATCATGTTGCGCTCCTAGCAATCTGAGTGGAGTAGGTGGCTTCTGCCCAGGCTCGACCTATAGCTGGGACGTGTTGACCGCGGACGTGGCGTTCCTGCGGCTCGGCGTAGTGCCCACAGGGGCGCAGATGCCATGACCGCAGTTCGTGGTAAACGCCCATCCGGCCACAGGCATCGCATCGCAGCCACAACCCGGCATCGAAGGCGTATTCCTGCTCGGCAGAGTCGAACTCCCCCAGCAGGCCAGCAACGGGGTCGCTGCGCAGATAGCTACGCACGGCGGGCAGCGGGTTACCTCCGGCGATCAACACGTCATCCGGCCAGCCCAGCCGGATAGCCGTGGACTCGGCGTCCTCGACGGCGGCGAGGAACTGCCGGTCGATAAGCGCCCCGGTCGGGATCAGCAGCACGGGGCTGCCACCGTGGACGATCAGGGCACCACGGCGATAACTAGTGGGCCAGCCCAGGTTGGCACAGAACGCCGCCCAGGTGGCGGTTTGTTGGCGGCTCATTACGGCTCCTCTGGAAATTCGAGCTCGGGCTGCAGGTGATAAATCTTGACTCGCTTGGTCATAGCGCCTCCTCGGCCTGTGTCGCCCTGTGTCGCCCGTTCCGTTTTTCGGCATGTGAGCGCACCGGCACCCGCTTCCCTGGCGGCGACGGGGGCAGCTGGCCCGCGACAACACCGGCAGGGCGGTGCTTGGGCGGGAGACTGGCGACCCAGTCGCCACAGGACTTCAAAGCTGGGCAACGCCTGCACAATTCGACCGCCTCTTTGGCGCGGGGATCAGCGGCGTCCTCCACGTCGAATAGTGCGGACAATCCGCGGCACCGCGCGCCGGACAGATGTGGAACGTCACCCATGAGTCCGGCCAGTGATTCGTAGGGCGATTGGGTGGGCTCGCGCCAGGACTGCTGGGCGCGGATCGGCTCGAAGTAGTCGGTCACGGCACGCACCGCCGGTAACCGGTTAGCTGTTGCTCGCCCAGAAGCGTGGACATCGTGGACATCGTGGACATCACTTGCACGGAATCACTCGTATGGGGGGATGGATATTTATATAGATAGTCTATATTACCTGTTAAGAGGTTTCCTGAGGTCCGCTCCCCTGACGGCCGACACCTCGGAAACAGCGGTTCGCGGTGTCCACGATGTCCACGTGTCCACGATGTCCACGCTTCTGGGCACCTTTGCTGGAAGGTCATCACACCGACCCCTCTAGGGGCGGCAGGAGCCGGAGTTCCCCGTCGGCGTTGAACTCGATCTGGGCGCTGATCTCTTTGAAGACCTCGTCCAGGCACCACCGATCCCGGCTGGCCACGATCTCCGCCTTGATCCACCGCTTGCTGACCCAGACGCCATTAGCGGGCAGCTTCTTCAGCACCTGCGCGGCGACCCGCTCGATGGCGCTGCGCGAGTGATTCCACTTGGCTACCTCGGCCTCGGCGGCGATCTCGCCGCGCTCCTCGCCGGTCGCCCGGTGGTCATGTACCTGAGTGGCCCGGAGCTCATTCAGGACACGACCGCGCCAATGACGGCTGCACGACATGACGATGTCGGCTAGGTGCCAGTCGGCACTGGTGATGGTGAGCAGCCGACCGTCCAGCACGGCCAGGGCGGCGGCGACCTTGAGCTGGATCAGCAGGGCGTGCGAATCCAGCGGATCGCCGTCCCAGTCACCGCGGTGGCGCGCCCTCGCATCGGCGCGTACGGCTGCGATTGCCTCGTCGGGCACGGTGATGATCTGCGGGCTGCCGCGTTCCCAGCACGCCCGCGCCTCGGCCAGGTCGAGTGTCGGCAGCTCGAGTGGCTTGATCGCGCTCACGGCGAACAGGTCATCGTCCATCTGCGAGATGCGTTCGTCGGTCGCCCATGTCCACAGCAGGCGCTGCGGGGTTCCGGCGGCGATGGCCGAGACCGAGAACAACTTCCCGCACAGCCCCGGCTGGACACCGAGGGTCACGCAACACCGATATGTGTTGTCGTGCAGGTGTCGGCCCTTGCCTTCGCCGGCGAAGGCTCCACCCAAAGTGCCGCCGGAGAACGCCGTCCGCAGGCGCGGAAGCAGCGTTGCACCCGACCGTGACGTCAACTCCAACAGTTCGCCGAGCTCATCGACGGTGAACAGGACCGCGGGAATATGAGCGGGCAGGCCGTCATTGGCCAGGCCGTGAGATGTCGCGGAGGCATGCACTGCGTCCAGCACCGCCGCATCGAAGTACGCGGTGATCAAGCCCTCGCCGCTACCGAGCCCGCGCACCGGAATCTCTGACGGGCACAGGGGAAGTAACTCACCGGCGACCTTGCCGCCCGAGGTCTTGCTGGTGCCGCTCAGCCCAGCGGTTCCCACGATTAGGTTTAACGCCGCCGGACCCCCACGCAGGGCGGGCAGCAGGACACTCGGCGAGACCAGTACCAGGGTGCGCGCGAGGACCGCCCCTAGCACTGCACTGGGCGCACACATACGGTCGTGAGCGGCTCGCTGGACCGCCTTGAGATACGGCCGGGCGGCGAACAATTCGTCTTCGGCTCCAATCACATCGAACTCAGACATGGGCTGCTCCAAATGCCGGTCGCGTCCCTGGCTTCGTCCAGCGCAAAACCGTCCGCGGCGTCGTGGCGATCTGTCGCGCCGGAGCGATACCTCCGGCTGCCGTAGGCGGATCAGCCGGTCCCTGAGCCTGGGCATCGCGCCACGCACCGCGCAGCGTGGCACGGCATTTCGGCTCCTCCTCGGCCCACAGCCCCGACACCTGGCAGGCCTGCACGAAACGGTCGTACACCTCTACGTCGGGAATGCCTCCGCGTAACGCGATCCGGAACGCCGTCTTCGCCCTTCCGGCAAGGTTGTTGTTACGACTGCCCTTGGCCTCGGTTTCCATCCGCGCGGCCAACGTCTCGATACTGCGACGGCATGATGCCTCGACGGCGGGTCCGCTGATAGGGAGCGCTACCCGTGGCGGCGGTGCAAGTTCGGGGACACCCGCCTGCGCGGCGGTCAGCCAGCCGAGTTCGACAGCCTGCCGGGCGGACGCGATCCCGAATTCGACGCCTAGCCAGTAGAAGTGGGACACACCCTCGGGGCACGGCGACTCCGGCGGTGCCGCGAACGGCTCCGGCCGCGAGCATCCCTTCTGGTGACTCATTGTTGGTACATGCCAACCACATTCGCCGCATCGGCCGTCTAGGGACATGGGCGCGAGCCCTAGAGATGAGGTAAAGTCGTCGGTGTTAGCAGGTGATGTGGAAGCCCCTCGGAGTGACGGCCGGGGGGCTTCTTTTTCGTCGTGCCCCATCATGCGAAACCACCGCCGACCGGCTGCATGGCGGTCAGCACCTCATCAAGGCGCAGACGCACAACACGACCGCCCAGGCGGTAGGCGCGCAGGCGTCCGTCACCGATCATGTTGCGAATCGTGGGTTTTGATACACCAAGCATCACGGCCGTCTCGGCCAGCGAGATGTACTTGGGTAATTGAGCAGTGGGCATTGCAACTCCAGGAGACAGGCCAACAGGATTGACCTGGCCTCCGGTGGAGCACCCCACCCGAATCGGGGCCACCGCGAACCAGTTTGCGCCGGGAGCGCCCGGCGTCGAGCTAAGGGCAAGCTGGCAGCGTCACTTGATGACGCACCCCGGTCACTGGTCGGGTATCAGCCAGTGTGCGACTGGGGCATATGAAGGCTAACTCACTCCACCTCGGGTAAACCCGCACCCGTTCCTACCAGCGCAGATAGCGCCGCAGCGATGCGCTTGTCGGCACCCTGCGCGGCGTGCTGGTAGCGCAGCGCCGCCTGCGGCGTGGAGTGCCCGAGCCGGGCCATCAGCTCGGCCAGCGTGGCCCCAGTCCCGGCTGCGAGCACCGCGCCGGTATGCCGTAGGTCGTGGAACCGAAGGTCTGGGCGACCGGCCGCGGTGCGCGCCCGGTACCAATGCCGGTTAAATGTGCTCGGCTGCAGATGCCCACCGGCCACGGCCGGGAATAACAGTGCCGTTTTGCCGGACTCGAGGTGGCGGTCCATGTGATCGGACAACACCGGCAGCAGGTGCGGTGGGATGTGCACGTCGCGGATGCCAGCATCCGACTTCGGCGGGCCTACCAGGAAGCCGTTCTCGGTGCGGGCCACGGCGCGGCGAACCGCAATGGTGCCCTCTTTGAGGTCGATGTCGTTGCGGCGCAATTCGGTGAGCTCTCCGAACCGCAGCGCCGTCCAGGCGGCCAGCAGCACCATGGCGCGGTACCGCTCGGGCATCGCCTCGACCAGCTCTTGCATCTCCGACAGCGAGGCGGGCTTGGTTTTGGTCACACGCTTGGCATTGCCCGCGCCCTTCAGAACACATGGGTTGGCGGCGAGCTTGCCGTCCTCGACAGCGGTGCCGAGAATGCCCTTCAACAACGCATACGCATGGGCGTTGAGCGTCGGTGTCTTCGGGCTGAGCCCGTCGTACCACCCCTCCACATCGTCGCGGGTGATCGAGCCCACCGGCAACGCGCCCAGGGTGGGCAGGATGTGCTTATCCAGCAACTTGGCGTAGTGCTCGCGGGTGCGGGTCCGCAGTGGCTGGCCGCGAACCTTGCGCTTAGGCAACCAGGCATCCGCGTAGGCCGCGAGCGTCTGCTTCTCGACGGGCTTCGCCGCGTCGGCGGGCATCCATTTGCCCTTGACGATCTCGGCGCGCTGGACGGCCAGCCAGGCGCGGGCCTCGCCCTTGGTTGGGAACAACACCGGCCCGACGTGCCGTCGACCGTCTGGCCCGACGTACCGCGCCCGATATCCGGTGGCCCGCTTGTCGACGCTGCCCCAGGTGCCGCTGCCACGGGTCTTCCGGCCTTCGCCTCGCGCCATGATCGGCTCCTTCGTTCAGGTCCCGGGACCTGAACGGGACCTCACCAGGCTAACTCCCCTTGGCCGAGTTATACCCTGTTACCACTTCTATGGATTGGCATCTACGCTGGTAGAGCAGCTGATCCGCAGGTGAAGGGCGGTAAGCCAGCTATCTGGAGCGCCTGGTTCAATCCCAGTATCGCGCACCAGTATTACCGAAGCTCAGAGCATGTTTCCAGCCCTGACACTCGCACAGCCAAGACAATATGTCCTTGGCTGGGCAGTTCAAGACGTCGACCTGTGGCACACAGCAGCGAGTCGCTGATCGTCACTCAGCCGGCCATCTAGGTGCACCCTGAGCGGGTGCTGCGAGCTATAACCAGCGAACTCCGCTGCTCGTGTCAGCCTCGTCGTTTGCGTTTGATGTACTCGCGTGACTGTTGACGCGCTGCGTCGCTCGCACGGTCAGTCGGGGCGTCGTCGCGGCCGCCGCCACGGTAGGTGTCGCCGCGCAGTATGGCGTCGCGTGCGCGCGCCATCTGTTGTTCTGCGCGTCGTATCGCTGCTGCGTCGAGATCGTGCGTTGCGATGGTTCTCAAGACTATAGAACCGACACCGGTCACATCCTGTCTCACACACACGATGCGTATATATCGCCGATCGACGCCCCAGCGCGTCAAATGTGTTGTGCGAGGCGTTCTTTTCCCGGCCCATCAAGTTGCCGAAGAGCGTCAGATCGGCCGGCCATCGCCATTAGGAGTGCCTCGCCGGACCCATGGACCTCTGGTCCTTTGCCATGCGACCACTCCAAGTCGGTGGCAGCGAGTCGAACACCACGCGCACGCCAAGCTCCACGGATGAGCGGTACATACAGGGCGAAGTTGAGCACCGCCTCGAGGCGCTCGGACGGGATAGCCCGCGGCATGTCCAGTGGTCGACGAATGTCTTGTTGATGGACCATGCCATCGACCAAGGCGATCATGCCGCCAAACCCAGCCGTCAAACCCCGCGGGTGAATGTGATCACGGACGATCTGGACTAGGTCTTGGGGCGAGCGAGCGGCCAGGTCACCCGTTCCGATTTCGTTGATCCGATTGACGAGGAATCCACCACGGACGAACCGGGCGGCCAAACCAGCGGTGGTGAGTTCGTCGTATCCCACGACGTGGGCAACGACATCGCGCACCCGCCATTGGCTACACAGGCTGCCTTCGTCCCACTGCTCAAGCTCAAGGCTTGCCAGGAAGTCTGCGAACTCGCGGCGCTCGTCGCACGCCATCTCCATCGTGGTTGCCAAGATGCCCTCCTGTATTGACAAACCGAACTTACGCCCAATCTTTTAACCGGCATCCGCTGCGCCGGGCCCCATATCCGTCAGCGACTGCGCTGCGGTACACCCGTCTCATTTACGAACAAATAGGACACCCCGCTCACTAGCCGCAGCGCGCCCGAAAATCCCAGGTTGACCTGCCGCAGAAGCGATATCAAAAGCGCGGTCACTCATTGACATGTCGTGAGATTCTAGTAGCGCCAACTGCGTGGTCGTAATTTCGGCCTCAAGCGATTCCGGCGAAGCTGGGCGCTGCGGGTGTCTCGTTGCGTTTCCTGGCGGCCGGTCGCTTTGGTCATCCATTCGGCGGATCTTCGCAATAGCCGCGCTCGGACACCATGTCCGCCACTAAGATCCGCTAATGGTCGGGTCCGTCATTTTTCGTGCGGTCGTTGCGGTGACTGCGGCAATGGGCCTGGCCGCATGCTCATCACCCATCGGCGGCACACCCATCGCCGAGCCGCCGCCCGTCATCTCCGTAGAGGAACGCGCTGCGGCGGAAACCAAGAAGGCCGTCCAGAGGTACCTCGACGACGACCCGGCGCCCGGGGCGCTCAAGCTCACGGTGACACAGGTCTTGGTCATCCATGTAGACGGCAACGAGTACCGCGGAATGGCGACCGTGAGGACGCATAAGGGCACCACCCGCGACGCCCCAGTGTCGATCATCGTCGATGGCGACAACTACATCTGGGAGTCCGACAAGGAGGGGTATCAGTGGGCGTTCGATGATGGATATCCGCCCGGCACAATCGACGAGCCCACCGTCATCCCGGGAGCCGAATGGATTTCCATTACCACCGCGTCGGGCAAGACGAAGTGCCAGCTTTCTACGGTCGCGGTGCAGTGCTCGGTTGACTTCTCCCCTGTGAAGTACAACCTCGGCGAAAAGGTGATCGGGTTCCAATTCGACGGCGGATTGCAGTGGATGGTCGGCGAACCCTGGACGGGCAGCGAAGGGCAGATCGACTACGGCTTCTATCGGGCCAACGAGTGGACTATCGAGGCCTCCATCGACGGGACCAGGTTCACGGGTGGCGATGGTGATTGGGTCTTCGTCAACACCAGCGGAGTGACTACCGGCTAGACGACCTGCTTCAGCCCGCCGAATCCAAGAAGCCCCGCCCAGGTCTCCCTGAACAGGGCTGTCGTATGCAACGAGACTTCGGCCCTGTGGCCGAGACGCGGTCAGTCATTAGGGCGCCATGTTTGGGCAGACGTCCATGTAGACCGCGCGGACGATCTGCTCCGACGTCGCCAAGCCAAAGCCATACTCGTCGGCGATGCCGTAAGCCGATGACCCCTTACAGATGGCCTCAGCTGCCAGGGCCACCGGAATACCGCGATCGTCGACCAGATAACCGAGATCGTGGTTCCTGAGGGCGTCGACGTATGGTTCCGCCCAGGCGAACTCGTTCTCACAGCACTGCGCTTGCGCTGCTGGAGCAACCCCCAGGGCGATTCCCGCAGCAGCGAGCGCGACGATTCCGAGTCTGGTCATCATTGACCGCCCACCGGGCACAAGAACAGCGAGGCGCCTAAGGCCAAATCCCGCAGCGCCTGATCCGACGCCCCGGGATACGGCACCCGAACCTGATCGACCGGCACGCCCAGCGCGATATCGGCGCATGCAGCATTGCCACCGCCCAATAGGAAGCCCCGCGTGAACGGCGTGACCGTCGCGCCGTGCTGCGACATGTAGCCGAGGAAGCCTTCCTCATCCGCAGCGGCAGCTACCGGCGCACTGACCATGCCGATTGAGAGCGTGGCCAGCACGATGGTCAGCAACTTCGTCATGGTGGTCATCCTGTCACTTCACCCAGACCGCCGTTCCTGTAATTGTTCTAGTCGAACTCCGACGGTGCACAGAACTGGTAGTGACGAGCGCGATGTTGTGAGGCACCCTCGAACACGACATAGAAGTAGGCGTGCACCCCTGTAGTGTTGGCGTCGTCGCCGCTGCAACCGCCCAGCTTTCTTCTTTCACTTGCCAGATCAATTCCGTTGACATCGAGGCGATGTGGGCGGCCTCAGCGAAACTGCTCGCGGTACCGCTCAGCCGAATCATCCCGAACAGCGGTGGCGAAATCCATACGCTCATCACGCAGGTAGCCCGCGACGCCGAGCCCCGTGGCCAGCGCTCCGGCCACCCACGCCGCCCACGCCATCGCGTCTCCCGCGTATCCGGCCGCCCAGGGCGACAAGAACATCGCGAACCCCACCATGGCGAGCAACAAGAAATCGTGGGTCGGCTCGGAGGCCAGCAGTGACCACACGGCGACCACCGCGATCATGGCACCCAGGCCGATGGTGACGGCGGTCCCGGCTGGCGACGAGTGGAACGCGATACCCATGAGCACGCTGCCGACGCCCACCGCCAACGCGAGTCGGCCAATCCAGTAACTCCAGCGGTGACGCAGCCGTTGGCTGTCGCCCCATTCACTCATCCCGTCCTGGGTCTGGGTCTTGTCGTGCGTCCAGCCGATGCCACCGAGGACGAGGGCCAGGCCCCCAGCCACCCAGCAGGTCCAGGCCGCGCCCCGGTCGACGTTGAAGCCGCCGCTGAGGAACGGCAGCGCCAACATGACCACCCCGACCACCACCAAACCCCAATGATCGGGGGCCCGGTTGTGCGCGAGGACCGACATCGCCCCGAAGAAGGCGATGAATGCACCGAATCCGAAGGCGAGTCCCTGCCCGGCCTGCGTCGAACTGACCACGAACGCCGACACCGCGGCACACACACCGATGACTACTGCGACCCAGCCGATCCACAATTTCGAGTTCATACCTAGCAATCAACGCCGGTTGCGCCGGGACAACTAGGGCCTTTGGGCCACACTTCGGACCCCATAACTCACCCAATGGGGCAGGGCACTACACCGCCTCGCCCACCCGCCCGGCCGTCAACGGCGTCACCACCGTGTTCCCCTGGTCCCCGCATTCGTCGGTGTCGACGACGGTGGTGAGCGCGCCGGTGAACGATCCGTCCGGGCGCGGGGTGAACCCCAACGTCACCGTCGTCCACGACTCCCCCGCGACCGATCCGTCGTCATAGGTACAGGTGGACTTCACCCGCGCGGGCGCGATGTCCTCCCAGGTCCCATTGGTCAGCTTGAACGTCAGCGTGCGGGCCCCGGCGAGCCGCTCGCGGTCCTGCCCGAGGACCTCCCCGGTGGCGATGCAGTCGGTGTCCGTGCAGGCCGAGGTCAACGTCAGCCAGTCCTGGGCCGGCCCGGCATCGGCCCCCTCACTCCAGTTGGTGTTGCCTTCGGCCTCGCGATAGGTGGCCTGATCCCAGTGATATTCGACGCGGTACACCCCGTTGAGCAGGTCAGGCCGCGGCGCCGGCTCGGCCACCGGCTCACCGTCGCTCAGGAACCACACCGCGATCCCGGACGCGGCAGCGATCACCACCACCGCCGCGGCGACCGCGAACGCCGTGATCCGCCCCGGTGTGAATCGCGGCGGCTCCGGCTCGGGATCCTCATCGAACGCCCACGCGTGCGCCGCCTGGGTGTGCGCGTCGGCGACGCCGGCGAGCTCGGTGGGCGCGCCGGCGTCGGCCAGGTAGCCGGTCGGCTCCTCACCCTCCGGCGGCTGCGTCATAGCCCGGACACTAGCCAATCAGCGCCGCACCGTCAGCATCCATGCCGGAACCCAGTGCGTCACCGGTCTTTCCGAAGCGCCGAAGGTGATCGAATACGTCACCAGACCCCACCAGGCTCCCTGCTCGCAGAGTCCCCAGCAGGTCAGCTCCCCCTCGACCACCTTGTGCATCTGCAGCCCCAGCGGGTGATAGCGCCCCCACTGGCAGTGCGGCTGCCGCGGGAACAGGGCGCCCAGATCGACCAGTACGGCGCGCGGTGGGTCGACGCGGCGGAAGACATCCCGCGCCGGCTGGCCGCCGTGCCCGATGCTCTGCATCTCGCCCACTGTTCGATCATATGTTCGAATGGAGCAACCGGGAACACCGGGAACGAACTACCGGCCGTGCGCGTCGAAGAACTGCGCCGACACCTCCGAGGCGTCGAACGCACGCGTGGCCGGCCCCACCTGGTCCGCGGGCAGGATCTCCGGGGCACCCGGCCAGGTGTGCCCGCCGCCGTCGACCCGCAGGAACACCACTTCGGTGCCCGCGGCGCACGCATAGCTGACGCGTTCGGCACTCGTCCCGTCACCGGAACCGGGCACCGGCGCGATCACCGGGTCCGGCGCGCAGCCGTTGAGATCGCGCCAACGGTCCACCACCGCATAGGCCGCCAGGATGGTACTGGGTCCGCCCCGGCCGATCATCGGACCGCCGTTGAACGGCACGATCGGATCGACGGTGCCCTGTGAGGTCAGCACCGATACCGGCTGCGACGGGTTACATGCGACCTGATCACCGAGGGTCGCACCGATCGGAGCGATCGCGGCGAACATGTCCGCGCGGTCACACGCCAGCCGGTTGGCCATGAACCCGCCCGCCGACAGCCCGGTCGCGAACACCCGGCCCGCCGGGATGCCCAACTCGGCCGTCAGCCGATCCACAAGGGCGACAATGAATCCCACGTCGTCGACACCGGTGCGGTCCGGGACCGACGCGCCGCGCCCATCGGCCCAGCTAAGGTCGATACCGTCCGGGTAGACCACCGCGTAACCATGGGCGTCGGCCACCGCGTCGTAGTGGGTGAGCGCGGCGTGCTGCCGGCCGTTCTGACCGGCGGCGTGCATGTTGACCACCAGACCGGTCGGTGGCCCCGGCGGCAGGTGCAGGTAATAGGTGCGCTGCAGGCCCCCGACATCGATCTGCGCGGACGGGGGTTCCGCCTGCGCCACCGGTACCGGCCCCAGCACGCAGAGCAGCACCACCAGCAACGTCGCGGTGACTCTGCCCTTCACCCACGCGAGCTTAGAGGCGTCAGGTGTAGAGCGTCTCGAACTTCTCGATGGAACGTTCGATATCGCCCTTGACCGTGCGGGCAGCAACGGATCCGATCGGGCCGAACAGCGGCGGACCGCCGAGTTCGAGGGTCACGGCGAACGTGCTGCCCGACGAGGTGGGCTTCACGCTCAGCTTCAGCCCATACTTGGTGCCGCCGACGCCCTTGCCCACGACCTCCAGCAGGCGCGGCGCATCGAGCTTGCGCACCGTCCAGGTGACACGATTGCGCATCCCCTTGGCCCCGGCCACCCCGATCAGCGTGGTGCCGACGGTCAGCTCGTCGGGAATGTCGCTGCGCCAGCCCTCGTGCATCACCAGCCAGTCCCCCAGCTCGTTCAGATTCGATGCGTGGTCCCACGCGGTCTGCGGGTCGAGCGCCAGGTCGCGGGAAAGTTCGAGCTTTGCCATGCGCGGAATGCTAGTAGCTTCGATGTGGTGGACAGCAGCAGAGCCGACGCCGGCAACCTCACCGGAGTGTCCGAGACCGCATTGTTGACGCTCAACGCCCGCGCGCACCAGGCCCGCCACCCCAAGGCCGTCATCGACGACCCGATGGCGATCCGGCTGGTCGACGCGATCGATGTCGATTTCGACAAGTTCGGCCGCAAAGGCCAGGAGATGGCATTGCGAGCCGTCGGCATCGACCGGGCGGCCACCGCGTATCTGTCGACGCATCCGGGGGCCACCGTGGTCGCGCTCGCCGAGGGGCTGCAGACCAGTTTCTGGCGCCTCAGCGCGGCGCTGCCCGATACCGATTTCCGGTGGATCACCGTCGATTTCGCACCGATTGTCGAGCTACGCCAGCGACTGCTCCCCACGTCGGAGCGGATCACCAACCTCGCGCAGTCGGCGCTGGACTACAGCTGGATGGACCGGGTGGACACCGACAAGGGTGTGTTCATCACCGCCGAGGGCCTGCTGATGTACCTGCAGCCCGAGGAGGCGATGGGGTTGATCACCGAGTGCGCCAAGCGTTTTCCCGGCGGTCAGATGATCTTCGACCTGCCGCCGGTGATCGTGAAGAAACTGACGCGCAAGAAGGGCATACGCGCATCGACCCGATACCGCGTCCCGCCGATGCCGTTCAGCCTGTCCCCGGCCGAGCTGGCCGATCTGGTCAACACCGTTCCCGGCATCCGCGCGGTGCATGATCTGCCCATCCCCAAGGGACGCGGAGTGTTGTTCGGAAAGCTGTTTCCCGCGTTCTGGCAGTGGAAGTGGAGCAAGCAGTACCGGGGGGCCTACACGCTGCTCGAGTTCGGCTGACGCACCCGCTGGACGCTCAGAGCCCCAGCAGATAGGCGATGCCGGCGATCACCGGGACCGAGGCGAGCGTGGTGATCAGGGTGGCATCGCGGGCCAATTTCTCGCCACGTTCGAACACCGAGGCGTAGGTGTTGAGGTTCTGCGCGGCGGGCAACGCCGCCAGCACGGTGGCGATCGCGGTCTGTTCCGGCGAGAGCCCGAACGCCCAGCGGGCGAGCACGTAGGCCAGGGCCGGCATCAGCAGGACCTTGAACACCACCGCCAGCCAGAGATCGACCCGGCTCTCCCTACCCGTGCCGCCGGTCTGGGTGACCAGGGCGATACCGAACGCCAGTAGCACGGTGGGTATCGCGAGATCGGCCAGCAGTTCCAGCGGTTGGTGGATGGCCCTCGGCAGGGTGGTCCCGGTGAGTCCCAGCACGGTGCCGATGGCACTGGCGACGATGATCGGATTGGTCACCAGGCCTTTGATCTGAGCCGCCACCGACCCGCCGTCACGCCCGCCGGAGTTGATGATGGCCACACCGAGCGGCACCAGCACCACCGTCTGGAACACGATCAGTGCCGACACCTCGGTGATGCTGCCCAGCACGTACGCACTCAGCGGGATACCGAGATTGCCGGCGTTGACCCATGATGCGGCCCACGCGCCGATGGTGGCGTCGGCCCGGTCGCTGCGCCGCAACGTCACCGCGATGACGAAGTAGCCGGCGAACACGATGAGTGTGGTGACGGCCGAGACCAGCAGCGGCCACGAAAACACCTGCGCAGGATCGGAGTCCGATAGGGACAGCAGCACGAGCGCGGGCACCCCGACGTGGAAAGCAACCCGGTTGAGCACCATCCGCGCGTTGTCGCCGAGCACGTTGCGGCGGCCCACGACGGCGCCGACGACAATGATGATGGCGATGACGGCGAAGGCCTCCAGCACCGCCAGCACCGCGCACCCCTTTCCCCAAAACGTAGAGTAGCGCGCCTCAGCGCGCGGCGAGCTCCCGCAACACCAGATCGGTTGCCGCCCAGTCCATGCACTTGTCGGTCACCGACTGGCCGTAGGTCAGCGGACGCGCCTCGGGCGCCTGGGCGCCGGCGACGAGGAAGCTCTCCAACATCACACCGCTGACCGGCAAGCCGTCACGCACCAGTTGGGCCACCTCGGCGGCCACCCCGGCCTGCCGGATGTGGTCCTTGCCGGAATTGGCGTGGCTGCAGTCGATCACGACCCGGCCGGGCAGTCCGGCGGAGGTCAGCTTGGCCGCAGTGTCGCGCACGGCGCCGGCGTCGTAGTTGGGCCCGGCGGTGCCGCCACGCAGGATGACGTGGCAGTCCTCGTTGCCTTCGGTGTTCACCAGAGCCCCGCGGCCCATATCGTCCATGCCGAAGAAGACATGCTGAGCCGCAGCGGCTTTCACGCCATCGACGGCAACCTGGATATTGCCGTCGGTGCCGTTCTTGAACC